>WNGG01010641.1_pt1 | contig 10303 bp, 6 predicted proteins | sample 5400661 | NCBI WGS metagenome assembly WNGG01 (sample SAMN13153372, study PRJNA577476) | soil metagenome | isolation source: 100 cm soil or saprolite under Garry oak tree replicate 1 | place: USA:California | collected 2016-06-15
TGCTCCCTCCCCCTCTAAGTGCTTGATTCAACGGGCCAGACTGACATCCCCGATGGGCCTGCTGATGCAAGGAACCCCCCGACGGGTCTACCTACCGGCCCTCTTGCTTTCACAGCCAGCGTAGCAATCCAGCGTGGCCCGGGGCTAGCAGCAGAGGCCCGAGGAAATGGGATGAGGGTCCGGAAGAAAAAGACCGAAACAGATTCCAGCGGGCGGGGTGTCGCGCGCACGGCTTTGGAGGGGGCGTCGCGCGAGGAGCTTTTGCAGGAGGCCTTGAGGGCGCTCGCAAGAGAAGGAAAGGCAGATCGTATCGGTGTGTGGCTGAAGGCGCAAGCGGAAATGGGCCCGCAAGGTGAAGTTCCAGCGGGCTTTCACGGACTGGTATGGGACCGGGAAAACGCCGAGACCCCCAAGGAGTGGACGAATCTCTCCGTGGAGCCTCCCCTTCCAGAAGAGCTGCTTTTTCGAGGTAAGACCGTGGAGCAAGATTTGGAGGACACGCCCGACCAGCCCATCATCGGGGCACTCGTCGGGCTGCGCCGCGCATTATGGATCCCCATTGAAAGGGAAGCACAGTTGAAAGGAGTGATCCTCGCTGGAACCAGGGGCAAACAGCTTGCGTTTTCGCGCGCGCGCGCGGAATCGATTGCCGCGGAACTGGCCCTGGCGTTGGGAATTGAGGAGGAGCAGAGGAACGCCCGCCTCCGGAGTGGGGATCTCGGCATCACCCGCCGTCTCCTCGAAACGCAGGCGACCGGCGCTTCTGTGGAGACATTGTTATCGAGCCTGGCCGACAGTTGTACGGATAAGGCCGAGAAGGGAAACGGCCTCGGCGCGGAGTTCGTCGTGATCGGCGTGTTGCCGGACCAACGTGGGGAGTCCAAGGGAAGCCATCGGCTTGAGTTTCGCTGGCGCAGCGGAGACGAGGTCTGGACGCGCGCGATCGAAAGTGACCCGCTGGCGAGCATCTGGCGCCGGGCAATGCAGGCACGGCGCGTGATCGGAAGCGAACCTCCGATAGGCTGGACCCAGGGACCGGTAGCGCGAATCCTGGCATTTCCCCTCGAGTCGGAAGGACAGCTCCTTGGCACTCTTGTCGCGGGACTGCCGGGCGGCGCCGCATCCCTCGCCACGCTCGACCGCCTGGAATTGCGCGCGGCGATGGCGGCGTCCGCGTTGCGGCACAGAAGGCGAAAGGAAGAGGAATCGCAGTTGGTGGTTTGGCAACAGGTCTTGCTGGATTCCATCCGTCAACCGCTGTTGCTGCTGGATGAGGTCGGCAATATCGCCGCGTCGAGCCGTGGTGCGAAGGAGTTAACTGGCCAGGCTTCCAAGCCGGCCGAAAAGAATCCGCGCAACCCCGAACGAGCCGAGGCAAGCCCCCCGGTGCACGGGAATTTCGCCGAACTCTTCAGCGGAAGAGACCGGCAACCTGTGCAGACGTGGCTTCGGAAAGCCCTCGAACCTGGATCGGCGGGACCCGTCACTCCTGACGAATCGCCACAGGCGGAATTGCACAACGGAGTCGGTGTGCGATTGCGCTTGGCGGCGCAGGCACGAGGCCAGGCCACCGCGATCCTGCTGGAGCCAGTGGCGGCTCGCGAATCAACGCGCCCAGCAGATCAAGCCGAAACCGAGTTGCAAAACGTAATTGAATGGCTGGAAGAAGGAGTGGTGCTGTTTGACGCACAGGAAAAGGTGCGCGCGATGAACACGCGGTTCGAACAGATCGTCGGCCTGGCTCCAGAGGAATCCGGGAAAGTCACAACGCTGGAAGGATTGATCGGGCGTCTCGAAGGTCACGCGACGGATCCGGCGCGTTTCGCGAAACGCTGGCGGGAGCTGGCACGCAGAATCGAAGGAGGCGTTCGCGAGGAATTGCAGATGGCTCGCCCTGCGCCGCGCATCCTCGAGCGCTCAGCGCGGCCCGTTCTCGATTCGGCGGGGCGCTGGATGGGGCGGGTGGAAATTTATCGCGACCTCACAGCCCAGCGGGTTTTCCAATCGAAGCTGCTGCAGACTGAAAAGCTCGCCGCGCTGGGCCAGATGATCAGCGGCATCGCGCACGAACTGAGCAATCCACTGACGACCATTCTGGGCTACGCGCAGCGGCTTCTGACGGGCCAGGACGCTTCCGCGCGGACCGAAGAAGTGCGGCAGATTTATCAGGAGGCAGAGAGGGCCAGCAAAATCCTGCGGCAGTTGCTGCTGAATGCCAGGGAGACGCTTCCGGAACGGCGCCTCGTCGCCCTGAATCATATCGCGCAGCGGGCCATGGAGCTCCAGCGGTTCAGCCTTGCCGCAGAAAAGATCCGCGTGGAGATCGATCTGGATCCGGCCCTCCCCTTCGTGCACGGTGATCCCGGGCAACTGCAGCAGGTGTTGATGAATCTGATGGGCAACGCGCAACAGGCCCTCGAACAGCAAGGGCGCGGCGGAACGATCCGGATTCGCACCAAAAGAATCGGTGAGCGGCTGGTCTTGCTGGAAGTCGAGGACGACGGCCCGGGGATCCCGCAGGCGATTCAGGCGCGTATTTTCGATCCTTTTTTCACCACCAAACCCGCAGGCGTGGGGACGGGATTGGGGCTGGCAATCGTCTTGAGCGTGGTGCGCGAGCATGGCGGCCAGGTACACGTTTCGAGTCCGCCGAAGGGAGGCGCGGTATTCCGGATTGAACTTCCCGCGGCATCCGAAGCGCTGCAGGAGTTTACCGAAGCGGCGCTGGCCACGGGCCGGAAGAATCCTCTTGCAACCGCGTTCGAAACTGCAAAAGGCGCGCGTGTGCTCGTCGTGGAGGATGAGCCGACCGTAGCCCGGTTGATCGCCGACGTGCTCGAAGACGAGGGCATGCACGTTGATGTGCTGCTGGATGGCCGTGCGGCTCTGGACCTCGCGGCCCGTAACTCCTACGACTTGGTAATCTGCGACATGAAGATGCCGGGGCTCGATGGGCAGCATTTCTACAAATCATTGGAGAGCGCGAAAAATCCCCTGCGAGAGCGCTTCTTGTTCGTGACTGGGGATATCGTTGCCGCACAGACGCGAGAGTTTCTGGAACGAAACCACCTGCCGCACGTCGCCAAACCTTTTCGAGTGGAAGAGCTGACCGAAAAGGTGCACGGGGTACTGCAAGCCAGAGTCCCCGGCGAACTATCGACGGCGGGAGTATCGAAAAAAAAGTAGCGAGGAACGGATAAGACCATGGGGAATTTGGAACAAACGATATTGCTGGTGAGTGACGACGCAACACTGTGCGCAACAGCGCGCCGGGAGTTCGAGGCCAGGATCACCGGGCTGCGCGTGGCTACGGTGAGCAGTGTCGCAGCGGCGCGGCGAATCCTGGAGGGAAATTCGCCCGCCGTGATTTTGCTTGAGGAGGCGTCGGTCGCGGCGGAAGCCGGAGAATCGCGAGGCATCGCGCCCCGGCTCGATGCGGTAGTGACCTCCCTGGCGGTCCATGCGCCGGTGGTGGTAATTGGGGCGGCAGAGAAGCGGGCCGAGCTGTCAGCGTTGATCGAGGCGGGCGTCGCCGATTACGTGCCACGAAATGGCGGAAGTCTGCTGGCCACGCTCGGTCTGGTCCAGCGCCGGTTGGAACAGTCGCAAAAAATGGCAGCCAGCACATCGGATCACTTGATGCAGGGGGAGGCAGACTTTGGAGAGGTGCTTCGCCACGAACTGAATAATCCGTTAACGGGAATCCTGGGAAACGCGGAGCTCTTGCTCGTGGAGATTCACCGAAAGAAGGACGGCAGGATTCCGCACGGCGGGGAGCAGCGGTTGGAAACAATTGCGGCCCTCGCGGTGCGCCTGAGGGAAACGGTGCGGCGGCTGAGCCAGGAATGGGAAGCGCGGCAACATCCCGTGCATTAAGCCAGCGAGGCTGTAGAAAGTTGACAGTCGACTCTTCGACTTCACTCAGGGCAAACAGTTGAAAGTCTACAGCCAGATCTCGAATTCAGCACCCGGAACGCTGAGGGCAGAGAGGACACAGAAAGAAACAAGAGAGAGAACCCGGATCATGTCGCACGGATAGAACGGACGGCCGCGGAAGCGGCCCTTTTTTATTTCTCAAGAGAACTCAGATTTTCAAAACGAGAATCAACCGCCGCACTGAATTCAATTGCGTTTGGAGTTGGAATCTGCCGCTGCTGCTGCGAAGAAAGAAAGGACACGGCGGCGGAATTCTTCGGCCTGGAAGCCTAGGGCGGCGGCGTGAAAGGCGCCGGGAACAATCCAGATTTGTTTGGGCCCGCGGGCGGCGGCGTAAATTATTTTCGTGTGGCGGCAAGGGAGAGTGGTGTCCGCGGTGTCGCAGATGAGGAGGACCGGGAAGGGGCGGGAGGCAACGGATTTCTCCGGAGAGACTTCCGCGGCAGGAAATCCAGCGAGAGATTGACCGCGGTAAATCATCATCCACGCGCCGGGGGCAAAGAGCGTTTTGCCGAGCCACGGATACTTTTGCAGGCCGGCGTAGTCGTACGAGGCTTCGCGAAGGCTGGCGAAAGAAGCTTCGGCGACGACGGCTTCGATGCGGGGATCGGCAGCGGCGGATTGCAGGGCGATACCCGCGCCCATGGATGCACCCAGGGCGAAGGTATGGAAAGAGGGAGAAGGTCTGCTCCCGGGCAGCCGGAGCTGGTTGAATTGGACGGAGATGTATTTGTCACGCTCGGAAGAGAGCAAGGCGTCGATAATGGCGCGGGTGTCGTTGCGTTCGAGCCAGCCGTAGGTGGCAATGGGGCCTTCGCTGGCCCCGTGGGCGCGGGCGTCCATCATCACAACACTGTATCCGGCGCGAAGGAGAATTTCCGATTGGCCGATGACGCCGACACGGTTGTCCGCAACACCGTGAAAAAGAAGGACCCAGTTGCCGTTGGGGTTTTTCGGCACAACCTTCCAACCGCGCAGAAGTACCCCGTCTGGTGCGCGGACATCGAAATCTTGGCGGTATGCGCCCGTAACTGCGAAGGAAGCGTCGGCCTCGCGTATGAGGTCGGAGGTGAGTTGGCGGCGGATAGGGTGGAGGAATGCGGGACCGGAAAGCCATCCGACCGCAGCCGCAAGAAGCGGAGGGAAGAGCAGGAGAATCAACAGGATGCGGTAGAGTCGGCGCATGGATCCGTTCAAGGATATGAGAACGTGGAAAAGAGAGTTCAAGCAATTCTTCAGAGAGAGTGGGCTGGGGCTACCCCACCCCTATGTTTTCTGTAAGTGCGGATTCTAAAGGGCTTAGCTTTTCCATAAGTCTCTTGTTTTCAACACTTACGAGGAGGTCCACAAGTGTTGATTCTAAAGGACTTGCATTGCAACAAAATTGTGCAAAACCAGACTGATTCGTATGCGGCGCGCCTCAGTCAGGAAAACGCCTGGTGACGCGGAAAACGGAGCGTCCACAAATAAAAAAAGCGGCGGAGAAGCCACCGTAGTCCAAATACACATTTCGCTAAGAAAGAGAATAATACAAGAGGGAGAAATCGTCAAAGAAAAGTCTCGAGTTTTCTGGAGCAACGTGGTTTTCTTGTGCAAGCGGCAAAGCACGTAAAGGGTGAGCCGCCCGGCGATGAAACGAAAACAAAGCTTGCGTCACTAGCCTTCAAGAGAGCCATGCACTGGGAAAGGCGTGTGCAGCGCCGGTTGCACGCAAGAGCCTGGGCACGCGGGCTGGAGAAATGCCGAGCGGGGTGAATCGGAGCCTCGGGGATCTTCATTTCGCGCATGGCTGAGCGAGGAGTCCTGCGATGCGCCGAACCATCACTTGCCTGGCATTTTTGTTTTTGCTGGCCAGCAGCAGCTACGCCCAGAAAAAGTCTTCCGAAGAAGATGAACAACCCTCGCCGAAGGGGAAGCGCGCCTACGCCGTAGATGCAGGTGGACGACCGATAAGGACACTGGAAGTGGGCTCGACGTTGTTCGTAGGCACCCGGGGGCTGCGCCCGAATACCACTTATGAGATAAGACTGGGAGTCGGCGGCAGGCCAGAAGCCACGCGCGAGGAGGCAGTCAGCTTCGCACGGGTCAGCACAGATCGGCGAGGGGAAGTGCCCCCCTTCGTGCTTTGGTATGAATCGGGAGTTGCGGGCTGTTCGGATCAAGAGAGCGAACGGCGGAAGCGGCCGCCCAACACTTACAGGACGTTCGAGGAGGCCGAGAAAGCGCTGACGGGCAAGAGCTTGTTGGTGTCGGCGCATGCTGTGGAGAGAGATGAGACCGGGCGCATAGCGCCGAACAAGCTGCGTGTCGAGGAAGAATCCGCGGCAAGCTTGCGGCTCCCGATCACCTCACGCCGAAGCCCAGCCGTGTATGCCTCCAACGCGGAGGGTTGCATGCTGAACAGCCAACTGGCGCGGAGCGCGGACCTTTACGTCAGCGGTCGAAACTTCCAGCCAGGAGAAACTGTGGAGATTTCCGTAGTGCCGAACCAACGGCGATGGTACGTGGGGGACGCCATCAACGATGTCACCGGCGTGGACTCCGCGGCCGCGCCGAAGAAGGTGAAGGTGGGAGCCGATGGAAAATTCACGTTCAAGGTGTGGGACACCCCAAACCAGCGCCGCGGCGCGTACGATATCGTAGGCCATCGTCCGGAAGCGAGGCGAGGCCGCGTCGTGGGGATCCGGGACATCATCTCTTATGCTGCGGAAACGGGATTCATTTTCTATCTACGCTATCCGGTGGGCGGGCCCACGATGGACATAGCGGGGCGGCCATTCAACGGATCCCCTTATTTCGAGTTCGCAGATTCTTTTGCCACAACCGGGGATCCAGTGTGGGGAGCGGTGGATCCCACCTACGTGCCGGCGAACCACCCGGGAGGAACGTACGCAGCGTATTATGTGGTAAACCATAGAGACGTCGCAGGCTGGGACCCGATGATGGGAGGAGCCACAAATCTGGGGGATGTATCCGGGGGCATCGAAGTACACGCGGTGAAGTCCTGGTGCGTGAATGGGACGGACGTCATCATCTGGCAGCCACCGCTGAATCCGGGGAATTACGACGTGGTGGTGGATTTTGGACAGAACCCCGCGGCCACTCCGCAGCAGTACATGACGGACATGAACTATGACTCAAACGTGGATTTCCTCGACGGTGCTGACCAAATCGGCTTTGTTGTAGCCACGGATCCTTACGACCTGGGCACCATTCCGATCGGGCAAGATTCCTACACCCAGGATGATTTCTTCCCGGTGCTTGGGGGAGCGACGAATGTGGATCTGCGTGCGGTGGTGCGCTACCCGGCAACGGCAGCGGGCCCAGGAACGCCGGTAGCAGCGGGCCAGCATCCGATCTTCGTGATTGAGCATGGAAATCATTTCGCCTGCGCGGTTGGGAAGGACGGACGAACGACCGCACAGGAGTACGCCGACTGGCGGAATGGGGTCATCACCTGGGCCCAATTCGTGGCCTGGCAATACGACCACGTCAGTTGTCCGAACCGGACCAAGAACCACGAAGGCTACATGCATCTGCTCGATGCACTTGCGAGCAACGGAATCATAGCGGTGTCGATTGACGCATACGATCTTACGGGTTTCGTTCCAGGGTGGATCACGGAGCGCGGAACATTGATCCTGAAACACCTGGAACTGTGGTCGCATATGAACGATCCGCAGACATTTGCGACCTATCCGGACTTCTTCAACGGGCGATTTGCAAACCATGTGGATCTGAGCAAGATTTCCGTTTCAGGACATTCCCGGGGAGGAGAAGCATCCGTAGCAGCGTACATGCTGAACAATACCTTCACCATCGGTTCGGTGTCTTCGATAGCGCCGGTGGACTTTCAAGGCTACGTGCTTCCGGATGTGCCCTATTTCGTGATTCTGCCTGCGGGGGACGGAGACGTTTACGACCTGAACGGCATCCAGATTTACGATCGTGCGGGCAGCGGGCTCACGCCTCCGGACGCAACACTGAAGAGCGGAATCGACGTGTACGGAGCCAGCCACAACTTCTTTAATACTGTGTGGGCTGCCGATTTCGACGACGGCGATCCGAACCGGCCGGACCTGATTCCTGCTGGCGATCAGCAAAAGATCGGGGAGGCCTACCTGGCGGCCTACGCGCGCATCCATCTGAACAATGAATTGGTGTACATGGACATGATGCGGGGGAAACTGCGGTTCCCGTCGACGGCCGGACGCAAGATCTATCCGTTCCACCATGAGAAGACGAATTCGAAGCTGGAGGACGGAACAAACATGGGTGCGGCGGCCGCAGGAGGGGCCGCAGTGGTTTCGGTGAACAATCCATCGGTGCACCAGACGGCGGCGCTGCAAGTGGGCTGGCCCGCAGGGACAGCGACAGTCACATACGCGATTCCGATCGGGAAACGTGATGCGTCGAGTTTCGAAGTTCTTTCGTTCCGCGTGGCGCAGACAAATTCGGCATCCAATCCAGTCACTGGCGATCAGGATTTTGTGGTGGAGTTGCAGGGGGGCGGGAAGACGAAATCAACGTACGCAATCAATTATGGACACATCCCAAGACCGTATGACCAACGCGGCCAGGACGTGATGAGCACGATACGGATTCCGCTTCATTCGTTCATCATGAACAACTCCGGGGTTACGCTGAACAACGTGGATACAATAGTGTTTCGCTTTATGTTCCCGACGCAGGGAGAAATCTATGTGGACGACATTGAGTTTTCTCGATAGAGAGCGACATGCTGTATGCGGCACGGCGCTCGCAATTTTTGCCGGGATGCTTGCGGTTGCAGCATTTGGTGATGAGCGACAAGCGACGACACCGCAGATAGCACCGGATTCCCCGCGCCCAGCGCGGACGCGGCAGGCCGGCGAAGGCCGCGGAGAAGGGCCGGGGGAAACGCATGTGAGGCCGAGCGTGGAACTGAAATCGGTGATCGTGCGGCGAATGGACGAGAAGCGAGCAAAATTGGCAGGCCCGGAATTTGCGAAATCTGCCGAAGAGCCGTATTACATCGAAGTGCAGACACAGACGTCGCTGGGAAACCTGGCGCAGTCGAGCCTGCCCGTGATTCTGCTGAATGGTGAAAACCTGCTGAACACGCGTGCGCTCGGAGACCGGACGCTGGTGGCATTTCTGCCGAATCTCAAGATGCTGAAAGACCTGAACACAGTGGGCGTGGTCTGGCTTGGAGACAAGAAAACGATGAGCAAACGCCCTCTTACGTTCGAGCGGAAAGACGTGGTCCGCTGAAAAGAGTTCACGCGGGCAGGGCTACCTTGTAGCCGGACATTTGGGACGAGATGGATGGAGCGGCGGACATCGGGAAATCCCTGACGGTGATGGAATTTCCTTCCAATGACGCTTTGCCACGCCGGCCTTGCGGGCGGAACCCGTAAAGCGAAAACGCGCAGACTGCGCTCAGGCTGGCGTCGATTTCCCAAACATGGTGATGGTCGACCTGGGGATTCCTCCGGGATTCGGCCCGCTGAGCCAGGACTTGGGGGCCCCACCACGAGAAGAGTGAAGGCCAGAAAAGCGGGCGGCTGGAGAAGTTCAGCCTGACGGCCACGCAGGCGATTCTTTATTTTAATTCATTTGCGCCAGGAGACACGGTCACGCTGAAGCTTAGCCTGAGGGCGAAGTATTCCATCCGCGCGCGAACGTTCCAGATATACATGAGTATTATAACTCGGAGTAAATTCAGCGGCGCGGCCGGTGCAGTTGGAGGTGAGAAAGAGATAGGCGGCCGGTGTCTGCGCCGAAACGACCTCCGCGAACGAAGCAATCGAGTGAAACAGGGGCGCAGCAATGCTGTGCCTCTGCAAAAGCAAGCATTAGGAGCGGAAGAGGACGGATTCGCGCTGGAACATTTTGACGGCGAGGAAGAGCGCGGCGGCGGCGTACACGCAGGTCGAGAGGAAAATGAGGGCAATGGAGTTCCAGTGGTAGGTGCCTGCGACGATGTCTTTGCACACCAAGCTGGTGTTGAGGATCGGAACCAGAGCGAGCTTGGGCGTGAGTTCGACTACAAAGGTCATGGGAGTGAGGTAGCTTTGGGCTTCTTTATAGCTCTTGGCGAAGAGCGCTATGGTCAGCAGGACCGCGGCGAAAAGAACGGCGAGGGGCAAGGCCATCAAAAACACGGCCAAGACCGTCGGCAAGCCGATGTGAAGCTGCATGACAGAGGCGTCTTTCGCAGACATGGCCCCGGACTTGCCAAGCAAGGCAAAGGAAACACCCATGGAGATCAAGGAGAGGATGGCGGTCGCGAGCGAAGCTGAAAGGACGAGCGAGAATTTGCCGAGCACAAGGTCCATTCTGGAAATGGGGCTGGAGAGAATGGTTTCCATGGTGCCGCGTTCTT
>WNGG01016169.1_pt1 | contig 10302 bp, 9 predicted proteins | sample 5400661 | NCBI WGS metagenome assembly WNGG01 (sample SAMN13153372, study PRJNA577476) | soil metagenome | isolation source: 100 cm soil or saprolite under Garry oak tree replicate 1 | place: USA:California | collected 2016-06-15
AGGCTGTCGGTGGCGGTGACCGTCTGGGAGCCGGACGTCTTCAGCGTGACCAGGCCAGCGAAGACACCCGCATCGAGCGCCGAGAAGGTGTGGCTGGTCGGATTGAAGAACGCCTGCGCGTCGCTTGAGGTGAAGTTCGCGGTTCCGAGGTAGCCGGTGGCGACGTTTCCGAATGCATCCTTGGCCGTGGCGGTAAACGTCGCTATCTCGCCCGCCGTGACCGTGTTCGGGCTGACCACCACCATGAAGCTTGCTGCCGCGGCGGCGTTGACGGTCACCGTCGCCGATCCCGTGATTGTCGGCACCAGGCTATCGGTCGCGGTGAACGTCTGATGGCCGGACGTCTTGAACGTCACGGAACCGCTGAAGGTCCCGGCGTCCGTCATCGTGAAGGTGTGGCTGGCCGGGCTGACGATTGCCTGCGGATCAGTGGTGGTGAAGTTCGCCGTGCCGCGGTAGCCGGTGGCGATGTTCCCAAACGCGTCCTTCGCGGTCGCGGTGAAGCTCGCCGTATCGCCTGCGGTGACGGTGCTCGGGCTGACCACTACCATGAAGGTCGCGGCCGCGGCCGGATCGACGGTCACGGAGGCGGATCCGGTGATCGTCGGGACCAGGCTGTCGGTGGCGGTGATGGTCTGCAGGCCCGAAGTCTTGAGCGTCACGGTGCCGGCCAGCGAGGAAGATGTGGCTCGTGGCGCTGAACACCGCCTGCGCGTCGCTGCAGGTGAAGTTCGCCGTGCCCCTGTAGCCGGTGGCGACGTTGCCGAACGGGTCCTTCGCGGTCACGGTGAAGCTAACCACACCGCCCGCCGTGACCGTCGTCGGAGTGGCAGTTACCATGAAGGTGGCCGCCGCGGCGGGGTCCACCGTGACCTGGGCCGAGGTGCCCGTGATCGCGGGATTCACGCTGTCCGTGGCGGTGAGCGTCCGCAGGCCGGACGTCTTGAAGGTGACAGCGCCCGAGAAGACGCCCGCGTCGAGCGCCGTGAAGGCGTGGCTGGTGGGGACGACGACCGCTTGCGGATCGTTCGTGGTGAAGTTCGCGGTTCCGCGGTACCCGGTGGCGACGTTCTCGAAGGTGTCGAAAGCGGTGGCGGTGAAGCTCAGCGGAGTGCCAGCAGTGACGAGGAGCGCGCCGACGCCGACGGCGAAGTGCGTGGCGGGACCAGCGATGAAGGTGACCGATGGGTGGTCGCTCAGCACCACCTGTGCCGCACCCGGGTTCGCCGTCGCGGTGAAGGTCTTCGTCTCTGCTTTGGTCGAGCTCATCGTCGTGACGAAAACGCCGCTGTCGTGGTTCGTTGCTCCGGTTGCCGGAGTCCTGAACGTGTTTCCTGAACCTGACGAAACGACGGAAACAGGGAGATCGCCGATCGGCTGACCGAGACGGTTGCGCACGGTGACCGTGACGGTTGCTCTTTCGGCGGCCGGATCGGCAGGACCGCCCACAACAACGGTCGCCGGAGTTGCGACGACCGTCGAGGCGTCGGGATCGGGATCCAGCACTGTGACGTTCAGGACCGCCGAGTCGGACCGCAGGCCGGTGTCGTTCTCGGTCGCGACTACGCGGAAGGCATAGGTCCCCTCCACGTCGGCCTGGAAGCTGTTCGCACCAGCCGGGAAGGAGAGCGCGCTGCCTTGGGGGAGCGAGAGCAGCTCAAAGGCGATGGTGGAAGTCCGCGCATCGCCACAAGCGGCGTTGTCCGGGTCGACCGCGGTCGCCGAGAGCGTGACGGTCTGCAGCCGCGCCGGGAACGTCGGAGAGTTGCTCGTCGTGACGACGACGGGCGGCCGGGACCCGCAAGCGTTCACGTGGACCGATGCGGTTCCCACCGGGCCCTCGTGTCCGCTGGTATTGATGGCGACGGCCGACACGGTGTAGTCGCCCGCTCCGGTGCCGCGGAAGTCCACGGTCGCGCCGAAGCTTGCGCTCAGCTGCGCCGGAGCGCCGACGCCGGCGACCGACCACGCGATCACTGGAGCGAAACGGGCGGGGCAAGTGGTGGCGGCGGGCGTGGCGGTGAGCGTCAGGGACTCGAAGCTATTCACGGTGCTGGAGGACGGCGTCACCTGGACGGAGATCGGAGCCGCGCCGCAGGTGGTCGTCGACACCGAGGTCGAGGCGCTTGCCGATTGGCCCCGAGCGTCGACGGCATGGACGGAGATGTCGTAGGTCCCGACCACGTCGGGAGTGAAGGTGAACTGCGTTCCGGCCTGCACCGCGAACGCGACTGCCGAGCTGCCGGATGGACCGGCGAGCGTCCAGACGTACTGCACCGGACCAGCGGGGACTCCGCACGCCACGGCCGGATCGACGGGGTGCGCCGTCAGCGTCACCGCCGCTCCGACGTTCGCCGCCGCCTCCGCGAATGCGGCCGTGATCGCGGGTGATGCAAAGGTCACGTGTTGTCGGCATCGGTCACGGTGGGTGTGAGCTGGATCGTCAACCCAGGGACGGGGTTCGCCGGGGCCGAGGCGATGGTCGCCGCGGGCGCGCGGGTGCCGCAGGTGGTGGTGGTGACGCCCACGAACGTGGCCGGCGAGGTGTTCCCGGTTCCGTCGCTGACGGTGACGCTGAACTGGTAGGTGCCGACGGCGTCGGGCGTGAAGCTGGGGGCCGCGCTGGCGTCCGCGGCAGTCGCCGACAAGAGGACTGCGGTGCCGATGTTCGGGGTCGCGGGGGAAGCGCTCGCGGACGTGATCGTCGGCACGGCGCTGCCGCACGCGGTTGTGGTGAAGCTCACCGGCATCATGTTCGAGACCCTGCCGGTCGAATCGGTCACGGTGACGAGGAACTGGTAGGTGCCGACCGCATCCGGCGTGATCGTCGGGCTCTCCGTGGTGGGGTCCGAAAGCGTGGCGCTGCTGGCCGCGGGCCGGCCGGTCAGACGCCACTCGAAGCTCAGAGTCTGGCCGAGGTTGCACGCCGGAAGGTTGTCGGAGTCGGTGACGACCGCCGAAAGAGTCACCACCTCCCCCGGGTTCGGCGTCGTGGAGCTGGCGGCCGCGGAGGCGATGGAGGGCTTGGCGGAGCCGCACGTCGTGGTGTCGAAGGTGACGAACTTCGGCACCGACTGCAGGCCCGTCGAGTCGGTCGCGACGACGGAGAACTGGTACGACCCGACCTGGTCGGGTACGAAGGTGGGGCTGGCCGCCGTGGGATCGGAGAGGACCCTGACGCTGGCGCCGGGACGGGCGACCGCCGTCCAGAGGAGCGTAGACGTCTGGTTCAGGTTGCAGGCCGGATCGTTGTCGGCATCGTGCACGGTCGCGGAGAGCTGGACGGAGGTCAGGATGTTCGGATTCGCCGGCGCTGCCACGGCCGCCGTGATCTCCGGCGCCGCCTGGCTGCACTTGCGCGCCGTGACGATCACCTGGCTCGCGGGGCTGGAGAGCACCCCGTTCGAGACGACCAAGTCGATTGTGTAGCTGCCGTCCAGATCGGGGATGAAGCTCGGCGTCGCGATGCGCGCGTCGTTCAGGGAGGTCTGGCTCAAGACTGGCCGCGCCGTGATCGACCAGTCGTAGGCCAGCGAACGGCCCTGCGGGTCGGTAGAGGACCGCCCGTCGAGCGCGACCGAGCTGCCCATGTTGACAGTCACCGCCGTGCCGGCGTTCGCCACGGGCGCCAGGATCTTGTCGGCGCACCGAGCGGTTGCGAGCGCGAGCGCAAGGCAGCCGGCGACTCGTCCGAGTCGAGCAGTCATGGTGTCCCCCTCAGAATGACGAGCCGAATCCGAGCGTCGCTCCGTGCGCCACCCGGTAGGTGTGAGAGAAGCTCAGAACGTCGTTGCGGTAGTCGAGCGAGATGCCGAACCGGCCCAGCGGCAGCATGAGCCCGCCCCGGGAGCTGATGTGGCTGCGGAGCGTGCCCAGCGCCGAGCGCGTGTCCGGAGACGCCAGGTTGTACGCATAGGCGAAACCGGCCTGGGCGGAGAGTCGCCAGAACAGGGGGAAGCGCGCCTGTGCGCCGAGGTCGGCGCCGATGAGGTCGACCGGGAACGTCCCGTTGCGGATGCCCAGGTACTGCAAGCCTAGAGTCGGGACCAGAGAGAACCCGTCACCCCAGATCGCGTCCCCCACGTCGTAACCGACCGCGAGCGCGGCGTCGTATCGCTGCTCGTCGAGCGTGATCCTCTGGTTGGTGTTCGCTCCCGGGTCGGGCACGTAGGGTTGCTTCGCGCTGCGCCAGTCGAAGCGCGCGATCGCGAGAACACGCGGCGCCATCAGCCTGGAAGCGTCGATCCCGAATCGCGACTGGACGATCGCGTCCGTGTCGCTCTCGCTGCTGCGCTCGGCGCCCCCGTGGGCGGACACGTTCCACGCGCTCTGCCTGCCGCGCGGAGCATCGATGAGGGTGCCCACTGGCCGTTGCAGATCGAATTGCTGCGGCCCGGTCTCGCCGAAGCGCGCCTGCACCGGTCCGCCCGGCGGCGGCGGGTTGATCGCCTCGGCCACCGCCTGGCGCAAGGGCGTCTCGGCCTCTTGCACTGCGACGGAATGAGGCAGCTCGGGCGTGCCGCTCCGCGCCGGTCCGTTCCCGACGGAGTCCCGCGCCTCGAGGTAGTAGGCGAAGCCGTCCGCGACCGCGGCAGCGGGAACCGCCGCCACGTACTCGTCGTTCGCGGCGGGAGCGAGCGGGATGCACTCGTACTCGATGTGGAACAGGTTGCGCCAGCAGGCCTGGGCGTCGCCGACGCCGGATCGCTCGTCGACGATGCGCGCCACCAGCCGGAGCGCGCTCCCGGCCGGCGCCCTGCGCACGGCCTGGTGCGTGAGGACGGGAGCCTGGGTGTCCTCGTCCGGGAGCGCCGGCAGCGGAAGGGCAACGGTGCGGTCCGGCTGCGCCAGGGCGATCGGTGGAAGCGGCGGTGGCGGGGTCGCTCCGGGCAGCGGCTGCACGGCGCCCGCGGGCGGCTCCTTCGCGGCCGCCTTCTCCGCGAGCTGTCCGCCGGGCGCGGTCATCGGGGTCGGCTGCAGGACCAGCTGGCAGAACGCGATGTACTGCTCCGCCTGCGCCTTGACCTTCGGGTTCGGGTCCCGCTTCTCGCGGAGGAACGACTCGTAGGCGTCGAGCGCTTCCTTCAGGTTCCCCTGCCGGCGGTGCGCTTGCGCGAGGTTGAAGAGCATCTCCGGGCGGTGGCTGTACTCGTACGCGGCGCGGTAGCCCGCCGCGGCGCAACCGTAGTCGGCCGCCGCGTAGCAGGCCTCGGCGCGCTTGTACTCCGCGCGCGCCAGCTCCACGGCCGCCGGCGCGCCGTGCGCCTCGGCCTCGCGCACGGGCTTCAAGGCCACCGCGACGCGCAGCTCGTAGCCCGGCTTGTCGGGCAGGCGCGTCGGCGCCGACCAGACCTTGTATCCGTCCAGCGCCAGCCGGAGCTCGTGCTGCCCGGGTGTGGTTTGCGCCTTCTTCGGCGTGGGGCCGATCAGCTTGCCGTCGAGGTACAGCAGCGCTCCCTCCGGAGCGGAGTTCACGCCGACGATGGGCGGCGTGTTGTCGCCGCCCGCGGCCGAAAGCGTGAGGCGCAGCGACACCTGCTGCCCGGGCGCCAGCGTGATCTGCTGGGCGAGGCTGCGGTAGCCGACGCTCGAGATCTCCACGTTGTGGTCGCCGGAAGGCAGCTCTCCGGAGTACGGCGCGACGCCCGCGGCCTGGCCGTCGATGGCGATCTCCGCGTCCGGCGGCTCGGTCTCCACGCGCAGCCGGCCGGGACCGGCGATGCGCTCCGGCGCGAAGGACAGGTGCGCGTCCCGGTTGGCCTGCAGGGTCACCGCGCGCTCGGCGATCAGGTACCCGGCGCGGCGGACCTGCACGGTGTGGTCGCCGAGCTTGAGCTCGCCGCTCCAGGGCGTCAGGCCCACTTCCTTGCCATCGACGAGGATCGCCGCGCCGTCCGGGACGGAGGCGACGGTGAGGCGCGGCGCTCCCGAGGCCTGGGCCAGCTCCATCCGGAGCGACAGATCCTTGTCCTTCGGCATCGTGAGCTCGGTGCCGACCTCGCGCCGCCCGGCCAGGCGCAGCACCAGCTCGTGCGTGCCGGCCGCGACTGGAGCGAGGAAGGGCGTGCGCCCGCGCTCCTTGCCGTCGATCACCACGGAGGCTCCGGCCGGCTCCGACTCGACCGTCAGCGCCGGGTCCTTCGGCATGGCGGGCAGCACGAAGGCGAGCTGCACGTCCCGCCCCTGCCGCGCGGTGATCTGCCGCTCCTGGCGGAGGCGGCCGCCCAGCTCGACCGCCACCGCGTGCGCGCCAGGCGCCAGCTCGACCGAGTAAGGAGTCACCCCCACCGCGGCTCCGTCGAGGAACACGCGCGCTCCGGCCGGATCGGAGGTCACGCCCAGCGACGCCGGTCCGCCGGCCCGCGAAGGCAGCGGCACCAGCATGTCGAGCTTCCGGCCCGGCTTGACGTCGAGCTGCTGCTCGGTGCTGCGCCCGTCGGCGGCGATGACCTGGATGACGTGCGGTCCCGGACCGAGCGCCACCGTCACCGGCGTCTTGCCGGCGTCGTTGTCGTCGATCTTGAGCGTCGCGCCGGGCTCGTCGGTCCGGAAGGTCGCCGTCACCGGCCGCGCCGGCGGGTCGAACGCGACGCAGATGAACGGCTTGGTGGGCGACCCGGATCTCGTCGGCTCGCCCTCGTCGTGGCGCGCTTCGATGAAGTACTCGAATGAGCCCTCGTCGAGGATGGAAGAGGGGAGGCGGGCCAGGAAGCCGCGGCTGCCGCGGTCCACCATGCTGTAGGCCCCGTATCGTTCCAAGCCGGCCGGCCGCGCGAACACGAGAGGCGCGAACAGGCGCGAGGGGTCCTTCACCTTCGCGCGGATGACGATCGCCGCGCCGCGCGGCGTGCGCTCCAGCGGCTTGTGGTCGATTTTCCCCTCGCCCGCCGAAGGGGCGGGCAGCACGCCGGGCTGTACGACGGCCTGGGCGAGGAGAAGCCTTCCGGACGCAATCGACGGTTCAGCCGTGGCCGCAAGGATTGCGGCGAAAAACGCCCCGAGCTGCATTGTCCGATCCCCCCTACCGGTCGACCGCGGCTCCGCGCGAGCCGGGATCGAGCAAGAACGAGCTTGGATGTCCCCTCGCCGAGCAGACTGAGCCACGCTCTCCCGGTGCAAGCGTACAGCCTGCCCACTAGTACACACAAGCCCCCTGAGCGACCTACCTGGCCCTGGGGGGCCGACGCGTTGCGAAAAAGTCCGTCGCCGCGCAAGCTCCGCTGCCTGGTGAAAGACGGAATCCAGGTCCTGGGCGGTCTCGGGGAGGTCCCGCGCGAAGACTGGGATGCGCTGCTCGATCCAGCCGCCACGCCATTCGTCCGCTGGGACTGGATCGAGGCGATGGAGCGCTCGCGCTGCGCCTCGGACCGCTCCGGCTGGTCCCCGCGCCACCTCGCGCTGTTCCGCCGGGGGCGCCTGATCGCGGCGGCCCCGGCGTGGGTGAAGGAGGACTCGGACGGCGATTTCGCGCGCGACTGGGACTGGGCGGGCTCGGCGGCGCGCGCCGGGCTCGCGTACTACCCGAAGCTCTGCATGACCGTGCCGTTCACTCCCTGCACCGGGCGGCGGATCCTGGTCGCGCCAGGGGAGGACCGGCCCGAGGCGGTGCGGCGGATCGCCGACGGGGCGCGCGCCCTGTGCCGGCGCGAGGGCATCCCCAGCCTGCAGGTCCTCTTCGCGCCCGAAGAGGAGGCGCGCGAACTGGGCGAGGCGGGCCTCGCCCTCCGGATGGGGTTCCAGTTCCACTGGCGCAACGAGGGCTACCGCACGCCGGAGGAGTTCCTGGCGCGCTTCCGCAGCAAGGACCGCAACGCGATCAAGCGCGAGCGCCGCGCGCCCCAGGAGCAGGGCATCGCCATCCGGACCGTGCGCGCCGAGGAGCTGTCCCAGGCGCCGCGCGAATGGGCCAAGGCGGTGCACGAGCTGCACAGCTCGACCGTGCGCAAGCTGATGTGGGGGCGGGGCTGGCTCAACCGCGCCTTCTACGACCTGGTCTTCGAGCGGATGCCCGGCGCGCTGGAAGTGGTCGAGGCGAGGCGCGAGGGCCGGCTGGTGGCGGGCGCCTTCAACGTGGCCGGCGGGAACCGCCTGTATGGCCGCTACTGGGGCAGCTTCGAGGAGCACCCCTTCCTGCACTTCAACGTCTGCCTGTACCACTCGATCGACGAGTGCATCCGCCGGGGGGTGGCGGCGTTCGAGGGCGGCGCGGGAGGCGACCACAAGCTGTCGAGGGGGTTCCTGCCCAGCGAGACGTGGAGCGCCCACGCCTTCCTCGACGCGCGGCTCGACCAGGCCATGCGACGCGCCCTCGCCGCGGAGACCGAGGAACGCCGGCATGCGCTGCGGCGCTGGTCCGCGCAATCGCCTATCCTCAAGCCTGCATGAGCCCGAAGCGCCAGGAGGAGAGCGAGCCCGGCGTCGTCACCAGGACGCGCCCGAAGACCAAGCCCAAGCTCGAGCGGCCCAAGCTCTACAAGGTGCTGCTGCACAACGACGACTACACGCCCATGGAGTTCGTCGTGCTGGTGCTGGTGCAGGTGTTCCACAAATCGGAGAGCGACGCGGCCAGCATCATGCTGCACGCGCATACGCACGGACATGCCGTGGCGGGCGTCTACACCTTCGAGATCGCCGAGACGAAGGTCAACGAGACGACCGCGTTCGCCAGCAAGGCGCAGTTCCCGCTCCTCTGCACGCTGGAGCCGGAGTGAGAGGCCGCCTCGGGGGCGTCTACTTCCTCCATTACGGCTACGTCGGAGCGGTTCTCGGGTACCTCGCGCCCTACCTGCGCGGGCTCGGGTTTTCGGGCGAGGCCATCGGCGGGGTGTCGATGGCCGCGCAGCTCGTCGCCGCGCCGGCGGCGCTCCTGTGGGGACACGCCGCCGACCGGCGCGGATCGCGCGCCGCCACGCTGCGGCTCTGCGCGCTGGGCGCGCTGGTCGCCCTCTGCGCGTTGCCGTGGGCGCGGACGCCCCTGGCGGTCGGCGCGGTGCTGGTGGCGCAGGCCGCCTTCGGGGCCGCCGTGGTGCCGCTGCTCGATTCGCTCACCATGGAGTGGGCGCGCGGTGAGGCGAGTCGCAGCTATGCGCGCACGCGGCTCTTCGGCTCGCTGGGGTTCGTGGTCGTCGCGCAGGGGCTCGGCCTGTGGCTCGCGGCACGCGGGGACAGGCCGGCCGACCCGCTCGTGCCGCTCTCCGCGGTGGCTTGCGTCGCCGGATACGCGCTCCTGCTGCACGCGGCGCCCTTTCCCTCCACCGCCAAGGCGACCTCGGCCTCGGCGGCTCCCTTGCGGGTCCGCGACGCGCTGGCGCTGCTCCGCGACCCTGTCATCTTGCTCCTGTTCGCGCTCTGCCTCGTCCACTGGGTGTCCTGCGCGCCCTATCACCTCCTCTTCGGCGTGCTGGTGCGCGACCATGGCCTGCCGTCGACCGTCACGGGCGCGGGCCTCGCGCTCGGGGTGCTGGCCGAGCTCGCGGCGCTCTGGGCGTTCCCCGCGCTGCTCAGGAGATTCGATCTGCCGGCGCTGTTGACCGCCGCCTGCGCGGGGACCGCGCTGCGCTGGTGGCTCGTTTCGCGGGCGCACGGCGCGGCCGCGCTCGTGGTCCTCCAGCTCTTCCATGCGTTGACCTTCGGGCTGTGGTGGGCTTGCTCCGTCGAGGCGATGGGACGGCTGGTGCCGGTCGGGCTCCGCGCCACCGGGCAGGCGCTCTTCTCCGCGCTGGTGTTCGGCGCCGGCAACGCCGCGGGCTATGGCCTGTCGGGCGCGGGATACCAGCGGCTCGGCGGCGCGATGCCCCTCTTCGCGCTCGCCGCCTTGGTCGAGGTGTGCGCGCTGCCGCTCTGCGCGGTGGCCGGCCGACGCCTCGCCAGCGCGCAAGCTGCACGGGCCGGCTCAGCCGGAGGTGGCGCGCCGCCAGGCAATGCCTAGCTTTCCGGCCTTGGCGCCCCGGTGAGGCGCGGAGGAGACGGATGCCCAGCTCCTGGAGCAACAAGCGCGAACGCCAGTACGAGCACATCAAGCGCAGCGCGAAGAGCCGCGGCCGAAGCAGCCGGACCGCGAAGCGGATCGCCGCGGCCACCGTGAACAAGACGCGGCGCCGCAAGGGCGAGACGAAGGGCGGCAGCAAGTCCCGGCGCCGCACCTAGCGCTCGTCGAGCCGCAGCTCGACCAGGCGCAAGCGCGCCGCGGCGGGCCGCAAGGGCGGCCGCGCCCGCAGCCGCAGGTCCTGACCGGCGCGCGCCCGGCGATACGCGCCAGGCGCATCGAGTCGCGGCGCCCGATGCATCGAGTCGCGACCCGCT
>WNGG01010024.1_pt1 | contig 10300 bp, 9 predicted proteins | sample 5400661 | NCBI WGS metagenome assembly WNGG01 (sample SAMN13153372, study PRJNA577476) | soil metagenome | isolation source: 100 cm soil or saprolite under Garry oak tree replicate 1 | place: USA:California | collected 2016-06-15
GGTGCTCTCGGAGCTCGCCGACGCTCACGGCGGTGTCACGCCGGTTATTGATGATCTCCACGAGCTGCACTCGCCAGAGGCCCCCGCTCAGCTCACCCGGCTGCTGACAAACCTTCCCCCGAACGGCACGCGATCCTGACCACGCGCCACGATGTGCCGCTGCGGCTGCATCAGCTGCGCCTGGCCCGGCGAGCTAGCCGAGCTCCGCGCGGCCGACCTGCGCTTCACCGAGCGCGAAAGGCGCGAGCTGCTCGACGCCTCGGGCATCGCGCTATCCGACTCCGGGGCGGCGCTGCTGCACCAGCGGACCGAAGGGTGGGTCGCGGGCCTGGGGCTCGCGGCGCTCTCCCTGGCTGATCACCCCGACCCGGAGCGGTTCGTCGCCGAGTTCTCCGGCAGCGACCGCACCGTCGCCGAGTACCTGATCGCCGAGATGCTCGAACGCGAGGCCGCCGACGTTCAGGATCTGCTGCTGCGCACCTCCCTGCTTGACCGGGTCAACGGCGAACTGGCAGACCTGCTGACCGGCCGCACGGGCTCGGAACAGATCCTGCTGAGTCTCGAAGACTCGAACGCGTTCGTCGAACGCTCAACCCCGAGCGCACCTGGTTCCGCTACCACCACCTATTCGCGGATCTCCTGCGGCTGGAGTTGCGGCGAACGCTGCCCGAAGAAGCACCCGCGCTGCACCGGCGCGGAGCGCCGCCTCCGGGTGGCGATCGCGTCGCTGAAGCTGGCGCTGGCCAGGCGACGCGGTCACCTGGCCGGCGTCATCGAGCAAGCCAGGTTCCTCGCCTCCCCGGTAACCGGGCAGTCCGACGAGGACATCGCGCTCGGCAGCGACCTGCGCGCGGTGGCGCTGATGAGTCTGGGGACCGCCGAGGCGTGGACGCTCGGGCTGCCAGACGCGCCGGACGCCGAACGCCACCTCCGGGAGGGCGCCGACCTCGCCCGGGAGATCGGCCGCCCCTACCTGGAAGTCGGCTGCCTGGCGCAGCTCGGGTTCGCATCGCTGGTCCTCCACTCGTTCGCCGCAACCCAGCGGCGGTGCCGCGAGGCAATCGCCCTCGCCGAGCGGCACGGCTGGCGCGCCGAACCGGTGATCGCACCCGCGCTGATAATGCTCGCTGGCACGATGATCTGAACAGGTGAGTTCGACGAGGGCGAGCGATGGCTGCAACGAACCAGACAGGCCCCAGACACCGGGCCGGACATCACGCTCCGCTGCACCCGCGCTGCTCACCGACATCCTCGACGTCCTGCAAGGCTCCCCCCCGGCCGCCACCGAGCAGTCCTCATGGCCGCCGGCGGAGGAACTCAGCCCGGGCGAGCTCAGGGTGCTGCGGTATCTGCCGACGAACCTGTCCCGGCCCGAGATCGCCGGCGAACTGTCCGTCTCGCTGAACACCGTCAGCACGCACCTGCGCAGCATCTACGCCAAGCTCCAGGTTCGTGATCGGTCCTCGGCTGTGCAGCGCGCCAGGGAACTGCGGCTGCTAGCGGCCGGCCGCACGCGCTAGCCCGGCGGTCACCGGATCCCGGTGATGCGGGGTCACCTGCCAGCACTCGACCATGGCGTCATGGACCCGGCACCCGCCCGGTACATCATCCGGATCCACGGGCACCTCGGCGCCACCGTGCTGTCGGCGTTCCCGGCGCTGGCGCCGCAGCATCACGGCGCGCACACCGTGCTCACCGGCTTGCTGGACCAGTCGGCACTGTACGGCGTGCTGGCCGAGATCGAGGCGCTCGGCCTGGACCTGCTCGAGATCCGAAAGCTCACCCCCGACCGCACATCACCAGAACCAGGTCACCGCCGCTCACACTGACGGCCACTACCGTCGCGCGCGTCCGTTTCGCTACGAGAAGGTGCCGCTCCCATGACCAGTGCCCCTGTGCACGACCCGCGAGTTCGAAGACCACTTATCCCTTCTAGGACTTAGCCAACGGACGAGCCGACAATGATGGGTGGGTCGAGGCAGGCCCAAGGCGCCCGGCTGGGCCGGGGTGCCGACTATGGGATCTCAGCAGTAGAGAAGCGCATGCCGCACGACCGAGCACGCCCGACGTCAGAGGAAGCTCGGTGGGCGCACGGATTCGGCTGGTTCAGGCTGCGGGATCGCGCTGCGGAGGAGGCCGGGCATGAAGTTGTACGCAGGGGCCGGGCTTGAGCCGGGCATATCGGCGGCCTGCTGGCGGGTGACATGACAGTCCCGGGGCCGTTGTCCAGGGCCGTCAGCGGGAGCCCGGCTGCGCCCGCCCATATGAACCGGGACACCGCCCGCCGGGTAGTGCCGCTGTTCCGCCCCTATAAGGCCCAGGTGGCCGCCGTCGTCGGACTGATCGTAGTGACCTCGACGATCGGCATCATCAACCCGCTGCTCATCCAAGCGGTGTTCAACAAGGCCCTGTTCGTCCCCGGTGGCCCCAACCTCCAGCTGCTCGTCAGCCTGGTCGCGATCATGGCCGTCGTCCCGATCGTCAACGGCGCTATCGGCATCCTGCAGACCTACGAGACCACCCGGGTCGGGCAGCTGGTCATGCGGGACCTGCGCGACCGGCTCTACTCGCACCTGCAGACGCTCCCACTCGCCTTCTTCACCAGCACCAAGACCGGCGAGATTCAGTCCCGGCTGGCCAACGACGTGGGTGGTGTTCAGTCGGTGGTCAGTACCACCGCCTCGACCATCCTCGCTAATGTCGTCATCTTCGTGTCCACCATCGTCGCCATGGTCATTCTCAGCTGGCAGCTGACCATCGTGGCGGTCATCACCGTGCCGGCGTTCTTCTGGCTGACCAAGATGGTCGGCGAGCGGCGCCGCCAGGTGGCGCGCTCGACCCAGGAGTCGCTGGCGGCGATGAGCGCTCTCAGCGAGGAAACCCTGTCGGTGTCCGGGGTGCTGCTGGCGAAGGTGTTCGGCAACCAGGCGCGCGACACCCTCCGCTACCACGAGGAGAACCAGCGCCTGGCCGACCTGGAAGTCCGCCAGCAGATGATCGGCCAGGGCTTCTACGCCATCGTGCAGTCGTTCCTGTCGATCACCCCCGCCGCCGTCTACCTGGTCGCCGGTCTGCTGCTGGCGCACGGCACGGCCATCTCGGCCGGAACCGTCGTCGCGTTCACCACGCTGCAGACCCGCCTGTACTTCCCGATCGGGCAGCTGCTGCAGGTATCGGTGGAGCTGCGATCGTCCCTGGCCCTATTCGACCGGATCTTCGAGTACCTGGACGTGGTGCCCGACATCGTCGATGCCCCCGATGCCGTCGATTTGCCGGTGATCAGCAGTGGCGGCCGGGTGGCGCTCTGGGAGGTCTACTTCCGCTATCCCGGCGCGCCAGTGGACGCGCTGGCGGGCGTCAGCCTCGAAGCCGGCCCCAGCCAGCTCGTGGCGCTGGTCGGGCCGAGCGGGGCCGGCAAGACCACCATCAGCTACCTGATCCCGCGGCTCTACGACGTCACGGGCGGGTCGGTCCAGATCGACGGCGTCGACGTGCGGCACGTCCGCCAGGCATCGCTGGCCGCCGCCATCGGCTTCGTGACCCAGGAGAGCTACCTTTTCCACGACAGCATCCTGACCAACATCCGTTACGGCCGTCCTGCCGCCTCGATGGCAGAGATCGAGGAAGCCGCCCGGGCGGCGTACATCCACGATCGGATCATGGAGTTCCCCGACGGCTACGACACGATCGTGGGCGAGCGGGGATACCGCCTGTCCGGCGGCGAGAAACAGCGCCTGGCCATCGCACGGGTCCTGCTGCACGACCCCCGCATCCTGATCATGGACGAGGCGACCTCGGCGCTCGACACGGCCAGCGAGCGGGAGGTCCAGAAGGCCCTCGATGCCCTCATGGGGTCACGGACCACCATCGCCATCGCCCATCGCCTGTCCACCATCGTCAACGCTGGCCTCATCAATGTCATCGATGCCGGGCGCGTGGTGGAATCCGGCACCCACCGCTCCCTGCTGCGCCTAGGTGGCATGTACGCGTCGCTGTACCAGGAGCAGTTCGAGGGGGGCAAGGTCCAATGGCGGTGCACCGACGGCGCCATCATGGCCGACGGCACCATCCGACATCGGCAAACACAACCCGCGTAGCCTCACCAGGTCGCACCGCCCGCTGTTGGGGCCGACCATGTGAGTGCTTCGACAGGCGCGCAGTGTTGCCACGAGCGCTGGCAGCCAGCTGGGCCGAGCTCGGCAGCGCGGAGCATTCACTGATTCATGGCACCTCGGCCGCCGCGCCGCGGGTGCGCATGCGCCACGCCTCGCAGCGCGGCGGCCCGCTCATCGGGTCAAACAGTGCTATACCGGCGTGCTCGGGACGGGCATTGCGCAGCCCATCGGGATCCGCCGGGCCAGCAGGCGGTGATGACCAGGTCGAGCGTGACGGTTGTGCTGGCGCGCGGCCCGGTGCAGCAGTTCACTCCCCCCGGTCATCGCGTCCAACGCAGCGCCCGGCACCGCCACGACGGAGTACTGGGCTCACACCAATGCTGCCGGCTGCGATCGCCCCAGCTTGGACGCTCCGGCCTACCCGGGAGCCCGCGACCAAGATCGGCTCCCAAAATCGGACACCGCCGCTCCCGGAATCAGGACAAACGGACCAGCACAAGTCACCGTACCCGCGTGTCAGGGCGCTGACCTGCGGGTTTGAGTTGGCGGTACTGGGATTGAACCAGTGACCTCTTCGGTGTCAGGAAGGCACACCAGGCCAGATTCAGTCTGCTTGTGCACGTCTGCGCAGGTCAGCCAGTCCCGGCTGGCTACGTTGGCCGCTCCTGAACGCACCTGCCAGCGGCCTTCGGCTCCCATTTCGCTCCCAGAATCGGACACCTGGCCGCCGCCATGCTGCTCGCCGCAGGGAGCGGAGAGCGCGATGAGCATCGCGGTGATGAACTGGGTGTGGGCGAACTCGCCGACGTCCGGCAACGAGCGTCTGGTGCTGCTGCGCTGGCCGACGCGTCCCGCGATGACGGCACCGGGTGCTGGCCCTCGGCGGCCACGATCGCGCGGAAGGCGAACATCAGCGACCGCACGGTCCGCCGGGTGATCGCCCGGCTGGAGGCCGAAGGCCAGGTCGTGGTGCATAGGGGCGGAGGCCGGACCGGGTCGACGAACTCCTACACCGTCGTGACCGGCGACCGCGATCCACAGCCCCGGACAGAATGTCACCCCTGACAAACTGTCCGGGGGTGACACCGGTGACAGGCCACCCCGGACACAACCGTGTCAGGGGACCCCGGACATAGCTGTGTCACCCGATCCACCAGAGAACCATAAGGGAACCGCCGCCACGTCGGCGCGCGAGGTCCTGGCCGCCGGGCCTCGCGTCGGCAGCGGCGGGGCCGAGGTCGGGGAGTTCTTCGAGCAGCTCGCCGCGCGGAATCAGCGATGGCTGCTGACCGCAGGCCAGCGCAAGCGGCTTGCGCCCTTGGTCACAGCGGTGCTCGCGACTCGGCTGGACCCCAGATGGCCTGGCCAGCTTCGCCGGAGCCAACAGCGCTGGGATCAGGAACGCGGTCGCCGTGCTCGCGGCCCGGCTCGCCCCAGCCAAACTGCCGCGACCGCCCGCCAGCCGACGGCCAGCGTGGTGCGGCGAATGCGACGAGCGCACCCGGATGCTGGACTTCGACAGCGACCCACCAAGCCCGTGCCCGCGCTGCAAGGCCCGCTGCGCTCGTCTTGCCACGTTCGTCGGCGGACCAGGCACCGGTAAGTCACCGCTTGGAGTCCAAGGTCATGGCAGACACGACGAATGAGGCGCCTGGTAACGTGCCGCGGAGGCGCATTTGTCGCGTCTTTGCTCGCTTTCGAGGAAGCAGTAGCATGCGGCATTGGTCGCCAGTGTCCCTGACGCCGGCAGGCTGCCGCGGCCGCCGGTGAGCTGCGGGCGGGGTGAAACCAAAACTGAGCTCTGAGGCTCCAGCGCCGGCGCCGAGCCACGCCCCCTTCCAGGCGGTACCCGGCGATCGTCGGGGCGATCTACTGGCGCTCAACCTCGCCCGGGCCCGACAGATCGCGGCGGCCGCCCCCTTCGGCGACTGCCAGACCGTTCTCGTCGGTCTGGCCAACCATGCCAGGCCGGACTGCGCGACACGCACGGAACCGGGCCCTGCGGATGCTCCGGGAAGCGCTGCAGTGGTGCGACAATCGCGATGCCCAGTCCCCGAGCTCTCTAGGCCGCAGTTGTCACGGACAGTCATGGGCGGCCAGCTGGCCAAGCTCGAGGCGGCAGCCATATCGCCGATTCCGTGCGGGTGACCTGTCGGCTGATCAGCCGGCCGCCGACGGCCATATGCGCCAGTTATGGTCTCTGGTTTATTCCGGGTGATCGTTTGCATGGTCCGGCGTGGTGGCTTCGCCTCGTCCGCGTGGATACCCAGCGGGCCAGAGGTGGTTACCGTGTGGCTCGGCTGTCGGCTGGATTTTGCGCGGGCGCCGGCGGCTGGCCGGTGGCCCAGCGGGCTGGAAGGTTTCGCATCACGAGGGCGCAGTCAAGTGAGCAGGTGCCCGGGGGGAAGAGCGCCGTATCGTCGAAAAGGCTGGAGCGGGTTTCGGCTCGCATGGGCTGCGCGGCCCAGCTGGCGGCGTGCAGGCGCACGCCGTCGAGGCAGCCGGCCTGTGCCGGTGGTGAGAATCCCAGCGCGCCGCGGCGGAAGAAGTCAACGGCGTCGTCAAGGCTCTCGAACAGCTCGCTGATCAGAGCGCCGGCCGGGGCGGCGGTGACCGCAAGCTGCACCTGGCCGTCGCGGGAGCTGACGTTGATGCGCACGTGGCCGCCGGGTTCGCGGACCTCGAAGCGGGCGAGCCGGTAGGAACCGGGGAAGACTTTGTTTCCGGCGGCAGCGGTGAACCTGGAGTTCGTATCACGCCGGGGACGTATACGCCGACCTGTGTGCCGTTGGCGTCGTCCCACTCGACCGCGAAGCGGTGAGCGGCGTTCTCGCAGACAAGCCGGGGCACCCGTGGCAGGCGGCCCGCCCGCAGGTCGCCGAGGCGGATGAAGCACACGCCGCCGACGGCCAGGCCCGACACCAGCTGCGGGCGAAACGGCCACGGCAGCAACCGGGCCACGAGCTCGGGCTCGATCCGGTAGTTGACGAGCAGGCGGCGCTCGATGGTGCACGCCACGGTCTTGGTGGTCATGCCGGGCTCTGCTGCCCGGCGTCACGGTTCGGGGCGCCGGGCCGGCGGTGGCGGCGCTGGCGAAGCACGATTTGCTCCGGGCACACCGTGGACAGGAAGTTCCCCACGCATACCGCGAGCCTGTCCGCCGCGAGCGAGTACAGGATGCGGTTCGCGGCGCGGCGCTCAGTTACCAGCTCGGCGGCCTTGAGCACGCTCAGGTGCCGGGAGATCGAGGGAGCGCTGATCGTGAAGCGGGCGGCGATCTCCCCGGCCGACAGCTCACCCTCTCGCAGGTCCTGGAGGATCTGGCGGCGGGTGGGGTCGGCCAGCGCCCGGAACACCCCGGCGTCATCTCCCATGTCAGCATGTTAGCTATTTAGCTAATGAGTTATCAAGTCTCAAGCTCCAGCGGCGCGGGAAGCCCCTTGCGCCGACCCAGACGGCGTCGCACCAGACACCCTTGATCACGCGCCAACGCAAACCGGAGAGCGCAGCCCGCTATGCGCAAGATCGGCGGGAATGCGCACCGCCACATCGATGAGCGATCACCACCCGTGACCGTGGGCCAAGTCGGCGCGCCGAGCCGAGCGAGTGAGACACGGGTGATCATCTCCGCAGATCTCTCCCTGAAATCAGCGAGGATCACCCGTGTATCTAGCGTTTTACGGCCCGGAGGGCTTAGTAGCGGAGCACCAGAACCTCCTTGCGCCTGTCGGAAGGGCAGCCAGCGCGGCGAGCACCTCGCGACGATCCTCGGCGAGGAAGTGCCTCGAACTCTGCCGACTGGCCGGCGTCGGCGGCGGGACGGACACTCAGGGGACTAGCCACAGCGCGGCGGCGGAGCACCGACCGGCACCGGTTCAGCACGCTGGCGAGTGCGCAGGCCAGTGCCTCAGCATCGCTTGGCAGCTTGGCAGCTTGGCAGCTTGGCAGCGCGGGCGTGCAGTGACGCGAACACGTCTTGCACCACGTCCTCAGCGGTTGGCCGGTCACGCACCATCAGCACTGCGATTCTGACCAGCTCGCCGTGATGCGCCCGGAACAGCAACGCGATATCGCAACCTTCACGGCTGGAGGACCGCCCGCCGGATGCAGAGTCCATGGTGGTAGAGGCCCGCGTCCCTGGCCGCTGTATGCCCATCAGGCCCATATAACGCGTCAACCAGAGAAGGGTTGCTCGATCTAGGCTATGACTCCGATGCTCCGGCGTTCCGCGGACGTCAACCCGACGGATTCCTGCCGCATCGTATTATCGGCGCAACCGTGGTGCGGAGGGTCTCATGTGTGTCTTTCGTCTGGCCAGGTACGGCGTCCTCGCGATCGTTGCGGCAAGCAGTATGGCGCTGCTCGCGGGCACTATTGCCGCCGATCCGGCGGCCGCTCGGGTCACCGGCGCGGGAGCGGCTACGGCCAGCTCAGGCGGTGCGCAGCAGTGGGTGAGCTTCTACACCGGTCCTGGCGCCCCTGAAGACCAGGCCGATTCGGTCGCCGTTGCCCGCAGCGGATCGGCTGTGTTCGTCACCGGGAACAGCTCGTCGTCCTCTCCAGCTGCAATAAGTGACTACGCGACGGTCGCCTACAAGGCATCGACCGGCGCGAAGCTGTGGGCACGGCGCTACACCGGCATCGGCGGCATGGGCGGCACCGCACAAGCAGTGGCTGTTGACCCGGCCGGGAGAAGGGTGTTCGTGACGGGCTACAGCCTTGGGCAGGGTTCGTTCACTGACTACGTCACCATCGCCTACAACGCCGTCACCGGGGCGCGGCTCTGGCTCCGTCGCTACGACGGTCCCGGCAGCGGCCACGATTACGCATCTGACGTGGCGGTCAGCCCTGACGGCAGCCGGGTCTTCGTGACCGGGTCCAGCCGGCCGGGTTCCGCAAGCAACGGTGACTACGCCACGGTGGCGTATGACGCGGCCACTGGCGTGCAGCTGTGGGCGACCCGTTACAGCGGGCCAGGCAACCCTAACGACACCGCCACCTCGCTGGCGGTCGGCCCGGGCGGCGCGACGGTGTATGTCACCGGTGGCTCCGGCCGCGACTTCGCCACGGTTGCCTACGACGCCGCTACCGGCGGGCAGCTATGGGTGAGCCGTAGAACCGGGTACGCCCGCGCGGTCGCTGTCAGCCCCGATGGTCATGTGGTGTACGTGACCGGTTCATCCGGCCTGAGTTTCGCCACGGTCGCCTACCACGCCGCGACCGGCACGCTACGGTGGGAGAGCAGGTACAACGGCGCAGCCGGAAGCGTCAGCGGCGCCAACTGGCTCGATCTAAGCCCAAGCGGGACCATGGTGTACGTCACCGGAACTGCCGACCTTGAGTTCGAAACGGTTGCCTATGACGCGGCGACCGGAGCGCGCCGATGGGCTCGCCGGTTCAACGGCCCAGGTGAGAGCTACGCTGCCGCCCCGCAGGTTGCCGTCGGCCCGCGCGGGCACACGGTGTACATCACGGGAGGCCCCGGCGAGTACGTCGCCACGGTCGCCTACAACGCCGCTACAGGCGCCAGCCGGTGGGTCCGGTTGCGCCGGGGCACGGGCACGTCGCTGGCGGTCAACCCTGTCACGGGGACGGTGTACGTCACAGGCGGCGCCAAGCGGACCGCGTCGTTCCTCGATTACATGACGATCGCCTACCACGGCTGACCCGCGCGCTGGCAGCACGATTCAGCGCCGCCCCATGTTGGAGGGATTGGTGATCTTCGATCACCCTGCCGACTATGGCCTCGTGGGCTTGGCGGTACTGCCACTGCAGGTTGGTGCGGATCCGCCAATTATGAGCATCGTGGGCATTGGCCCCTGGCAGCCGCTACTCAGGCCGGCTGGATCGTCTTGCTCATGATCCAGGCGTGTTTGCCGACTTGGCGGATGCGGGCGAAGCCGTTCTCATCGAAAAGCTCGGCTGTGGCGCTGAAGAGGAAACGGCCCTGTGCCTGGCGGCCGGCGGTCACCTCGGAAATGGCCTCGACAAGCCCGCCGCCGAGTTGGGCGATCTGGTCGAGCGCGCCTTCCAGCGCCGCCCGCGCGATGCCCTGACCGCGGTGTTTCTTATCGACGAAGAAGCAGGTGATCCGCCAGTCCGGGGGCGGCGGTGCGTCCTTGTCGTATTCACGCCTGTGCTTGATACCGGGGAGTTCCTCCGGGCTGCCGTACTGGCACCACCCT
>WNGG01030604.1_pt1 | contig 10300 bp, 8 predicted proteins | sample 5400661 | NCBI WGS metagenome assembly WNGG01 (sample SAMN13153372, study PRJNA577476) | soil metagenome | isolation source: 100 cm soil or saprolite under Garry oak tree replicate 1 | place: USA:California | collected 2016-06-15
ATGACGCGTTCGTGACCTGGTCGGGGCACAGCCGCGAGGAAATTCTGGGGCGAAACACGACCGAGCTCAAGGTGTGGGAGCGCCAGGAAGATCGCGAAGCGTATTTCGAGGATTTGCGCCGCACGGGCAGCATTCGCGCGCGCGAGTGCCGTTTCCGCAATCGGAACGGAAGACTGTTCACGATGCTGCTGTCGTCCGAAGTGATCCAGCTCAACGGCGTGCCGCACCTGTTGTCTCTCGGGCTGGACATCACCGAGCGGAAACAAACCGAAGCGGAGTTGCGGGAAAGCGAGGCGCGGTTGCGCGAGAGCGAAGCGCGGTTCCGCGTGGCCTTCGAAGCCAGCCCGGTTTTCATCAACATTCTCCGCATGAGCGACCGAAAATACGTGTGGGCGAATGATGCGTTCGTGCACCGGCTGGGCTATCCCCGGGAGGAAGTGCTGGGGCGCACGTCCGCCGAGTTCGGCATGTGGGAGAACCCGGATGAACGAGATTTGGCATGGAAGGATATGAATAATGTCGGTTCGATTCGCCAAAGAGAGTGCCGCTGGCTGGATCGCCGCGGCGAGCCCTTCACCATCCTGCTTTCCGCCGAGATCATCAAATTCAACGACACCCCTCACATACTGTCGCTGGCCCTGGACATTACCGAGCGGAAGCTTGCGGAGGAGGAGTTGCTCAAGACTCTTGAGCGGGAAAAGGAACTCAGCCAACTCAAGAGCAATTTTGTGTCCATGGTCTCGCACGAGTTTCGCACTCCGCTCGGCATCATTCAATCCTCAGCCGAGCTGCTGCGTGAGTTCTTTCAAAAGATGCAGCCCTCGGAACGAGAGGAACAACTCGACTCCATTACCAGGAACACGCGCCGGATGGCAGGGATGATGGAAGAGATCCTGGTCCTCAGCCGCCTTGATTCCGGCAACCTGGAATTCCGGCCATCACCGTTGGATTTGGAGACTTTTTGCCGCCGTGTCGTGGACGAGGTCCTCTCGGCTACACATCGCAGATGTTCCATCGCGCTCTCAGTAGCCTCGGCATTGCCCAAAGCCGAGGCGGATGAGCAATTGCTGGGACACATTTTCACCAATCTGCTGAGCAATGCGGTAAAGTACTCCGAGGCTGGAGCAACGGTACAATTCAAGGTCGTCCGCGAAGGCGCGAACGCTTTGTGCATCATTCGTGATACGGGAATAGGCATTTCTGAAGACGATCAAACCAGGCTGTTCACCGCATTTCATCGCGGCGCCAACGTTGGAAGCCGGTCGGGCACGGGCCTGGGCCTCGTCCTGGTGAAGCGTTGCCTGGAACTTCACCACGGCCAGATGCAAATGCAGAGCGCGCTTGCGAAAGGCACCACGGTAACCATGCGGCTGCCGGTATTTGAAACCAACCTATGAAAAAGATCCTGATCATCGAGGACGAGCCCGAGATGCGGCGTAACATCACTGCTCTCCTCCGGTACAAAGAGTACGAGCCCATCGCGGCTGAAAACGGGCGCCTGGGGGTAGAGATGGCGCGCCGGGAGCAGCCCGATTTGATCCTGTGCGATGTCATGATGCCTGAGTTGGACGGATATGGTGTTCTGCGAGCGCTGCAAGGGGATGCCAAACTGGCCTTAATCCCGTTCATTTTTCTTACGGCTAAAGGCGAAAAAGATGACCTTCGCAGTGGCATGAATCTCGGAGCCGATGATTACCTCACCAAGCCGGTCGCGAATAACGACCTGGTCCAGGCGATCGAAGCGCGCCTGAGCCGTTCCGCGCAACAGGCGAAGCGTGAATTCAAGCCGGATTTCTCCTCAGCCGAACCGCTGCTGAAGCTTGGCCTTACGCCGCGCGCTGCCGAAGCGTTGCTCTGGTTGGCCCAAGGCAAGACGAACTCAGACATCGCGACGATTCTGGGGATCACCGAGTCCACCGTGAAAAAGCACGTGCAGGAAATATTCGAAAAGCTCGGCGTCGAGACTCGTGGTGCAGCCACTGTTCGCGCACTGGAAGTGCTTAACGCACCTGAATCTTCGTCTCGCTGAACTGAAGGCAGACTCGTTCAAGCCGAAGGAACTAAGGGGGAACTATCACTTGTGAATTCTCACCTCACTGTATTGGATTATGGGCTCGATAGAAGTGTAGTTGGGAATATCACCTTGCAGGAAATCCGCGTGAGGCGTGAACGCATCCAAAAAGGCTTCAATGGAATCGAAAAACAAGTGGCACATTGCGATGTGTGACGGGGGTGAGCCTGGCGTGACGCCGCCCAAGCCGTGTTCCACGGTAACGCCACGCAGCGCTTTCCCAAGCCTCTCGATAGCCATCGGCATGTGTTTATTGAAGTAATAATCGTCGTCGAACCAGGAGCCCTTGGTGTTTGGGTAGAGGATGGTGATTTTTACCATAGATTTACCTGGCCGAAGCGAACTCCCGCACGATGCCACGCCAGTGCCAGTTCAGGCGCCTTGGCTTCCGGAGACAACAAACAACGTGCAATAGCACGCGGCCAAATCGAGTTTGGGCAAGTCTGAGTTTCATAAGGTCTCCGGAGAATGCAGACGGCGTATTCTTTCTGTCCGGGCATCACGTTGCTCGAAACAGCCTCATGCTCGTTAAGGGGCAGAGAGCACGACCCGGAACCCAAGGATGAAGTCGTGGATGAATGGGCTGACTCCCTCAGTTTGGCGACGGGCCGAACGGCAATCCGTTTCAAACCCGTCCCAAGCACCCCCGCGGATCACTTTCACTCCGATGGCATTTGAGGCTGGACCTTGCGGGTCGGTTTCGAAAGCTCCAGGATACGGACCGTACCAATCGAGGCACCATTCCAGGACATTCCCCTCCATGTCGTACAGGCTCCAGGGATTGGGCGCTTTTTGTCCGACAGGGTGCGTCATGTTGCCGCTATTGACGGCGTACCAGGCGTAATTGGTCAGGCCGGTGAGGGCGGGGTCATCGCCGTAACTGAAGCGCGTGGAGGTCCCGGCCCTGGCTGCGTATTCCCATTCCGCCTCCGTCGGCAGGCGATAATGGCTGCCGGCAGGAATGCGTCCAGCGGCCAACTCCTGTTGCGTCAGCTTCGCGCAATAGTTGGTTGCGTCCAGCCAACTCACGCTTTCCACTGGGCGGTTCAGGTCGCCGGGGAAACCGCTGGGATTGGAGCCGATGACCGCCAAGTATTCTCGCTGCGTCACTTCGAATTTACCCATCCAGAAACCATGGCTAATGGTCACGACTGTTTGCGGGCCTTCATCCGCCGCACGGCCCGTTTCATTTGCAGGGCTCCCAAGCCGAAACGTGTTCGGTGGTATGAACACCATGTTCGTCGGGGGACTTTGCAGCAGCGCGCGATAGAACCGGTTTCCTGCCACAGGTGCGGTCGTATCAACAAAAAGATAGTTTGTGGATGGCAGTTGCACAAAGGCCAGGCTCGTCCAGGCGTCGGTTTGGGACAGATCCGAGCTGGATTGAACCACATAAACGTTTCCCAACGTTCCGATGATATTCACTCCTGCGAACACCCGTAGATCGAGGCTGGGAGGAATTTGGGCCGATGCGGGGTTGGCGGTAAGGAAGGCTACGGTTCCAAACAACAACCATGAGTGGAGCGTTTTCATATCATTTCTCTCCTTCTCAGCGACTCAAGGCGAGCGGACGCGATAAAATCGCTGCGGACCAGCCGCCGTCACATCCGTGAATTGATAATGGCCGGGCGAAACTTCGGCGGCGATGCCGAGACTCGTCCAGTCGTCCGTGCTAACGTCAAGGCCGGCCGTGCTCAAAACGGTGAAGCTGAGGCCGGGCGTGTTCCGAAAAATGAATTGGAATGTGCCGGTCGGCAGCTTCATTGGCTGAGTCAGCAGAGCCGGCGTCGCTACGACACTTGCGGGGTCGAACAACTCGGCGGAGGGACCCGTGTCGCTGGTGTTAAAACCTCCCGCAACCAGAACTTTGCCGTTTGAGAGCAGAGCGGCAATATGGTCGCGACGCCCACTGACCAGGGGCAAGGTTGGCGACCATTTTGCTGTGGCGGGATCGTACAATTCGGCGGTGGTAGGGAAGACGCCGCCAAAGTAGCTCACGCCTCCGGCAACGAGCACTTTGCCGTTGGACAATAATGTCGCGGTATGCACCTGGCGAGGCTGGGCCATGGAAGCCGTGGGAGTCCAGGCGCCCGTGGCTGGATCATAAATCTCAGCACTGGCCCGCGTGGGGTCAATGGGAGTGCTATCCGCGGCCGCGAAGAAATCAGTGCCTCCCGCGACCAGCACTTTGCCGTTCGGCAACAAAGTCGCCGTGTGCGAGCCACGCGAGGTTTGGAGGGAGCCGGTCGGTGTCCAGGCGCCAGTGGTCGGATCGTAAAGCTCCGCCGTCGCTACCGCGCCGTTAGTGCCGAATCCTCCGGCCGCCAGCACGTTGCCGTCCGGCAAGAGCGTCAAAGTGAAGGCGCACCGCTCGTTCGTCATCGAACCGGTTACGGCCCAGGATCCGTTAGTCGGATCATAGAGTTCAGCGCCGCGAACGCCGACAAAGGAAGCGACGCTCGATCCTCCCGCGACCAGGACCTTTCCATTCGCGAGCAGGGTCGCAGCGGCTACCCACCGCGCGTCATGCATCGAATCGGTGAAAGTCCAGCTACCTGTGGCCGGATCGAACAACTCCGCGCTGGAAAGGAAGATGTTGCCAAAGCCTCCTGCGGCGAGGACTTTCCCGTTTCGCAACAAAGTCGCGGTAGCGCTCTGACGCGGAGTGTTCAGGCCCCCGGTAAGTTGCCAGGTTCCGCCCGCCGGCTCGTACAGTTCCGAGTTGTTGACAAAATGCAAGAACCCGTCGAATCCTCCGGCCACCAGCACTTTGCCATTGGCGAGCGAAACTCCCAGGTGGCCCGCGCGGGAGAATGACAACTCTCCCGTGGCATTCCAGTTCTTCGCGCCGCTGTCGTATACTTCCGCCTTTTCCGTGAAGGCGGTTCCGCTGGTCATGCCTCCAGCAACCAACACGTCGCCGTTGGCGAGCAAGGTTGCCGTATGCCCGGTGCGACCACCATTTAACGCGCCCGTTCGCGCCCATAAACCCGTTGCGGGGTCGTACAGTTCTGAATCGCAAGCAATCGGATTGAGCTTATCATCGCGGCCGCCGGTTACCAGCACCTTGCCGCCCGGCAGCAGGGTAGCCGTGTGACCGCTTCGGAAAATGAAGGGAGTGCCGGTGACCGTCCATAAACCGGTTGCCGGATCATAGAGTTCGGAAGGCTGGCCGAGACTGTCACTCCCGGTGACCAAAACTTTGCCGTTCGGCAGCAGCGAAGCGGTATGCGTCACGCGTGGAAAATGCATGGAGCCTGTCGGCGTCCAGAGTTCTGTCTTCGGATCGTACAGCTCCGCGCTCGCCAGCAGGTCGGTAGCGTTGAGCCCGCCCGTGACCAAGACCTTGCCGTCGGGCAACAGCGTGGCGGTATGCTGGTACCTCGGCACATTCATCGAGCCGGTCAGCGTCCATTGTCCGGTCGTCTGGCCGGATCATAGACTTCCGTGCTCGCGAGCAGCCGGTTGGCGGTTTGGCCCCCGGTGACCATCACGCTGCCGTCGGTCAACAGGGTCGCTGTGTGAAATTCGCGTCCCAGATTCAATGCCCCCGAGTTGGTCCAGGTCTGCGTCGTGGGATCATAAATTTCTGCGGTCGCTGCCTGAGCCAAAGGCGAACCGCCGGCGACCAACACCTTCCCATTGGATAACAGCGTGGCGGTGTGAAGCTTCCGGAATTGGCCCATGGGACCAACCAGCGAAAAGGAGCCGGACGAGGCCGGTTCTGCCGCAACCGAATTGAGCGTCAGCGCGCTCAGCGCGAGAGCGAATAAGTTACGAAGTAGAATTTTCATGCGTATGCTTTGTCCGGCGTTTGTTTGCGTCAATTTGTTGTGCGTGTCACTTGCCGGAGTATGAGCAACTACTCTAAAGCGAGTTCCCGGAAGTGCTCGCGGAAGCGGTGGGACTAAAGACCCAGCCTCTCTCCGGAACCACAGACGAACTCGCTTCTCCCATTGAAAAAGAAAGACACAATATGAAAAAATTAATCTCGATGCCACGCTCTCTCGGAAAACGCATGCTCCTCAGTCGTAACTATTCACATGATAAACAGGGGACCACAGAGGAAACAGAGATGAAGAGCCATGAAAACGCGTCTTCATCCCCCGCGGAAGCGGGCCACCAAAAGGTAAGTTCCGCTCAAACTCCAGTTAGCAAACTCCGATCTCATTTCTCCGTTATCTCCGTTTGCTCCAGTTCAAGACCTATGGCAGCCGTGATCGTTTCGTTCCTGTTTTCACAAGCCGTATTCGCGGCAGATTTTGCCGTCACCTCTCCCGGCTTCTTCTATGCCATCAACGGAAACCAGCCCAACCCCACGATCACTCTAGTCCGCGGCCGGACCTATACTTTTGCCGTGAACTCGAGTTCGATTCACCCGTTTGAGATCATCAGTCCGGGAGTGCTGAACAATAACATTGGCCAGGGAATCATCACATACACCGTTCCGACCGCTGCTTCTAACTACAGCTATATCTGCTCCATCCATGGTTTTGGCGCCCAGATAATTACCGTAGCCCCGGCTCCGCCGCCGCCGCCAACGATTCGCATCCTGAGCCTGGCCCTAAGCAACAATGTTGTGCTACGCTCAACCGGGACGAACGGTTGGAGCGTAAATCCTGAGTACTCGACCAACTTCACTACCACCAATTGGTTCGCACTGTCTGTTCTGAACAACAGCTTCCAAAAGGGCATCAATGAGACCATCTGTGGTCGCCCGCCCGGCACCAATGTGTTCTTCCGGATTCGCTCGCAGCCAAACTGAAGGCCGAATGAGGCGCTGCGTGAATCGAAAACCATGTTACGATCTCACTGACGAAAAGATTTCTCGCTTCCGGCAATTCACCGACACCAAACTCATCTGCAATGCCCTGCTCTAATCTTCAAGCAACTGCCGCCGGCATCGGCACAATCGCAACGGCGGAAGCGGTTGACAGTATCCACTCGAAATCCCCCAAGGTCGGGATCGCCACCTGGGCCTCCTTCGTCCAGGCGCGATGCACGGCCTTGCTGTTGTGCCCAATCTGGCTCCTGGCGCATTGGTGATGAGTGCGAGCCGCACCCTGGCTAAAGTTTTCGGAAAGGGCAGGACATCCCACACGGAAAAGACATCTTCCCCTTCCCAGTTCGGTGTCCGCTAACGCGGGCCGAGCATTGTGTTGGCGAGGCAACCACGGATGGCGCCCTCGAAATCCTTTCACGGCAAACCAACGCGCTAACAGCCTTGGGCACTTTTGCTCGCCGGCGAGTCGGTGGATATCACTGGAGCCTCCGTTCGAGGCAGCCCCTGTCGCGGCCGGGATGGGCTGCACCCCACCAAAAATGGAGCGCTGGCCGCATTGAGGGTGCACCGGAGATAAACCCAGGTCCCCCTTCGGCAACTCATTTCAATCACAAGTTTTGGTCTTTTGGTGATCATAGAACCATCGATGCAGGGTTTTGGTTTTCTCGCTGGCCCCCGACTGCTTCCGAAGCCTGATTTTCTTTATCCACGAATCCGTTTGCCACAGGGTGATGGGCAGTCGCCGTAGCATCGCTTTCTTCCCAGGCGAGAAAGAAATGAGCGCCGGCCGGGCCGCGAGAACAACGGTGCTAGATTTCATGGGCGAAGGGCCTCCTCGCTGCTGGGACACCGTCCGAGACAATGGCTTGGAAGAGGCGCAGCCACCCGAGACAGATCATGAGTCCGTGCGCTGGACGGAAAGCGGGACCGGCGACCGCCAAGGGCCGGTTCGGTTCAGCAAGCTGTTGCTGGGAAGCGGCGCGTTTCGCGGAGGTTACAGTTCGAGCGCGGTGATTGGCATCGGGTCTCGAGCCGCCGCCCAAGTGTTTGGATTTTGTTTGCTCATTCATGCAGGTTTGAAGCATGAGCGTCGTGGCTGTTCCATGCCGCCCTCCCAAACCCGGTGGGACTAACGACCCACCCGCGTCCTCGGCCTCGAGTCTGCCGCAACCTAATGGGCGCGCATCCGAAGGATTAAGCCCGCGTCGTTGAACTCCATTATTTCGGCAGCAAGTCTATCCTCCTCACTCCGGTATCGCGACGATTTTGGGCGGCACGGAGTCCACCGTAAAAAAGCATGTGCAGGAAATTTTCGAACAACCCAGGATCGAAATTCGGGGCGCCGCCATCGTGCGAGCGTTGGAAGTGCTCAGCTCGCCTGCACAATAAACCTGCACCGGATTGAGCGGACAATCGGCTGGAACCGCAGATGCATGCCAAGCAGTGAAGCATGCCTGGCGGCGCGCTTGAAAATATCCCGACGACCCGATCGCGGTAACCGACACTGTCCCAAAGGGGTAGTCACGTCGCGCAATTTGTTGGAACTACTTTCCCCTCAGTGTCTCACATCCACGCAAAAGCGAATCTGATTGGTTTGGAGCGGTGGGATCACGGATCGCTTGAGTTGCTGGGAAGGTGTCAACGGCGGCAACTCTTCGCTCCAGTCAGAAGCGCGGAAACAAATAAACCATGAAACAAGTTATGATCAAAGAACGAAACAAAACGAAAACGATAAATGAAACACCAACGCTTCGCCGGCTGGGGCCGACTGTATTGGCGTCTTTATCCGCCAACAAAACCATGGCCTCCGGCGCGCTGGCGTTGCTCCTGTTGGCCTCTCATGCGTCGGCGACTACTTTTACTTTTTCGACCGGCAATCCGGACGGAAAAATCGCCACCCTATCGCGTCCTTCCAGTCCGGGCAAAATCCAGACCGAGACCGCCGACGATTTTATTATCGTCTCGAACACCACGCTCATCAATCAGGCGATCTTCACGGGTCTGATTCCATCGGGAGCCCCGCTGAGCAGCGCCCTGAATGTTGAAATTGAGATTTACCACGTTTTTCCGAATGACTCGGATACAAACCGCACGCTGCATGTACCGACACGGGCCAAGTCGCCCGGGGACGTCGAGATTAACGATGCCACGCGCGATGGCCTCAATGGCAGCTTAAGTTTCAGCGTCACATTGGTGAATGCCAGCTTCACGGCGTCGAACTCCGTTGTGAACGGCATTCATGCCGCTACCAATCAAACGACCCACGGCGAAGGCCCGGTAACTGGGGAAGAAGTTTCGATCAATGTGGCCTTCAATCCGCCCATCTCGCTTCCACCGGGTCATTATTTCTTCCGGCCCGAAGTGCTGTTGACCAGCGGCGATTTTCTGTGGCTGTCCGCGCCCAAACCGATTGTTGCTCCCGGCACACCGTTCACGCCTGACCTGCAAAGCTGGATACGGAATGACGATCTTGCCCCGGACTGGCTGCGCATCGGGGCTGACATCGTTGGCGCGGGCGCCTTTAACGCGTCTTTTTCGCTCCTGGGCGAGACTGACGCAGACGGTGACGGAGTCCCGGACTCCTTGTATCTGTGTCCGGGCACTCCTGCCGGCGCCATCGTGGACGCAAACGGGTGCAGCATCAATCAACTCGCGCCGTGCAGCGGGCCAGCTTCGGGCGGCAGGTGGAAAAATCATGGCCAATATGTCTCCGCAGTCGCGTCTGCGGCCGAAGCGTTCCTGGCGCAGGGTTTAATCAGCGCGGATCAGGCGGACGCGATTGTAGCGCTTGCAGCTCAATCAAACTGCGGCTCCGCAGGCAGATAACGACGAATTACTATCAACAAGAAACAAAAGAACTATGGAACATGTTATGAACAAAGAACCAAACAAAAAGAAAACGATAAATGAAACGCCAGCCCTTCGCCGGCTGGGACCTGTAGTGTTGGCGGCGGTTTCCGCCAACAAAACCAAAATCGGCGCGCTGGCTTTGCTCCTGGGCGGTGGCCTCACCGCGCTGGCCGCTGAGTCAGGCACCGATAACCGCGCTCCCGAGGTTCCCGTTGAGATCGCAGTGTCCTCAACCAATAAAGTTCACTTCCACGGCTTCGGAGTGGGCGTGCAGATCTACACCTGGGATGGCGTCAGTTGGGGACGCGCCGTGCCCGAGGCCACGCTGTTCGATGCCGAAGGCAACATCGTGGCCATCCATTTCGCCGGCCCGACGTGGGAGAGCAACAGTGGCAGCAGAGTGGTGGGAGCGGTGGTGCTGCCGACCGTCACCGTGGACACCAACGCCATCCCGTGGGTGCGGCTCAGGGCAGTGACCCCGGAAGGCCCCGGCATCTTCGCCGACACGACCTTCATTCAGCGCGTGAACACAACGGGCAGCAAGGCGCCCTCGGCGAACGGTGCCTTCGTTGGGCAGGTTGCTCGCGTGCCTTACA
>WNGG01019548.1_pt1 | contig 10298 bp, 9 predicted proteins | sample 5400661 | NCBI WGS metagenome assembly WNGG01 (sample SAMN13153372, study PRJNA577476) | soil metagenome | isolation source: 100 cm soil or saprolite under Garry oak tree replicate 1 | place: USA:California | collected 2016-06-15
ACGGCTGCACACGCAAGCGAGGATGAACGGGTCATCTGTTTAAGGAACCTCCGACGGGTCTGATGCACGGGGACCATTTTGGCGATGCTGCTCGAAGAAAAATTATAGATGAGAAACCTTCAGTCCGACAACTTCACCCCAACAATGCGAGTAGCCCACTAAGCTCAACAGGCAACGGCGATTTGAACTCGAGGCGCTCGCCGGTGCGTGGGTGAATGAAGGCAAGCCGGGCTGAGTGCAAGAAATGACGCCCGAGCGATTGCACAACTCGCTTTGTCCTTGCGTTCTGTATCGAATTCTCGCGGCCGCGACCATAGGTAACATCGCCAACAACTGGGTGGCCGATGTGCGACAGGTGCACTCGAATCTGATGAGTGCGGCCCGTTTTGATCTGGACGTTGAGCAAAGTGAAATCCGGAAAACGGCTGACAACTTCGAAGATTGTATGAGCCGGGCGGCCCGCATCTCCGCGAAGCACACTCATGCGAACGCGACTGCGCGCGCTTCGTCCGATGCGCGCCTCGATTTCGCCTTGCGCTTTCGCGACGCGGCCATAAACAAGCGCGACGTAAAGCTTGAACACCTGGCGATCTCGAAACTGATCCGATAGCAACTCGTGCGCGAGATCGTTCTTGGCGACGACCAATAACCCAGAAGTTTCTTTATCAAGCCTGTGAACGATGCCTGGACGAGTCTTTCCCGCGACGCCCGAAAGCGAGTTGAAGTGATAGACGAGCGCGTTGGCAAGCGTTCCCGATTCAATTCCCGCGCCGGGATGAACCACCATTCCAGCGGGCTTATCCACGACAATCAGATCGTCGTCTTCATAAACAACGCTGAGAGGGATTGGCTCGGGAATAAGCTCGACGGGCGGCGGCTCGAGCAGGTCTATCTCGATGTAATCAGCCTCACGCAAGCGATAGCTCGGTTTGGCCACGCGTTGGTTCACCAGAATTTCGCCGTCTTCGATGGCGCGTTGGATTCGAGTGCGGCTTATGTCGTGAAGCCTGGAGGCGAGGAATGAATCGAGGCGCATACCTACGGCTCCAGCGGGTATGTTTAGCAGTTGAAACTCAGCACTCAACTTGAATAGACATGTAGGGGCGGCGCTCCGTGGCCGCCCCTCTTTGCTTGAGACATCCGTTGTGAGGGGCGGCCACGGAGGGCTGCCCCTACATGCATTTCACGAAACCTGAGCGGCAACGTCTTGTGCGTGCGAAACTCTCTGAACGGCGCGCCGTCGAAAATGATAGAGCGTCAAGCCGAGCCCGAGCGCGAACATCATTATCGAAATGAACTGCGAAGTTGAGAGCCCGAACACCTGCCCGCGTGGATCGTCGCGCCAAAACTCAATCGTGAATCGCGCGACGCCGTAGAGCATCAGGTATGAATAGACGATTTGACCGGGGAACGCTCGGCGCTTGCGCAAGAACATCAGCGCCCCGAAGATCAACAGGTTCGCTGCGGCTTCGATCAATTGAGTCGGCACGAGCGCTGAATCGATCGGGACGCCGGTCAGCTCACTCGCCTTCTCGGTGAATCGAACCCCTATCCAGGATGTTGTCGGCTTTCCCCAGCAGCAGCCGGCTGAAAAGCATCCAAGCCTTCCGATTGCGTGACCAAACGCGACTGCAGGAGCAAACGCGTCCGCGGTTTTGCCCCAGGGCAACCGCCACCTGCGCATCAGAATCACGCTGATAATCAGAGCGATCAAGAAGCCACCGTAGTAAACTCCTCCGGAACGCCACAGGTCGAAGGAAAACATCCGACGCCACTCGCCTCGATAATCGTTCCACTCAGTAATCACCATCAGCACCTTTGAGCCGATCAGCGCCGACGCGAGGATGTAGAGCCCTAGGTCATAGATGCGATCTTTAGGCAGTCCGTCACGCGCTGCGAGCTGTGCCGTCAGCCATAGGGCCGCGATGAATGCAATTGCGAGAAGGACGCCATAGGTTGCTATAGGGATTCCCAGCCCGGGTATTTTGAATAACTCTGGAAACATATTACTCCAACGACAGTCCGTAGTCCTTGGTCAGTAGTCCGCAGTTGAGTTTCAGCACGCCGGACGACTGACTACGAAGCACGGACTAAGGACTCTCATTCGATGATTCTGCCGGTTCTATTACTGCCCGGTCGGCTTGCGGCGCGAGAAACAACTCGATAGCCATCAGCGCTGCGCCGATCGTTATCGCCGTGTCCGCTACATTAAACACCGGCCATTGATAGCTCTTGTAATAAATCAGAATGAAATCTATCACGCGCCCCAAGCGGAAGCGATCAATTAGGTTTCCGCAGATGCCCGCCGCCAGCAACGACAGCGACCACAGCAGAAGCACGTTTGAAGTCGGCGTGCGTCTAATGTAGTAGACCACAACCATGATCGCGGCGATTGAAATGGCAACGAGCAACCATTTCATATTGCCGTTGTTCAGCATGCCGAAGGCGATTCCGGGATTCTCAGTGTAGCTCAGCTTCAAGAATCCCCTGATCGCTTCAATGTCTTCGCCTTCCCGCAGCTTCACTGAGATCCAGTATTTGGTGAATTGATCGAACGCCATAACCAGCGCGGCGATGCATAGGTACCAAAGCTTGGTCGCGTCGGCTTTGGCGGTCACTACTTCTGAGGCCATCAAGCTTGTTACTCCTACCCTTAAGGATGAAGGCTTAGGTCGTCTATTGGCAAGTGCTTATTGCCGCCATCCTTCTTGGATCTGTCGCACGCAGCGCGCGTCAATTGTCGGAAAGCGTTCGTCGGCGCCCACTGTCAGTGACCAGTTCCAGCATCGTTCGCATTTCTTACCCTCCGCGTGCCCAACCTCGACCTGCAAGCCTTCAGCGTCCGACTTTTGAAGGGTGACTTGCGATACGATGAAGATCGCCGGCAACTGGTCTTCGTACCGTTCGAGCAGATCAAACACCTCACCGCCCGCACGCAAGGTAACCTTGGCTTCCAAAGACGCGCCGATTATCTTCTCGTTGCGTTTCTCTTCAAGCGCTTTCTGAATCGCCGAGCGAACTGTCAGCAATCGTTCCCACGTTGCCAACAACTGCGCGTCGTCGGAGTTTGCCTCGGCCTTCGGAAACTCCGCGATATGGACCGATGCCTCGCGCTTACCAGGCAAGCTTTCCCAGATCTCGTCCGCGGTGAACGCAAGTATCGGCGCAAGCAGCCGCGTGAAGCTGTCGACTATTTCATCGCCCAACCGACTTAGGCGCGAAGGTGTACAACCGGTCTTTCAATATATCGATGTAGATATTTGAAAGCGTCACCGTCGCATAGCCATAGAGCGCGTGATAAACGGTCGAGTAATCGAAACGCTTGTAGGCCTCGACGGCCTTGCGCGCGACCTCCCGACTCGCTGCAAGCGCCCAGCGGTCGACCTCCCACATTTGATCGCGCGAGACTCGGTCTCGCTCCGGATCGAAGTCGCCGATATTGCCGAGCGCGTAGCGTGCCGTGTTGCGAAGCTTGCGATAGGCATCGACTACTCGCGTCAGAATCTCATCAGACAGGCGAACATCTTCAGTGAAGTCGGACGACGCTACCCACAGTCGAAGTATTTCTGCGCCTTGCTTGTCGATGACCTCATAAGGCGAGATGGCGTTGCCCAGCGACTTGTGCATCGCCTTGCCTTCGCCATCGACTGTCCAACCGTGGGTGACCACGGTTTTGTAAGGCGCCCGGTCGTGTGCCGCGAGCGCTATCATCAGCGACGAGTTGAACCAGCCGCGATACTGATCGGGTCCTTCGAGGTAAACGTCCGCCGGCCACGGCAGTTTGCGTTCCCGCTCGAGGACCGCGATAGACGAAGAGCCCGCATCGAACCAGACGTCAAGGATGTCCATCTCCTTCGTGAAGCGCGAGCCTCCGCATCTGCGACATTTGAAATCATCTGGGAGCAAATACTCGGCTTCGCGCGAGTACCACGCATCAGAGCCTTCCTTCTCGAATACAGATGCGACGTGATTGATAACCTTGGGATCGGCGAGTTCTTCGCCGCAATCATTGCAGTAGAAGACCGGGATCGGCACGCCCCACACTCGCTGGCGCGACACACACCAGTCGGGCCGGCCCGCAAGCATGCTGCGCATCCGCTCGCGTCCCCACGCCGGAATCCAGGTCACACGCTCAACTTCGCTGATCGCGCTCTCTCGCAACGAACGTCCTTCGCGATCAGCCTTGTCCATCGAAATGAACCACTGCGGCGTGGCTCTGAAGATCACCGGGTTGTGACATCGCCAACAATGCGGATAGCGATGGGGGTATCTTTCGGTGTAAACGAGCGCTCCCCTCTCGCGCAGGAAATTGACGATCAGATCGTTCGCTTCAAACACCTGCAGCCCTGCGAACCCTTCAACATCCTTGGTGAAGCGTCCAGCATTGTCAACGGGGCAGTAGACCTCGGCGCCTTCAAGCTGACCCGCGAGCACACCAGTCTTTCGCAACTCATCGTATATTGGAGCAAGTTGAACCCGATACTTTTGGCCCATCACGAAGTCGTCGTGGCCATGACCAGGCGCCGTGTGCACGCAGCCGGTTCCCGCCTTGCCTGTTCCTTTCTTCTGCGCGTCGGCCACGTCGATCTCAGATTCAGCGTCGGATTCACCACCAAGCGTAACGTGCTCGCCGAGCATCATCAACGAATCTCGATTAAGCCACGCGTGTCGTGCATGCAACCCCTCGAGCGCCGAGCCCGGAAAAGTTACGACTACGCGAGGCTCGCCCAGCCCGCACTTCTCCGCGACCGCGGCGACCAGATCGCTCGCAACGATGTAGATCTCTTTGCCAACGTCAATCGCGGCGTAGTCAAAATTCGGATTGACCGCAATGCCGAGATTCGCCGGAAGCGTCCACGGCGTGGTCGTCCAGATCAAAACGAAAACCGGCTTACCAAATGCAGATTGCAGATTGCGAATCGTGGACTGATCGACGGCAATTCTGTTTTCAAGCGCGCGTACTTGGTCTTCCGGCAGCGGGAACTTCACGTAAATCGACGGGCTTGTGTGCTCTTTGTATTCGACCTCGGCCTCGGCGAGCGCGGTCTGATCGTGTATGCACCAGTACACAGGGCGCGCGCCCTTGTAGACGTAGCCGCGCTCGACGAAGCGTCCGAACAGACGCGCAGTTTCTGCTTCGTACGCGTTGGACATCGTCAAGTAAGGATCATCCCACTCGCCGAGGATCCCCAGCCGCTGGAAATCGCGCGTCTGCCGCTTCAGCGATTCCGCAGCGTGCTCGCGGCAGACTCTTCGAATCGACTCGGGAGTCATCTTGGATTTCTTCGCTCCCAGCTTCCTGTCGACGTGCAGCTCGATAGGCAACCCGTGGCAATCGTAACCGGGCACGTATGGGGCGTCATATCCCATCATCGAATGCGATTTGATGACGAAGTCTTTGAGTATCTTGTTCATCGCCGTGCCGATGTGAATGTCGGCATTGGCGTAAGGCGGACCGTCGTGGAACACAAACAATGGGCGGCCCGCGCGCGCCCGACGAATCTCGTGATAGAGGTCCATTTGTTTCCATCGCGCGAGTCGCTCGGGCTCGCGCTGGGTGAGGTTCGCCTTTTGCGCGAAGCTGGTCTTCGGCAGGTTCACTGTTGCCTTCAGGTCGAAAGGCTTCTCGTTTGCCATAAGAGAGGATTTTAGATTTTGGATCGCGGATTGTCGAACCGAGTAGTCGGAACGCGTTGCGTTCTACAGCTCGCGGGTCGTCCCTTCGGTTACTGAAGGAAAGGTGGAAGGCTTTGCCGGCGGCAGCTCTTTGTTCAAAAGGTTTGGCTCGTCATGAGGAATTTTCGGGTAAGGGGCCTCCAACCTTTTCGGCAAGGGAGTAAACAACGATGCCGCCACAATGAGTCCTAGCCCTATCATCAAGACCAGCAGACCAACCCCGCTCGCAATCAGGACCTTTTCTTCGTGAGTTAACCAACTGATCAGCATGAAGAAAGTAATTATGGCCAGCCCAACAGCCGACGTAATCACCCCTTCGCGAATCTGATTCGATCGTCTCTCTTGTTGGAACGCGCGTCTCTCTTCCGGAGATTCCAAAAACCTTTCGACTGCGGGAAGGATCTCGAACACGGCTCGTCTCAGATCATCGGAAGCTTCGAATTGGGCGATCTTAGCGGCGATTGCGCGGCCAATTTCTTCTCGAGCCGTAACAGCAGAAGTCGTGATAGCATCCGGCTGCTCGAGTGCCGAGCGTACGGAGTGCAGTGCAGTACCGCAACTGCGGCAGAACTGGTTACTGCTCTGATCTTCTATCCCGCAATTTGGGCAAAAAATAACTCGGTTCATCCTGTCAGGTTAGTACGGTCGCGCACTCAACGTTAGTTCCCACAAAGATTCGTTGAGACATTACGTGGCTACTTGAACCGGCCGTCGAAAATGATATCCTGACCAAGCTTGTGTGTGCGCGCCGAGGAAAATGTTATCGCCTCGTTGAGTCGCGCAATGCCGAGATCGCCGATCGCATCGATCCCTTGGCCGATTATCTTCGGGGCGATGATCATTATGACTCGATCCACCAATCTCGCGGCTAGCAGCGACGTGATGATCTGCTTGCCCCCTTCGACCAGCACTGACTCCACGCGCCGGCCACCGAGCTCTTCAAGTAATCGCTGCAAATCAACGCCAATGTGCTTTTGCGACACAGGCAATCGCAAAACTTCAGAACCAAGAGCCTCGATCGCGCGCACACGGGCGAGATCGGCATTTTCGTTGGCTACCACGAGCGTGCGACTCGCCGCGCCATCCGCCAGCACGCGCGCGCTGAGCGGTGTTCGCAAGCGGCTATCGACGACGATCCGCATAGGATCCCGGCCTTTTGTTAACCTGACGGTCAGCCGCGGATCATCAGCGAGCACAGTGCCTATGCCGACCAGGATCGCATCATGCTCGCTCCTGAGCTGGTGAACAAAACGCTGCGCGGGCGGGCTGCTTATCCATTGCGAGTCGCCTGTCGACGTTGCGATGCGGCCATCCAGCGACTGCGCGAACTTCACCGTAACGAAGGGAAGGCGAGTCGCGGAGTGCTGGAGGTTCTTTTCTCGCGTCGATCGTTCCGGCATAGGACGCCTTCAGTTTAGCATCGCTTGAAACGAAAGCCACACCTGATGAATATTTGGAGTGTTCCGGCGCATCCCACAGGACGATGTCAAAAGACAAGCCAAGGAACAAGAAGCTGCTGGTCGCCGCGGGACTGGTGGTGCTGGCCCTCGCGGCATACTGGGACGTGAACCAAAACAGTTTTGTCAGCTACGACGATGACGTGTACGTCGTGAACAACGATCACGTGAAACAGGGCTTGAGCTGGAACAATCTGGCGTGGGCTTTCACATCGACTTCGGCAGCGAACTGGCACCCGCTGACTTGGATGTCTCACATGCTTGATTTTCAGTTGTTCGGTCTGAATCCCGCGGGTCATCACGTCACGAGCCTCTTGATTCACATTGTAAACGCACTGTTGCTGTTTTGGGTACTTAACATAATGACCGGCGCGTTGTGGCGGAGCGCATTCGTTGCTGCTCTGTTTGCCGTTCATCCTGTCAACGTGGAATCAGTAGCCTGGATCGCCGAGCGCAAAAACCTGTTGAGCACGTTATTCTGGCTGCTAGCGATTTGGGCGTACGTCAGATATGCGAAGAAGCCAGCCTGGGCTGCGTACTCGCTTGTGGCTGTCTGTTTTGCGCTGGCGCTGATGTCAAAGCCGATGGCGGTGACGCTTCCGTTCACGCTGTTGCTCTTGGATTACTGGCCGCTTGCCCGACTAAGAAAGTCTGAGGCAGAAAACACCTCTGATAAGAGGGTCAAGTCCAAGAAATCGGAGAAACAAGGTGCAGCCGCGCTCACGTATCCAAGTCGCAATGTAATGCAGCTTGTGATCGAGAAAACGCCGCTATTGTTAATGGCGATTGCTGCCGGTGTCGTCACCGTCTATGCGCAGCGGGCCGGCGGAGCGGTAGCGACAATTGAAAAGTTTCCCATATTGCTTCGTTTCCAAAACGCTCTGGTGTCTTATGCGACTTATTTGTTGAAGCTATTCTGGCCCGCCGGGTTAGCCGTTTTTTATCCGTATCCTCGCCACGGTCTGCCCACGTGGCAAGTTGGATTGGCGGCGCTTGTAGTAGTGTCAATTACCGCGCTGGCGGTGTGGAGATCTAAGCAATCCAGGTATCGCGCGGTCGGATGGTTCTGGTACCTCGGCACGCTCGTTCCAGTAATCGGATTGGTGCAGGTCGGGCTTCAATCGCGCGCGGATCGGTATGCCTACGTGCCGTTCATCGGATTGTTCGTTGCGGTGATATGGGTCGCGAGCAATTGGACAAGTGTGAGGCCGGCACGGCAGCAACGCTTAGCCGTTCTGGGACTCGGCGTCGTGATAGCGCTTACAATCATCACGCGGATTCAGACAAGCTACTGGCACAACAGCATCACTCTATTTGAACGCGCGCTTGCCGTAACCGGCAAAAACTATGTCGCGCACAACAATCTCGGCGAGCTGTTGGCGCAACAGGGAAGGCTGGAAGAAGCCGCCGGGCACTTTTCGGCGGCGATTGAGGTCGATCCATTTTACGCCCACGCGAGGCATAACATGGGAATGGTGCTGGTTCAGCAAGGAAAACTTGACGAAGCCATCGGCGAGTTCGAGAAAGCGATTGAGATCGAGCCTCGATTCACCGACGCACACAACAAATTGGGCGCGGCGCTCGCAAACGAGGGAAGACTCGACGAAGCGATCGTCAGCTTCTCCAAGGCAATCGAGATCGATCCTACTTACGCCTCAGCCTACGCCAATCTCGGTTCTGCTTACGATCAGCAAGGTAAAATCGCAGAGGCTGTCACGGCCTATTCGACAGCTTTAGAGTTCAAAATGGACAACTCGCTGGCGGCGCAAACTCACTTCAAACTCGGAAGACTGCTATCAAGGAATGGCAACAAGACCGAGGCCGTCACGCATTATCGAGAGGCCTTGCGACTCAGGCCGGACTACCCGCCCGCTCAACAAGCCTTGCGTGACATCCTTACTGAGGTTGGCCGATAGAAGGCGAATGACTCATTTGTTGCGCGTCCTTTCGGCGAGAAGCTAAGATTGATGCGCAATGATTGTCGAGCTTGTTAAGGAGTTCACCTTTGAAGCCGCGCACCGCCTGCCTCGCGTCACCGAAACTCACAAGTGCGCGCGGCTTCATGGGCACTCGTTCAGATGCGAAGTTGCCGTCCGTGGCGATGTCGAACCCGAGACTGGGTGGTTCATCGACTACGCCGACATCTCGGACGCCTTCGAGCCGATACGTCAGAAGCTTGACCATTATTACTTGAACGAGATCGCGGGGTTGGATAACCCGACCAGCGAGAATATTGCCCTGTGGATTTGGGAGCGATTGGAAGGGCGACTGCCTGGCCTTCGGCGAGTGACGATTCGCGAAACTTGCACCGCGCGATGCGATTATTTCGGGGAGTGATAAACTGGAGTAGCCTTATGAGAATTCGATTAGCGGCCCTGTTGTTTTTTGTTGCCGCTATTATTTCGCCGGTAAGCTGGGCCGGTTCCGGTCATTCATCCGATAAGAACCTCAGAAAGGTCGCGGCTTGGGTTCTTGATCACACTCGCGCGGGGCAACAAAGCGAGTTCCTGGTCGTATTGGGCGAACAAGCAGATCTCAGCGGCGCCGACGCGCTCACGAATAAGGACGAAAAAGCAGCCTACGTTTACCGAGCGCTTTGGGAAAAGGCGCAAGGCACACAAGCTCCGCTTCTTCATTGGCTCAGGGCAAACCACATCGAGCATCGCTCGTTTTACATTATCAATTGCGTTTGGGTTAAAGGCGATCGCAACATCGCCTTGGCGCTCGCCGCGCGACCCGATGTCAGAAGTATCGCGGGCAATCCCGTGATTCACAACGACATTGAGTTACCGAAGGAACAGGCGCTTCAGCCTTACGCGACCGACACAATTGAAGGAAACATCACCAATGTTCGCGCGCCCGAGGTGTGGGCTTTAGGTTACACCGGGCAGAACGTCGTGATCGCGGGCGCCGACACCGGTTATCTCTGGGACCACAACGCGCTCAAAGACCACTACCGTGGGTTTGACGGGGCAAGTGCCAATCACGATTACAACTGGCACGACAGCATTCACTCGGGAGGCGGCATCTGTGGGCCTGATTCGCCTCAACCTTGTGACGACAGCGGCCACGGAACTCACACAATGGGGACCGCGGTTGGGGACGACGGGCTGGGCAATCAAATCGGAATGGCGCCCGGAGCAAAATGGATCGGCTGCCGCAATA
>WNGG01010028.1_pt1 | contig 10297 bp, 9 predicted proteins | sample 5400661 | NCBI WGS metagenome assembly WNGG01 (sample SAMN13153372, study PRJNA577476) | soil metagenome | isolation source: 100 cm soil or saprolite under Garry oak tree replicate 1 | place: USA:California | collected 2016-06-15
TCTATACGGTGGCCTCGTTCGCCGGGGTGAATGGCTGGGGCATTCCTGGTATACAGGGCTACGCTGCTTCAGCTGCTCCCTGGGCGGACCTTGGCAAAAAATATTGGGGAGTGGTCGGGCCGATCATCATCACATTTGCGATCATCAACAGCGCCCTGGGAAATGGAAATGCCGGCATCAATGCGACCTCGCGGGTTGCCTACGATATGGCTCGTAAGGGGACGCTGCCACGCATATTCGCCCGGCTCTCGTCGCACCAGACGCCAAGTGCCGCGATTATCGTCCACTCCGTGGCGGCGATCGTTATCTCAATTAGTCTGGGCCTGATCTACGGCTATACCGGGGCCTATGGACTGATCGGGACGATTTTAACACTGGGGTTACTGATTCTCTACGTGGCATCCTGTGTCTCAACCTTCGTTTTCTACTTGCGCGAGCGGCGACAGGACTTCCGGGTATTTACACATGTGATCGTGCCAGCTATCCCGGTAATCATCCTGTTCTTCGTCTTCTACGCGCAGATCTATCCAGTACCTCCCTATCCATTCAATCTGGCCTTGCCCGTTCTGCTTGTATGGATCGTGTTGGGCATCGTCTACCTACTCTACCTCAATCGTACTAACCCCACGGCACTCCAACGGAGCAAAGAGGTCTTCTACCAGGACCCCGAGTTGGAACCCGAAAATTTGCGGGACGCATTGGAACACAACGCGTAAGCTCAGAAGTGCCATCACGACGCAGGGTCCTGGCGGAAGCTGTGACTCTGGTCGTGATGGCCTCTCTGCTTTAGCTATTTTCTCCTATCCTGCCGCTGTTTATTCACAAACTACACCACAAAAGGGTATACTTGCACAAGAAAATCTTAATGCTGTTTATTTTCGTGCTGTTACTTTGCACTGTCGTTTGCGGAGGATATACAAGGCACGAACGGAGAGATGGAGGTAATTACCCATGGTGGCAACGAATCAACAGATGGCTCAAGCAGCTACCGCAGAGAACAGGCCATTACCATTAATATCGGAAGAGTACGTTCCAAAGGCATTGCCAAAAATCCTGGGAACCTGGGATATGACAGCAACGTTCTTTGTATCCATTTTTTTGGTGACTACTGCGACCACTGCAGTATTAGGGGGACTAGCGGCTATAACGTATTTACTTATCGCGTGCCTGGTGTTCTTCGTTCCTTGTATCATAGCTACAGTGCAACTTGGTCTCATGTTTCCCCACGAGGGATCACTTTACAACTGGACGCATCATGCCATTGGCGGACGAGCGAGCTTCTTTGCAGGTTTCTGCGCCTGGTTTCCAGGCATTTTAATATCCACAAGCCTTGCCGTCCTGCTGGTTACCTACATCCAGTCCATGAATAGCAACTGGCTCACTCAGACCTGGCAGCAAGGCCTGGTCATCTGTTGTATGCTTATCCTAACAGGTAGTCTATCAATTCAGCGCTTTCGCACGGTCCAGAATGTCATCAACGTTTTGGTCAGTCTAACAGTGTTCGCCTGCTTCTTGATCGGTCTCTCCTGTATCGTCTGGCTCGCAACTGGACATGCTTCCGTTACCAATTTTAGTCACTGGAGCGAGTACGGAGTTAATCCCGACAATTTTGTGTTGTTCGGTTTTATGATTTTTGCTTATATCGGTACAGAAGGACCGCTCAACCTGGCAGGAGAAATCAAGGAAAGCAATAAGGCCTACACGATAAAACGCCACCTTCTCTTTGGGGGAGCGATCATCGTGGCACTCTACATGTTGACCACGATTTCGATTCTAGTTGTGCTAGGACCGACAAATGGGGCAACGCCGTTCGCGCTTGTTACAGTCGTGAAGACAGTATTAGGGAGTTTTTTGGGAGGCGTCGTCGCTGTCTGCCTCATGGGCTCATTTATATCTACCGCCCTGGTCTATAACTATGTCTTCGCGCGCCTCCTCATGGTGGGAGGGATTGACGGCCGTCTGCCTATAAGTGTAGGGAAACTCAATAAGAATCGCGTACCCGCCAACGCGATCATCTTCCAAACAAGCATGGGTGTTGTTTACACCCTCGTCGCCTTTGTCGTCGCACCATATTTCGGTATTGGGGATCCAGCAGTTTTCCCGATTCAGATCTACAACGTGTCTCAAGCTGCTGCAGTGCTGGTCTGGGCCGTCTCGGCCTCGTTCCTCTTCTTCGACCTGATCGGCTGCTATCGCAGGAACCGTAGGGCCTTTAAACCCTGGCAATTCCTTCCCATGCCTCTTCTCTGGATATGCATCGTTGCCGGGTTGAGCTCCTGTATTGTTGCTATTTATAGTACACTGCGCTACTCCTGGATAGCCCAAATTAGTAATAACTGGTGGGGGCTATGGGTGGGAGGTTTAACGTTATTATTCCTCATAGTTGCTTTGGTAGGCAGTATGTTTGCCAATAGTGAAGCAGCCTGGCAGAGTATGAAGGAAGGGTTTTGATACTCACAATTTGAGAAGGAAAAACAGGTATGCCCAAAGATACACGCACACCTCAAGAGATTCTGGCCCATATCACATCGTCGCGTGTCGCCCTTACCTCTGCTATCTACGGCCTGAGTGAAGCCGATCTGATCACGCAGCATCCTGTGGGCAAGTGGTCCGTCAAAGACGTCATGGCTCACTTAGGACGTTGGGAAGAAGTCTGCCTGGATGTCCTGCAAGCACACCTACGCGGCGGGAAGACTTCAGAGAACTATACGGATTATCTCGCATATAATGACAAATGGGAGGCGGAACTCCAGGCATATTCACTGCAAGAGGCCATCGACCATTTTGAGACTGCTCACTATCACCTCTTTGGTTTCCTATCTACACTTGCTCCCGAGGGGTGGAATGGCTATGTACGGACCTGGATACAGGGGTCCACATGGCACCATTTCGAGGAACATGCTGAGCAGATTCGAGCCTGGCGCGCCAGCCGACCGCAATGAAAGAGGGTATGTGACCGTTGCCAGATTTATCAGGTCGGCGCAGGAAGACCCCTTGCCCTTAAGGGAAGGGGATGAAAGCGCCGCGCCTTTCCACTTTTTGACTCCTGGGTAAGAAGATATCTGTAGTACCTTGATAACAGAAGAGTGCTTGTGGGTTCCGTCGTCAATCGGTTCGACGGGTAAAAACACTAGGGCTTGCGGAAAGTCATGCCTGTGGAGGCGACCTAAGACGAAAACATGGATTGCAGTCTCCAGCGAAGCAGGAAAGCCCACTCGTGAGGGTGGGAATCCCGTTTCCGGGACGGGAGAATGTCAACTCGCTATTGTATACTCTTCCTATCTTCTTTGGTCCCTTGACGTTCATTCGGCTTTTGAGAGCAATCGACCTGAAAAAGAGGAATGTATACTTAGTCCTCATGAACCTTTCCATGGCTTGTCCATCCTCGAGAGGAGGGAGTGATGAGCGAATGCCTATCAGCTGACATGCCAGCGGCTTTGCTTCTCGCAGAGGGTGCTGATCGCGAGGGCGAGAGCAGCGGACTGGGCATAAGCACCATTGCCTTCAAGGTGAGCATGCCGAACCAAAGTGATCCCTCCATCCTGGAGAACACCTTCCTGGCCAAAGGTGGCCCGGCACGTCACCTGCATTACGATCAAGAGGAATAGTTCTCTCTCCTCGAAGGCACGTGGCCAGAAGCTGATCGCGTTTCTGCCCACTGGGAACACGGAAGCCTTCTTCGGCGAAGTGACCAGGGCCAACGCGATGCCCCTTCAAGATCCGGGAGTATGGCGTGCCCATGGCATGGAGTTGCTGGGACCGCCTTTGCCAGTTGAGTAAAGGATGGGGCAACTATTCTCCTCAGGAAGCGCATTCTCGGCAGCGTGGCATGTTTTGGGGAAAGAGGTGCCTTCAGTGAGAGGGAAGCCAGACCGCCGTGATCTCTTTGCTCAATTATGCCACAAGGAGTGGTGCAGATTGAGGTCCACCGCCGGTCGGATGGTCTTCGAGCCACGAGGCTCAGAAAGGTGAACCAGTTCTAGTGGCAAAGCGAGAACCGAAGTTCTTGCGTACTAGTGCAGCCGCTCACGAATTGGGCTTGCATCCCATCACCGTTCGCCGCTGGATCAAGACGGGTCGCATTCAGGCCGTACCCATGGGTCGCGAGGTGCGCATCCCTCACGGAGAAATCGAACGGATGGCGGGCAAACTCGATGTGCGGCTGCTCGTGCTTTATGGACGAGTCAGCAGCCGTGGGCAAAAGGCCGATCTCGACACACAGCTCGAACGGCTGCAAACCTGGGCGAAAGCCGAGCGCAAAGGCGTAGAAACGCTCGTGCTCTTCGACATTGGCTCTGGCCTCAAAGCAGGGCGGCGCCACTTGCAGCGGCTGCTCAAGCTGGTGTTTGAAGACAAAGTGGTCGAAGTCGCCATTACCTATGAGGATCGATTAACCCGCTTCGGCCAGGAATATTTGGAAACCTTGTTTGCCTGCTTTGATGTCACCTTGACTGTGCTGGAGCCAGGCGAAGAAAAGATGCCAGAACAAGGATTAACGGACGATCTGCTCGCGCTCATTGCCTCGTTTTCGGGACAGCTTTACGGAATGAGATCGCAGAAGCAAAAGGAGTTAATGCAATGCGCGCAAACCGTACTCATCAGCCCCTAACCTACGATGTGCGCTTGCCTGACGAGGCACAAGCTGACGCGCTGCGGCTGCTGGATGAGAGTCGCGCAGTTGTCAACCAGGCGCTCAACATCCTGTGGCCGCATCTCGACGAGTTTGGGAGTGACCGCACCGGTCCTGCCTGGAAACACGTGGGGAAGTACATCGGAAGCCCATCCCCCCATGGTGACCGTCAATGGAGGTGCGAGAGTGAAGTGGTCGGGCGACTTTTACGCCAGCAAGCAGAACGAAAGAAAGTGTTTGAACTGGTCGCACCGATCCTCTCGGATGGCTTCATTCGACCCAAAACGGAAAAGCGACTGGCGGGCAAAAACCGTCCGGAAATCCGCGAAGCCGTGAGCACCTTGCAGAAGAGTCTGGAAGAAGATGAGACCAGCTTTGTCGCGCTGCAAAATGTCGTCGAACAAGCCTGCAACTTTTTCTTCCAATACGATCGTTTCCCCTCTGCTTACGAAGAGCTGCAACCGGTCCCGCTGCTCAAAGTCGGGATGCTCACGTATGCTGGCGACGACGGGCGTGAAAAAGGTCAAGCATACCGCATGGCTTTGGATCTGAATGCAGGAATTGCCCGGTTTCGCTTCCGCTATCCCGACGAGGCAGGCACCTGGCACTGGCGCACAATGGACACCATCATTGCGCTGCCAGAGTGCCTCAAAGAGCGCCTTGCCCATGGGGAACTGATGGCTCCCACACTCCGGGAGGAACGTCGAGCAGATGGGGAGCGGTTCGCAGTGCTGGATTTCATCATCGAGGTCGAAAAAGAGGTGCTGCCTGAGTGGCGAAACGTCGAGCGGGTGCTTGGAGCAGATTGGGGCATTCACTCGCTACTCACGGCCACAGCTGTGGACGAGCATAGCGAGCAGGTTGGCAGGCCATTTTTCCTCAACACCGGCGGGTTTGATGGCCGACAAGCCCGCACCCGCCGCCAAATTGACGAGTTGAAGAAAAAGGTCGCCAGGTATGAACAGGAACGGGATGCGTTGGAAGGCATGCACGCCAAACGAGCATGGTACAACCGAAGACTAGCTCTCTACCGGCGGGAGATCGATCGGTGCTGGCGAAAATACGAACAGCGCAATCGCGCCCTGGCTCATCTCGCCAGTAATGTCTTGCTGCTGTTGGCCCGCGTCCATGGCTGTTCCCTTCTCTCCATGGAGTCCTTGAAAACGCTCAGATCCACCGGAAGAGGCAGAGGAGTGCGGGGCCGCTGGCGGAATTATCGCAACAATGCAACGATCCGGGGCGAGATTTGGCGGCTGTTGCGCTACAAATGCCATCTCGTGGGCTTGCGCTTCAAGACCTGCCCGCCTCGGGGAACCTCTCATACCTGCCCACATTGTGGGCAAGCAGCCAAAACGTATCGCTCTCCCTCCGATCGCAACAAAGCGGTGAAGTGGGGCCGGTGGCTGTATTGTGAGGCGTGCCCCTTTCATGGCGATCGAGACTATTGCGCTTCCGTCAACATCGCCCGCTTAGGCGTCGCTTATCTGATTCAAATGAAACACACGGGCAAGGCGCGCGCTTGCTCGATCACTGACCCACGGGTCAAGCCTGTCTCTTATACGGGGACAGGCGCGGTGTTGCTGTTGCCACCGACGGGTTCTCATACCCGCCCGATTCTGTCGGGAAAGATGTGTTACTACCCGGGTTGGTTTGGTTCGGCCTTCCTTCAATCGTCGCAGCCCAAGGCTGTTTTCCTGCGATTGTGTGGATAACTGAATCTTGCATACGATAGTATACAAATTTAGCAACGGTTAGACATATGTAAAGCCGCGTACAAGTAGCGCTAGCAAAATCAGGAATGCCGCTTGCAGATCACCATTGCGGTTGGACGCCATCAGTTTTAGATAGTTTTTTAGATCGCCCGTTGCCTGCCGTAACGTAAGCAAGACAGGTATAATGGTGAACGCAGCGATGATGCTGTACCATGGAAAAACATTGAGTAAGACGTCAAGAAATGTTGTGAGCGCAACGCACGAGAGCAGAATGCCGCCGACCAGACGCGCCGACCTCTCACCCAGGGCAACTATGGGAGTAATTTTTCCTACTGCTTGATCGGCACGCCAGTGTAAAAAGTGATGGAAGTAGAGTACTGCCGTCGTGTAGAGCCCAATGGGCAAAGACGCAAGCAGTGCGATCAGTGTGACCTTTCCTGCCTGGATATAATAAGAGCCAACCAGTGGTAGAATGCCAAACGAGATCAGGATATCCAGTTCACCGAACCCACGTCCCACATACGCCAGGCGCAATGGGGGGGCAACGTAAAAGAAGGCCAGGAGAAAACCAGCCACTCCAAAGGCCAGCGTCCATGGTCGGAAAAAAGTTAATACGATGCCACATACCAGAGCAAGCGCAAAAAGCGAAACTGCCAATCCACGGTAAGTCCTTAAAGAGAGTTGCCCACCCATGAGCGCCTGGGAACCAGTAGCCAATGTCGTACCTTCGGGCGCCATTTTTTGTGCTGTTTGATCAGTTCCTTCAGCAAAATCAAAAACGTCATTCACGACGTTTGCTCCGAGATGGGCAGCTAACGCTCCCAGCAATGCCAGTACGAATAACGCCCATTGGAAAGGCGTTCCTTGCTGCCAGGCCAAAACAGAGCCAATGAGCACAGGAGCGAGCATCACAGGTAAGGTGCGTGCACGGGTAGCCTGGAACAAAAGTTGAAGCCGGTTCATACGCTCTTTTCCTCTCCTCTTCTCACAAAGGCCGCTATGATAAGAAAATGTTACCTTAGCATATCACCTGTTTTTATACATTGAAATATTCCTTGCCATACGAGCTTATTACACTAAACGCTTGCCATGTGTAAACAAGCATCTTGTATTTATTATCCCCAATAAGTACTGTTATTTTCAGCTAATGATGGGAAGTAAGTGGTAATCATCTATACTGTTAAAGGTTGTGGCAAGTGATTGGTAGAGGAAGCCATATGCAAGGTCTGATTTTTGTTACGTGGGAAAAGTATTTAAGCGAGCGTTTTGGCAGTCAGTTTCTCAACGCCTATCGAGACAGTATTGGAGAAACCGCTTCAAGCGCCCCACTTACCAGTCGAGTGTATGATGATGCTACTTTGCTGGCAGGTGTAGGTGCGGCCAGCAAGCTGTCGCATTTCCCTGTAGATACTCTACTGCGGGAGTACGGTCACTATTTTTTGATCAATGGATTGACAAGTCATTTATGTGCCTACCTTCTTACTCAGGTTCACAATGGACGAGATTTACTGCTTACAATGCGTAAAGCTCATGCACAGATGCGGCGCATTCCTGATGGGTTAACGCCTCCTGTTTTCGGATTTGAAGCCGTTTCTACCTATCCAAACGGGCTCACACTGATATACGACAGCCATCGACAGTTGTGCCCGGTACTGGTTGGAGCCATCGAAGGGGCAGCGGAACGCTATAAGGAGAAAGTGCAAATAATTGAGCGCGCATGTATGAGGCAGGGAGCAGCAGAATGTCGCTTCGAGGTATACTTTGTTGCTCAATCATCAAAGTCCTCGCGTATTGAGACAGCGGAACAGATTGCACGTCGCAACGCCAGGCAACAACTCGCCGATCTTGTGTTGTCTGTATTACCGGATGAGGATGGTGTTACTCTGCTAGACCTACAAATGGGTCTCCAACACCGGCGAGTTGGTCCAAATCAACTGCGACCAAGTGTGCTGCTGGAAGCTTTGCGACAACTGCAGCATGCTGGATTAGTTGCAAGCACAGCCAATCAGCCTGATGATGATCTGTATCGTCGCCGCTACTGGCGTGTGCCTACAACAGGAAAGCAGTTAATCTAGTGGTTTGTCCATTATCATTTGTTGGTGGGGGACTGGTTACCTGTCCCCCAGACAGGATGCTACATTTCTTCTTTTCATAGAAGCTGATGATGAAGCGTTAGCCTATCAATTCGGCCAGGCGGTCAACCTGATCGAGGTCGGGAATGCATGGCCAGCAAATCAGTTCATCCACACCGACATCAGCAAACGCCTGTATTGCTCCTTTCACTGCCTCGGGGGTCGAAGCAACTGAGCGGGCTATCTGCTCAGCCATCGGTGCCATAAAAGCATAGTAGTTGCGAAGGTACGCCCCGGCCCGATCCGCTGCATTTGGGCCGAGACCCCAATACATGCCTGAGACAAACCGTGGGGTGCCAGCCCTACCAGCAGCCTTCCAGGCTTGTTCAGCAACTTCATAGCCCTGTCGGGCCATAGGTGGCGGGGCACCGCCGGCAATGTATCCATCTCCCCACCGGCTGACTCGCTGGATCGCGGCGGGAGAATAACCTCCGATCAGCAGTTCAGGTCCTCCCGGCTGCACCGGTGGTGGGCCTATGGGCCCAATATCCTCAGCAAGGGGTTGACCTGACCATGCCCGCCTCATCGTCTCTAGTTGTGCTTCAAAACGCTTCCCTCGATCATGAAACGAAGCAGGTGCGGCCCGAAAGTCGTCTTCTCTGGCGCCAACACCGACCCCAAGAGTGAGGCGGCCTCCAGATATCGCATCCAGGCTCGCTGCTTGTTTTGCGAGCACACCCCCGTTGTACAAAGGAGCAAGCAGAACTGTGGTCATCAAACGGATACGTTGGGTCACTGCAGCAGCGGCTGTCAAGGTAATAAGGGCGTCGTAGTTTGTGTAGACGAGGCGGTCAAGGCTACCAAGACTGGAAAAAGGACCGGCATCCGCTCGTTTGGCCCAATCCAGGATAAGTTGACCCTTCACCCCAGGAATGGTTCCCGGGTGACCTATACCAATTTTCATCGTTACCTCCTCAGAGAAATAGATTTACTTCTGGTTTTGAAGAAGATATTGTTCTTCCTCATGTATTGTATTCCTGCCAAAGGGTTGAGGCAAGGTAATGAAATAATTCCTAATAGCATTCTTTCCGTGTCTTGCAAAGACATCAGGGATTGTCTGTCATGAAGAAACTTGAGCAAAGACCCTGCGGAATAGATCTGATTGGAAGATATGTTCAGGATCGTAGGTGTGTTTGACTGCCAAGAAACGTTCGATGCGATCCATGCCCATACTTCGAGCGTAGGTTTGTGAGTTGAGTACACTATCCTTGGCAAGATATAAGCGTCCTCCAGAGCCAATGACAGGTTCAAGCAATTCCTCTAAGAGTGCCGGAAGTCGCACAGCATTGTGGGAAGTAACGCCGTAATCTAATTCAAGGGAGAAACCATCAACCTGGTAGCTGAGTAGGAACGGGCTGGCCCGATGCTGTTTGAGGATACACCTAAACGGTACAAGTCCTGCATACTGAGAACGCTGGAGTAATTCAGTGAAGACAGCCGGGGCATACTTTAGCGGGACAAAGGACTGAATAGCATGACCTCCATGCGGAAACAATGTGTTCAGATAGCTAAACACGGAATCGTGGAAGAAGTGGAACTGCGCAATGGGAATGCGTTGTATCTTTCCACTCCTTCGCGCCGTGCCTGATCTGTTAAGCATCATATTAACAACCCTTATACCAATATTGTTGTTGAGGGGACGCATGGCCAGTCCCAAGATTACCGGTGATATGATTTTTCCTATGTTTGGTACCAAGACCTGGGTCTCAGGCCGTAATGAGACAGGATCAGGTTCGTTGATGAAATCAGCACGGGTCACGAACCCGCGACCGAGCCGGTGAGTACTCGCGCTGCCGTCAATCCACCCTTCAAGGTAATCCGCC
>WNGG01010029.1_pt1 | contig 10297 bp, 8 predicted proteins | sample 5400661 | NCBI WGS metagenome assembly WNGG01 (sample SAMN13153372, study PRJNA577476) | soil metagenome | isolation source: 100 cm soil or saprolite under Garry oak tree replicate 1 | place: USA:California | collected 2016-06-15
CCACATCCACATCTACGCGTTCGCCGACGGGCACCGGCCGCCGGAGGCCCTGATCGCCAGCTCGCTCGACGACGTCCCTCCGGCGCTCATGGGGTCGCCGCGGCGCGCGCCCGTGCTCAGGAAGGGGACACGGCGGCCGGCCCTGTCGCGGACGCCCGCGGCGAAGGCGGCCATCACCGCGCCGGCGGCCGGGAAGGATTAGTAGCTTCCCTTGATGCGGGTCTGCTCCATCACGAGACCGGAGCCCACTTCGCGCGGAAGGTTGGGCATGACTCCGCCCAGATCAACGACGTCCTTCACTCTGCCCCAGACCTTCACTCGGGCACCCTGCCGCGGCATGCCTCGCGACGAATAGACCCAGATCGTTCCCGTCCCGTCGTCGAGTTGGTAGGCGCCGTGGCCGAGAAGGCCGACGCTCTTGATCACGTCGCCCTTCAGCGCTACTTCCTGATTGTGGTAGCGAGCGGGCTGCGCCATCAGCCGATTGACCGTCATGTGCGTGCAGCCCACGCCGGCCAGCCCCGCGCCGGCGGCGAGCACGAAGGCCGCCGCCCGCAGATCTCTCTTCATCGAGCTCCTCCCCATCAGCAGTTCTCAGCTCCGCGGGCGGCCCGCGCTCACCTCCGGCTCGAGCTTGCGGCCGCAGTGGTAGCAGACCTGCACCGCCTTGAGGCCGACCTCCTCGTCGTCGAGCCCGGTCAGCACGACCACGGGAACGAACGGGCGCTAAGCGCCGCCGAAACGCGCGTCACCCGCTCGCGCGTGAAGGGCCGGCGGCTGGCGTCGAGCGCCCGCTGCACGAGGACGGCGTCGTTCTCGTCGTCCTCGACCACGAGGACCCTCGGCACCGTCGTTGTCACGCTCTCACCGTATCACGCGGACCGCGAAGCCGCGGAGCGCGAGGAGTGATATCCGGGGAGGACAGCCGGCGGGCATTTCTTCCGTACAAACGACTCATTTCAAATGTCTTATGTATGGCACGTCGGTTGCCCTTCCGGCGCGTGGACGCTGGATGCATCGATCGTCCTGAAGGAGGTCGGAAATGCGGATGCCAGTCATCGGAGCGGCGATCGGCGGCCTGGCGCTCGGCGCCATCGTCGTCGCCGGCTCGCGCTACGTGGCGTCGCCGGTGCAGGCCTCGATCCCGGCCCCCTCGCTCGGCAGCACGCAGCTCGTGAGCCAGGGCGCCGGCCTCGCGTCCAACCCGTACCCCGTGTCGATGAGCCGTCCCGCGGCCGACAGCGCGCCGGCCCCGGCTCGCACGCGTACGATGGCCTCGCGCCAGCCGGTCGGCTATCGGACGGTGTCGTCCGAACCGGTGAAGACCGGGCGCTCGTGGAAGAAGAGCGCGCTGATCATCGCCGTCTCGGCCGCGCTCCGGTTCTGACGGATGGGCGCGGCGTCTATGCTTGCAGCGCGCGGGTGCCGTCGTCCAGGCCGAGACGCTCCATCTTCATCGCGAGGCCGTTGCGCGAGATGCCGAGCAGCCGGGCCGCGGCCGAGCGCTTCCCGCTCGCGCGGAGGAGCGCGGCGCGGATGAGACGGCGCTCCAGGTGGTCGACGTTGGCGTCGAGCCTCAGCGACGACGGCGGCATCTCGGCTTCGCCCTGCCCGAGGACGATGCGCTCCGAGAGCATGCGTGCCTCGACGGCCTGTCCGTCACGAGAGAGATAGGCGAGCCGTCGCACCTCGTGCTCCAGCTCGCGGACGTTGCCGGGCCACGCGTACTCGGCGAGGGCTCGTCGTGCTTCCATCGTGATCGCGGGTGCGGCCACGCCCGCCTCGCGGGCGAAGGCCGCCAGCCGCGCCTGCACCAGCTCGGGAATGTCCTCCCGGCGCTCGCGCAGCGACGGCACGCGCAGCACGAACCCGGCGACCCGGTAGTAGAGGTCGCGGCGAAACTGGCCCTGCTCGATCTTCTGGTCGAGGTCCGAGTTCGTCGCGGTGATCACCCGGACGTCGAGGCGCACCGGCGCCCCGCCGACCGGCTGGATCTCCTGGCCCTGGAGGGCCCGCAGCAGCTTGGCCTGCAGCGTGAGCGGCATGTCGCCGATCTCGTCCAGGAAGAGCGTTCCCCCCTTGGCGAGCTGGAACATGCCCGGACGCTCGTTGACGCCGGTGGCCACGCCCTTGCCGATCCCGAACATCTCGGCTTCCAGGAGGTCGGCGGGGATGGCTGCGCAGTTGACGGCCACGAACGGCCCCGCGCCCCGCGCCGACGATCCGTGCAGCGCGCGCGCGAGCTGCTCCTTGCCGACGCCCGTTTCACCGAGGAAGAGGACCGGCATGTCTCCCCACAGGAGCGCGCGCATCTGCCCGTACAGCTCCTGCATCGCGGGGGCGTGGCCGGGGATGTAGCCTTCGGCAAAGACGAGGGAGTCTGATTCAGGGCCGGCCCACCTCGACGTGAGGACGCTGAACGGGACGGCGCGCCCGAGCCCGATCGTCGTTGCTGCTGCCATTTCTCACCTGCTGACCATTGGACGGACGCGCGGCCGGTCTTTCCCGCATGTCCAGCTTCTTGATTCCGTAAAAGTCCACCCAGTGGACCATCCCGTCCCAGCCGGCGGCGTATTCGTCGTAGGAGAGCCAGAAGCCCTCGTCCAGCTCGCCTTCACAATCTCGCCCGGCGGGACAGAGCTTTGCCGGATCTACAACCAGGACCCGGCGATAGGGCCGGATCGAGAAACCCTTGACGACAACCGTGTGGCCGCTCGCCGAACCGCGGGACCGCAGCGACGCGATCACAGGCCGGCCGGCGCAGATCTCCGCGGTGAGCGCCGTCCAACTCATGGGCTGCGCGTCGCAGGCGTCGTCGTTCTGGCGACCGGGCAGCGCGTCGCAGGTCGTGGCGTATGTGAAGTTGTATCGCTCCGGCTTTTCCACAAAGGCCGGCCAGCGGGGCCGGTCGCATCGAGCCGGGAGGTCGTCGGCAGGAAGACACGAGCTGGGCGTGACGCAACACCCCGTCACGCCCAGCACCTGCTCGGCCTGGCGGCACTGGCAGGCTTTTCTCGGCGTCTCGCCGAGCAGCTCCATGATCATCTGGCCGCTCGCCGCCCAGCACCAGTTGTTGGCACGGCCCGCCGGCGGCGAGAACCGGAGGCTCAACACCCGCTCCTGGCACGCCTGCTGGGCGGGCGCAGAGGCGGCGGTTGCGAAGACCGTCATCCCGATGAGCACACACCTGGTCCAGGGCAGCATGAGAGCCTCCTTATTGAGTACGAGGGACTGTTAGGGTGTTGACGCTACTGACGGCTGAACATCGCGGGCGGGCAGGTCGTTGGCCGAATGAGGCCCGCCCCCTTGCGTACGCCCGAAGGCTGCAGGAGCTCCGGGAGCGGCTGATTCGCCGGTGCGTTTAGGAGCAATGCGTAGTACGCGCCGAAGTGAAGCGCGATCATCTCTTCTTCACCCAATGCCTGATGCGTATCCGCGTGCGGCGAGTTTTCCGCGGGCAGGTTGCTGACGAAGAGCTTATGAGGCTTCGCGCTGGGGGCCAGCAGCAGTTTCTTGGTGGGTCCGCCCTTCACCGGAACGATCTCGACGATCACGGCGGCCGCATCGGTCTGCAATGTCCACTGCATCGTATCGGTCATTGCCTGACGTACGGTACGCTTGGTCGCCGCGCTCCTGAACTCGAACAGATCGTCGCGGTAGGTCGGCTGGCTGGGGATGGCTCCCTGAAGCAGGCCAGCGTCGAGATGCACTCTCGCGGCCACGGACTGAGGCAGCAGGCTCGATGCGAACCCGTCGCTTGCGGTCAGGGCGGGATTGATCCGGCCGTCCCCGACGAGAGCCTGCATGCTGGGAACAAACCGAAGATCACGCCAAGACGCCGGGTCATCTGTTTTGCGAGGAGGCTCCGGCCAAGACGACTCGTCCTTGGCAGGCCGGAAGAACTGCAGTCCTGTGCTTTCTACTCCCTGAGCCCGTATCCGGACCTCGGATCCCGCGAGATCCCAGACGCCGAGCTGGTCCACGCGGCCGGTGTTATTTGGGGTGCCTGCGATCACCCGAGTGGGATGACCACTGTCCGGATTGGCAAGATCATTCAAGCTCACGACGAGCGTCGGGGCGTGCTCGGGCAGCGTGATGCCGTGAACCTGGCCAACACCCTTGGCATCGACGAGAAGGATCTCTCCCGGCTTTCCATCCCCGCCGCCGACCAGTGCACAAAGTCCGGTGAATGCAATCGATAAGGCAACACTCATGACGACTCTCCTTTCGACAATGAATGCGGATCGAGTCCGCCCATGCATATGAAAGCGGCCCAGCTCGCCGGATGCGCTAGCGACGTGTCGTCGTCGCGCAAGAGGGCGAGCTGGGCTTTCCGCAACGCCACGACAGGGTCTCCCTCGGACAGCAGTGCGCGATGAAAAGCGATGAAGAAGCGCCTGCTGACCGAGTCATCGATGTCCCAGAGACTGCCGACTACGTCGGGGACACCTGCTGCGAGCAATGGTCGTCCCAGGCTAAGCGCCCCTTCGACGCGTGAGACTGCTCCGGCGGCCGTTCGGCAGGCCGCGAGGACGACCACGCGCGTGCGTGGCAAGCTGCGGGGCAGTAGCTCACGAAGGTAGAGAGCTCCGTAGTCACCGGTTCGGGGGTCGGGCGCAAAGAGAAGGCGCGCCGCGGAAAGAGCCTCGGCATCGGCGGCGGCGTGGCCCGCATAGTGTACGACCTCGCTGTTGCGAATGCTGCTCATGAAAGCCGCCTTCGTGGCGCCGGGCCCCGTGAGCAGCTCGGAGCGGGCGTACAGACCGGCGATCTCAGCCGCCTCCGCTTCGGCCCCGGGAAGGTTCGCCATGCCTCCCTGCAGTCGCCGATCAACCCGAGGGTTCCCGACGACGAGCGCCCGTGGCGGTGTGCGGTAAGTGGCCGCGGCGGCAGATGAAGCGCGCAGGAAGATGGTTCCACTCGGTGCTACGCCTAACAGGTAGTCTTCAACGAGGTAGTGACCGTTCTGCCGATTCCACAGGCCAGCGAAAGCAACCGACTGCAATACACCGTCGGGGATCAAGACGAGCGCTCGCTGCGAGGCAATGAAAGGGACGAGGGGGCGGACGAGCACGTCGTACAGTCGTGCCGCCATCAAGTGCACGACCTCTTGCGCGGCCCGTCCCTCTATCGCCGCCCGGTGCCCTGCCACCAGCCGCGACAGCTCAGCCGCCGGCAGCGAGCGCTCGACGAAATGCAATCCCTCTCGAGTGACGGTCCAGGCGAAGAGTCGGTCGTCGAGAGTGACGTAGTAGATGAGAGCCAACCCGCTCGGTACCTCTCGACGCACCGCATCGGGTTCGAGAGGAGTGATGTCCGGTCGAATCAGCGAGTCCACGAGCTGGCGGGCGCGGCCTCGTTCCACAAATGCGAGCGCCTGCTGAGGATCGTGGCGCTTGTCGACCTGGAGGCGCACCATGTCATCGAAGAGCGGCAGAGCCTGGTCAAAAAAGGACACCTGAAGGGCGGCGTCCCGAAGAGACAGGCGCTCGTGCTCCAGCGCCTCGATTCCTGCAGCTAGCTCGCTTTCGGCCGCGTCGTCCAAACCGCGAGCACGCTCGGCGCGCGAGCGCAGGAGATGAAGCGCCGGCACTCGTACAGGGAGGACGGCCTGGAAGAAGACCAGCGATCGTTCGAGGGAACGCGATGCTTGCTCCGGTTGTTTCTGGAGCAGGATTTCGCCTTCCGCCGCGTCGGCTTCGGCGTGAAGGCGCTTTGCCAACAACTTGTCCGAAACACGGAGGATCCACCGCCGGGTCTCCTGTAAGTCCGAGTCGGCCAGATCGTCGGCGCCCAGTGTGTGTTGGATGGCAGCCCGGCGAAGGAGGGCCTCGCTTACCGCCCCAGCTGCCGACCATTGAAAGGTCGATTCCACGAGCGCGTTTTCGAAATGAAGCGCGCTCCGCGGCATGCGCTCGTCCAGACATGCGAGGACGGCTTCCGCCAGGATCGAATGGCGACGGCGTGGGTTCGGCACGTGCGCCAAAAGGGCGACGCTTCCTCGGCGATCCTTCCACGCTCCTCCCGTGTCACCCAGAAAGTGAAGTGCCTCTGCCGATGCAATCAGCATGAGGGCTTCGCTCTCTACGTCGCGTGCCTTTTGGAAGCAGTCGCGCGCGGCGTGATATCGGTCTAGCGCGGCCGTCAACTCGCCTCGGTATCCGTGTATTAGGCCCTGAAGGTAGTAAGTACGGCCGAGCACCTGCATGTAACCATGTGCGTTCGCGAGTGCCTCCAACCGGTCCAACTCAGTTGTCGCCGCCGATTGTTGGGACGCGAGCAGACAAGCAGCGACGACCTGTTGCGTTGCCCAGGCCACGTATTGGCTCCCCCCGGTCTCCAGCTCACGAAGAGCGTTGCGGAACTGAGGACACGCGGGCTCTTGAAGTTCGTAGAGACGCTTGGCCTCGCGAAAGGCTTGATACCCCACGGCCTGCGAGCGACGCGGGTCTCTCGATGTTGCACTGGCTTCCGGCTCGGCAAGGGCGCGGGCCGCATCCCGCGGAAGCGCGTCGGTCGTGGTACGGAAGAGCGCATCGCCCACGAGACGCGCGTGCTCGCGATGGACGTTGGCGTCGGGGTGGCCGACGAGGTACGTGTCGGCCCAGGCCGGGAGCAGCTCGTCCTCGAAGTAGTCCCGCAGGAGCTGGGGTGATTCGTCGGCCAGGCGATCGATCGTTTGCTGGCCCCCTTCGATCGCGGCCCGAACGCGCGCCTTATCTTCCTCGGCCGACGACTGACGCGGCTTGGGCAGCGCTTCGAGGTGCTGCCGGGCCTCGTCGGCCCAGCCCGAGGACGAATCACGCTGCAGGTAATCCTCCCAGGCCTTCCGGGCGGCGTCGACGAGGTGCAGTTGTTCCAAGGCCAGGGCGCGATTGAAGTACGCCTCCGCCGGCGGGTCCTTGAGCGCGATGGCCCGTTCCGCGACCTCGAGCGCCTTGGGAATGTCCGCCGGCTCGTCGGACCGCGCGGCGCGCACGAGGTAGGCCGCCGACAGGTCGCTCAACAGAAGTGCGTCATCGGGCGCCTGGGCCGAGGCTGACTCGAGCGACTTGACGGCCGCGCCCACATCTCCGGAGACGAGATACGTCACGCCGAGCGCGCCCAGCGCCGCGGGCGACGTGTCGCCCTGGGCCTGCTCCCGGATCCGCGCGACGGCGGCGAGGACCGAGGGTGACTCTGCGTCGAGCCCACGCGGCGTCTCGCCCGATCGCAAAGTGATAAGCCGGCCGTGGCGAAAGCCGCCGGTCAGCCGCGGCTCGACGAACCGGCGCTCGCCCATGGCCTCGGCGAGCTGCGCGATGAGCGGCGCGGGGGCACGGTGGAAAACGCCGAGAGGGACCGTGACACCGAGCGCAACGACGAGAACGGCCGCGGCCGCCAGGCCGATCCGGAACGCCGGACGTTGAAAGAACGTGACGGGCGCCGCAGCCCGGGCGCCCACCGGCCTGACCCCGACTTCCTCCGGCTCGGCGAGGCCGAACTGGACGGTCTCCGAGAACACCTCGTAACAGTCCTGGCAGCCCGCGACGTGCTCGTCCATGCGCGCCGCTTCATCGCCGACCAGGCGGCGCTCGGCGTGGGCCGCGATGAGCCTTGGGTCGGGGTGCGACGATTCTCCTGTCACGACTCACCTCTTGCCGCCGCTTCGACCGTGAGCGCCGATTCCCAGTCCAGCGTCGAGAGCAGCTCGTGCGCGTCTCCACACTGGACGCCTTCGGCCTCGAGGTCGCGCCGCAGCTTCTTGAAGAGCCCGTCCCGTCTCCGATAGAGCGCTTTCTGTTCCGCGCCGAGCGCCCTCGCCACGTCCGCCACGCTCAGCCCCTGTTCGAAGAGAAGCCGAAGCATGATGCGGTCGGGCGCGGGCAGCCGGCCGAGCGCGCGCCGGAGAGCCAGGAAGGTCTTCTCGGCCATGACCTGCCGCTCGGCCTGCTCGAGCGCCGACGGACCGCGCGGCTCGGGGGGCTCGACGTCGCCGTCCGGGCGCGGTCGGCGATTGCTCCGGCGCGGCACGCCCAGGCTCAGCTCGTAGAGCGCCTCGCGGCGCTCGGTCACCCGGAAGTCCGTCTGCAGGACGCCGCACGCTTCGTCGAAGGTCAAACCGTCCCGATACAGCAGCGACTCGAGCCGAAGGGCCACCGGCCCCAGCCTCCGCGCCTCCGCCGAAGGCCGCCACTTGCCGTAGCGCTGCGTCTGGAAGTCGAGATAGAGATGGTTGACGACCGCGGTGAGGTAGGTCTTGAGCGAGCTGCGGCCCTCGAAGCGGCCGAGGATCTCGTAGTCGTTCTCGATGAACCGCAGCTTGACGGTGGAGGCGAAGTCCTCGGCGTCGGCCCCGTGGAGGCAGCGCCGCATGCACGCCCACGAGATCACCCGCTCGATCAGCGCGAGTTCGGAGAGAAAGAGCTGCTCGCGGGTCATTGGCTTCCCGAGCACCGCGACCGATCGGGGCCCCTTTGCCGGTTCCTGCTTGCGCGGATGATACGGCAGGTCGAGGGCGGTTCCGAGTTCCGCGATGGTCGTCATGCGCCGGCACCTCAGAGCAACCGCCGTGCCGGGCGTTCGGCGGCACACCCTCGCCGTCACGCAAGACACTGATCCCGCTGCGGCTCGAGGCAATTCCATCGCCCGGCGGGCGCGAGCGGGTCTCCAGGACCGACAAAAGCCTGGGCGCGGGGCTGACCAAATCTTGGGCGACGGCCCCGGGACGCGCAGTGGAGACGCACGAGTGCGCAGCTACTGCGCAAGAACACGGGCCGCTCCTGGCGCTCGCTGATGGCCCCTTCTCACCGCAAAAACCGCTGCCAGCGCGGTGTTCGCCGCGTAACGAACGCGCGGGAGGGCGCATTGGCACCGCCTCTGCAGAGCGAGCCGGCGCCGGAGGCCCGAAGGCCTGGACCGGCAGAAGAGGAGCAAGCCATGAATGCGGTTCGCAGAACGCTGATCCTCGCGGCCGGTCTGGTCTCGACGGCGAACTTCGCCGCCGGCAGCTACAACCTCATCATCGCGAACGCCAGCAGCCAGGACGAATCCATCGCCCTTCAGGTGGTGCTCTCGCAGGGCGCGTGCGCGGCCCTCAGCAGCGCCCCGCCGTCCTCCGCTTCGTCCGCTCACGAAGCGGGGCCGTGGCCGGCGCTCATCCGTCAAGCCCGCGGGGCGCTGCGCTGAGCTGACGGAGCGGCGGTGCGATCGGGGGGCTGAACCTCGGCTGAATCTCAGCCCCCCGACTGATCCCGAAGACCGAGCTGCGCGATCTTGATCGCGAGGCCGTTGCGCGAGATGCCCAGGAGCCGGGCGGCCCGCGTGCGGTTGCCGCCCGACTTGCTCAGCGCCTCCTCGATGAGACGCTTCTCGAGCGCCTTGACGTGCACGCCCAGCTCCAGCGTGTCGGGGGCGGGCTCCGGTCCTCCCTCGGCCGGCGTCGCCAGCAAATGCGGGGCGATCATCGTGGAGTCGATCGCCTCTCCCTCCGGGCAAAGGTACACGAGCCGCCTCACTTCGTGCTCCAGCTCGCGGACGTTTCCCGGCCAGGCGTATTCGGCCAGCGCCCGCAGCGCCTTGACCGTGATCCCGCGAAGCGCCTTGCCGGTCTCGCGGGCGAAGGCGCGCATGAAGCTCTCGACCAGCACCGGGATGTCCTCCTGCCGCTCCCGCAACGGAGGCACCTGCAGCGCGAAGCCGGCGATGCGGTAGTAGAGGTCGCGGCGGAAGCGGCCCTCCTCCATGCGGAGGTGCAGGTCGGAGTTGGTGGCGGCGATGACCCGAATGTCCACCGACACCGGCGCACCGCCCACAGGCTGGATCTCTTTCTCCTGGAGCGCGCGGAGGAGCTTGGCCTGCAGCTCGAGCGGCATGTCGCCGATCTCGTCGAGGAGCAGCGTGCCCCCCTCCGCCAACTGGAACTTGCCGCGGCGCTCCGCGACACCGGTCGCGATGCCCTTGCCGATGCCGAACATCTCCGCTTCCAGCAGGTCGGCGGGTATGGCGGCGCAGTTGATCGCGACGAACGGTCCGGCGCGGCGCCCCGACGAGTCGTGGATCGTCCGGGCCAGCAGCTCCTTACCGACGCCGGTCTCGCCCAGGAGCAGGGCCGGAATGTCGCCTTGTGTGAGCGGCCGCAGGTGGTCGTAGAGCGATCGCATCGCTCGTGAGGTCCCCGGCACGTAGCCTTCGGGAAACGCGAGGCCCGGCGCCTCGGCGGCCGGAGCGGGAACCGCCGCCAACGCTTCGGGGCGCAGGCGCTGGCAGAGGACGATGAGCATCCGCAGGATCGCCTCCACCTCCCGGCCCCGGCCCC
>WNGG01016341.1_pt1 | contig 10297 bp, 8 predicted proteins | sample 5400661 | NCBI WGS metagenome assembly WNGG01 (sample SAMN13153372, study PRJNA577476) | soil metagenome | isolation source: 100 cm soil or saprolite under Garry oak tree replicate 1 | place: USA:California | collected 2016-06-15
GCGTAAAAGGAGGACTCACCCCATGGCGTTGCACGCCGACAAACGGCGATGCTAACCTTTGCGCAAGCCGTTGGTGGCAACGCTGGCATCCCTTGAGGCGGACGGTGGGATGGGCGCTTCCAGGAAGTACGGAATTGGAGAAACACATCTTCCTCGACCGCTTGACAAAGCAATTAAGCGCCAGCGGTCATGCAGTAGGATGGAACAGCGAGTGGCAGAATTGGGATCTCAAAATTAGGCGTGGCGCCTTAGGCGAAGTTCTGCTCCGTATGGTTGTGGAGTATCATGGGGGGCCGCGAAGGATGGCTCGTCTGTCCGCGACGATCAGACCACTGAGGTTTTTCTATTGGGTTCAAGGGGCCATGGCGGCCTTCGGTACGGTGATGGGCGTTCTTGGTCTGCCTGTGCCGTATCTTCTCTCTCTGGGTCTCTTCGCACTGCTGTGGATCGCCTGCACTTCCGAGGCGAACCGACTCGAGAGCGGGGTGGTCTGTGCATCGACTGAGGTGGTCCGCCAGCTGGAACTCGAACGGCGCAATGTGCGTTGATCCCATGGCTCAGTGGAGAAATTGACCGTGGACAAGACCGGCCAGAGCGAGTTCATGCTCTACCGCCGATTGCTCCGCCAGGTCACGCCATACTGGCCTCACTTGATTGGCGTGTTAGTGCTACATTTGCTCTCCATCCCGCTTCTCCTTCTTGCTCCTCTCCCTCTCAAGATAGTGGTTGACAGCGTCATTGGCTCGCAGCCCCTACCGCCACTTTTGCAAGGGGTGGGTTCGGGTCTTTCGCAGTCCAGCAAGGGGGTCCTCGTCTTTTCCGTCGGGCTTGTCGTCCTGCTGTCCTTCCTCCTCTATTTGCGAGGCCTTCTCAGCTCCATACTGGAAACCTATACTGGTGAAAGGCTGGTATTGGCCTTCCGAGCCAAGCTTTTCGATCACGCGCAGCGCTTGTCGCTTTCTTACCACGATACCAAGGGTACCACCGACTCGATTTACCGTATTCAGTACGATGCCCCTTCGATCCAGTGGGTCGCTGTTCATGGCGTGATTCCCTTTCTGACTTCTGGACTCACGCTTGTCGGAATGATCTATGTCATAGCGCGGATCGACTGGCAATTAGCATTGGTCGCACTGGCGGTTGCTCCGATCATGTTCGTCCTGACGCAGGTCTTTCGTCAGCGTATCGGGAGGGAATGGTGGAAGGTCAAGGAATATGAAAGCCTTTCCATGTCCGTGGTGCAGGAAGTGCTGGGGGCGCTGAGGGTTGTCAAGGCATGCGGGCAGGAAGATCGTGAGAAAGAGCGGTTTCTCCGGCACTACCACAAGAACGTGCAAGGGCAAGTTCGTCTGGCCTCGATGAGCGGCATGCTGGAATTGCTGATCGGCCTCACGGTCGCAGCGGGGACTGCCGCGACCTTACTCATTGGAGTACAGCACGTGCAGTCAGGCATCCTGACACTCGGCAACCTGCTTCTTGTGATGGCCTACCTTGCGCAACTCTATAGCCCTTTGGCGACCATCAGCAGGAAGATGGCCGACCTACAAGCATCGCTCGTCAGCGCTGAGCGAGCCTTTACTCTTCTTGATCAAACTCATGATGTTGCTGAGAAACGGGACGCCCGGCCTGTCGTGCGTGCCTCAGGGGCGATTGCGTTCCGTGACGTGTCCTTTGCCTATCCAGGCGGACCGCCGGTGCTACGGAACATTTCGTTCAACATTGCTTCTGGCTCCCGCGTCGGCATTCGCGGGATGACCGGTGCTGGGAAGACCACACTGATCAGCCTATTGACCCGTTTCTATGATCCGACGGCCGGGCAGGTCCTACTGGACGGGATCGATCTCCGCGACTATAAGTTGCCAGACCTGCGCAACCAGTTTGCCATTGTGCTGCAGGACCCCGTCCTCTTTTCAACCAGCATCGCCGAGAACATCGCGTACGCTCGGCCACGGGCCAGTAAAGAAGAGATCATAGAAGCGGCGAAGCTCGCGAGCGCGCATGAGTTCGTCACTCGCCTGCCGAAGGGATACGAGACGCAGGTCGGTGAGCGCGGCATGAGCCTCTCGGGTGGCGAGCGCCAGCGCATTTCGCTCGCCCGCGCCTTTCTCAAGGATGCGCTCACCTTGATCCTCGATGAGCCTACGAGCGCCGTGGACCCGGACACGGAGTCAGCCATCATGGAAGCCATGGAACGCTTGATGCGCGGTCGCACCACCTTCATCATCACCCACCGACAAAGCCTGCTGATAGGATGTCACTTGGTCCTACTGATCCAGGACGGACGTGCCCACATGGCCTCTCCGTCCGGCCGCCCTGACCTTGTGACGATTACCACCAAGCGCTAGCCGAGGGGAGACAGCCATGCCATTCATTCCGGACTTCTCGGTTCTACGATACCTCAACGAAGTGGGCTGGTTCCTTTACCGGGAGAAGTATGGCTACAACCACTTCACCCGATCCTATGCCGAAGAGCGGCTCGTATGGTCCCAGATGTTCCTTGAAGAAGTTCTCGCCCTCTGTGGCCGCGATCCGCGCTGGCTGAAGGACAAGACCGTCGTGAGCATCGGCTGCGGCTGTAGCGGAGATCTGGCAGTCTGGCCAGCCGCCGCCAAGGTCGGTGTGGATCCCCTTCTGTACGTCTACCAGAAGCTCGGAATGCTGGTGCAAGACGTTGACGGAACGTCACGAACCCTCCTCCTGTCGGTCGGGATCGAGCAGCTACCCCTTTTGGATGAGAGCGCCGATCTAGTAGTGTGCCGGAATGCCCTCGATCACATGCTCGATTCAGAGGAAGGGTTGCGACAGATGCGGAGAATCCTCAAGAAGGACGGAGCGCTCTTCCTGAGTGTCGATATTGGCGGAAAACCCACCCCTGATGAGCCGAGGGTGTTTTCGGTAGAAGGCCTCTCCGCTCTCCTCGGAGAATACTTCGAGATCCTCAAGCTGACCGACGGCCATCCACCCCACGATGAGTGGCGTGTTTGCAGTGTGCGGATTCTTCTGCGAAAGAATGATCGGCCCGAGGCGCTGCTGGACAGGGAGGCCATCCTGCGGGCCTACGAGGCCTCTATCTCGAAGCACGAGAATGACGGCGAGAAGCACCATGGCTCCTCGACGCCTACGCACCCATAGCCGACGCGGATGTCTACCAATGTCTGGCTGGCAGCGAACACTCTCCGGGCGCCCACTTGCGGTGGAAACAGGTGGGTGTACTTGAACTGGGCCCTGGGCCTGCGTGCCGCCGGGTGCACGGTGACCTGGATCGAGGGAGTCACGAAGGGCGTGCCCGGAGGCGAACTCGAGGCCAACCTGGCCGCCCTCAAGAGCCATCTCGAGCCGTACGGTTTCGCGAAAGCGGTGGCCCTGTATGCCGAAAGCACGGAGGCTGTGCCGGCCGGCGCCTCTCTCGATCTGGAGGCCGCCCGCGACGCGGACCTCCTCCTGAACCTCGCATACGGCATCATCCCGGCCTCGGTGGTTGCGAGCTTTCGCCGGTCGGCGCTCATCGATATCGACCCCGGCCTGACGCAGATCTGGATCAGCGAGGGAGGGATGAGGGTCGCGCCCCACGACGTGTACTTCACGATCGGAGAGACGGTGGGCCAGCCGGGCGCCCTGTTTCCGGACTGCGGGCTTACCTGGCAGTACACTCCGCCGGCAGTCTTTCTGCCGACCTGGCCAACCACTCCAGCCGACTCCTCGGCGCCATACACCACCGTCACCAACTGGTGGGGCGGCTGGATGGACTACCGGGGCGAGAACTACGCCAACCGCAAGCGCGACGGCTTCTTCCCGTTCCTGGACGTGCCCCGGCGCACGACAGTGCCTCTGGAGCTGGCGATCTCGTATGCCGAGCCAGACCAGGCAATACTGCGTGACCGTGGCTGGCGCGTGGCCGATGCGCTGATCGTCGCCACGACCCCGTGGGACTACCAGCGCTACATCCAGGCGTCACGCGGTGAATTTGGTTGCGCGAAGCCATCGTGTGTCCGTTTACAAAATGCCTGGATCAGCGACCGGACTCTCTGCTACCTAGCTAGCGGGAAGCCGGCTGTGGTGCAGCACACGGGCAAGAGCCGTTTTCTGCCGGACGCGGAGGGGTTGTTTCGTTTCCATAGTGTGGCAGAAGCGGTCCAGCATCTTGAGGCACTGGTGACGTGCTACGATCGGCACGCGAAGCTCGCGCGTGCGCTGGCGGAGGAATACTTCGATGCCAGGAAAGTTGTCTCATCAGTACTCGAGCGCGCTTTGGCATGACATGAGATCTCATCGGCGAGAGTGTCAGAAAATATAAATGAGATATGAAAGTCAACAGAGGACGGTGGCGATCCTGGCGTACCACAAGATTGGCGAGCCGTGCCCCGGCGGCCGGAAGTCCTGGTTCTATGTCCCTCAGCGGACCTTTGTTGACCATTTACATCTGATCCGGGAAAGTGGTTGGGCCGTGATGGGCTTGCCGGAATTTCTGAGAGGTCTGACCGATGCCGAGACATTTCCGGAGCGGGCAGCCCTGCTCACCTTCGATGATGGCTACCGATCAGTGCGGGAAGTCGCCATCCCTGTGTTACGACGGTTCGGGTATCCGGCGGTCATGTTTGTGCCAACCGACTATATAGGGAGGAACAACACGTTTGACGAAGGCATAGAGGCCCAAGAACCGATCTGTGATTGGAATGACTTGCAGGAACTTGCCCAAGCAGGGGTAGCGATTCAATCCCATGGGGCCTCTCACAAAAGATTTTCAGAACTCACGTTGACCGAGATCGAGCAAGAGCTGCTCCGATCAAAGGCTTTGCTGGAAAACAATGTGGGAAGTTCAGTCGAGATCATGGCGTTTCCATACGGGGATCATGGGACAAACTGGCGCAACATCGAACAGGTTCTTGAGAAGGTTGGCTATCAAGCTGCGTGCTTATATGGAGGCGGGTTGGCAACCTTCCCCGGCGCTGAGCGATACCGGCTACCCCGTTTGGCAATGGGTCCAAACACCGACTTAGACGACAAGCTAGGCCGGCTCGAAGGTGTTGGCTGATCGGGGAGGATGGATTCGTTGGAGGTGTTCGTGTGAAGGGCGTATCGACTGGATTGCTCACCGAGGTATCGAGTGATGCGTGAGCGACTGAAAATTATCGTTTCAGGGTTGATTGCCCAGTATCCCATAGGTGGTGTGACTTGGGATTACTTGCAATATGTTGTCGGATTGGCTCATCTCGGGCACGATGTCTATTACCTGGAAGACACTGGGCTGTGGCCCTACAACCCTGTCGAAAAGGGGGTGTCGAAGCATTGTCGCTACAATGTCGACTATCTGGGTGCTGTCATGTCACGATTCGGATTGTCGGACAAGTGGGCATACTATTTCCCCGGCGAATCCCGCTGGTATGGGCTCACAGAAAGCCAGGTGAAAGAGGTTTTAGGGTCGTCTGACCTCCTCATCAATGTCTCATGCTCGCTGCAGCGCCTTTCAGGCTATCAGATAGTCAAGAGGTTGGCGTATGTGGATACGGACCCTGTCTTCACACAGATCAAGTTGGCGCGGGGCCAAGCCGATTTCCGCAAACAGGTTGATGCGCACACTGTGCATTTCAGCTATGGGGAACTGCTCCAGGAAAAGGGTCCGGAGACCGGACATCACTGGCGACCGCTGAGAAAACCAATCGTGCTCACCGAATGGACTCCCTCACGCGCATATCGGAATGTTTTCACCACCGTCATGAACTGGACCAGCTACAATGATGTGACCTATCAGGGCCAATCCTATGGGCAAAAGGATATCGAGTTGATGCGATTCGTGGACCTTCCCCGCATGGTCTTCCCGACTGTGCTGGAAATGGCGGCCGGTTCAGGAAAGACGAAGCGGATGCCAACGGATCTCTTGACCCGGAAAGGATGGCGAGTCGTCGACCCCATGAAGATGTGTCCGGATCTGGACAGCTACCGGGACTACCTCGAAACTTCCAAGGCTGAGTGGACGGTAGCCAAGAACGGCTATGTCAGGGGACAAGCGGGATGGTTCAGCGGCCGATCAGCCTGTTATCTCGCGGCAGGGAGGCCGGTAGTGGTCCAGGACACGGGATTCTCACCCGTCATTCCCGTGGGGGAAGGAATCCTGTCATTTCGAACCGTGGATGAGGCGGTGGCAGCAATCAGAGAGGTTGAGGGCCGCTACACCAGGCATGCGAGGGCTGCACGAGAGCTTGCCGAAGAATATTTCGACTCAAACAAAGTCCTGACTCGGCTGATTGAGGAGTCATTTAAAAGTGGGGAGGGGACGGGAGAGGCCGCGGTCCTGGCTGTTGACACTCCAGGAAAGCCCTCCTAGAATGGCGCCTGTCCAGGCTACCGCAGCAGTGGGCGATATCAACCATATAACGGAGGTGAATGATGCAGCGAAACGAGTTGTATTGGGTAAGGCGAGCCCTCGTGATCATCCTGACTCTGGCCGTGGTGGTCTGGGTCTCTCTACCGGCGCAGGGCGCGGATGAACTCACATTTACTGCGATAGAGAAGGAAGGCACGAAAATGTGGGAGGGCGGCGGCACCATTGATCTGAAGGGGCCGGTGACGTTGAAGGTGAAAAATACGCTGACCGCCGAGCATGGCTTTGCCATCGATACCATGAAAGTGAAGGAAGTCATTAAACCGGGCGAGGAGAAGACCATCACCGTGCCGCTCGAGAATATCGACAAGACAGTCTCTGAGCACCGTGTCTACTGCCAGTTGCATCCCAAGCACGTCGCCGCCACGATCAAAGTGGCCGGCAAGTAGCAATCGCGAGAAGAAACAGGAGCCCGTCAGGTCGCGAAACCTGACGGGCTCTTCTTTTGCCCTCACAGCGTCTGCTTACAGGCCGCGTAGGAAATTCAGAATGCTCTGCTTGTAGAATTCTGGGAGCTGATTGAAGATGGCAATGACCTGATTGGCTTCGGAGGGTGGTATACGTAAATCACCAGGGCTCGCGTGGGCTTGAATCGCTGCCCTCAGGTCGCTCGTGCGCCCGTCATGGAGGAAGAAAATTCTCTGCCCGAGTCCCCACAACGGAGCCGTGCGGAACTCATCGCCGCGGGCGTCACCCTGGCTGATGCCATCGGCCAGCCCCGGTCCCATGTTGTGAAGGAGCAAATCGGAGAAGAGGTTCGCGTCCGTGTCCTGTAACGCCCCGGTGGCCACCTTCTTGCCTGTATGCAGCGTCGTGGTATGGCACAGGGCGCAGCCGACGGCGGAGAATAACGTGCGGCCTAGGACGATGGACGGGTTGTCCGGCACCGGCGTCGGTGGTGCCAGGAAACGCATGAAGATCGCGAACTTGACCACGTCGCTGGGAACGTCGATGGGATTTGTGGCGTTGAAGTGGGCCGTATTCTCTGGCGTCACATTAAACCGGCAGGCGGGGTCCTCATCTCGCTCCTGCGGGAACATATTGCTGGTCACACCCTGCTCGACATTGTAGGCTTCGGCGGAGAACAGTTCGAGCGACTTGTTCTGGGCTTTCCAGCCGAAGCGCGTGATCGTCCCGTCGTTGCCGCTCGTGTTGGGCCGACCATTAATACCCAGAAATAGTTTTAGTAACCGATTGGCCCGCATGTTTTTGAGGATCGTGTCGTCGTCAATGGCCTCGATCAATCCGTTCCCGAAGACAGGGGTGGGAATCCGGAAGATCAGGTTTTGACTGGCGGTGGCGGCCTGGAAGTCCGGTTGCAGGATTGCGCAACCGGGTGCGTCGGTGCGGCCGGTGATCGTGAACAGCGCATGCACTCCGCCATCGGGTGTGCCGTTCGGCTTGAACTTGAAGCGCGCTTCGCGGACCGGTCCATTCTGCGTGACGAAGAACGGGATCACATTGGTGGCAAGTTCTTTGTTGGCAAATTGAAGCGTGGCCCGAGCCCCGGTTCTGTCTGCGGAATCGTGCCCTGGACAGACTGAACTTCCTCGAAGGCCTCACGACCCGCATCGAACAACTGTTGTTCGAGTTCGGTCAGTCCGAAGAGCTTATCGCCAGCGCCGGCAGGGCCTGTGCGGACGCCTGGATCGCGCGCTGCAAACAAATCCGAACTGACATCCCCCGGGAGCACAGCCGTCATGAGCAGCCCCGCGCCGGTCGCGAGGATAATCGCACTAAGTCCACGTCGTGTGATTCTGACTTTGGGAAGCATGGTGACCTCCTTGTGGTTAGGACAATTCGCTATCCGGTGGGAAGCCTGTGAAAACCGTGTGGGAGCATAACTGGTATTCGTAAAGGGTTCGTAAAATGTTTGTAAAAGGCTTGTAATAGTCGGCTTTTTTCTCCCCGTTGACACACCCGTAGCGCCCTCCTAGAATGGGCCGCATCCTACGGTTCACGCGCACTTTATCGGGGGCATAATCCATGAAGGAGTCCAAGCCTGATGCCATCCGCAATGTTGCCGTCCTCTCCTACGGCGGAGCCGGCAAGACGACGCTGATCGAAGCTTTTCTCTGTTCGAGCGGGACGATTCCTCAGATGGGGTCTGTCGCGGCCGGCACGACGGCCATGGACTACGATCCTGAGGAGCACCATCGGAAGGTCTCCATCCAGACCAGCCTCTGCCAGATTTCCTGGAACGACACCGCGCTCAATTTCCTGGACAATCCGGGCGCGCCCAGCTTTCAGGCCGAAGCGAAACAAGCCGCGCACGTGGCGGACGGCGCTCTGTGGGTCTTCAACGCCGGGGCGGGGGTCAAGACCGAGCTGGAGAAATTATGGGAGTACGCGACAGAGCGGGCCTTGCCGAGCCTGATTTTCATCAGCGGACTGGACAAGGAAGGGACCGCCTGGGCGACGCTGGTCGAGGAGATCGAGAAGGCGTTGGAGATCAAGACAGTCCCGCTCAGCCTGCCGATCGGGAAGGAGGCCTCCCTGGAAGGGGTGGTGGACCTTCTCACCGGGGAGGCGTTTCGGTACGCGTCGGCTGGGAGCGGGAAACGGCAGAAGGCCGAGGTGCCGGCGGCCCTGAGCGGCGAGGTTGAGGATGCCCGTAAGAAGTTGATGGAGGGGGCTGCGGAGACTGACGATCAGCTGCTCGAGAAGTATCTGGGAGATGGGACTCTGACGGGTGCGGAGATCCTGAAGGGGTTGAAAAGCGGGGTGGCCAACCGCAGTCTGTTCCCGGTTCTGTGCGGGTCCGCCGGGAAAAACATCGGCGCGGTGGAGGCGCTCAATGCCCTCGTGGCGCTCCTCCCTTCACCGGTGGAACGCGGCGCGGCCCATCCGGTTCAGGCCACCAAGGCGGAGGGGAAGGAGACCGTGGCTTTGGCGCCTGACGCTGTCGCGCCCTTTGCGGCGTACGCCTTCAAGACGATCATCGACCCGTTCATGGGACGGCTCAATTATCTGCGGGTGTACGCCGGGTCGCTCGCGCCGGATACCGCTTTTCTCAATGCCACGCGCAATGTCAAGGAGAAGGGCGGGCGGCTGTTTCACGCGGTGGGGAAGAAATACACCCCCGTTGAGAAGGCGGTGGCCGGCGACATCGTGGCCATCGCCAAGCTCAAGGATACCCAGACCGGCGACACACTCACCAGCGACAATGCCCCGCTCCTGATCCCCAAGCCCCCGTTGCCCCGGCCGCTCCTATCGTTCGCCCTTGAACCCAAATCCAAGGCGGATGTGGAAAAGGTGAGCCTGGGGCTCCACAAACTCGTCGAGGAGGACCCCTCCCTCGAGTTCGTTCGCAACATCGAGACGCATGAGATGATCCTCAGCGCCATGGGGCAGCTGCATGGGGATGTCGCGTTCGAGAAACTGAAACGAAAATACGGCATTGAAGTGAACGTCCACACCCCGAAGGTGCCGTACAAGGAGACCATCCGCAAAACCGCCTCTGCGCAGGGGAAGTACAAAAAGCAGACCGGGGGGCACGGCCAGTACGGCGACGCGTGGCTGAAACTCGAACCGCTCAAGCGCGGAGCCGGGTTTCAGTTCGAGGATGAGATCGTCGGCGGAGCCATTCCCCGGAACTTTATCCCCGCGGTTGAAAAGGGAGTCGTCGAGGCAATGCACGAAGGCATCCTCGGAGGCTTTCCCGTGGTCGACCTCCGCGTGACCCTCTATGACGGGTCCTACCACGACGTGGACTCATCGGAAATGGCGTTCAAGATCGCGGCTTCGATGGGGTTTAAGAAGGCCATGGAGCAGGCGGCGCCGGTTCTGCTTGAGCCGATTATGACGGTGGAGGTCAGCACGCCGGACGAGTTCATGGGGGCGGTGATCGGGGACCTGAACGGCCGGCGTGGGCGGATCCAGGATACTGTGCCGAAGGCCCACGGCACCATCATCAAG
>WNGG01045514.1_pt1 | contig 10297 bp, 6 predicted proteins | sample 5400661 | NCBI WGS metagenome assembly WNGG01 (sample SAMN13153372, study PRJNA577476) | soil metagenome | isolation source: 100 cm soil or saprolite under Garry oak tree replicate 1 | place: USA:California | collected 2016-06-15
ATTGATGCAAGAATTACAACGAAAACTCAGCAATACTAATCTGGAACTTATCATCATCAGGATGCAAGTGATGAAAGAGAGAGAGCCAACAACCGAAGCCAAACGTTCTTGGATGTAGGGCCACAAGCTATGCTGAAGTCACTTCAGATAACGGACATGGTGATCATTGAAAAGGCGTTCTCCACGGTCATGTGTTCATTCTCTCTATCTTTGGCATACAGATTCAAATAGGCTGGAACGCCGTCCTTGCACCGAAAGCTGAAGTCGCATGTAAAGTGAGACTTTGCAGTTTCAGAGTTGGTGTTTGTTGGAATGTGAGACTTTGCTTTGCACTCATTGTGCTCGACAAGCTCCTGATGTGAAAAGATGATAGAATAATTATCATTGAACATACTTTCAGGCAAGCAATAACAGAGAGCGCAACGTTTTTCATGCATGACTTACCTACGGGCACGGTCACCTTCCTCTTCACAGATATCGAGGGGTCAACGCGACTACTCCAACAGTTGGGTGATCGCTATGCCAGGGTACTTGAAGAGTGCCGGCGCTTACTGCGGGCAGCATTTCAAGAATGGAATGGTCACGAGGTCGATACGCAGGGAGATGCCTTCTTCGTAGCATTTGCTCGCGCCACGGATGCCATGTCGGCAGCGGTAGATGGCCTGCGTGCGCTGGCTGTTCACTCCTGGCCGGACGACGTGGTGGTGCGCGTGCGTATGGGATTGTACACAGGCGAGCCGCAGCTTTCCTCAGAAGGCTATATAGGGATAGATGTTCACCACGCGGCCCGCGTGATGGGTGCTGGACACGGCGGTCAGGTACTGCTTTCTCAAGCGACACGCGATCTCGTAGCACATCAACTGCCAACTGGAGTAAGCCTGCGAGATATGGGTGAGCACCGCTTAAAGGACTTACAACGCCCCATTCATCTCTTCCAATTAGTTATCGCAGGCTTACCTGCCGACTTTCCGTCTCTGAAGACCCTCGATGCCTATCCCAACAACCTTCCGATCCAACCGACGCCACTGATTGGACGGGAGAGGGAAGTAGCGTCCCTCGGACAACTCTTACGCCGCGTAGAGGTACGATTGGTGACCTTGACGGGTCCTGGAGGCACGGGTAAGACTCGCCTGGCCTTACAGGTGGCTGCGGAATTGAGCGACCTTGGATGGCGTGGTATCTATTTCGTGGATCTGGCCCCTGTGAGCGACGCCGCACAGGTCATTCCGTCCATTGCCTCGACACTCGGCTTGCGTGAAGAGCGTGGTCGATCTCCTCTGGAGTGTCTCACGGAGGAAATAGACCAGAACCGGGTGCTTTTGCTGCTAGATAACTTTGAACAGGTGCTAGATGCGGCAGTGCATGTGTCAGACCTGCTCGTGGCATGCCCACAACTCAAGATACTGGTGACGAGCCGAGCAGTGTTGCGAGTGCGTGCTGAGCGGGAGTTCGCCGTACCCACGCTCACGCTCCCGGATGCAGTGCAGATGCCGGGTCTCGAGGCACTTATGCAATACGAATCGATAGCCAGCCGCTGCAGGTGCTGACGAGCGGAGCACGCGATGTCGCGGCACGCCAGCAGACACTTCGCAATACCATCGCGTGGAGCTATAATCTCTTGGCTGCGCAGGAACAAGAACTCTTTCGCCGACTTTCGGCCTTCGTTGGCGGCTGTACGCTGGAGGCGATAGAGGCGGTCTTTGGTGCACCTGGTAACGCAACAGGATTGATCCTGGATAGTGTCGCCTCACTCATCGATAAAAGCTTGTTGCAGCGAAGGGAGCCGGGAAAAGGAGAAGAACCCCGATTCGCAATGTTGGAAACAATCCGCGAGTATGGATTAGAGCTCATGATCGCCAGTGGAGAGATGGAGGCCGTGCGCAAGGCCCATGCAGTGTACTTCATGGAGCTGTCAGAAAGAGCAGACCTGGAACCTGCTGCGTCGGATTCTCCTGAGTGGTTGGATCGGCTGGAAGAGGAGCACGATAATGTGCGAGCGGCCATGCATTGGTCATTAGAGGATATGGAGAGGCGAAAAGAGATCGCCTTGCGCCTGGGAGGAGCACTGCGATCTTTCTGGTATATTCGCGGTTACCTCAGTGAGGGGTTGGACTTCCTGGAGCGGGCGCTAGTGGGAAGCGATGAAGTGGAGGAGCCTATGCGGGCAGCTGCCCTCTTTGCTGCTGCTAGACTATACGAGGTTCGAGGCGAGTATGACCGAGCTGAGCCTTTCCTGGTCCAGAGCCTGGCGCTCTACCGGGAGATTGGAAACCCGGCACGTATAGCCTATGCTCTGCACCTGCAGGCAGATATAGCTTGGAGGAGAGGCATCCTGGACATGGCACGTTCGCTGGCACAGGAGTCGCTCGCCGTCTTCAGAGAACTGGGCGACAGGGGAGCAATCGCAAGTTTACTGCTGCACTTGGGAGCATTGGCGGCAGATCAAGGCGAGTATGTCAGAGCACGCGATCTGCTCGCAGAGAGCCTGGTGATCAATAGAGAACTGGGGGATAAGAGGGTTATCGCCGATTCACTTTTCAACCTGGCACGGGCAAACTTTTTGTCTGGAAGAGAGCTGGGAGCGGCGTGCGTTTTGCTTGAAGAGAGTCTCTCACTCTTCCGCCAGTTCAGTGATAAGGAGAGTATCGGCTACTGTCTCTGCCTCCAGGGGTTGTTGACCCTCGAACAGGGAGACGTTACTACGGCGCGTTCGCTCGTAGAGCAAAGTGTAGCTCTCTTCAAAGAGAGGAGGCAGGCACATGGCATGGCCTTGTCAACCTCTGCCATGGCCACGGTGATCGCTGCTCAAGGCGACAACGCGGTAGCCCGTGCCCTCTATGAGGAGGCCTTAACCGAAGCTCGGAAAGCGGGCGACAAGCTGATTATTGCTTCCGGACTGGAAGGTTTGTCCCGCGTGCTAACAGCACTGGGTGAAGACGAGAGGGCAGTTCAACTTCGGGCTGCCGCGGAGACCCTACGTGAAGCTATACATGCCCCTATGCCAGCAGTTGAGCGTCCTGCAGTTGAACAAGCGGCGAAAGTCGCACGTGAGCGGTTGGGAGAGGAGGCCTTTGCTGCAATATGGGATGAGTGGCGAGGATTGAAAGTGGAAGATGCACTAAACCGTGTTGCTTAAACCTTTTCGACGAAGCGACGTCTTCTCTGGTCGAAGAAACCATGAACCTGCGAGATCTCGCGTCATGCTGACATCTTGCTAGCAGTGATTCGCTTCTGTTCGGTTGCCCGGCAAGAAGAGCGACCCGCCTTCCGACACCTAGCCAAGTGATGTGGACTTGCTCGCCTTCTTTGGCACGACTGATAGTCTTGTCAGGTCCTATCGGGAAGCCATCTTCGCCACCATCATCGATGCGTGCGCCCTTCACCTCGATGCACCACGTGAGGTCAATGTGCTGCTCTCCGACCGGACGATGCAGATTTGGGACTCCCTGTTCCTTGAGAATCTAGCTCGCGACGGCATACTCCTCTATGCTCGTAGTTCCATACCCGCTCCACTCGCTGCAAGACAGTCTGTTCAAGGGGTTCGTGAAGACGAAGGAGCCAGACGCTGAGAACCATATCAAGATATGGCAGGGATGGTAGTGTACACTGGCAAAGTGACCCAAGCCTTTTCGTACGATAGCCGCATGTATCCCCTCGCATCATCCTGAACTGGGTTGCGAGACTCAAGACTCGTCACATCTGATCCGATATCAAACGGCCATTGAAGCCCTTTCATGTGCTAAGTGCAGTTGTCGTGTTGCTGCTTGATTCCCTTATCCTACTGCCTTTTTCCGTCCGCGGTCCAGGTGCTTCCCGTGTGTGCTCCATCCTCCTGTGGTACATTGCTGTTGTGCCACTGGAACCGGGAGCACAAGATGGATCCGCTGCGTCCTTTGGTGAAGCATGCAGAGGCTGTGTAAAATACTGGCTAGGTGGGTGATCTGTGCCCACTCGTCTCACTCAGCGGCGACGCGCAGCACGCAACACTCGCCGGACCGCCTCATAGGACACGCCGTAGTCACGCGCGATGTGACGGAGCGGTTCTCCCTGTTCGACACGCTGAAGCACGGTTGCCCAAGCAGAGGGCGGGATCTTCCAACGAGGATCCGGTACAGCTAGATGGTGGTCAGGGAGAGACACCAGTATGGGATCGTCAAGGGCAGAGCTGAATGGATCTTCTCGGGGTGAGGAAATGGCAGCGTGTTCCTGGTAGACAAGCAGATCGCCTCTACCAGAGCAGAGTGTGTCAAGGGGGATACGTGCCAGGGGCGACCGATGGTTCGATGCCCGTCGGTTCCGCACTCACGGTGGGCCATGCTGGGGAGAAAGTGGCGCTGCTGGCTCAGCTGAGGCTGCCACTGGAAACAAGCTCCATTAGCATCCAACCAAAAGAGATTTCTCTTCCCTGCTCCTCATTCACTCCCTTTTTCTTCCGTTCGAGGAACGGATATCCCAAGTAGCCAGTACAAGTATATACTAAGGTTTCACTCCCCTACGAAAGTGGGGCAAGCTCATCTTTTGCTTCACCCTCCAGCAGAAAGCCACAGGGCTTGCGAAGACAACGGGTGAGCTTGGGCCGGCCACAGGACCGCCAAGCTACCCCGCTGCACCGGCAGACTTCCCTTCACCCGCCAGCGTTCGTCTCCTCGAACGCCCCCAAGGCCCGCAGCGACACCTTTTGCGCTTCGGAGAGCCCCCGGATGCCGGTGATATTGAGCCGCTCATAGGGCCGGTCGCGGCGCAGGGTACGCAGCAGTTGGCTGCTTTGGAGGTCCCAGAGCCGGATGGCCCCGTCATCGCCGCAACTGGCCAGGAGGCGACCATCGGGACTCACCTTGAGGGCCTGCACCGCCCCCTGATGGGCTTCTCGCTCCCGTACGCACTGCCCGCTCGGCAGGTCCCACCAGCGCAGCCGACCGTCACTGCCTCCACTGAGGAGCCGATCCCCGACCGGGTGCCAGGCGACGGAAGAGATGACCCCCGCCAGCCCCTGCAGGGCGGACAGGCGCTCCCCACTGTGGGCATCCCACACGAACAGCTCCCCCCTGGTGTCCCCGCTGCCACCACTAGCAGAGGCCAGCCGCATCCCATCCGGGCTCCAGGCGACGCTCATGACGGCCCCCTGATGCCCCGCCAGCTGCAGGAGCAGCCTCCCATCAGCCGCGTCCCACACATAGACGTGGCCATCATCGCCCCCAGCAACTAGGCGCGTGCCATCAGGACTCCAGGCCACCCGACGGATCCAGAGAGGCAGCTCCCGGCCGATCCAGCGAAGAGCGCCTGCGTTCCCCTCCCACAGCAGCACGCCACGCCGAAAGGTTCCGCTGGCCAACCGCGTGCCATCGGGACTCCAGGCCAGGCCCCAGAAGGGGGTGTCGGGATGGTCACAGTCGCGGATGATCTCGAGACAGCGCCCGCTGGCCCCGTCCCACAGCCGGATGGCATTATCCCAGCCGGCACTGGCCAGCAGGCCGCCATCGGGACGCCACCCCACGCCACACACGCTCCACGCATGGCCGCGCCAGAGCTCTGGCGGCCTTCCCTCTGCGAGGCCTTCCCCCTGCCACAGGCTGACGACGCTATCGAAGCCGGCACTCGCAATTGCTGTGCCATCGGGACGCCAGTCCAGGTCGTAGAGGGCGGCTGTGTAGCCCTGCAGCACGCGCAACGGCTCGCCCCGCTGCACGTCCCACAGCCGCAGCGTGCCATCCTCACTGCCACTGAGCAGGCTGCCGCTGTCAGAGGTGAAGGCAAGGCCTTCCACCACGCCGCTATGGCCCGAGAGCACCAGTCGCGTTCGGCCCTCCTGGGCCTCCCATAGCCGGATTGTGTGGTCATTGCTGCCACTGGCCAGCGTCCTTCCATCTGGACTCCAGGCCACGCAATTCACCTGCTCGGTATGCCCCGAAAGCCGCTGGCGTAGGCGCAGGCGGCCTTGCTCTCCCCACTCCCAGAGCTTGACGCTGCCATCCCAGCTGGCGCTGGCAAGAACGCTGCCGTCGGGGGCAAAGGCCAGGCCGCGCACCCAGTTGCTATGTGCCTCAAGCGTCTGCACGCAGCGAGTCGGCCCGCTCGGCTGCCTCTCCCACAGCCGAATCGTGCCCACGGTGTCTCCACTGGCGAGCAGGTGCCCATCCGGGCTCCAGGCCAGCGCGAAGACCGCACCGGGATGCGGCAGCTCCTCGAGCAGGGTGCCCAGTTGCGCATCCCAGCATCGGACGGTCGCATCAGCCCCTCCGCTGGCGAACTGATGGCCATCGGGGGCAAGGGCCAGGCAGAGGGTGCTCTTAGGATGACGGCCCGACCAGAGCAAGGCTCCACTCTCGACGCCCCAGAGCTTGACGCTGCCATCGAAGCTTCCGCTGGAAAGCCGCTGTTCGTCCGGGCTGAAGGCGAGAGACATCACGATGTCGGTATGCGCCTGCCAGGTCAGGTGCAAGGTCTGGCCGAACTCTCGCCACAGCCGCACTTCGCCACGCCGACCAGCGGCGGCCCAGTACTGCCCACTCTTGCTAATGGCGACTGGCCAAATGGCATCGAAGGTCTCCGTAAAGACGCTCTGCTGGATCAGCGACCCGGAGAGACTCGCATCTTGCATCTGGACCCCTTGCAGATGCACGCTGCGCAAGACCAGCCGCGACAAATCCAGCCCCCGCAGGTCCCCGCGCAGCACGTGCAGCAGCGCCACCAGATTGGCCGGGGCATAGCCCTGCCGGTCCTCGTCCCACCTGCGCACCTCAGAGAGCAGGGAGCGCAAGCGCAGCTCCACCTCGACGTGCCCCAGATACACGCTCTGCAGCCGAGCCAGCACGGGAGCCACGAGCAGGCGCTCCTGGGTCTGCCGTACGTAGTCCTTGGCCTGGGCTGGCGCGAAGCCATGCTGGATGGACAGCGCGAGCCGGCCCTGCTCGATCTCCTGACTGGCCTCCTCGACCAGCCGGTCTGTCATGAACTCCAGCACCACCGAGTGCAGGGTGAAGCTGCCGGCGCGCTGTCCCCGCTCCACCAGCGAGCGCCGCCGCAGCCCATCCACGGCTTCCAAGATCTGTGCGTGCGCAAGCCTAGTCACCAGCACCGCTTGCAGTTCCTCCAGCGTCACCGGCTCGCGCAGGATGGCCAGCCACCAGAGCAGCGTCTGCTCCAGCGCCGAGAGCCGCTCCCATTGCTCCGAGAGCAGGGCAGTGATGCTGCCAAAGAGGATCGTGCTTCCCGAGAGGAACGGGGAGATGGCCCCGCCAAAGAGGTCGGCAATGGTCTCGGCCACGATGCCCAAGGCCAGCGGGTTGCCCGCGTAGCGCTCTGCCAGGCGGGCGTACTCCTCGGGGGAGCCGAGCAGCTCGTGCTCGCCCAACAGCTGCGCGCAGGCCGAAGCCTCCAGCCCGGAGAGGCGCAAGGAGCGCACGAGGGCGCGCCGACTCTCCAGGGCGCGCAGCGCGGCCGGGTGCTCGCGGCTGGTCAGCAGCAGGCAGCTCTGGTGCTCCGTGTGCGCCACCTGCTCCAGCAGCTGCCCATAGCCCTCGTAGCCCGGACGCAGCCGCCCCAGCGCCTCGCCTTCTACTAGCAACACTTCCAGGTTATCGAGCACCAGCAGCACGCGTCGGCGCCGCAGTTCCGCAAGCAACCGGCTCAGGCGCCGCTCCAGGCTATCGTGCAAGAGATCCTGCGGCTCGGGCGCCAGCACCGCCAGGCAGGACGAGAGCAACGCTTCACAGGAGGGGGCATCCCGCAGGGAGCGAAAGAGCACCACCTCGAAGTGGGAGGCTAACTCGCGCATGGCGCGCACCACCAGAGCGGACTTGCCGATGCCGCCCAGGCCCAGCACGCTTACCAGCCGGCAGCCCTCCTCGACTACCCAGCGCAGGAGCGTGGCCAGGTCCGCCTCGCGGCCATAGAAGCTGGGGACGGAGAGCGCCTCTCCCCAATCCAGCAGTGGCGTAGGCGGTAGCTGAGCAGTTGAAGGCAGCTCTGCCGGTCGGGCTGCCTCCAGCGGCTCCGGGTGCAGCAAGGTCAGCGCAGGACGCCTGCCGCCGAGCACGCTGGCGAGCCAGGCCTCATCCAGCAGCACCTTCTGGTGCGCCGCCCGCCACAGCGCACGGATCTCCTCGGCCTCCTGCCCGGCGGGAAAGATGCGCTGATGGACCCCCAACGCTATCAAGGCCTGGAGATGTTCAATGTCCGGATAATTGAGACCTGCCTCCCAGTGGGCCACCGCTCGCCGCGACACCCCGAGCCGCTCGCCCAGGCCCTCCTGGGTCAAGCTGATGCGGGTGCGCAGCGTGAGGATCAGCTGCCCGAAGGCATAGTCGCGCTCGCGATACGAATAGCTCTTCACGGGCGATCTCCCTTCCGCGTGACCCGGCCGAGCGCACCACTGTGAAGCGATGTGAAGCGTCATGGAAGCTCATGGGCCGTGACTTCCCCAGGTTCATCATACCAGATTTCTCGTGCTCCACCAAGCTCCGGTGAGCGGGACCTGCCGCAAACAGGTCGTCTGGGAGGGTCTCTGCGCTCGGCTGGTGGAGAAGGGAGCCGATATGAAGCGACATGAGATGTCATGGACACTGACTTTCGTGCGCCTCCCCTTCTATACTTTCGAACAGCAGATACGAGAGGGATGCGACCGTGCAGACCCAGTATCACGAAAGCTGCTCTCAAGCGCAATACGCAGGGTCGAGCGCTGTGCTCGGCCCAACCTAGAACCGAAAGGAGCTACTATGTCTAACCACTTTAGCGCTGACAAAACGCCATCAATGAGGAGGAAATGATTCCATGACCACCAGAAAACCCTACCCTCGTGATGTGAGCGACGAGGAATGGCCCTTCGTTGCTCCCGATCTGGCCTTGTTTTTAGCAGGAGGAACACCCCGATGCAATGGGCTATTGTGATCGCCGCCTTTCTCGCCTCGGCGGTCGAATTTGTGGAGGCGTTTACGCTGGTGCTGGTGGCGGGCATCACCACCACCTGGCGCAGTGCGATTCTAGGTGCGCTTGGTGCCGCCGCGGTGCTGGCGGTGATCGTCGCCACCCTGGGCGTAGCCCTAGTCACCTATGTGCCCATTGAAGTCTTACGCTTCGTGGTGGGCTTCTTGCTGCTGTTGTTTGGCCTCAAATGGCTCAAGAATGCCATTCAACGTTACAGCGGGCTCAAACTCATCCATGATGAACAGGCCGCCTACGAAGCCAACCTGGCCGAGGCCCGCGCACGCGGGGAACCGCCGAAGACCGGCCTCGATACGTTCGGGGTGCTGCTCTCCTTCAAGTCGGTGCTGCTGGAAGGACTGGAAGTGGCCTTCATCGTCATTTCCTTCGGCGGCAGCGGGGCAGGCGGCATTGGCAACGCGGCCCTGGGTGCGCTGGGGGCAGGCGTGCTGGTGATCGCGGTCGGCGCCCTAGTGCAGGCACCCCTCAAACGCATCCCCGAGAACAGCTTAAAGTTTGTGGTCGGCATCATGCTCACCACCTTTGGCACCTTCTGGGGAGGCGAGAGTTTCGGCATTACCTGGCCCTTCGCCGACCTGTTTCTGCTCATCCTGGCGGCCCTCTACCTGGTCGTCTCGGGCCTGCTGATTACCGGCATCCGGTTGCGCCTGCCGCGCCTGGTGAAGGCAAGAGCGACCTCGCCGGCTACCACACTCGTTCCAGAGAAGGGGGTGCAACAATGAATAGCGTCCTGCGAGCCATCTGGAGAGCCATCCTGGCCGTCTACAATTTCTTCGTCGGCGACGTAGTGATCTTGATCGGCGTGAGCCTGACCATGGTCGTCCTCGCCATGATCAATTTCCTGGGTGGATTGGCTTCGCTGCGGGGAGCCTCAGGGGCCATCCTGATCGTCGGCGTGGTGGCCACACTGCTGGTCACCCTGGGCCGGGAGGTCTTCCGGCCCGAGAACCGGCTGCCGGCGTAGCCTTGCCTTCCTGTGGAACAGATCATGACAACATAAGAGAGAGCCACCTACACCGCCACGAAGCCGGTACTGACGACCGAGGGGCGCTGGCGGTGTTGGGGCGGCCAGGGCGAAAGCCGCCGAGATCGGCGTGCCACTGAGGGAAAGACTGATGGGACTAGTATTGGTATTGGCGGCGGGAATTCTGTTCCTGTTTGCATTGACGGTATGTGTTGGCCCGCCCTATGTCCCGACGCCGCGGGGGAAAATTGCTGTAGCGCTGGACCTGCTCAGGTTTCCGGAGGGCGCAACGGTCGTCGACCTGGGTTCGGGTGATGGCACGTTCTTGCTGGCAGCGGTTCATCGCGGTCTGGTCGCCTACGGCTACGAGATGAACCCGCTGCTGTGGGGGCT
>WNGG01011142.1_pt1 | contig 10296 bp, 8 predicted proteins | sample 5400661 | NCBI WGS metagenome assembly WNGG01 (sample SAMN13153372, study PRJNA577476) | soil metagenome | isolation source: 100 cm soil or saprolite under Garry oak tree replicate 1 | place: USA:California | collected 2016-06-15
AACCGCTGTTGGGCGGTTTCGGAAATTTGTTCTCTACACATCCTCCCGTTGCCAAGCGCATCGAGCGCTTGACCGGCCGTCCCGCCGAATTCACCTCCTAACAACGGGCCGCCGGCTCACCACGGGCTCTTGCGCGCAGTAAGGTACAATCCAGAATTAATGTCCACCCAGACTGCCCAGGCCACCGCCGGACGCGCCGCCGCGGCGCTGGAAGCTGCACTGCGCACCATTATCCGCGGACAGGACGACATAATCCGCCTGGCCTTGGTTGCTGTTTTCGCGCGTGGACATTTGCTGATCGAAGGGGTTCCCGGCGTAGGAAAAACTACCCTCGGTCAGGCGTTGGCGCGCGCGCTTGATTGCTCCTTCCAGCGCATTCAGTTCACCAGTGACATGTTGCCCAGTGACGTGCTTGGAATCTCGATTTACTCCACGGGGGAGCAGAAATTTGAGTTCAAGCGTGGCCCCGTATTCACCAATGTCCTGCTGGCGGACGAGATCAACCGCACCACTCCCAAGACGCAATCAGCGTTGCTTGAGGCCATGAATGAAAACCAGGTGACCCTGGACAGCCACTCCTATCCGCTGCCACAGCCATTCTTGGTGATTGCTACTCAGAACCCGGTAGAACACCATGGCACATATCCGCTGCCCGAGTCGCAGATGGACCGCTTCCTGATGCGCGTGCGCATGGGATATCCCGAGGCTGGCAGCGAGCGCGAGATCCTGCGTTCTGAGGCGGGGTCAGCGCAACTGGGGCTTCTGAATCCGGTGCTGACCACTTACACTCTTGAGATCGTGCGCAATACTCGCGAATCGGAAATGCTCTCGCTGGGAGTGTCCCCACGTGGCGCCCTCATGCTCTATCGTGCGGCCCAGGCGCTGGCTTTCCTTCAAGGCCGCAACTTTGCCACCCCGGAAGATTTCAAGTCTCTGGCCGTGCCCGTGTTTGCGCATCGCGTGGTCGTCAACGCCCGCTACTCTTCAACTCTGAAGAAGTCCGATCAAGCCGAGCAGGTCTTGAACGACATCGTAGACAACGTTCCCGTGCCGGTCTGAGAGTCTGACCGTTTCCTCAATGAAAATAGGAATCATTGGCCTGCCCCAGGTGGGCAAGACGTCACTCTTCAAAATCCTAACCAAGGCGCAGCTCTCTGAGCGCGCGTACGCCAATCCGCGCGAAGCTCACGTCGGAGTGGCCAGGGTTCCGGACTCTCGTTTGGACAAGCTGGCTGCCCTCTACAATCCGCGAAAACTGGTACACGCATCCGTCGAGTACGTCGATGTTGCCGCCATCGGCCAGGAGGCGCTCAAGGAATCGGCCTACCTCGGCAACTTACGCACCATGGACGCATTGGCGCATGTTGTGCGAGCGTTTGCCGACCCTTCGATTCCTCACACCGGAGAAATCGATCCGAAACGAGATATCCGGAATGTGGACTTTGATCTGATGGTCAGCGATCTCGGCCAGATCGAGAAGCGACTGGAACGCCTGGAAAGAGATCTCAAGAAAATGAAAACCGCTGAAATGGAAAAAGAGTTCCGGTTGCTTAAGCGTGCCCAAATTCATCTCGAGAGCGAACATCCATTGCGCGATATGCCGCTGACAGCGGAAGACAAAAAACGGATCCGCGGTTTTATGTTCTTGAGTGAAAAACCAATCCTCTACGTGCTCAACATCGATGAAAGCGCGAATGTGGCCCCCCAACTCGAGGCGGCGCCGGAAAACTACAAAGTGGGCGAAGTTACTTCCCATGCAAACACCGGCGTTACTGCAATCTGCGGCAAGGTGGAAGCTGAGCTGGCGGAAATGAGCGACCAGGACGCGGCCGAGTTTCTTTCCAGTTACGGACTTACGGAGAGCGGGCTGGTGCGGCTCATTCGTAAGAGCTATGAATTGCTGGGACTCATTTCCTTTTTTACGGTTGGCGAAGACGAGTGCCGCGCCTGGACTGTCCCCCGCAACACCCGTGCTGTCGAAGCCGCCGGCGCAATCCATTCCGACCTGGAAAAACATTTCATTCGAGCTGAGGTCATCCGTTGGGATGCGCTGCTCGACGCTGGCTCCGAAGCCGGCGCTCGTGCCCGCGGCACTCTGCGACTCGAGGGCAAGGACTATATTGTGCAGGATGGTGACGTGGTGCACATTCGCCACAGCGGCTGAGATCATAGGTAGGAATTTGCCGAAGTGTAATTCCACTCTAGGAGAATGAAATGAACGAAACGAAAAACATCTCGACCCGCAGATCTTTTCTGGGACGCAATGGGCTGGCCTTGGTTGCTGCTGGCGTTCTCGGTTCGGCGGCGCTGCTCGCTGAGCAGCCCAAACCGGCCAAATCTCAGCAGAAAGCCAAAGAGGAGGTTTCTCCACCTGAAGACCTCATGCGCGAGCACGGACTGTTAAATCGTGTGCTCCTGATATACGAAGAAACCGAACGCCGCCTGCGGCAGAACGCTGACCCCAACCCGCACGTGCTACGAAGTGCGGCGGCAATTATCCGCGATTTCATCGAGAACTATCACGAAAAGCTGGAAGAGGACAATCTCTTCCCGCGCTTCGAGCGCGCCGGCAAGTTGACGGAGTTGGTGGGAGTCTTGGGCCGGCAGCATCAGGCCGGCCGGCGTATTACCGCGGAAATCCTGGATCGGCAGGCGCTGTCCGCCATCAAGACCTCAGGGGATCGCAATCGTCTCGCCGATAATCTCCGCGCATTCGTACGCATGTATCGGCCACATGAGGCACGTGAAGATACAGTGCTCTTCCCCGCCCTGCGCTCAATTATTTCCTCACATGAATTCGACGCTTTGGGCGAACAGTTTGAAGATAAGGAACATGAGCTCTTCGGCGACGAAGGTTTCGAAAAGATGGTGGACAAGGTCGCAGGCCTAGAAAAAACTCTCGGCATTTACGATCTGGCGATGTTCACTCCAAAATAACTCCCCTACTGACTGACCAGCGACCATGTTTTAAGTCTTGTCCTGGCGCCCTCGCGCTCGAAAGCGCTATGCAATTCGGGTATTCTGCTGACCTGAATGCGGCCTCTGCTCCTTAGTTGTGTGCTCGGTTTAACGGCGGCGCTCGCCAACCTCTTGGGTGGTGCCATCATTGTCCGGAGAAGCTGGGAGCGGAGTTATCTGCGTTACTTTGTCGCCCTGGGCTCCGGCTTTATGTTGGCCACTGCCATGATGGAGATGGTCCCAGCCAGCCTCGACCTTCGCGGCAAAAGCGCTGGCTTTCTCGTGCTGATCGGGTATCTGATCGTGCACCTTTTCGAACACACCCTCAGTCCGCATTTTCACTTTGGTGAAGAAGTACATGCCGACGAGTTCGTACAGGCACACAAGGGTTACTCGGTGCTGCTGGGGTTAATGATCCACACTTTTTTCGATGGCATCGCCATCGCTTCCGGCTTCATTATTTCGGAGTGGCTGGGCTGGATTATCTTCCTCGCCGTTTTCCTGCATAAGGTACCGGAAGGATTCACCATTGCTTCGGTAATGTTGGCTAGCGGACAAAGCCGTGGGGCCGCCTGGGCAGCCTCCATGTTGCTGGGTGCCGCCACTCTGGCGGGAGTGCTGGTGATGGCGATTTCAACCCGTTCGGTCAGCGCTGGGTTACCGATTTCCGCCGGAGTCACGATCTATGTGGCCGCGTCCGACTTGATCCCTGAGGTCAACAAGGAGCCGGGAGTGAAGATGGCCCTCGTCGTCTTTATCGGGGTTGGCTTCTTACTGGCGCTGGATTGGCTCTTCCATATGCATTAAGCGCCTTACTCAACCGTGTGTTTGGCGGTATAGCCTTCGCGGGCAATCACCTGGTACTTCACCGGCTTGCCTTTTTCATTCACCACTTTCAAGGGCCCGCCATTAGAAGCAACCACCTCCACTTTCAACTTGCGGTAGGTGCCATCCAACTTGGTGTTGGTAGGGTGGTACGCCAAGATGTACTGGTTGCGGATGGAGCTGCTGACGTCGCGGAAGATATCGGCGAATTCTCCGGTAAATCTCGGATGATACCAGCGGCCACCAGTCATCTTCGCAAAAGTGTTCATCTCGTTATCGGCAACCTGAAAATCCATCATCGCTTCTCTAACGTCGCTCCGGGCTCCATACCGCGCATCTATCCACTCCCGCAGCGCTTCCCCCGTGCTGATGGAGAAAATGGTGACGTTGGGAGTGCTCTGCACCTTTTTCAGAATCTTGTCAAAAGTCAGGCGGCTGAAGGTATCGCGCCCGCTGGAAATCAGGATGATGTATTTGCGTCCCTCGATTCGGTCCAGGCGGTCGAGAGTATCGTAGAGCGCATCGAAAAGATTGGTTTCGCTAAAGCCGGGGATGCGCAACGTATTCAGCGCGCCATAGATGGCTTTTTTGTCCTGGGTGAAATCAACCGTCAGGTGCGGCTTCATGTCGTAATCAATCACCGCCACCCAATCATTGGGCTTGAGTCCATCGGCGAAGGTGTAGGAGGCATTCAGAGCGTCCCTAATGAAGTAATAGTTCGTTGCCGCAAATTCGATCAGTAGCACCGCGGTGATGGGCGCTTCCGACTGGCTAAAGTTGCTCACCCTTTGCGGCTGGCCATCTTCAAAAACCTGGAAGTTGTCTTTCTTCAGCCCCGGAATAAAGTGCCCGTCTTTGGTGGTGACCAAGACGTCGAGCGTGACCAGGGGCACGTCCACGCGCACGGAATATTCGGGCATGCCCTCAGGATTTTTCTTGGGCCGGGCTGGCTCCGGCGGCGGTTCTTCTTTTTTCTTGGGAACAGCGATTGGCCCTACCTCACCCTGCGGCCCACCAGCTTCGGCGGGCGGCCCCTGGGCGGGCGTTGACTGCGGTTGCTGCTGCTGGGGTTTTGAGCTCGAGCTTTGGGGCTGCTGGGACTGCGCCGGCGCCAAAAGGGCGGAAATCAAAAATAAAAGAGCAAGCACCACGGCTTTGCCGCGGCATGCTGGCTTTTGCGGGAACAATTCACCACGAAACATGGCTTGATACCTTAGTTTGAGAGGAGTGCCTCTATGCTAGTATAGATGCACATTTCGGCAGCTCGGATGATTTATCAAATCGCCACTCCAAGCCCTTGGTAGGTTCAGGTAGTATGAAAAAATTCGTCGTCCGGTGGTCTCTCTTTCTCAGCCTGGTCGCCCTCGCCTCGTTCAGTTTTTCGGCTGAAACCCCCAAAGGTCCTGCCATTCTTCCTGTTGACCAAATCCACGCCGGCATGCGGGGCGTTGCTTACACTGTCTTTGAGGGTGTGAAGCCCGAGCCCATGGATGTGGAAGTCATTGGTGTGCTTAAAAACGTTAATGGGCCCAAGGGTGATGTGATTTTGGTGCGGCTGCATGGCGCCAAAGTTGAATATACGGGCGTAGTGGCGGGGATGAGCGGCAGCCCGGTATACATAAATGGCAAACTGGTGGGCGCACTTGCATTTCGCATTGGCGTCTTCTCCAAGGAACCCATTGCGGGCCTAACTCCGATCGCTGAGATGCTGGAGATCAATGAGTTCGATCGCAGCCAGCCTCTCGAAAGCCAGCCATTCAAAGAAAAACCGCGTGAGAAGTCTAATGAGGCGGCCGCGCCAGGTTTGTCTACCTTTGATCCGCAGCAATTCGCGAATCTGCTCACTCCCATTGAAACCCCTCTAGTATTCAGCGGATTCAGCGAAGACGCAATGCGAAGATTCGCGCCGCAATTCGCCGCTTCTGGCATCGTGCCTGTGATGGGTGCAGGCTCGGTGAGTTCCGAGAAGCAGCCGGAACCGCTGGAGCCGGGATCGGCGGTGAGCGCCATCCTGGTGCGCGGCGACATGGATATTGCCGCCACTTGCACCGTCACCTATCTCGACCCCCAGCGCCTGCTGGCCTGCGGACATCCGCTCCTGCAATTCGGGATGATCGACCTGCCGATGAATAAGGCGCAGGTGCTGACCACGCTGGCTTCGCCGCTGAATGCCTTCAAAATCATCAACACCACTGAGCCAGCAGGTTCATTCGTTCAGGATCGCCACACCGGCATACTGGGTCGCTTCGACAAGAAGCCAGAGATGATCCCGGTGACGCTCACTGTCCATGGGGGCTCGCGGCCCAAGCAGTTTCACTTTGAAGTGTTGAACAATGCCAAGCTCACTCCGGTGGCCATAATGGCCACGACTTTTAGCGCGCTACAAGGGGTAAACGATTCCGGTGAAGACACTACTTACCGCTTCAACGGCCGCATTCGTGTAAACGGTTATCCCGATGTCGGTTTCCAGAACATGTTTGCGCCAGTGGATGGCGGCCTGCCCACCGGCTTTGCCATTGCACTGTCACTCGGGGACCGCTTTAGCCGGATCTTTGAAAATCCATATGAGACCCCAAACATTCGCGGGGTCGAACTGGATTTTGACCTTATACGCGAGCGGCGTTCAGCCCGGCTGGAGAGCGCCCGCACCGACGTGACCGAAGCGCGTCCCGGCGACGAGATAATCGTCGAGAGCTTGTTGCGCCCTTATCGCGGAGAACGTATTGTGCGACAAACTCCGGTCAAGATCCCCACCTCGACGCCCAAAGGCCTACTGCGCATTCTAGTGAGCGATGGCGACACTCTTGACCGCATGCGGCGCGTGGGCAGTTCCTATGGCAGGCGTCTGGATCTCGGTTCGACCATCGCCCTGCTGAACAAGGAACACGCCAACCACCGCCTCTACGTCTCCTTGCTCGAGGCCAACCCTCAGGCCATGGTGGAAGATAAAGTCATGCCCGCGCTGCCGCTGTCAGTCATGAATGTTATGGAAGGAATGCGAGGCACGCAGGATATGGTTGTTGTAGGGGAGTCTGCGGTGAACGAATCCTCGACCCCTCTGGATTACGTGATCTCTGGGGCGCAAGTCATCACCGTGAACATAAAATAAGGATCGAGTTCCTGGCCCTGCGGCGGATATTCGCTTGAGAGTTGTGTCTCCGTTGAGTAGCACCATTGATCCCATTCAATCCGGGAAAAATATATGCAAACATTAATCAGTTCATTTCTAGCCTTTTTTCTATTGACTGCGAGTTTCGGGTTCGCGCAGGGAACGCACACTTGGGAACAATCCAAATTCGAAGATTTTGAAAAGGGAACGGCCAAGGGAGTAGCTATCCTCAGCGAAGGCACGCTGCAACTGGCGCCGGCCTTCAAGCAGATCTACACCACTCCTTCAACGTTCATATGGGCGATCGCAACCGATAAGGGAGGGAATATTTACGCCGCTGCGGGTTCGCCGGCGCGGGTTTACCGCATATCGCCTGACGGACAGGCCAGCATAATTTTCGAACCCAAAGAGCTGCAGGTACAGGCATTGGTGGCAGACGAGCGGAACGGTGCCATCACCCTGTACGCAGCCACGTCGCCTGATGGCAAAGTTTACAAAATTGAAAAAGCTGCGCCCGAAAAAAATCCCAAGCAGCGGTTTGAGGCTCCGTTGGCAAATCCAAATCAAGCGATCGGCACAGCACAGGAAAAGAACAAGTCGAGTAGTCTCGATCCATTCTACAGTTCCACAGTTTTTTTCGACCCCAAGACCAAATACATATGGGACATGGCGCAGGACGCAGAAGGCAGGCTCTACGTTGCCACCGGAGACCGGGGGGAGATTTTTCGCGTCGAGAAAAATGGCGATCATTCCCTGTTTTTCAAGAGCGATGAGGCCCACATCAGGGTGTTGGCCTTCGATGCCGCGGGAAATTTGATTGCAGGCTCGGATGGCAGTGGATTGGTCTACAGGATCTCGCCGGCAGGCGAGGGGTTCGTCGTCTACAGCGCGCCCAAGAAGGAAATCACCACTTTGTTAGTAGATCCCAGCGGAAATATCTACGCGGCCGGCGTCGGGGAAAAACGGGCGAGCCAAGTATCAGGCAGGCAGCCGAGCGTCGCGCCCTCCTTTTCGCAAGGCATAACTTCATCCTCACCTGCCCAGATGGGCATTACAGTGCCTACTCAGAGCGCGCAACAGTTTCCCGCCAGCCTGGCTTCGACGGAATCGGGCGCGACCGGCGGATCGGAAATTTACATGATTGCGCCCGATGGCTCACCCAAAAGAATCTGGAGCTCGCATGACGACATCGTGTACGCGCTTGGCTTGGGCCAGAGAGGACAACTGCTCGCCGGAACCGGAAACAAGGGGCGAATTTTTTCAGTCCGGGAGAACGGCGAGTTTACCGACCTATTGAAAGCTGCGGCCACCCAGGTCACCGCGTTTGCCAAGGCGCCGAACGGAGGCTTGTGTGCCTCCACCAGCAATTTGGGGAAATTATTTCTGCTGGGAGCAGCCCCGGATGCCGAGGGCTCCTATGAGAGCGACGTCTTTGACACGCGAATCTTCTCTCATTGGGGGCGGGCAGAGGTGAGGGGCAGCGGCAACTTCGAATTTCTTGCGCGCAGCGGGAACGTTGACAATCCTGATCGCAACTGGAGCCCGTGGAAAAAGGTTGAACTTGGAACCGATGCCGTGCCGGCAGTTCCTCCGGCAAGATTTGTTCAGTGGAAGGCGGTCCTGCACCCCGGCAATTCGCCGGCGCGGATTGAGAGCGTGATTCTCAATTACCGCCCTAAAAATGTTGCGCCTGTAATAGATGAGGTGGTCGTCCAGGTGGGAGCGAGGTTTCAGCCTCAGCCCCGGCAGACTGGGGACACTGTCATGGTCGGAGGCGGCAGCGGTCTCAGCCAGCAGCAACAACCAACCCCCCGCTTTGAGGTTCCGATTCCCGCGCTGCGCGATCACGATTCCATTGCCGTGCGCTGGACCGCTCATGACGACAACGACGATCAACTCACATACTCGGTTTTTTATCGCGGTGACAATGAGTCTCGCTGGAAGTTGCTGAAGGACAAGCTTACGGACAAGCTCTATTCGTTTGATTCCTCCTTGCTCCCCGATGGTGGCTATGTGGTGAAGGTGGTGGCTTCCGACGCTTCTTCACACTCTCCTGACGAGGCGCTTACCACCGAAAAGGAGGGTTCTCGCTTCGAGATCGATACCACGCCCCCCGTGGTACAGGACTTGACCGCCACCATGGAGGGTGGACAGGTACACATCACTTTTCGTGCCGTGGACACGTTCTCACCAATCAAGCGTGCCGAGTACTCCCTGGATGCCGGCGATTGGCAGTTCGTTGAACCTATCGGGCGCCTTTCCGATTCGCGTTTGGAGAATTATGATTTTTCCATTCCTGTCGCTGGGCCTGGAGTAGACGTGGTGGCATCGGAAGGCGAAGGCAGGGTGAGAAAAGGGGATGGCGCCGGCGGTCCCAAGCCGGCAAAATCACCTGCCTCGGTTGAGCACGTGATCGTGATACGCGCCTATGATCGGTTTGACAACCCAGGCGCGGCGAAAACCGTGGTGCGCCCAACTAGATAAGACACGGAACTTCGACCTGCACGCTCCTGCTAAAATCTTCGCATGATTGCGCTGATGCGGGGTTTGGGATGGCTGCTAGGGCTGGTGTACGCCACGATCCCATCATTTTGGCTATTAGTTCATCCCTGGGCCGGATTTTGGTCGCGTCGCCGCTCCCCGTATCGCCTGCTGCTCCCACTGTGGTTTCTATTGATTGCCGTTGCTGCGATTGTGACGTGGCGGTGGCGCAATTCAACGCTTTACCACACCGGTGTTCCCTGGATACCGGCGCTGCTGCTGTTCTTTATTGGCATCGCCATCTACCGGAGAACACGTCCACACTTCAAGCGTGAGCAAATGCTAGGACAGGCGGAGCTTCAACCGCAGAGCCATCGGCAACAGCTGGTCACATCGGGCATTCATGGCCGAGTGCGCCATCCCGTTTATCTCGCGCATTTTTGCATGCTCCTCGGCTGGGCGGTGGGAACAGGGTTAGCGGTCTTATACGCCCTGTTCGCATTTGCGCTGCTGACTGGGATCGTCATGGTTTTGGTGGAAGAGCGTGAATTAGAGCGCCGGTTTGGTGAAGACTTTCGCAGCTACAAGCAGCGCGTTCCTGCCGTGATCCCTCGATTCGGCAATGTGCAACCGGCTTCGGCCGCGGAGCGTTGAGTGCTCGAACACACCATGCGCTTTGAATTCTTCATCGCCTCCCGTTACCTGCGCGCCAAGCGGCGGCAGGCAGTGATCAGCGTGATCACAGTAATTTCCATCATTGGCGTGGCTGCCGGAGTAGGCTCCCTCGTCGTTGCACTGGCCATCAATAATGGATTTCGCCAGGACCTGCAGCAGCGGCTCCTGGGCTCAACCGCGCACGTCAATCTCATGCGGGTGGAAAACAGCGGCATTCTGAACTGGGAAGAACTCGTCTCGCGTCTTCA
>WNGG01062826.1_pt1 | contig 10296 bp, 14 predicted proteins | sample 5400661 | NCBI WGS metagenome assembly WNGG01 (sample SAMN13153372, study PRJNA577476) | soil metagenome | isolation source: 100 cm soil or saprolite under Garry oak tree replicate 1 | place: USA:California | collected 2016-06-15
AGTCGATACGGTAATGTGAAGATCAACTTTTCACTGCACGACGTGTGGCTTTCCACTGCACATTCGAGCCTTTCCAGTGCACAGGTGTGGCTTTCCACCGCATGATGCGGATTTCCACTGCTCTATCCACCCAAAACACGCTTTTCAAGCTGGTGCAGATTACTGCCACAAGCTCTACAATATACCGAGGGAGTGCGCTTCTAACGCCAGTTACTCTGGCGATCATGACGAAATTGTTCAGCATATCCCTGTTCTCCTGCGACTCTCGTGGCTCTTCATTGCACATATTCGATCAGAGGAGTGCGTACCAGCAACTTGTTCGTTCCGTGACGGTAGTCGGTGATCATTGGCCAGACGTAGATGTCGAGGCGAAGCGCCTCTGACTTCTGAGTACTCTCATCCGGAACTATATCATACCACGAAAGCTGGTCCGAACGGAACTCCGTCGCCAGGCACGAGAAGTAGGGACGCAGCGCTACCGCTTCGTTGAGCTGGGAGAGTGTAGTCGCACACTCCCCAGGAACTGGCGAGGTACGTGTGACACTCGTGCATGTGGCCAGTGAACTGGTCTGTCCCCAGTAGCCCACCGCAAGGAGCATCACGCGTAGCCTCTGCTCGAAGTCCTCGGGTATCTGGAGAAAGATGGTCATCGGTCCACATGCATGCGCCATCTCCCTGACAATAATCGACTCCTGGACGATGGTTCTCCGCCGTTTGTCCACGCTCCATTTGTATGCACGCAGCACCTGCTGCGAGATCGCCACGCGTTCGGGTGGGCGGATGCGGACCGCAACAGAGCGGAGGACGGGAAAGAGCTGATCGCGTACCACCTCCAGCCCGAAACACTCGATTCCTGCCTTTACGAGTGCAAGACGCACCGTTGCCGGCCCAGGTGTTGGCATGACTGGCGCGCTGTTCATACTGCTCATTGGGATGCGGCATGAATACGTGGAGGGAAAATGATAATCGGCAGCTACCCACACGTGAGGTTCTTGCGTCTCCGCTGCTTGTCCTTGATGTGCCTCTGCCATCCGTCTCCCTTTCTATCACAGATCCGCTTCTGCAGTTCGCCAAAACGGATGGAGAGCGGGAACGGACGTCGCGATGAAGTCGTTCATCAAGGTGTAGAATGCATCGACGGTCTCGAACTGGTAGGCCTTACATGTTTCGTCTACCATTGACGAGAGGCGCGTGACGAAGTCGCTCTCTAGAGCAGAATACAGGGGAGAACGGCCGACATCCGTACGCACAGTGATCACCCCCTGGAGACCGGTCAGGTGGGGAAGCATAGTAGCCACCAGCGCACCATCGGGGCTCACCAGTGAATCGCGCAGCGCCCGCAGAATCGCACGATGCCTATTTCGTCTGAGTTGATGGTCTTTGACAAAGAGTATCCAGCGGTGCGTATCAGCACCGATGCCCACACAGCGATATCTGACACACAAAGCATACTCTCCCGAACGGGTAGGTATTTTCATGAGCATTTGCCCTTCATCCTTGGAGGTCCCGACACGTGTATGGAGTTGCTCCGTCTCAGCATGCCGGTTGGGGAGAGCCAGAGCGTACGTGAACTCGATCAAGGTGTCCTTGTTGATCTTCATCCGCACCCCAGTGCCTCCCTCGTTATCGGCATTCTTGGCCGTCACAAGAAAACCATGGGAGTCGCAGAGAGCGCATTCACGCACAATACGCTCAAGGGATAGATCCTGGTAATCGGACCGATCGATGAGCGCGGCAGCGCGCCGACCGTCACCAACACGACAGGCTGGGCAGAGTGGACTTCCATCGGCAGCAAAGTACTCAGCAACCAGAGCAGCATGGTGGTGTTTGGTGATGTTACCGCTAATAGCATCCGTCTCTGTTTTATCCGCGAGCAACTGACGTCGTGGAAAAAGGCGATTCGATCCTTTGCTGCCAATAGTGCTCAGGCTGTGAGCTTGCCACGACACCAGTACATTGATCGACAGTTCATAGATCGACAACGATACATTTCTTTGCATGCTAGAGTTCCTCCTGTTCTCCGAGCGATCCCCCCGGAACCTCGGGATCATCTATAAAAAGTTCGTGAGAGGTAAGCCAACCAGTTCGGGTATTCCATACTGATCTATGTCGTCCAACAGTGCAGCTAAATCAACCTCTGTCGGAACGATAATTTTGCGTTTCTTCTCTTTCTCAATCTCGCTCGCAAGTACGATGCGCTGCAGCACTGGGAACAGCTGAGCGCGCGTCTGTACCTCTTCCAGGTCTTCGAGCAGGTCACGCAGGCGCGACGGATTATAGCGACCGATCTGCCTGAGAGCCCTCCCAAAGCAGAGCGTCCCCCGCTCGCGTTCCAGAATCCGTTTTAAGGGAATATGTTCCGCATTATGCATAGCTTCTGTAATCGCCCTCACTTCCGCTAGACTATAGCGCCGTGTATTGCTCTCTGTGAACATGTTCGTACGCTGTGCCACTCTGTTGAGATGATTGATCCAAGCATCGGCGTCGCGTCGCTTGAGACAATCCAAAAGGAGCTCCTGAAGCGAAAGCCGTATCCGCCACCAACGAGCGGTGGCTCTGCTGGCCGTGGCAGAGGGGAAAAGCTTGAGTGAAGCAGCGCGCCTGGCCGGCTGGAAGAACCATGATCCGGTGGAACATAGCAGTTCACCAGTTCGCATGAGAGACGTTGGGTGCGCAGGAACCGTGTAGCGCCTACATAAGCCAACAGAGAGCCATAGCGCGTCCCACGCAGGGTCACCTGCGTCTTCCACGTCATTCTCCCATCGCTACGTGTACTGCGCAGCGAGAACGAAAACGCGGGGTCGATCATCATGAGCACATTGATGTCCTTTTCCGATTTCCCCACAGTGATGATAGGGTGTGCAGGGTGCTTCAGATTGTAATCATCCAGCACGTTGGGAAGCCAGTCCTCTTCTTTTCCGTGCGCCGCTTTCACGGCTAACGACCTCCAGCGATCTATGCAGTTTGCCGCCTTGTGAAGTCCCCGATGCATAGCTTTTGCGTCCAGGCGCTGCTTCTTAAGCAGTTCAGATACTGAAGGAACTCGCAGCCCCGGAGTGGTAAACAATGCTGCCAGTAGGCCATCGAGTACTGTCAAAGGGAGATATTGCTCCAGGTCACCGTGTGCATACGCCTGGAGGTCTTCCTCTCTCGCAAGAGGCAAAACTTTCCCCAGCAGCTTATTGCAACTGATGTGAGGTAGCTGCTTCACCGGGCTTGATAGTACATAGTGGCTGGACGTTTCGCACAGTTCGACCGGTTCACCGCAAGCTGTAGCAAGCAGGATACCCAGGCCATAGGCGTGCAAGATATCAAACTGGGCGATGCCGATTTTCACCACACTCCATTCCATGTGTTCCTCTCAATTCGTAATCATGACTGCTGTGACGCCCATACCACGCTCGGTCATGTACCCGCTACCACTGAAAAAGGCGAGACGGGCAAGTGCGTTGAGTGACACGATGACACTTGATTCCCTTGTGCGACAGACGTACTCGATCCAGCCGAGAAACCCCGGATGAGCATGGCCTGCGAGGATGTAGTCAGCCGTCTCAAGTCGATACTCACTGACGACGCACCTGGCTACCTGGGTCATTCGCGCTCCAGTATTGGGAAGAAGGGGACCGTCCAACAATCTCCAGTGCCGCAGTGCACTCGTGAAAAGCGTTTGCGGATCAGGAAAAGGCAAGGCATTACCGATCTGTCTATTGGTCGGGTCGGATGTGACAAGCGGGGTCGCGAACGTGAAACGCATCCTTACTCCAGGAGGCTGGCTCAGCATGTCAGTCCATGTACAGACACCCGTCCAGATATGATCCGTCAGGTCGACCGACTCGACGACGTACTTTTGTCCTATATACCAGAGTTCAGACCCTGGAGTCAGCGCTTGTACGACTTCATCGCCAGGAGAACAACCTCCCCTGCTAAAACAGGTCAATCGTACCTGTACAAACTCTTGATCCCTTCTGAGCAGCGCTACTTTGACGCGCCTCTCCCCCGGATGCTCATCCTTAACAGAAGGAACCTGCGGGAGCCGAAGGAACTCATGAGCGTCTTCGATTGATTGGTTGGGGTGACCGGGTTCCAGTACCCGAAGCTTGAGCAGGATGGCAAGAAAATACATGGGTGTTACCTTTCCGAACGAAAATGGCGATAACTGCCGTCTCTGCGTCGCAGTTCTTTCGCGTGTGCCTGGCAAAGTATTTCCCCATCCAGATAGATCCAGGCGGTCGACTCTGACCATTCTGAACGGCGGAGTGTTACAGGGTGTCCTTGCGAGTAGGAAAGCAGATCGTGAGTATAATGTAATCCGTCATACAGAACTGACCCTTCCGAATCGATGCAACCTACTCCAACAGGGAGCAGTTCACGTAGGAGCGGAAATTGCCATGCCGGATCCTGATTGTAACCAATGAGTGACGTAAACTCGCGAGCATGCTGCTCTCCTTCACGCAGTGGGCCGTATCCATATATCCTGTATAAGTAGGTATCCAGGAGCGCGGCGCAGTGGCTTGCTTGCAGGACTCTCCCTGCTACCCCTCTCTCCCATGTCTCGCTAATGGTTTGCATGAGAGGAAACTCAGCGTGAACATCCTCGACCCCGATTCTTCCCCTCGCGCAAGCAGCATGACAGGTCAATGAGAACGGAACAGTCGTGTGGATCCACCCTGGTAGATGCCACAGGAGTCCAGTTGCAACACGCGGGTGTGGTCGGCGATGGGCCATAATGGCGTCGTAGAGGACAGGTTGCACCTGTGACTGTGATGTCTGGAGTTGTTTGTCCGATCCACCAGCTATCTTTACCACGCTCGATCTGCACTTCGACACTGTGCCTGCGCAGTTCTTCCATGTGCAGGCACAGTGCCCAGACGGTCTCGTAGGGAATCATCACCGCTCCAGCATCAGTTGCCATCGCTCTCAGAATTTGCCAGACCATCTTGATACTGCGTCCCAATCTGGAACAATAGAGTGTTCGGATCGTCCGGTAGACAGCCAGCGTCACTCCAGCAAACAGGCTTTCGATATCCGCCGGATGGAAGAGATAGGTTTCTGCCCCGTTGAGACGAGCCCTCTCCAAGAGCGTGGCAAGAGGGAGAGACTCAGGGATGGCATGTGGGCGGATCCCTCTAGTGGCCATCTGTATAGCATGGTAGTGGATGCGCTGGCAGTCTTCGGTTCCGATGGGAGGCTCTTGCGAACCAGATATCAGAAATGGATTGGGAATCATATCGAATCCTGGTTCTTGTTTGCCTTGTCATCCTGACGACGTTCGGATTCTTTTTCATACTCGGTCTGGGATTCCTCCACTGATTCCTCCTCTTCGAGCAATTCATCCGGGTACTTCTTGCTCGCCATCATCTGCCAGCTCTGCTTCAAGATATCACGGGAAATCCATTCTTTCTCATACAGTTCAGTAAGCATACTCGCATACTGAAGGACCGTACGGAGATTTCTAAACGATGGTTTGGTACGATCCCATAGTTCCATACCCATCGCAATGTCAGCTTCAGATGATAGATCATATTTCCAATGTGGAACAAGTAACTGTGGGAGGATTTTCGTGAGCACCTCATCTTCATCAGGTGGACGAAATTCGATATGTGGACCGACACGGCTCCCGAATTTTTCGTACTCTCTGATGACTCGCAAGATTTGGCGTAGACCAACGACGACAATGGGACAGCCGGTCTTATTGAAAATATAGCGAAGGAACTCAAAGCCATCAACATTGAGCAAATCGGCTTCGTCGACGAACAATATTTTGAGATCATTGTTCATGATCGCCTCCGCTGCCTCATCAGCAATTTTATAACGGTTGGTATTATTGCCACGTGGCTTTTCACCGAAGCGCATCAGCAGTTTTTCCATGAGCGCTCGCGGCGTTGACCCAGGTGTGACTTTAATTTCGATGCCGGCGGGTAATCCGTTGTGTGGGCGATCTTGCAGACTATTTAAGAAAGTCTGGATTGCGATCGTTTTGCCCACACCTGACAATCCTGTGACGACCCCCATTGTGCTGTAACCATTTTGCTGCTTCGAACGCATGATCATATCAATAAAGAGCTGAAATAGCTCCATGCTGTTGGTGACAATGGGAATCTGACCCGGGGGAAGTCTGTTCTCGTCAAAATTCAAGTGGAGTTCATTGGTATTGATCATTTCTTGCTCCTTTACTTCTGCAGACGCTTATTCTTATTTTTACTAGCCGCAAGCGCTTTGTCCCACGAGGTATTTCTTTGTTTTGTAGATGGCAGCGCGTACTTTTTACCTGGCATGTGGGATGATGCCGTCTGGGTAGTTCGTCCTGCAAGAGATTCTTTAAGATCTCCCTGAGACTGTTGATGCGATGAAGATGATTGTTCACCTGGTTGATTCTGTAGGGCAATGGGTCCCTGTGATTTGATTTCCAGGTCCGCATTGTGCAGAACTGTTTCCCTGTGACAGCTCGGCCCTTCACCGAGTCATGGGCGAAAGCGCTGCAGATCCAACGTTTTTCGTAGAACACTTCGATCGTATCGGGGCGCATATAATCAGGCTGAGCGCGAATCTCTACTTCTGACCCAACAGGGATTTGCGCAAAATCCAGATGCCAATAGCGGCGGTTCCCATAGTTAATGCTCGGTTTAGTCAGTACTCGGGTCGCGGCGACCAGCAATAGGATATCGAGTTCACGCGGCTCAGCGCCAACAGCGTGGCAATTTTCTGCCCAGAATTCCAGTGGAGTTTTCTTTGTTTCACTATGCACTTTATGGTGATACTCGTCGACGAACGTACGGAACTTCTCTACCAGCTCTGTGATGGTAAATTCGGCTCGAGCATTTGGATTGCGCTCCTTGGTATTTGAGTGCACGTAACCCAGGACGGTAGACCACAACCTGGTTTTTATAGTCCCGAAAAGTCGTTCCTCAATGCCCCGTTCTTGCGGATCACCACGGTCCTCAGGATGATTGGGCTTCCCATCCTTCAATTCGATTTTGAGATCTTGCGCTATACGTTGGATGTGGTGTGAAATAAGCTGTTTGCCCTGGTCGACCCAGATAGCGTGTGGGATACCACCGTAGGGCTTCTCATCAGAAACAATGAGGGCATCACGGATGACTGCAGCAATATTATTGCTATTGGGCACATTGTACGTAAACAGCCATGACAGAATCAATCGAGAACTGCTTTCCGTACATGTAATCAACCAGGGACGTATTTCCTCGCTTGGCCCACGGTAGCCTCGCCTGCGAATATCCCGGACGAGTACATCCACTTGCGTGAAGTCTATCTGGTAAATGATCACCTTTCCATCAAATTGAAAGCGATAGGTCAGTCGCCGTTCGCTACGAAATGTGCCAAAGCGTTTGTCTGCGACGAGCTTCACTTCCTCTAGAATGTGGTCGCAGATGTAGCGCACCTGCCAATCGCTAGGTTCGGGCTCTCCGAGCAAGCGCGCACGCTGGCAAGCCTGACGGTGTACCTCATGCAAAGGAATGTCCATTTGCGAGTAGCGGAGAGCAGCGATGATATCCTCCATACGCATGCTCATATTATGTGGGTGTCCTTTATCGGAGCGCTCCTCCTTTGGCAACAGACCGGCAATTCCCCATTTTTTGTGCCTGGCCAGCCAGTCTCGCAAGGTTCTCAAGGAGAGTGAATGCTCCTTCGTCGAATGTTCCTTCGCATATGTCTTGAGTTCCTTATTGGGGATACGCCTTCTCCCGATGAAAGGAGTGATCAGGGTAAGTCTCCGATCAGCTTCTGTGCGTTTCTCCGGAGTTGCCGCTGCGTAATCGATGGGTGGAACCTGATTTCGTGGGCGGTGCATCCGCTCTGGATCGCGCTCAGGTGCCAGCCCCCACACACCGTCGATCTGATAACGGCGTACCAGGCGCTCCGCCTTGCGGAAATTCCTTTCCCCTTCGTATTTGCGGGACAACTGATAGATATCATCCCCCGTGATCGTGATGGCATCTGCCATATCCCCCAAGATTGCAAGTCGCTCCAGAACTCTTTGCTGAGCTTTCTCCGTCAGTGGAATCCAGTCCTGGGGCAGCAAACCATCAAACCCATGGAGCAAATATTCATGCTTCCAGTGGGTCAATTCCCGCTCAGCTACAAAACGCTCCCGGGCAAATGTCCGGAGCCGTTTTTTGTCGAATTCCTCCTGAGCATAGGTCCCAAGGGTTCTGAGGCGCCGTTCGGCCTCACGTCGTCTGGCAAGAGCAAGGTCAAAGATTTGCCGCCTGTCGCCTAATCTTACGACCACCGACAGCTTCTCTAACGTCTCATCCTGAGAATGTAACTTTTTCCCGCGTGGCCGCTTTTGAGTTTCCTGCTCTTTCGTTACAGAGGGTGGCGAATCGGTATTGGGTTGCGATGACACTTACACATCCTCCTTGTCGGTTTGAGTGCCGAAAGGATCCACTGCGCAGGCATCAACCTGGAAATGCTCGTTAAAACGAGCAAGCAAACCAGGATGACCTATGAGCAGAACAGTACAAAGCGATTTCTCTACGAGCACCTGGAGAGTCTCCAGGTGCTCAAGATTTAGGAAATGAGCATCGTCCACCATCAAAATCCGCACCTGAGATTGCTCCAGAACGGCGAGGACTCGTTGCATCGCTTTGTTTTGAGGAGCATTGATATGTACTGACATTTACATGTCCTCCTCGCTACTCTGAGTGCCTAAAGGATCTTCTTGAGGGGCAATCATGTGCACAGCAAGACGAATCGTTTCGAGCGTGATCGTCGGTGTGCCACGCAGCTGAGCGATTTGGCTTGCAGAAGCGAGGATCACGCGGAGGCGGCGCAGCGATGGACAGGACTTCCTCCAGAGATACTTCCCCATCTGCAGGTCTGTCTCGTTCTGCGGGTCGAAGGCCCATCCGGGCAAGTGCAGTTGGGGGAGAAACGTTGCGAACACTTCTTCATCCGGTAATGGCAGAATTGGGAGAGAGAGGCCGACGCGGGCATCAAGCTGTGGATGCATTTTGATACCCGTGAGCAGCCTGGGAAGCCCTATGAGCAGGACGGAGCAGGTCGATTTCCCTATGAGAGCGTGGAGCGCCTCCAGGTGTTGGTGACTCAGATAGTCAGCATTGTCGAGCATCAAGAGCCGTACCCGACGCTGCTCGAGCGCCGTGAGTACTTGTTGAAATGCTTCGTGCGACGTGCGGCTTCGTGGCATGTCGCTGATCCGATGGGCGATCGAGTCGAGTATCCACTTTGTCGTTTCCTGTGGCATGATATCTAGCATGACGCATGTGAGATCTGGTGGTTGCCATTTCTGTTCTTCTTCTGCGAGATAGAGCTGGGCAGCGATCGTTTTACCCGTGCCAGGCGGTCCTGTAACAATACCTAGCACCGATGGAGCATCCTCTGTGTTTCTCAACAGATCTGCTTGCACAGCAAAACGTGCAATATTGCTAGTGCGTATGGGTTCTTGACCGGAGGGAAAATCATTGTCTGAGTATTTGGATGCCATGGTTGTCCTTTCTTGCGAATCAATGATCGCACTACTACACATCTTTTATTACGCTGAGGAATGTTTCCACTGCGATAGTCTTGCCGACGCCTTTCGTGCCGTTGATGATCATGCCCTTCGGCTGGTCACCCTTCTGCATGCCGTCAACCCTGCGTAATAGTTGACTGAAACGCAGTTGTTGGACACGATCAGATCGCGGTTCCTGCGGTTGCTGCTGTGTCATTGCTCATATTACTTTCCTAAGTACGTGAACGCTCTTTGACCAAAACGCTGATCCCTCATCCATTGTTTTAGATGAAAAACTTCAATGGTCACCGGTCTAGCGAGGGATGGAGAGGGGTAAACATGTACTTCTGTCCCCGGTGTAAGAGTAGCGAGATCTGCATGCCAGTACAGCCGATGCTGATAATAGATACCTCTATGAGTGATATGTCTGTGGATGCCCTCGCCAAGAAGATTTGCAAGCTGATGCGGATCGAATAAGCGCGGAAAACAATGTGTTTCCCAGAAGGCAAGTGGGGATAATCCCGTCTCGCTATTGATGCGCTGATGATAATCAATAAGGCAGTCTCTGAATATATCTTCCAATTCGTGTAGGGTAAGATACTCGATTACATTGCTCTGCAATGCCCCCTGTTTACCCACGTAGATAGGCAGGGCTTCCCATACTTGTTGCTTCAACGTCTCGAGGAATCGCTCGGCTTCTCCTGTATGAAGTTGTCCTTCTTTGTTGGATCTGATGGTAATCCCAAGGTTATCGTGGAGTCGCCGCAAACGAAGTGCAAACATCGCTATGCTCTCGTTGAGCCAAATTTCATCAGGTATGC
>WNGG01022845.1_pt1 | contig 10295 bp, 6 predicted proteins | sample 5400661 | NCBI WGS metagenome assembly WNGG01 (sample SAMN13153372, study PRJNA577476) | soil metagenome | isolation source: 100 cm soil or saprolite under Garry oak tree replicate 1 | place: USA:California | collected 2016-06-15
CGCGTGCAGGCGGTAGATAAGAGTACCATTTTCGTTTGTGTAGGCCACTACATACAGGGTTGCCGACGCGGGATCAATCACGGGCGTGCCGGTGATGCCGTATTGCGGGGAAATATCGCTACAGTTTACATCACTGCTGGAAACGGTTTTTGCGCCATTGATAAGAAAACTTGTATGCCAAAGAGGGGCGATAGCGCTTTTCTGATCAGCGTCGAAGGCGTAGACGCTATCGTGTTCCGTTTCGACAAAGACGACATTGTGGGTATGCCCATTTATGGTCAATCCAGGCATAAAAAGAGGTTCAGCATACACCTGGCCATCAACCGGGTAGGAGACCCGCCGACCAAATTGCGTGGCATTGAGGATGGTCTCGTTAGAGTTTCGCCCGGTGCGCGAGGTATCATACTTATAGGTAAGTACCGGTGAAATCGTTGCTGCGCTGGCTCTTGAGTGAATAGCCCAGGTTACCAGTAACCCGGTTCCCAATACAACTCCAAGTAACAGGCCGACACGAACAAATAAGCTGATGGTAGGACGCACGATGTGTTCTCCTTTTCTGCTCCGCAATAAGCAAGAAGGACGATAGCCGTTAGAGATTGCACAAAGTATCTCGTATTACTTTATGTTTAGTCAATATATAGGAATATGGTACTTGATATATAATGAAATATTGTGAGATAAATTGGGACAAAATAAGATATATTGACGCGGTAAAAAACTTTTCTCTCGTTGGCTCGTATATGCCGTATGATGGGTCAACCTTCTTCCTGAATAGAGAAAGGGTCAGCAATGCCAGGGGCATCGGAAACGCAGCGGGCATCTTCCGGGGAAGCTGGTGGAGCGGAGGTGAAGGATCGTAAACGAAAGGTTTCACTAGCGCGCGTCGCGGCGCTTTTGCGTCCCTATCGCCGGCAATTAATTGTATCGGCTATTTTACTGGTTTTGACCGATGGTCTGAGCCTGATCTACCCACTGGTTATTCGTTCCCTGCTCAACACCGTTTTAGCGCGGCATAATGGGAATTTGCTCAATATCGTGGTGATTGCGCTGCTGGTCGTCTTCATTCTTCAGGCGGGTATTGGTGCGGTGCAAAACTACCTGGTCGTCTCCTTTGGCGAGCGTCTCTCATTTGATCTACGCACGCTGCTTTTTCGCCATTTACAGCGCCTGTCGTTGAGCTTCTTCGATGCACGCCGCACAGGAGAACTGATGAGCCGCATCACCAACGACATTACGTTGTTGCAGGGGTCGCTTACCGGAAATATCCTGCCCATCGTCTCCCAGATTCTCACGCTCATCGGCAGCGTCATCATCGCCCTTTTGATTAACTGGCGCATTACACTGGTGATTGTGGTTGTCGCGCCGGTGGCTGCTATCAGTTCATCACTGCTGGGGCGGCGTATTCGCAAGAGAACGCGGGGCGTACAGGAGGGGTTGGGTGAAGCGGGTATCGTGCTGGAAGAGGCGCTATCCGCGCAGCGCGTGGTCAAGGCCTTCGCGCGGGAGGACTACGAGTATGAACGCTTCAGCACGCGCATGAGCCATTCGTTGCAGCAAGCTTTACAACGCGCCGTCTCGCAATCGCTGCTGGGGCCCATCAACGAGCTTATTGGCTTTTTCGCGGTAGTGACCATCCTCTGGTTTGGCGGACACGAGGTGCTGTCTGGACGGCTGACCATTGGAGACCTCGTCGCCTTCCTGTTTTACCTGTTCATGCTGGTTGGCCCGCTGGTAGCCCTCAGCAATCTCTACTCGCAATTGCAGGCCGCGCTCGGTGCGGCGGAGCGTGTCTTTGAATTGCTGGATGAGCCGGTTGACGTAAGCGGCACACAAACCGGTGTACTTGAATTGCCGCCTCTTGCAGGGCACGTCTCCTTCGACTCTGTGTCGTTCTCCTATCCAGGCTCTCTGACAAGCACAAATGGCGCGGTGGCAATGACGCGGGAGTCGGCGCGGCCTGTTTTGCGGGACATGACGTTTGAGGTGCTTCCAGGGCAGGTCGTCGCGCTGGTTGGGCCAAGCGGAGTGGGCAAAACCACCACCTTGAACCTGTTGATGAGGCTGTATGAAATCGACGCGGGAACAATTCGTGTCGATGGCTATGATATTCGCACGGTAACGCCGCAATCTTTGCGCTCCCAGGTAGCGATCGTTCCCCAGGAACCCACGCTCTTTGGCGATTCGATAGCCGAGAATATTCGCTATGGACGATTGGACGCCAGGGACGAGGAGGTACGAGCGGCGGCTGAAGCAGCGAATGCATGGGGCTTCATCGAGCAGTTGCCGGATGGCCTGCAGTCCCTGGTTGGCGAACGAGGTGTGAAACTATCGGCGGGACAACGCCAGCGCATCGCTATCGCCCGCGCCCTGCTGCATAACCCTCGCATCCTGCTGCTGGACGAAGCGACGGCCTCGCTCGATAACGAATCGGAGGCGCTGGTACAGGATGCCCTCGAACGCCTGATGCAGGAACGAACTACGCTCGTCGTCGCTCACCGGCTGACGACGGTCGAACGCGCCAATCAAATCCTGGTGCTGAACGATGGTCACATCGTCGAGCGCGGCACACACGCGGAACTGCTGGCGCTCAACGGCCTGTATGCACGGCTGTACACGCGCAATTTTGAGGATCTAGGGGAAGAGGAAACGTCTTATGCGTAAGGGTGCCGTAAGTTGGGGCCAATACACATCAGCCTGAACTCGGATTGTCCGTAGGGGCGAGTGGGGTGTGGAAGAGTGGTGTGGGCCTTTAGGGTCGCCCGCGGGGTGGGGGGTGATCGCGTTCCCCCAGGATGGAATGGAGATGAACAGGACGCGGGCGACCCTAAAGGCCCTCCCAACCCCACGTCATCCGCCCTCGCCCCTACGGATGTTGATGGGCTTGGTCTTAGGTTGATGCGTATTTGATGCCCCTGGTGGGCATCAGGGGCAAGGTGTCCTTCTACATCTTCTTCAGGGCTGGATTGACCAACAGTGAGAGCGTGTATGGTTTCCCTACAGGCAAGCCCAGCCCGTACCCTAAAAGCAGTTGCTACCAGGGCGGGGGCAAGCCCAGCCCGTACCCTAGACGAAGCACGATAACCATCCGTGTAGGGTACGGGCTGGGCTTGCCCCTGCCCTGGGAATCTTGGTGCAAATTGTGCAAATTGCCTGACTTCATGATACAATAAAGTGGGTTTGTTCTAACTATTATCAGGCATACTACCTTTCCGACTGCCTGACCGCAGTTCGAACGCAGTTCGTTGGGAAGCTGGATAAGGACCCTGACCGCAGTTCGTTGGCAGTCGGAATAAGAGGCATAAATGGAAGTCATTAAAATATCGCCGCGTGGTTATTGTTATGGGGTGGTTGATGCATTACAGATCGCTCGTCAAGTAGCTAAAGACCCGGCGCATCCACGTCCTATCTATATACTTGGGCAGATTGTACACAATCGACACGCAATTGAAGAACTGACTGATCTTGGTATTGTGACACTGGACGGCCCGGACCGGGCGAGTATTCTGGAACAGGTTTCTTCGGGTACGGTGATTTTCACTGCTCATGGCGTTTCCCCACTGGTAAAATCGAGGGCGCGGGAACGAGGCCTGCATTGCATAGACGCTACCTGTCCCGACGTGATGGTCACACATGATCTTGTGCGAGACCTGGTGGCAAAGGGCTACTATATCCTGTATATTGGTAAGAAGGGGCATCCCGAACCTGAAGGCGTGCTTGGCGAGGAGCCTGGACATATTAGCCTGGTGGAAAACGAGGCTGATGTCGATGCGCTGGCATTGACGCCGGAACAGAAGCGAAAAATCGCCGTCTCCACACAAACTACGCTGTCACAGTGGGATACGCGGCGTGTGATCGAGTATATCAAGCGACGCTATCCACAGGCCGAGGTGCATATCGATATCTGCAAAGCCACGCAGACGCGCCAGGAAGCCGTCGTTGCGCAGGCAAAAGGGGCGGATCTAACGGTGGTGGTGGGTGATCCGCGCAGCAACAACACCAACCGCCTGGTACAGGTATCGGAAGAGCTGGCGGGGGTTCCAGCAGTGCGTATCGAAGACCTCACTCAACTAAGGACGGAATGGCTGAAAGGCAAAAAACGTATCGCCGTCACCGCCGGAGCCTCGACCCCAAGCCAGTTGACACGCGAAGTCATTCGCTTTATAGAACAATATCAACCAGAAGCGTGACCTGGAGGGCGATCGCGAGGGCAGGGAGGTATGCCCTTACAATTATTAACAATCTTCTGGTGGAAAAGGAAGTTATTCATTTATGAAAACACTACGGCAAGTACTTGGAAAATGTACTGAGGAAGAGCTTGGGCAACTTGCGCAGTGGTGGGGCATTGGCGACAAGCCTGAGGATGGGTGGCAGCGTCATTATGGGATGCTGGTACAGGCTATGCAGAATCCTGTCGCGGTGCGTTTTGCCTGGGAGCAACTCAGCGAGGATCAACGCAAGGTGCTGCATACCGCGCTGAATTTTTCCGCTTCTGAGGGTACTTTACGCGATGTGCTCTTTAAAGTGACGCGCCTGGCCGAACCTGTGTTTGCGAAAGGGATAGAGACCCTGCAACAACATTTCCTTCTCCTGGAAGAGCAGGTAGCGATGAAGACCGGGCGCGCTGTAGTGAGTGCCTCCGTTAAATCGAAGAAAGCTCCGGCTGAAATCACCAGCAAACTCGGCGTTCCCAAAGATATGATTGACGCGCTGCTGCTTGTCGAGCGAGAAATCTTTACGCCCAAACAGGATCGTTCAACGCTCAAACTCGAACAAATCCTGGCGAATATTCACTCCGACAATGTCTACGCGATTGGGCAGCGTTATGGCTTCATGCTGCATGACTATTTCTCTCGCAGCGATCCGCGAGCGCGGCTGATTGGACAGCTGGTACAGCCAGAAGTGCCTTATTATGCCTGGGAGCAATTCGATATCGCGACGCGTAAGCTCTGCAAGTGGTTGGCGGAAGAAGGGGGAACGGCGAGTATGCAGGCGGTGCGCGAGCATACAGGCTATGATAATATCACGCTGGCCAAATGCATTTCTGCGCTTGAGAACTATGCTATCGCATTTGATACCTTTGCCGGACACGAACGCAAGTTGTTTGTTCCACATGAAATGCTGAAAAATCTGAAAAAAGCGGTGCAGCAATTAGAAATTGTGGAGGAGAACGAGCCGATTGGCCTGGTTGAAGCTCAGACGCCGCCTGAATCGAGCCGGCAGGGGGGTACGCCAGCACTCTATGATCTTGCGACGATCATTGGGGCCATGTACCAGCAGAATATTGAGCCGACGCAGGGAGGGTATGTCCCGAAACGTATCGCCAACAAGCTGACACCGATGCTGCAAATAAAGCCGCGCGTTCAAGTAGATTATACACAGGAGAATCTCACCCTTGATATGTTGTACAACCTTGCCGAAGAGCTTGGGTTGGTGAAGCGTTCCCGGTCAACTTCAACGACGAAATCGCGCTTTGAAGAAGGCCCGGCGCTTCGGGACTGGTCACAACAAGATACGCAGGAGATGACGCGGACATTATTGGATAGCTGGACAAATAGCAGGCGGTGGATTGATATCGCGGGCATGAACTTCGATCCTCGCTCCAGCGGTGGCCTGTATTATATGGACTATCAATCGGGGCGCAAAGCCCTGGTTGCGCAATTACAAAGCTGCGCGCCTGGACGCTGGTACACGTTTAGATCATTATTGCGCACAATCAAACAGGAGAATCCCTATGTGCTGCGTCCTCGCCAGATGAATATGGGTATAGCGGGATTGCGCAACACAAAAGAGATGCTTGCTAACTGGTATAGAGTTGATGGAGAGATTCTGACCGGGTTGCTGTCGTCTTCCCTCTATGAGATGGGCATAGTAGCGTTGGGTTATGAACAGCCCCACCTGGTCGAGGGTGGGAAGCCTGCCGATCCTGTCAACCCCACCTCCTTCATGGTGACAGAGCTGGGAGCCGCCATCCTCTCTAGTGAAAAAGGTACGGCAGGTCAAGAGAACGGTAATGCTGAAAAGCGCACACTTATCGTGCAGCCTAATTTTGAACTGATGCTGCTCCAGCCCGACCTGTCTACACTCTACAGCCTGTTGCCTTTCGCGCAGATCAACCAGGTCGGTATAGTTAGCCGCCTGACGCTGACACGGAATTCACTGCTGCGCAGTTTAGAGCTGGGTAGAAATATTGAGCAGATTGTAACTCTTCTCCAGGAACACAGCCAGAAGGAACTGCCACAGAATGTGGTCTATACCCTCAATGACTGGGCACGGACTTATAAGGAAGTGAATATCTCGCAGGTGTATTTGATTGAGGTACCCAGCGAGAGCCTGGCAAATGAAGTTGCCGCTTCGGCGAAACTGAAAAGCTTTGGCTTGCGCAGACTTGGCCCCTGCGCGCTGATCGCGAGTAACGATATCAATTTGCAAGAATTACGGAAAACCCTTGAGAAAGAGGGAATTGTGGCGCGCATCCTGGGTGACATCGCTCCTCACGAAACAACCTGACGTGCCGGAGCAGGTTACAACGAAATTGCAGGTCGGTATCCTGAGAGTTTGGCTCTACCTGGGCGGAGGCTGGGTCCGTATTCCGACTGCCCAGACTACCGGACTCCCAGACGGACTGCGTCCTGGCCTGCGGCTCCAGGTTGTTGGGCAGTGGGGAAGGCATGATAAGTCGGGTCCCTACCTCTGGCTGCGCGATCAGCATGCGCTGTTCGATCTTGCGTAATTTCAAGGCAAAAAAGGCTAACCGCAACAATTCAAAACGCCGTATCTGCTCGGCTGTCTCCAGTGTACTGCTCATGGGGAACGAGGAAAAATGAGCTCGTTTTTTCGCATCGGAACTCTGGCGTACCGTCTCTTCACTGAAGCTGAGGGTCATAGTATTCTCCTGGTGGTACCTCTTATTCCGACAGCCGTAGGGGCCCGTGTATCGCGCCCGCGTTTCTATTAAGAGGATATAGACTTCTATGCGTCCTTACAGTATAATTTTTCCTGTAACAGTAATTCTACCAGCCACAGGGTGAAACGCAGTGGAGATCAGGTAAGGATATGGTTGAGAAACGAAGGTGTGATGTTAAGAATTACTGAGGACCGATCAGTGTATGGCGGATGAGCATTAAGTGTGTCAGGGGGCCGAGGCCGCCGGGGACGGGTGTGAGAAATGAAGCCACCTCTTTGACGTGCTCGAAATCGATATCTCCCACCACTTTGCCATCGATGGGATTGATGCCTGCGTCCAGTACCACCGCGCCCGGCTTCACCATATCGGCGGTGATGCTGGCGGGTCGGCCAATACTGACGACCAGAATATCTGCGCTCCTCGTGATGCTGGCCAGGTCCTGTGTATAGGAGTGGCAGATCGTTATAGTGGCATCGCGGCGCATCAGCACGAGCGCAATGGGTTTGCCTCCAATGTTGCTGCGCCCGACAATCACGGCGTTGCGCCCGGCAATTGGTATACTGGCATCTTGCAGCACGGTCAGGATGACATCAGCCGTCGAGGGAATGAAGCTGGGAAAGCCCAGCAGGAGGTTTCCGGCGTTGCGTGGCCCCAGGCCATCGACATCTTTTTCGGGGCGTAGTACCTCGGTGACGACCTGCTGCCGGATATGTGAGGGAAGCGGCAGGAGCAGCAAGACGCCATCGGTGTTGGGATCATCGCTGAGCCGGGCAACTTCGGTGCGCAGCTCTTCCTCTTCGATCTCAAATGGATAAGCCAGGGTTGAGCAGCCCAGCCCGATCCTCTGGCAGGCGCGCACAAGTTGCCTGCTGTACACCTCGGCGGCGCCATCGTGTCCTACGATGATTTGCGCCAGGCGTAGATTCTTTTCGCATCATATCACATGTTTCATCTATACCCACTTGGGGGATAGAGTTGGCAAGCTCATTAAAAATGCGTTAAAATGCTCTCGCATGAGAGAGATGACATAGTGATATCTGTTGGAACATCTGAAAGCATTATAATAAGGAATAGGCATTCGGTACTATGTATAGCTGAGAGAGAGGAAATTTATGGCTGGCGATTGTTCATTTGATATAGTATCGCAGTTTGACGAGCAGGAACTCGTGAATGCGTTGGATCAGACGCGGCGAGAAGTGTCAACTCGCTACGATCTGAAGGATACCAAGACGGAGATTGCCCATAGTAAGGACAATATCACGATTGTTACCGATAGTACGCTGACACTGAAAAGTGTACGCGATATTCTTGAAACGAAGGCCATAAGGCGGAGTTTGTCGCTGAAAATCTTTAAGCTGGGCAAAGAGGAAGCCGCCTCTGGTGGGAAAGTGCGGCAGGTGATCGATTTGCAGCAGGGGCTTTCGCAAGAACTGGCCAAGGAGATCAGCAAACATATTCGCGAGGTCTATCCCAAAGTGCGGCCACAGATTCAAGGAGACGCTGTGCGTGTGACGGCAAAGAGCCGAGATGAACAAGAGTCCTTGAGATAAGGTACTTTAGTACCAAAAAGACTACTGCTTAGCTCATGGCAGCTAAATTTGTAGTACCCTAGTTTTAACTAGAGCGATTGGAACTGGTTTTCCGGTGTAAACAGCATTGCACCGTTTGCTATTGAGGAAGTGAACCTTTCATGCCTGGGAACAGACAAGTTTTCAGCACAGCCATGAACGCGGCTGACCGCTTTCGCTGGGATAGCCAGTGGACAGAAGCTGCTAAGGAGTATCAACGCGCGCTAGCTGAGTTCCCAGACGACGCGGCGGCCCGTGGCGGTTTAGGTTTTTGCTACATGCAGACCAAGCAGTGGAAGAATGCGCTTGACGAGTATGAGTATATTCTCAAGCAAGACCCGAGCAATGTCATCGCGTTAAGCAAGACAGCCGAGCTGTATGTCATTCTGAACAGACGCGATGACGCGTACAAGGCTTATCTGCACCTGGCAGAGCTGTATTCACAGGCTGGACAGGGAGCGCGTGCCGAGGCCACGTGGCAGAAGGCCGTGCAGTTATCACCGGCTCATCCTGAGCCGCATGAGCGCCTCGCAAGTTACTATATGGGGAAAAAAGACTTTGCGATGATGGTCCAGGAGCGATTGGCTGCTGCACAGGGCTATCTTGCGCGTAATGATAGAACGGCGGCGCGCATGCAGTGCGAAGAGGTGTTGCGTGTCGATGCGAAGAATACGCAGGCGCAACAACTGCTCGCACAACTGAGTTCGCAGCCATCAGGCCCACTTCCACCGGGAGCAGGCGCGGCGTTTTCGGCGCCGAAGGGTAGTTCATCCGGCCCCTTAGCTTCGGGTGGCAATGCGGCGACTGATTTGGTTTCGTTAAGCAATACAAGCGGAGGTAATACTGGCATCATGGGTAATATGGGCAGCGCGGGCAATTTCAGCGGGGGAGGGAATCCTGGACCGGCAATTGCTGGCGGTGGGATACCACCAACCTCTCGTAAACGAATTACAGCCAGCCAGGTCACAGGCGTACTTCGGCAGGCTCAGACCTTTCAAACCCAGGGGCGTTTCACTGATGCTATCGACCTCTGTGAGCAAATCATCGAGAGCGGTTTTGATCGGCCTGATGCTCGCTACTTTTTAGGCTGGCTCTATCAAGAGCAGAGACGCTGGGATGACGCGATTCGCCAGTTTCAGACACTGTTGAATGATCCCGATTATGCGCTTTCCTGCTATTATGCGCTCGGTCAGTGTTACCGTGCAAAGGGCGATTTGCGAACCGCGACTATGCATTTTGACGAAGCCGTTGATCGCGTGAATCTCGATGCCCTGACGCTGGAAGAGTCGGATCAACTGGTGCAGCTCTGCCAGGAGGCGGCTGAAGCTCATCGCCTGTTGGGCGAGCAGGAACAGGCCCTGACGGTCTATAATGCGCTGCTCGGCTTCTTGCGCAGTCGTGGATGGAATGACAAAGTAGCGCAGGTTGAGTTTATGCTCAAACAGGCGCAAAATACGCCGATTCCTCCGCGTCCGCCAGCATCTACGCCATTGCCGCCTACACAGCAGGGAAATACTACGCGCGTGTTGCCACCTGAGCAGGTAAAAATGGTGCAGCAGCCTCCGATGGCGCCCAATGCGGCAAGCATGCCTGACGCGGCGACGATGGCGTTTCCTATGGGGAATATGCCACCTGCGGCTGCTCAGCCTGGGCAGAAACCGCCCTCGGCTCCGCTCCCACCAGCGACATCAAACTCGCTTGGCGACTTGCCAGACTGGTTGACCGGTATCTTAAATGATGCCGATAAAACACAGGTTGCAAATAAACAGGCCGCTCAGTCGGCTCAGCCTGTACAACCGGTGCAGCCAGTTCCCCCACAGGCG
>WNGG01025162.1_pt1 | contig 10295 bp, 10 predicted proteins | sample 5400661 | NCBI WGS metagenome assembly WNGG01 (sample SAMN13153372, study PRJNA577476) | soil metagenome | isolation source: 100 cm soil or saprolite under Garry oak tree replicate 1 | place: USA:California | collected 2016-06-15
TGGACCCGGTCCTCGCCCCAGTTCTGGCGGCAGGCGACGAACTCGAAGTCCTGGCCGCACAGGGGATGGAACGGGTGCGTCACCCGGACGCGTCGATACCGATCACGCGGATCAGGTGTAGTTGACGATGGGAGGCAACGCGATCGCCGAACGCTGGATCGGCAGCGCCCGCCGCGAATGCCTAGACCGGATGCTGATCGCTGGTGAACGGCATCTGCGGCTCGTCCTCGGCGAGTACGCCGATCACTACAACACCCACCGGCCGCACCGGAGGCTGAACCAGCACCCGCCCGACCGGCGAGCCGATCCACCCGCATCAGATGCCAACGTCTGCGTGCTGCGGCGGGACCGACTCAGCGGCCTGATCCACGAATATGCCCAGGTCGCATGAGGTGACATAGTTTTCGGCACCCACAGGCGCAACCGGCCGATGGCGCACGATCGGGAAATGCTCGGTCATGCCGCGATCCGCAAATCACGGCCGTACCTGCGGGACGACCGGGTTCCCTCTTGGACGAGGCGATATCGGTATTGGTGGCCGATGTCATCGAGGAAGAATCAGTCGGGCGTCGCCTGCCCTGAGGACTGTCGCAAGACTCTCACGGACGCGACTGCCCATAGCACGATCAGCGCGAGCCAGATGATAAGGCGCAGCCACGCCGGCAGCCCGGTGCCAGGCGGCCGGAGTTCTGCGGTAAACGATGAGTAGGCGTACCAGCCGAACCTGGCCCCGCCTCCGAGGCTGACGAGGTAGCGTCCCACCACCGCGAGCCCAAGGCCGAGGGCGACGACGACCCGCTGAGCCCTGCTCAGCCCGTCAATCCAGCGCATAGGGCACACCCTGCCAGATCCACAGCGCCGACGCGGACCAAGGGAGGGCCCAAGACCAGAAATCCGCTCATGCCGCGTATAGTGCAGCGAGTGTCACGGGAGCGATAGGTCCGATGGGGACGGGTATCACGTTTTATGCTGCACCAGGATGCGCGTGACGACGGCGGCGGAGTGCTCGAACACGGTGATCGATGCCACCACCCCCAATCGCTCGAGTCGGCCGAGGTGCGCTGCTATTTGCACCTCGTCCCCCACCAGAATGAATGGGCTGTCCAGGTGCCGCTCAGGTATCGGGTCGTCCTTACCGGCCCAGCCTGACACTGCGCTGAGCGGGTCCGCGGTAAGCGCCGCGAATTGAGCCAGGATGTGAATTTGCGGGCGGGGCGCTGCGTTCCCGTGCCGCAGCTCGGACCAGCTCGATCCGATCCGCCAGCCCGTCCCAGGACCAGTGAGACAGTTCGGTGTGGGTTTGTCCGATGCCGGAGGTGAACCCACCAGGCTGACCATGTCTGCGTCCCGGCCCGCCACGGCCAGGACGCCGCGCCCGTTGCCGCCGACCAGGAACGGCAGTCGGGTGGCCGGGAGCCCGAGCTTTGCCTGCCGCAACCCCAGCCCCCTGTCAGTGACAGTCTCGCCCTGTGACAGGTGCCGCAGCGCGCGGAGCACCCCTGCGAGGCGGCGGACGCGTTCCCCCGCGGGCGAGTAGTCCAGGCCTGCTTGCTCGAACTCGACCTGCGCATGACCGGCACCCAGGCCCAGGACGAACCGTCCGTCGGTGAGCAGCGCGGCGGTGACCGACGCGCGGGCCAGCAGCAGCGGATTCCAGAACCCGATGTTCAGCACCAGGCTGGCCACCCGCAGCCGGCTGGTCACGTTCGCGGCCGCCACCGCCGCGGCGAACGGGTCGAAGAACCCGACGTGATCAGCCACCTGCAGGTACTCGAACCCGGCCGCCTCATAGCGGAGCGCCTTCTCTCGCCACTCGACGCCGGTCGCCGCACCTGACACGCTCACTCCGAACCGCACGACTCGAGCCTGGCACAGGGACCGGCGCACTGCCCGTCGGCTACGCCACGGGCGGAACCGCCCAGGCAACCGTCACCGAGTGCCACAGCAATCTGGTCAAGCTTCCGCTCCGTACGCCATAGGGACATCCGCTATTGCCGCGAGTGGGGTCGGGCGGGACCGTCGTCTGGCCGCAGCTGGGGCCAATCGGGGACCTTGGGCACGGCCGGTGACGGCCACCGTTTGCGGGCTGCGGCTGGCGTGGCCCGGCCTGCCTGATAAAGACTATCGCCGTGGATACCCCCGAGCCGCGGCAGGCGCGCTGGCCAGAGCACCTTCCCGTGGGTGCGCTGCGTGTCGTGCGGTGGAGCGTGCGTTACGACGAGACAGTTATCTTCTACCGGGACATAATCGGGCTGCCGGTCCTGGAGACCTTCCACGACAGCTACGGCCTCGACGGGACGATCCTCGGCCTGCCGGGCGGCCCGGTTCACCTGGAGATCGTCCGTCAGCGGGATTCGCGCCACCCGGCGCATGGGCTTGATCAGCTGGTGTTCTACCTGCCGGATGCTGCCGCACGGGACGGCATGACGGCCCGGCTCGCCGCCGCGGGCGTCCGCCCCGTTGCGCAGATTGATTACTGGGAGGCCAACGGCGGCGCTACCTACCAGGACCCGGACGGACGGGAAGTGGTGTTCGCATCCTGGATCTACGGGCCGCCGGAATCTTGATCAGTTCGTGAAGGCGCAAGAGCATGTGTAAGCGTTCGGCCGAAACGGCCGCACATGCCGCTTGGCGCGCACGGTCAATGATGATGCAGCCGCCTGGCGGCTGCGGTGCTAGACCATCAACCACCCTCGGTCGGCGATCGGCATCATCCCCCAGCCGCTCGCTTGCATTGGACAGATCCGAGGTCCGACCTCGCGCTATGGCGGACATCAGCGTGACGCTTAGTGACGAGGCGAGCTCAGGGAGAACGCCCGCCGAGCCGCCGATATGCGCGCCCCAAAGGTCGTCCGTGCCCGCAGCCGGTCGGGTGCAGATGGAACAATCTGTCGTGCATGACGAGGGCGCCTTCTGACGCTCGAGGATCGCTGCGGCCTACGTGCCGGGTGACTGGCCCGCCGGATTTCCACAATCGGGTGGCGTCGCCGTGACGCTGCCACGCCTCATTGTTGTCGCTCGTGAAAGGGCCTCGATGGCCTGCCGTGGGATGCGTTGGTGGTCAGAGGGCGGCCATCGGCCGGTGACCCACAACTCGATCGCCCCGCCGCCAGCAGGCTGCGGACCGCGGTCTGGGCCAGTGCCAGCTTCTCGGAGGGACCGGCGTCCGGATGGGCGCCAGCGAGAATCCGGGCCGCCTCCCAGAGCCAAGGAGGTTCCGCGTCCGCGCCCGGGCGACGGGTCTCCTGCTGCCGCCCGGGCGCAGAGGCGCGGGCGGGCACCTGTGGGTGACGCTGCCCGCACGCTGGGCCCGGGGATCGTCTGCGGGTGAACGGGACAGTGTCAGCCAGCCACCACGATCTTCCCTAGCAGCCCGTCGGCCTCGCCGTTGGGCCCGGCGGAGAAGACCAGTTCTTCGGTCTTGGCGGCGTTCCCGTTGCCGAACCTAAGGCCCCACAGGCCGTCGATGACGATCGGGTGGCCGCCCGGCCCGCGCAACTGGCCCAGATGGGTGCCGGCGCCGGGGTTGTAGGCGTTGATGTGCCCGTCACCGAAGTTGCCGACCAGCAGCGCGCCGCCGAATCCGCCGAAGCCCGCAGGCGCCAGCGCGAGCCCCCACGGCGAGTTGAGCTGGCCATGCGACACCAGACGGCCGATGAGCGCGCCGTCGTTGGTGAAGACGTCCACGAAGCCGTGGCCCTGCCCGGCGACATCGTCGTGCAGGGCGGCGTCCTGCTTGGCGTAGGTCACATAAAGCTTGCCGGCGAGTTCTTGGATGCCGAAGGGCGCGTAACCGGCCGGGATGCCGGGATCGGTGAACAACCCGCCCGGCAGCTCGGCCGGCCGGAAGTTGCTGTCGTAGACCTCGACTCGCCCGGACCTGAAGTTGGTGGCGTAGAGGTAGGTGTTGCCATCGGATGGCTGGGCGATGGCCAGGCCCTTGTAGACGGCGTTGGCGCCGTTGTCGATGGGCGTCTCGGTCACCGTGGACGGCCCGGTTCCGGTGGCGCCGACGCCCGGGTTCCAGGCGTCGATCGCGCCGTTCTCCGAGGCGAAGATGAACAGCGCCGAGCCCGAGTGGCCGGCGGCGTCATGGACGACAAAGCCGGCCCGGTCGGGGTTGAACACCTGACCGGTGGGAGCGCCCGCGGTGACGTTCACCACCAGGACCTGGGCCACCGAGTTGGGGGTGGCCCCGGCGAACAGGGTCGTCTTGTCTGAGCCGTTGTCGACCTGGCGGAATCCAGCCTGTCCCGCGCCAGCAGCAGAAGCGCCCGCGGCCATGGTGGCAAGCGCAGCGGCGGTCACCACGGCGGCAGTCGGCCACAGCCGCCGCCGCCCATGAGGCCCGGGTGAGAGGGAGTGTGGTCGACGGAACGTGAATCGAGTCATTGGCTCCTCCGTTCGAGGTGCGTCCAGGCCATTCTGGCCTTCGGACACACTCGCCGACCCTACCCACGTGCCGCAATCCGTATCGGTTCAGCTCCTGCTGTGAACATTAGGTGAACACGCCGCGCGTGAACGGCGTCGCCGGCTGAGTTGGGAGGCAGGCGAGGCCCGAGAGTTGGCCGATCGCATCGAGGTACAGCTCAGGGCGTTGACGGTGCCAGCACTGGTTGTTCGGGACCTCCCAAGCCAGATCCCGCGCGGTCCACCACCGAACCGCACAATCGGCAGGCCACGCGATCGCCTCGGAGGCGATTCGGTCGGCCTATCACGCTCCGTTACCAGCTGTTGGCCGCAGAACGCACTCCGAGCCGCCGTTCTGGGCGGCTCGCGAGCGCGGATACTGCAATGCTGTTGCCGCGCATAACAGTCATTCCGTACGGTGGACCCGACTTTCGAGTGCGGTTCCGATGCCGGGCTGTGGTGCAGGTCGGCCAGGCCGCTCGTCTGGTAGTAGGTGATGGAAACAGCGGCACGGAGAGGTCAAATTGCGCATCTTTACCCTTGTTGGCGCCTGCTTTCCTGCGGCTTAGGCTAGCGTTCCATCGTCTCTGGGTCACCGGGATTCCGGCGAGCTGGCGCCTGTTGTGTGACAAGTGCCTCGCTTAATATCGAGCCCGACCACGAAGATTCCGTCACGGTGCATCGTGGACATGGCTGATGTCTTCGGCGCGGCACGCGGCCGGCGTAGGCTATCACCCGGCGCTCCTTGGCGCGCCATCAGGAACGCTCTCTCGTGACCCAGACCGGGCAACTGCGCTGCAGGGGCAGGCGCATGGCCGGGTCCCGGCGTTACCTGCCAGGCCTCAATCGACCAGCCACACCGTCTGGGCACGAAAGGGGCAGCCGTCCTGCAAGCCCGGGAGCTCCTCGAAGGTGAACCGCACATGCTGACCCGGATGAAGCATCCGGTGGTCGGCGGCTTGGATGCTGGAGAAATGGACGAAACAACCGCCCGGCACCTCGGGAGCAGTCAGGACGCCCCAGCCCTCGTCCGCGTCGAAGCAGTCGACCACGCCCGCGACCGCATACCGTGGCCACGCTCCTCGGCCGCCATGGGCCAATCCTGGCAGCAGGCAGCGCGAAACCCACAACCGCCAGCCGAGGACAGGGCCGACCCGGCAGCTAGCCGAGGCCGGGAATCTGATCCAGCCACACGCCCCGGCTGACGGACCGACCAAAGTCAGAATGCTCCGTGAACGAGCCTTCGGCGAACCTGACGCGCCAGAGCCGTTCGGGGCGTGTGAACGGGGTGCCGATTGTCGGTCCGATGGGTCCAGAACGGCAGGTCTGGCGCAAGCGGAATGGTTGCGGCGAGCCGATGCCTGAACCGCGGCACCGCCTGCACGATCGCTGACCAGATGCCGCATGGGGCTGGTGGCAGGTGCCGGCGCGGCTGCCGTATTCGGTGTGGCTCGGTGCCGGGGTCGCGGGTCTCGGTCCGTCCTGCGAGGAGTATTCGCCGCGTTCCTCGTCGCTGGCGGCCAGGATGACGGCGGCGGCGGCGACCCGTCCGGCTGGCGCACGCCGGGCGGCTGCGGCGATCGCCGGCCGAGTCGCGCTGCGGGCCGGCCGGCGGGAGGTGGGTCAGTAAACCGAGTCGCTCCTTGTGAAGGCGAACGGCAGCCTGGCCGGCCCGGTGTTGCCGCTGTCGGGGAGCCACATCGCTTCGCCCGCCATGCGGGCTCCTGCAGCCGGCGGGCGAGCACGGCCAGGGCGATGTTCATGTCGGCCCGCGCGACAAGGTGGCCCAGGCAGTAATGGATGCCGCCGCCGAAGCCGAAGTGCGGTGGCCGGCCGGCGGCGGTGATGTCGAACTCTGCGCGGGGGAAGGCCCGGGGGTCGGTTCCGGCTGATTCGCAGAGCAAGTGGATGGTGGTGCCGGCGGTGATATCCAGCCCGTCGAAGGTGAGGTCCTCGATGGCCTCCCGGGTGACCCAGGTTGTGGTGGAGCTGACCCGCATGACCTCCTCGACCGCGGCCGGTCCCAGTTCCGGGCGCTGCCCGAGCAGCCGCCACTGGGCCGGGTGATCAATGAAGACCTGCATGGCCAGGCCGAGCTGATTGCGGGTGGTGTCGAAGCCGCCGAAGATCAGCAGAGCGAGCGAATCCCGCAGCTCAGCGGTCGTCAGGCGCTCCCCGGCGGCCTGTTCCTGCACCAGGGCGGTCACAAGATAGTGCCGGGGACCGCGCCTGCGATCAGCGATCAGCGCGTCGGCATAGTCATACAGCGTCGCCAACGCGGCCTCGATCCGGGGCAGATGCTCACGGATCTGCACGCCCATCGCCAGGCCTACGGCCGCCGACTCCGCAGCTATCGTCGGCCATTCTTCCTCCGGGATGCCCAGCAGGATCGCGATGACGCGGGCGGCGTACGGGTCGGCGAACTCGGCCATGAACTCACACCGGCCCCGTTCGGCGAAGGAGCCGGCAAGTTCGGCCGCTAGCCGCTGGAAGCGTGGCAGCAGCGCATCGATGACCTGGCGGGAGAACGCCGGGTTCAGCAACCTGCGCAGCCGGCGATGATCCTCACCCTCGGTGTTCAGGAATTGCGGTAGGGACCGCCCTTGCGGGCGGCCCCCCGCACAGATCCCAGCGTGCACTGCTAGTGCACTGGGCTCCTACCTTGGGTGCGGGCGTCGAATCGGACGTTCGGCCAGGGATGCGTGATGCGGGCGGGAGGGAGCCACCGTGCTTCGAGCCGGCCCATCCGCTCCCAGGTCAGCCGATGGCGCTGGCTCCGGCGCCGCAGCGCCCGGCCCCAGTGCCGCGTGACCTGTTTTCGGAATGCCGACACGGCACAGTTCTTCAGGCGTCGGCTTCAGCCTCGTGGCGCATCAGGGCTTTCGTCCTACTCCGCATATCCCGGGCACGTCGCCGGCGTCTGCGAAGGGGGTGGGCTCAGGCCGCCAGCGCGTCAGTTCCACTACTCCGGGTTCTACCAGTTCCAGGCCATCGAAGAATCCGCTGATCTGCTCAGGGCTACGGGGACGGTAGGTATTGGCTGAGCTTTCGTTGTAGTGCAGTACGGCGTCGTTGAACGTCTCGCTGGTGTTGACACCATCGCTGAAGGCAAGGTAGCTGCCAGATGGCATGGCATCCAGCAGCCGCTTGATGACCGACTGTGGGTGGTCGGAGTCGGAGATTTGACCCACGATCCCCAGCAGCATGAGCGCGACAGGCCGGGTGAAGTCCAGCGTCCCGGCCGCTGCTGCCAGGATCTTGTCGACGTCGCGCAGGTCGGCGTCGATGTAGTCGCAGGCACCCTCGGGGGTGCTGGTGAGCAGAGCGCGGGCGTGCACCAGCACGAGGGGATCGTTGTCCACGTAGACGATGCGCGATTCCGGTGCGATCGCCTGGGCGACCTGGTGGGTGTTATTAGCGGTCGGCAGTCCGGTGCCGATGTCAAGGAACTGGCGGATCCCTGCCTCGCCGGCCAGGTACCGGACCGCGCGGCCCAGAAACGCCCGGTCAGCGCGGGCGAGGCGGGTTATGTCCGGGAACATTGCCATGACCTGGTCACCGACCATGCGGTCGGGCGGGTAGTGGTCCTTGCCGCCCAGCCAGTAGTTCCAGACCCGAGCCGAGTGCGGCACGGATGTGTCAATCTTGGGCCGTTCTTGGCCGGGGGCGGGCGAACTGTCGGTCACGGGTCGCTTCTCTCTCTGTGCTGCGATCTTGGTGTTGTGACGGGCGTAGTCGGCGTGTGAGTGGCTCGGAGCCTGCAGTTGCGGACCTGTGCCTGCCACATGATCGGCGCAGGGCCCGCGGGGCAGGTCAGGTCTGTTTGAGTAGCGCGCAGAGCATGTCTTTGCTGGCGGCGCCGGTTTCGGCCTGGACGCACAACTGGTCCATGACGGTCACGTAGTCGATGACGTCATCGGGCTGGTCGAGGTAAAGCGCGCTATTGAGCTGTTCGAGGTAGACCACATCGGGCAGGTCCGGTTCGGGGAACCGCAAGATGGTGAACGGGCCGCCGGCTGCGGCGTGCGGGCCGGCGTGGAACGGGACGATCTGGAGGGTGACGTTGGGTAGCTCGGTGATCTGCAGCAGGCGTTCCAGCTGGGCGCGCATCACCTCTGGGCCGTCCGGGCACCGGCGCAGCGCCGCCTCGTCCAGCACGGCCCAGAACTCGGGCGCGTCGGGCTGGGTAAGCAGCTGCTGGCGTCTCATCCGGACGCTGACACGGCGGTCGATCTCCTCCGCGGGTGCGTGGGCGTTGGCGATGAGGATGACGGCGCGGGCGTAGTATTCGGTCTGCATCAGACCGTGAACGAACTGCACCTCATAGGCGCGGATGATTGCGGCGGCCCTTTCCAATCCGACATAGAGCTCGAACCATTTGGGCAGGATGTCGCTGTACTGCTGCCACCAGCCCGGGGCGTTGGCCTGGCGGGCGAGCATCAGCAGCTCTTCGCGGTCGGTCTCGTCGGTGACCCCGTACAGGCTGAGCAGATCGGCCACATCACGTTGCTTGGCGCGGCTGCGCCCCCGCTCCAAACGGCTGATCTTGGAGTGGGTCGCCCTGATCGCCTCGGCCGCCTCCCCGGCTGTGATGTGGCTGGCTTCCCGCAGCCGGCGCAGGTGAGCGCCCAGCGCGATCCGCAATGCCGTCGGCCCGCAGCGCGCACCGACAAGCGCCCCATCGGCAGGCGCGCGGGTGAACGCGCGGGCGGACGCGCTATTCCCTGCCTGATCCGCGATCATCGATACTCCCTGGGGTGACACCTGGCCTGGCGGGGCGAAACTCGCCCAAGTGTCCCACTTCCCGAGTTCCGTTGCATAGCTGGTCATTCTGATAAGCCATGTTCGAGGCCGTACACAGCTCCCTCGCCCCTGCTGGGGCGCACGCGGCGTCTGCCAGCCCCGCTGCCGTCCCCGCGGCTCCGCCGCTTCGATGGCGCGGGCGCCATTGATCGGAAGATGCGGCACCGTGACATTCCGGTGCGCGCTAGTGTACGCGGACGGACCGGTGACATCAGCGAACCAGATAGTCGAACTGGCCGTCCTTGACTCCCCGGACGAACGCGGTGATCTCGGCCGGGGTGTAGATCAGCGCAGGACCGCTGGAATAGCGCGAATTACGGATGGCTATTGCCCCGCCAGGCAGTTCCGCCATCTCCAGACAGCTCCCGTTCGGGTTGCTGTAGTCGCTCTTACGCCAGCTGACCCCCCGATATCCCGGAGGCGGGCATGCCGTTGTAGGCCTGAACCAGTGACCTTTTCACCTGATTCCTCCCCAATCCGCCATGTTGTGCACCAGCCTGGCGTGCTACGACCAGGCGGCCACCGGTTGGCAGGCGAACCCTTCCGGCGGTGAGCGATGCGCTAGGCGGCGGCCCGCAGGCCGCCCGGCGAGGGTCCTGGCGGATCCACCCGGCGAACACACCCGTGCTGGTGCCCGCACCCGCGTCTTGTTCAACTACATGTTCTTGCGAATGTTCTTGCAAGTGTGCTTGCGCCTGCGCGATAGGCGCAGCAGGATGGTCCGGCGCCACCACTCAGCGACTCTGCGGAGATCCCGATGCCGCAGATCCCGCGGCCGACACAGATGGCCAGCGGCACGACAGACGGGGCTAGCCGTGATCCGGCGCTCCAGGGCGCCGACCCATCAGATCACACCAACACCGCCATGCCGTGCGGCAGAGGCAGGACCAGACACTCGAGTCCGGCCCGCCGCACGCTGTGCCGCTCGAATACTCGATTGAGCGGCTGACCTGCGCAATCGCCAGCAGGCTTGGGGTGGTGATGGTTGGCTGGCCAGGTGCTACTCAAGATCGTCTACCTGCTGGTTCGCCAGGTACTCGGCTTGGCTGTCCCGATGTTCCGCGGGGACGGGGCGAAGGAAG
>WNGG01014174.1_pt1 | contig 10292 bp, 10 predicted proteins | sample 5400661 | NCBI WGS metagenome assembly WNGG01 (sample SAMN13153372, study PRJNA577476) | soil metagenome | isolation source: 100 cm soil or saprolite under Garry oak tree replicate 1 | place: USA:California | collected 2016-06-15
GGGTTAGATCCTGTGAGAATCCATCGATGATCGATCCGACAATAAATAGAGAGATCCCAGCTACGAAGATCCGTTTTCTGCCGAACTCATCGCTTAGTTTTCCCCAAGTCAGAAGGAACGAGCCGAAGACCAGAGCGTATAGTGAGGTGATCCATTCTAGATCCTTTAGCGAAATTCCGAAGTCTTTCTGGATTTGATACTGAGCGACGATCACTATCGTTGCGTCAATCACGATGATTGCGAGGGAAAGGCTCAGGACGAACAGGATGAGAAGCTGTTTTCGCTCGATCTTGGTCGATCCTCCAGCCGGCGCCGTACCCGCTGGACCTGTTCCTTCCCACTTCTGGTCAGAGGGTTTGCTCTCGCCTGACATTGAAATGCCATCACATTTGTTCGGGGTAATCAAACATTCCCGTCAGGGAGATGCTCCTCAACTTTTGAACTGTGAAACGTCTAAGAACTCGTCTGGAAGGCATCATCTCAGTTTGCCAAAGGACCTTCACACAGGCCGCTATAGAATCGAGCCGGGACACGAAGTTCGCCTGAGCGATTTCGACCCGAACGATACCTCCGGTTTCGGAGGAAAAGATGAGGATGAACAGAAAGAGGGCGGCAAAGACGGAGTCATAAACCGAGTCTTTCAGGGAGTCAACCCGCAAGGGGTCCGCGTCGCACACTTCAAAGAACCTACACCAGAGGAACTCGACCATGGTTTCTTGTGGCGAGAACACAAACAAGTCCCTGGAAAAGGAGAACTCACGATTTTTAACCGGAGCCATTACGAGGGCGTCCTTATCGAGAGAGTTCACAAGATCGTTCCTGAAGAGGTCTGGAGTCATCGGTACCGGCAGATCAACGATTTCGAGCGGTTACTCTCTGAAGAAGACACGACCATTCTCAAGTTCTATCTCCATATCGACAACGAGGAGCAGAAGAAAAGACTGCAACAGCGCTTAGACGATCCTTCCAAGCGGTGGAAGTTCAGCGGTGACGACCTTCCTGAACGAAAACTCTGGAAGGAATACATGAAGGCATACGAGGATGCGTTGAATAAGACCAGCACGGAATGGGCGCCTTGGTACCTCATACCAGCGAACCACAAATGGTACAGGGACCTTGTGGTCTCCCGCGTAATCGTCAAGGTGCTGGAAAAAATGAACCTACATTATCCAAAAATCGGCAAGAAAACAGTCCCCACCAGAATTGAGTAAACCAGATTTCCGACGCCAAAAAAAAGCATTCTTTTCTCGACCCCCGGGGGTGGTCTTTTTTCCCGTGCCCCGCCCTTCGTGAAAACACTCTGAATCCGCAACGACCCAAGAGCTTCACTATCACCCATAGACGGGCTGGTGCCGAGAGGCGTTGCCTAAGGCACGGGGCCTTCAAATAAGCGCCAGCTATGATTCTAGGATAAGTCTTCCCAGATGCGGACCCTCGTAGCTGAATGTAAGATTCCCTCGGCTCCCTCCCGGTACGAGGAGGTTGAGACCATGGCTGAGAGCATAGGCTACGAGGTAATCGACACGATCGTCCAGCACCGCAAAAACCTCCACCACACCTACTGCATCGGACCCGGAAAGCTGGAAGAGATCAAAATGCTCGTCGCCGAGAACGACATCGAAGCTGTCGTCTTCGCCAATACCCTCCCTAGCGCTCAGGTCTTCAAGATCCAGCGGGTCCTCGGGGGAACAGACATCAAAGTAATCGACCGCAACCTCCTGATCCTAGAGGTCTTCGACAAACGTGCCATGACCAAAGAGGCAAAGCTACAGATCGCGCTCGCTAAACTCCGCTACACATTCTCGTGGGGCAGAGAGTTCCTCCGACTCGAAGGCATTCTAGGTGGACAGGTCGGCTGGAGCGGACCCGGAGACTATCCATACCATGATTACGAGAGAACGGCCAAGAAACGGATCGCGAACATGGAAAAGGAACTAAGAGATCTCTACTCGAAAAAGAACCTGCTAAGAGACCACCGTCGAGAACGAGGCTTCCCCATAGTCGCCCTCGCCGGCTATACACAGAGCGGGAAAACCACATTCTTCAACCGCATGTCCGCCGAACACAAAGACACAGGGCTGGGACCGTTCACCACTCTGTCCACATTCGCGAGAAGAATCGACCAGAACAACGGTGGCGATAATTTCAGCTTCATACTCATCGACTCCATCGGCTTCATCGAAGACATGCACCCAACAATCCTCAAAGCATTCAACACAACCCTCGGCGAGATATCGAACGCGGACCTAATCCTCCTGTTCGTCGATATCAGTGAGGACCTAGAGTCAGTCTTTAGAAAACTCACGGCCTCAAAAGAGATTCTCACGAAGATAGCTTCCAAAGTTCCTCTGGTCATTTGCGCGAACAAAACAGATCTTTGCAACGACGAACGACTTGAGGAGGGGAAGAAACTGATCTCCCGAACATTCGAAGGCGTTCCACTCGTCGAGCTGAGCGCGTTGAAAGGAAACAATACCAAAGAGGTTGTAAACCAGGCCTACCGGCATCTAAACGGCGCCACCTCCATTGCACCAAACAGCTCTCTAGAGCTGCACTCCTCTCCATAGTAGATCCCGAGAAATCCTAAAATTCTTCAATGCTGTTAGTAGAAGAAGGGATGTTCTAAGTGGAATTAAGGAAACTTCAACGAACACCAGATGGAACCTACCTCGTCACCATACCCAAAGCGTGGGCCAAACGCGTCGGACTCGACCAAGGGTCCATCGTTTCCTACGAAGAACGACAAGACGGGAGACTCCTCCTATCCCCGAGAATTGACGAGGAAAGGCCCCCTCTCGAAGTCATACTGGAAGCATCTCCCTTCGTCAGACGAGAGATCATCGAACGATACCTTCTCGGATACGACATAATTCGCATCCAATCCAAAGACAGCCTATCCCCCGAGACAAGAGACGAAGTCCGCAAAACCACCAAACGCCTCGTCGGTCTGGAGGTGTTAGAAGAGGACGCGAAGAAGATCGTCCTACAATGCCTGATGGAACCTTCACTTCTCAACCCCGAACGCATCCTCCGACGGCTAGAAATGCTGTCCATGCCCATGCAAATAGACGCGGTCCAAGCCTTCGTCGAATCCAACACCGAACTTGCCAACGGAGTGGTTGAGAGAGATGAGGAGGTGGACAGATGGTACTTCCTCTTGGTCCGACTCGTCAGAGCCGCGATCGCCGATACGTATCTCCTTGAGAAGATTAAAGTCTCATCCGTCGACTGCTTAGACTTTCGCCTTTTAGCAAGCTATATCGAAACGTTCGCCGACTACTCAGTAACCGTTGCAGAGAACACTCAAGACAAGGTTCCCGTTCCAAAGGAACAACAGGTCCTGTTCCAGAAGATCGGAGCTTCAGTGAATACGATGTACAAAGATGCTGTCGGGTCCGTCCTCTCACGAGATCTCAAGCTGGCCTCGTCTGTAAGTCCGAGATTCAAAGAGACCAAGAAGATTCTTGCGGAGGCTGAGACGAGCATTGCGAAGGCTCCGCGTCCCATGGTTAACCATCTCGTCGCAGCGCTCATAGCCCTGAATAGAATGTGCGAGGTCTCCGTTGACATATCAGACCTCACCATCACAAGGTAGGCCTTGAGTTCGCGATAACTGGATAAGCCGCCATCACCCGTTAGACGGTCTAGAAGGGTCGCCGGATGTCTGAAGAGCGGAAGAGGGCAATCGGCACTATACTGGAAGCAGGTTTCCAGATGGAAAGCGACGCCTTCAAGGCCCTCATGGAGATCAGCGCCGCCAGTCAGCTCGACCCACTCGTGAAGGAGGTTCTTCGGGTCGCCGGAACCGTAGAACCGCGCCCCGCGTCAATTAGCAGAGACCTTGTTCTCAGGGCTGCCGAACACCTGGACATTTCCGGAAAGAAGATGGAGACAGAACATGGTGGATTAGGGCGCAGGCGCCGTTTTGCGGAGGATCTTGAATCTCAACTAGAAGTTGTCTCGGACCCAACAGGCAAGCTCGGAACGACTGGCGCGTTCGATGATTTTCTCCACTACTTCAGAAACCGTTTCGACAAGATGAGCCTGCTCTTCAGGCAGAGAATGGACACGCGAAACGCCGGGACCATTTCTGATGCGTTGTCAGGCGGATCAAACGGGCGAGGTCGTTTCATCTGCATGGTTCTCGACAAGAGAGAGAAGGGCGATCGGATCTTCCTCACCGTTGACGACTATGAGGATGAAGCCACTGTCCTCGTTGGACGGCAGAACCCTACAGTATACGAAATGGCGAGGAAGATAGTCAGGGACCAGGTTATCTTCATCCAGGCCCGGAAGAGTGCGGGTCCCCTGCTGATTGCCGAGAGTATCGTTCTCCCTGAGATTCCGGATAGAAAGCCGGCCCACGCCAGCGAAGAGGTCTACGCCGCCCTTGTATCCGATGTTCATGTTGGGAGCAAGGTGTTTCTCGAGGACGCGTTCCGCAGGGTTCTAAGCTGGTTGAAAGGAGAGATCGGAACACCGAACCAACGTGAAGTCGCCGAGAGAGTGAAGTATGTTCTGATAGGGGGCGACCTTGTCGACGGGATCGGGGTCTATCCTCGCCAAGAGGCGGACCTAGCTATTCCTGACATATACGAGCAGTATCGTTTGGCAGCAAAGTTCGTCAGCGAGATCCCAGAGTACATGGATGTAGTTTTGATACCTGGAAACCATGACGCTGTGCGTCAGGCCCTGCCGCAACCTGCTATTCCGAAAGACTTCGCCGGACCCGTATATGACTCCCGTAAAATTGTCTCCTTAGGAGATCCCGCGGAGGTTCGCCTGCACGGGGTCAACTTTCTACTCTACCACGGAACCAGTCTGATGGATATACTAAGCGGAGTCCCGGGCCTCGACTACCAGCGACCGGTAGAGGTCATGGAGTACCAGCTGAAAGCCCGGCATCTATCTCCGGAGTATGGGAAGATGACGCCCCTTGGTCCTGAACATGAGGATTTCCTGGTAGTGGAGCGTGTCCCCGACGTTTTCACCTCGGGACACATTCACGTTTCGGGTGCTGGCGTTTACAGGGGAACAACGATAGTGAACAGTGGCGCGTGGCAGGGGCAGACTGACTATCAGAAACGGATGGGTTTAGTTCCTAAACCTGGAATCCTTCCCGTTGTTAACCTGAAGACCCTTGATGTCAAGATGATCAACTTCCAGTAATCCCTACTGACCCTCGACCGTTTGAAACCAGATTCTAACCCTACATACTGGGAGAAGATATCTACCCCCACCCCACGGTTTCCACTGCAAGTACCCAACTTGCTGGGGGTGTTATTGTAGCTTTTGAAAACTTACTGGCAAGGTTGAATTGCGTTCTAACGATTTATGTGAACCTGTACATTTTCCGGCACTAATTCATCTCAGATTCTGTACTTGGTAAAGGATTGAATTTTCTTGACGAGGCTCCTTCATGTCTCCAGAGGAAGGAGAGGGGTACGGGTCCGGGATCTACTACTCGCCAATTAGTTGAACAATGGCAGTTCTGTCTCGTGGTCTAACGTTGAGTTCTAGAAAGACGATTTGCTGCCAAGTTCCCAAAGCCAATTTCTTGTCTAGAAATGGCACTGACAGGTCCGGTCCTATCATGGACGCTCTAATGTGTGAATGTCCGTTGCCATCATGCCAACGATTCTCATGCTCGTAAGGCACTTCCTTTGGGGGCGAATCTTTCAAGGGCTATGGGGAAATCGGTCAAAAGTCCTGGCTCGCATTCGATTGTGGTTAGGGCTCCGGTTGATCCGGGCACGAACAGAGCGGCAATCCCATTTTTCAGCTTGGAAGAATCAACTATTATCTGGGTCTTGTCGGTGATGTCAAGAATTTCTCCTTCGCGGTGGGTCCGGAACCTCAACTCCTGAGACTCGACGGTCATGATCTCCCCGTCTGTTTCAGGCAAAGGAATTAAGAATGAAACCTAGCCCTTGCCTGACAGGTCCAAGGTCTTGTCCAAGGGAACCGGCCCCAAAGAGCTCTACGTGAAGAAAATCCGTAACGGAACAGTGATCGACCATATTTTGGCCGGCCATGCGCTGGACGTGCTCAAGATTCTAGGAATCCACGGCGGCGAAGGACACATTGTGAGTGTGGCGATGAACGTGATATCGAAGAAGCAGAACAAGAAGGACATCGTCAAGGTCGAGAATCGAGAGCTCAAGCCCGGTGAAGTGGACAAGATAGCCTTGATCGCTCCCAGCGCGACCATCAGCATCATTCGAGATTACGAGATAGCTGAGAAGACGAGGGTTAAGCTGCCTGATTCTATCAGGGGAATCGTTCGCTGTTCAAATCCTGCGTGCGTTTCGAATTCCGAGCCTGTTGAGCCAAAGTTTACCGTGGAAAGACAGGACCCTCTTCGACTTCGCTGCTACTACTGCGTTCGGATAATGGAGAAGACCGATGTTCTCAAACAATTCTAGCATAGAACTCTCACCGATGGAGCATGAAAAGGCGATTCAAGAGCTACAGACACTCTATAATGAAAAACGCGATGCTATCCAGAAGCGTCTCCAAGAATTCAAAGAGATTCTCGATCGCACCGATGACGATATCTTTGCTGAACTCTGCTTCTGCCTATTGACGCCGCAGTCATCCGCTAAAACTTGCTGGGCGGCAGTGTCCCGACTCAAGGAACGAAGTCTTCTCTTGAAAGGAGAGGCTAATGAGATTCAACCGCAGCTAAATGATGTCCGGTTCGGCGACAGTAAGGCGAAGTATATTGTCGGGGCCAGAGCAATGTTCACCAAAGATGGTAAGCTCTACCTCAAGGCCCATCTTTCTAGTTTCACAAATCCCTTTGAATTGCGGGAGTGGATGGTGGAGAACGTAAGGGGATTAGGCTACAAGGAGGCCAGCCATTTTCTCCGGAACGTCGGACTGGGGGAAGAGTTTGCGATTCTTGACCGACATATTCTGCGAAACCTCAAGAGGCTGGAAGTTATCCCTGAGGTGCCGGTCTCGATCACGAAGAAGCGTTATCTGGAGATTGAGGAGAAGCTCCGTCGCTTCTCGCGAGAGATAAGAATACCATTGGCGGATCTTGATCTCTTGTTCTGGTCGCGCGAAACAGGCTGGATATTCAAGTAGCTAGATGAACTATGGGGAAGATTGGTGTTATGGCAGACAAGGAGACAGCGATCTACTTCAAGCTCGGCGGGGTCAAGAACAGCTGGGTTGTGAAATCGGAAGATGAGGCGGTCAAGACGTTTGAGGACATCAAGAACAAACAGACAGTCTCGCTCGTCATCGTTACCGACACAGTCTTCGACTGGATCAAGGACAAGGTTGGACAGGGGAAGAAGGAGATCGAACTCCCACTGGTTGTATCGATACCCACAAGGCGCGGCAGCAAGTCCCAGGTTGACTTACTAGCTGATCTGATCAAGAGGACTGTAGGCGTGGAGATCAGAGTCCAATAGCGACCACCAAATCGCCGATAATCAGCCCTGATCTCGAATCTCGGACGCCTCCAGACTCTCGCCCGAGAATCGTTCGAGAAGAGGCAAAGAAATCTCGACTTTTCCCCTTGCTATCTAAGCCAGGATTACGCCCCGAATCGCCGGACTCGCCTAGAATCAGGGCCAGACAGAAAATCCTCCTATCAAAAAAAGTGGGGTATGTTTCAAGCGTCTCGCGTCGCATGAGCGGTTCCCGCAGAATCTGTTGCAATGATCGAGTTTTTGGTTTGTCCAGTTGAAATCATTGTACGAGAACCCTTAATTCCACTGGAAGCCGGCTCGCAGAAAACCGGACCGTTTCAGACTTGTCACAACAGGGATTGGATGTAATCTTCGAAAGAGTCCTGTCAGGAGGAGAAGTCTTCCGCGACAGAAACCTTCTCAGGCACGACTACATGCCCGCGACCCTTCCGCACCGGGAGGAGCAGATCCGGCGCCTTGGATCCGTGCTCGCTCCCGCCCTAACAAAAGACCGAGTATCGAATCTTTTCGCTTATGGCAAGACTGGAACAGGCAAGACAATCGTGACCAAGTTTGTTCTCGATCGTCTACAGCGGAAGGCTCGGGAACACGGACGAGCTCTCGATACGAGCTACGTCAACTGCCGTCTCGCAGGAACAAACTATAGAGTCATCGCCGACCTCTGCAGATCTCTCGGTCGAGAAGTCCCATTCACAGGACTCGCGGTAGGAGAGCTCCTAGACCGGTTCCGAAGCGCCCTCCAATCCCGCGGCTCCGCCTTCCTCGTCGTCTTGGACGAGATAGACGCGTTGGTGAAGAGGAGCGAAGACGACAGCCTACTTTACGAGCTAACCAGGATAAACGAGAAACTGACCGACGGCTGGATCGGGCTCATAGGAATTTCCAACGACCTTCACTTCAAAGACTTCCTAGACCCGAGAGTCCTCAGCTCGCTAGGAGAGGAAGAGGTCGTGTTCAAACCCTACACCTCAGACGAACTATATGACATTCTAAAGGAGCGAGCAGAACTCGCCTTTCGCTCCGGAGTTCTTGATGAAGGCGCTCTCCACCTCTGTGCTGCATTGGCCGCAGGAGAACACGGTGATGCGCGACGCGCGCTCGATCTTCTCAGAGTAGCCGCCGAGATCGCCGAAAGATCACGCGAGCTAAGAGTCGAAGAAAACCATGTCCGAGAGGCACAACAGAAGGTCGAACATGACCGCGTCACGGAGGCCCTGTCATCGCTCCCCCTCCACTCCCGGATACTTCTGATCTCCGTCATGCAGCTCGAGAAAACACGAAAGGAGAGTTCTGTCACAGGCGACGTGTACGAGGTGTATAGAGAGCTGTGCGCTGCAGGCTCGGTTGAACCTCTCACTCAGAGGAGAGTCAGCGGGTTGCTCAACGAGCTGGACATCATGGGCGTTCTAAACGCGCGCGTAGTAAGCTTCGGCAGGTACGGTCGTACAAAGAAGATCCGGCTCGGCGTAGAAGCCTTCTGGGCTATGCTCCACGGAGCGTCCTCAAACATCAAACCAGTCTCTAGATGTATCGGGATAGATGATGGACCGTTTCCGCCGAAAACGGATAATAGGGTCAGGCATGCTCCTCTCCTAGCTGTCTGGCTGAAAGGGCCTCATCTACATCAGCTCAGGACTGAACGGATCACCGTTGACGGATTGGACGCAACCAGAAAGACCGAGCTCCTTCTCAAAGGATCCGGGCACATTCCAGTCTTGTTATCAGGCGTGACGTTTGGAGGTTTCAACCTCATCGACCCTTGGAAGATCCAGAAATTGTGCAAAGCACCGGTAATCGTGGTTGTTGGTTCCCGGCCGGATAACAGGGCTGTGAAGCGTGCCCTCTCCAGACACTTTCCAGATTGGAAGAAGAGATGGAGTCTGATCGAGTCACTCGGCCGGTTATACAAAATCCGGACGATGGCTGGTGAAGGTCCAGTGTTTTTTGAACGGTTCGGCTGTTCAACTCGTGAGGCCGGGTTGATCCTGAAGACTTCGGCGTTCGTCTCGCGGATGCCTGAACCATTGCGCGTTGCGGGAATCCTCGCTAGAGGTCTGTTCTCTTCGGAACCTCCTAGCTAGGATTCTAGTTACAGGAAGCTTTAGTCGTCCCGTTGAGGTTGCTGTGGACAGTCGACGAAGAGTTCATGGATTTTGTATTGGTGAGTTTGGGCATGACTGGAAAAAAGGCCAAAAGAGAAAACCAGCTGAGCGATTACTTCCGCAGACGGTGTTGCAATTACGAAAACTTCACCTGCGACCGGGTTTGGGAGTGCGCTTTGTGCGCACGCCAATCGGTGAAGGTTGAGCCGATAATGGAGGACGTTGAGTCGGCTACGGTGACTACTCGGAGGAGGTGAGTTGAATGGAGACTTTGAGAGAGGAAGAAGTTCTACGCCTTGAAGAGGCACTTCTGAGGAAGATGGAGGATAGGCTTACCCCTCTGATGGAGCAGGCCGCACGGGACGCCGCGCGAATGGCAATGCAAAGACTGCGGTTGGATATGATGGCTCATATCAGTAGGCATGAGGAGACGATCCAGCGGCTCGCCAAAGCGGCATTGGCTGCTAACCATATTCCAAGATAGTATGCACTCTTGCACGTAGGGCAGAGCGGAATCTTGTTTACGATCCCTTTGGTCACAACGCAGTCAGTGCAAAGGTGCTTGCGGCAGGAGCTGCATGTTCTATCGTGTTCAGTACAAACGGTCCCACCACAGACCTCACAGATCGCTCTGGACTTCCAGTCGCAAAGCGAGCACTTCTGAGCGTCGTCCCAGATCATTTTCCCAGTGGCTGCTTGGAGAATCTTCCGATAGGACTTGCCGGCGGCAAGCATCTCCACCGTC
>WNGG01010036.1_pt1 | contig 10290 bp, 9 predicted proteins | sample 5400661 | NCBI WGS metagenome assembly WNGG01 (sample SAMN13153372, study PRJNA577476) | soil metagenome | isolation source: 100 cm soil or saprolite under Garry oak tree replicate 1 | place: USA:California | collected 2016-06-15
GGCACGGTCCGGCCGCACGCTGGCGAGGTCACGGTCGTGAAATCGCCCTGCAACATCGCCGGCGTCGGCACCCAGCGCTGGAGATTGGAAGGATCCGAGCGTTCTGTTGTGCCCTGATAGCCGCCGAAGAAAAACAGCTTGCCGTGAACAATCGGACCGCCCACCGTTCCACCAAACTGGTTCCGTTTCAGCGTACTGTGCACTTTGTTACCCGTTCGCGGGTCAACCCGTGCGAAATATTCCGTGGCGTTGAGCAGGTCATTGCGGACGAATTCGAATAGATCGCCATGGAACTCGTTCGTGCCCGATTTGGTTACCGAATTCACTTGTGCGCCCGAGTGCTGGCCTTGAGCGGCGGACAGCGCACCGGTTTCTACCTTGAACTCCTGTAACGCGTCAGGGAACGGCAGCGGCAGGCTCAAGTTGTCGTAGGGATTGTTGTGCATCGCACCATCCAGCAAATAGGCAACACCGCTCGGCAACCCGCCGGCCACCGAAATTGCCGCCTGCCCTTGCATGCTTCGCGGTGATGAGGCATAGGCGGGGACGTCGACAGCCCCACCGCCCAGAGTGATCAGCTCGGTAACCATCCTTCCGTTGAGCGGCAATTCGAGGATCCGCCGGAACTCCATGGTCTGGCCGACTCCCGTGGTACGCGTTTCGACCAGCGTTGCGTTGGCTTGCACTTCGATCTGCTGGGATTGTTGACCTACATCAAGGGTCGCGTTGATGACGGGATTGCTATTGACTTCGAGCACAATTCCCGTCTGGACAAACGTACGAAATCCCGGCAGCGACACTTCCAACTTGTAAGGACCGATAGGGAGGTTGGGCAATACATATGCGCCGGTCTCGTTACTGACTGTGCTACGGGCGATTGCCGTCTCTGTTTGTGTTGCTCTGACTTCCGCGCCAGGCAAAAGTGCACCCGTCGTATCCTTCACTGTGCCGCTGATCTGCGCGGTTGATCCTTGCCCCCAGAGACTCGCGCCGACAAGAATCAACATTACGAATAGACGAAGAAGACATTTGACGATCTCTTTCATATCGATCTCCTCCCCCCTGAATCGAGAACAAGTAGACAAGATACGACTCGCAACTTTGTGATTTAAGATGAACGAACGCTACTACCGTTCGGTGTGAAAAGTCAATTTGAGGGCTGCTGGTATCACTGTACGAGGCTTAACAGATGCGAACGCGGGCTAAAGCCCGCGACTACATGCTTGGCCGAAACGTCGTCGCAATATCTTGCCGCGGGCTTAAGCCCGCGTCTGTACTGATCCGCAAGGAAATCAGCCGAGTAGCTCATCCACTTTGAAAACGACATCAGGAAATGCCGCCAACGAGATGGATTCGCCCCGGTGGACAGTGAGAGAGGTCGAGTAGGTTTTCGGACCGGGATCGCGATAAACGAGGATCACATCGTTCTGAAGATTTTCGATCCAGAGTTCAGAAACGCCGGATTTTGCGTAAAGCGGCATTTTCCGATGGCGATCGTAACGGAGAGTCGTGTCAGAGATTTCGATAACGAGAAAGGTATTTTCTGGAGAGATGCGCGCGCTTGCATAGTAATCGTCGCGTGGCCTGGCAAGTACGATATCTGGCTGCGGCTCAGTATACCGGCTCAAGAGAACCGGATTCTGTACACTGACCATTGCCTTTCCGGCCAGCCTGGCCGCAAAGAGTGCGGTGGCCCGATTCACACAAGCCACGTGCCGGCTTTATCCGCAGGAAGTGAATATGCTCAGTAAACTCTTGGGCGCCGCACGCTGACAGCAGCCACCGTCCTTTTCCTTCACACAATTTCAATCCAAACGCGACTGCATTACATCCGCATCTGTCGCGGGTTTCTGGCGTACTGGGAAGCGCAGGGCGTTGCGCTGGAGAACGTTGAAGCCCGCCATGTCGCGACCTACGCTCGCCGCGTTTCCCGACATTGTTTTCAAGGTCGACGACTTTGTCGGCTGAGAGCGACGTTGGCGCTCAGTAACGATTGGCAACCGGAAGCTCGTTCGCCGGATATAACGAGATGATTTTGGCGCCGTCGGGTGTGAGCACCACCATTTCTTCGATGCGGGCGGCGGAGATTCCGTCCGTTGCCGGACAGAAGGTTTCGACCGCAAACACCATGCCCGCCTTGAGCTCGTAGGGCTCGATGAACGAGTTGAGCCTCGAGATCAACGGCCGCTCGTGAAGCCCGAGTCCGAGCCCATGGCAGAAGTTGAGACCAAACGCGGCCATCTCGCTTTCGAAGCCGATCTCGGAGGCCTCGGGGAGCTGCTTCGCGGCTTTGTCGGTGCCGACGCCGGGCCGCAGCATGGCGATCGTGTCGTCCATCCACTGCCGCGCGCGCTTGTAGGCGTCACGCTGCGCCGGTGTCGAGCTGCCGACGGTAAAGGTCCGGTAATAGCAGGTGCGGTAGCCGATAAAAGAATGGATGATGTCGAAGTACGCCTGATCGCCCGGCCGGATCAGCCGGTCGGTGAAATTGTGCGGATGCGGGCTGCAGCGCTCTCCGGCAATCGCGTTGATGGCTTCGACGCAGTCCGAACCCATCTCGTAGAGACGCTGGCTGGCGAGCGCCACGATCTGGCTTTCCTTGACTCCCGGCTTCAGTGCAGCAGCAATGTCCTGGTAGACGCCGTCGACCATGCTCGATGCAATGTTGAGCAGCGTGATCTCGTCGTAGCTCTTGATTTCGCGGGCAGAGAGCATCATCTGCTGGCCATCGCGAACCTCAATACCCTCCTCCTGCAGCGCAAAAAGCATCGGCGGCTCGCACACATCGAGCCCCAGCGGCATGTCCGCCACACCTTCCTTCTTGAGGAGATCCTTGATCTCCTTCGCCGCCTGCTTGAACAGGCCCACTTCGGGCCCGATCGCGCCGCGCATACCGGGGTTGCCGGCGCGCACATGATCTTCCTGTAGCCAGGGGCAGTAGATCCTGTGATGACGCGCTGCGGAGCCGAAATCCCAGACCCAGGGGTCGCCGTTCCCGGTGAGCAGGCAGTACCGGATCAGCTTGTCGCGCGCCCACTCGCCGATGACGGTGCTCGAGATATAGCGAATGTTGTGCTGATCGAAACACAGCATCGCGCCCAGCCCGGACTTGCCCAGCGCCTCGCGGGTCCGCGCGAGGCGATAGCGGTGCAGGCGCCGAAACTCGACGCGCTCTTCGAAATCCACCTGGGTCGTGCCCGGAGCTTGAAGTGGCCGGTGCCAGCGGTATGCCGGCTTGAGATCGTCCTCGTTGACGGGGAGGAAATCCGGTTTACTCACCTTCTTCGACATGGTGTGTCTCCATTGGTTGTTCCGCTCTTCCGAAAATGACAAATGTTGGAATGTCCCATGTCCGATGTCAAATGCACTTGTCAAAGTACCAACTGACCAACTGACTGGATACTCCAATAATCATGGGTCATTGGGTCATTAGGTCATTAGCCCGGATTTCTCACCGGCTTGTGACTATCCACAGCCAAGTCCCTCTCCCTCTGGGAGAGGGTGTGCATTCGTATCGACCCTCACCCGGCCTTCGGCCACCCTCTCCCAGAGGGAGAGGGACGCACCCTCCGCATAGTTGCCCAAGATTCCGGTGAGAGATCGGACATGGAACATCCCAACATTTGTTATTTTTCAAACGCACCAGCGACCATCAGCTTCTCCCCAACCACTCTCCCGCCGCGCGAATCGCTTCGGCCAGATCGTTCAGAAAAATCGCGGCTTGGGCGCCATCGACGACTCGATGATCACTCGAGAGCGTCAAGGTCATCATGGGACGTACACCGGGTTGACCGTTCAGCGGCACAACCCGATCGGCAATGCGCCCAACCGCAAGGATGGCGGCCTGCGGGGGTGCGATGATGGCGTTGAAAGCATCGACGTTGTACATGCCCAGGTTGGTGATCGTGAAGGTTCCGCCTGTCACATCCGCGGGCTTCAGACGGCCGCTCCTGGCCCGCTCAGACAGGTCTCGGCGCTGCAGCGCGATATCGGCAAGAGACGCGGTGTCCGCATCGGGAATGACCGCTCCAACGACGCCATCGGTGACCGCCATGGCCACACTCATGTTCACGTGGGGATTCAGCCGGATTCCATTGCCAGCCCAGCTTGCGTTCATTTTGGGATGTTTTTTCAGCACTCGTGCCGTGAGCGCGACGAGAAGATCCGTGTGCGTGACTTTCACTCCGCGGTCACGTTCGATGGCAGGTCCCAATTGCTCGCGACTCTGTAAAAGAGCGCCGGCATCAATGTCGCGCACAAGGAAGAAGTGCGGTACCTCGGTCCAGCTCTGTGTCGTTCGCTCGGCCATAAGCCGGGCGACGCTGCTGAGAGCCGCGGGTGCGGAGACCGCAGGAGCTTCCGCTGCCGCCAGAACGTCTTCACTGCTAATCGTTCCATCGGGACCGCTTCCTCGGATGCGGCTGATGTCCACCCCGCGCTCTTTCGCCAGGCGCCGGGCCTTGGGTGAGATTCTCGTGCCGCCTTCCGGGGCGGCGGTTTCGGCAGGAGCCGAAAGTGGCTTCGACATTGCCGGCGGTTGTTCGGTAATCTTTCGCGCGGCTGGTGCGGCAGCAGCCGATTCTGCGGGGGGCTGCTCTCCGGCGGCCACAATCCACGCAATCGTCACGCCGACAGGCACCACGTCCCCTTCGTGCGACTTGACGCCAGCGAGCACGCCATCCGCGGACGCCTCGACCTCGACTACCGCTTTATCGGTTTCGACTTCGAGCAGCGGCTCACCTTTGTTAATGACATCGCCTTCCTTCTTCAACCACGAGACGATCTTTCCAGTCTCTTGCGCCATCTCCAGCGCAGGCATTACCACACTAGTTGCCATAACGTTTGTCAGCTGGTTCTTTTAGACTGCATCTAATCTTGCTGAATGCTTGGGCGAAGCAGACTCCCCTCCTTGGCAAAGGAGGGGTGGACGCGCCATCAAGAAATATCCCCGTTCCTTTTAAAGGCGCGGACGGGGTGGTTCGTTCAAACTCCAAAACAATTTCTTTTGAACGAACCACCCCGTCTGCGCCCGCTATGGTGGCTTCGCGACATTTTCTTAATGGGCGCAGCCAGTCCCCTCCTTTGCCAAGGAGGGGACTTTATGTCTAAACTCCAGGCGGCGGTTACAGCCCGCCGCTACAGAGTACTTTCGCGGCCTCGAATACAGACTTTTCCGTCGGCACGGTCGCATCTTCCAGAGGCGGAGAGAACGGAATGGGAACATGCATCGCTCCGATCCTCTTTACCGGAGCCTCCAGATCGTAAAACGCTCCTTCGGCGATCACCGACGCGATTTCCGCGGTCACCCCATAACGCTCATAGCCTTCGTCGACGACAATCGCTCGCGACGTTTTCTTTGCCGACCCGATGAGGGTTTTCTCGTCCAGCGGCCAAACCGTACGTGGATCGATGACTTCGGCACTGATATCGAACTCTTCAAGCAACTTCGCGGCGCCAAGCGCCACTTGAACCATGCTGCTCGTCGCTACAATCGTGATGTCGCTCCCCGCGCGCTTGATGTCGGCCACGCCGAACGGAATCGTGTACTCTTCCACGGGTACCGGCCCTTTCAGCCGGTACATCATCTTGTCTTCAAAGAACACGACCGGATTGTCGTCCCGGATAGCGGTCTTCAAAAGCCCTTTGGCGTCGTACGGCGTTGAGGGCAAAACGACCTTCAGTCCAGGAACATGGCAGAACCAGGCGTGCAGCGACTGCGAGTGTTGGGCCGCCGACCGGCGCGTGGCGCCGAGTGTGGCCCGCATGACCATTGGAACTTTCCACTTGCCGCCCGACATGTAGTGAACCTTGGCTGCCTGATTCACCATCTGGTCCATGGTCAAGGTGACGAAATCGCCAAACATGATATCCACGACGGGACGCATGCCTGTCATCGCAGCGCCGACCGCAATACCGGTAAAGCCCGCTTCCGAAATCGGTGTATCCAGCACGCGCTCCTTGCCGAACTCGTCCACGAGGCCGGTCAGGACTTTGAAAACCGTACCCGCTTCCGCGATATCTTCACCGCAAATGAAGACGCGCGGATCGCGCCGCATTTCTTCGGCGAGCGCTTCGCGTACGGCTTCCCCTAAAGTCAGTTCACGAGTGTCAGGCATAGACATCCTGCCCCACTTTATCCGGACTCGGATATGGAGCCGCCATGGCAAACTGGACGGCCTTCTCCACTTCCGACTTCACTTCCCCATGAATCTGATCGAAACGCGCGCGATCGGCGAGGTTCTGCGCGGTCAGCCAATCGCCAAGCACTTTGATCGGATCGCGCTCGGTTTTCCACATCTGCTCTTCCTGTTTCGAGCGGTAATACTCACGATTGATATCGCCCACATGGTGTCCCATGAACCGGTACGTCTGGCACACGAGGAATGCGGGACCCGCGCCCTGGCGAACATGGTCCACGATCTCTTTGGCGGTTCGGTAGACCGCCCGCACATCCTGTCCATCGACGTTTTCGGCATGAAGTCCGAACGCACTACCTCGCGCCAACATGTCACCTGCCAGCGTCTCCGAGTTGTGGGTGTATTCGTTGTAGAGATTGTTTTCGCAAACGTAGATCACGGGAAGCTTCCATAGCGCCGCCATATTCATGACTTCGTAGAGGAGTCCCTGTCCAAGCGCGCCGTCACCGAAGAAGCACACCGAGACTTGATCGGTCTTCAGACGCCTGGCAGAAAACGCTGCGCCCGTCGCGATTCCTGCACTGCCGCCGACGATGGCATTGGCTCCAAGGTTGCCGGTATCGGGATCAGCAATGTGCATCGAGCCGCCTTTACCTTTGCAATATCCCGCTTCCTTGCCGAGCAGCTCGGCAAACATCCTGTCCAGCGCCGCGCCTTTAGCCAGACAGTGCCCGTGGCCGCGATGGGTGCTCGTGATGTAGTCCGTCTGTCGAAGCGCTTCACAAACGCCAACGGCGACTGCTTCTTCACCGATGTAAAGGTGGGCCAGGCCGGGCATCAGAGCCCGTGTGTACAGGTCGTTAACTTGCTCCTCGAAAACACGAATCATCAGCATCCGCCGGTACATACGGAGCCATTGTTCGGCTTCAATTTCAGAATCGGTTTTCGAACGGTCTATGGCAGTCGTCATGTTGTGACTCCAGACATTCGTGCGAGCACGTTAAACAAAATGGCGAAATCCCTTTCCGCCAGACCCATGCCGCGCGCCGCAGTCAGAAACTCGTTGGTCACGGCGGTGGTCGGCAAAGGCACCTCGACCTGCCGGCCAAGCTCGAGCGCCAGAAGCATGTCCTTCTGCATCATATTCACATTGAACCAGGCTTCCTCCGGCATTTTGAGTACGAACGGACCGCGGTACTGAACCATGGGCGATCCGATCACGCTGTGCGTCAGTACGTCGACTGCCATATCGCGGGCGATCCCGCTTTTCTCGGCAAGTAAGACCGCTTCCGAGAAAGCCAGCATCTGCACGGCCAGACTCAGATTGGTCGCAATCTTCATCACCAGAGCGAGACCGTTCTTGCCCACGTGCGTGACTTTGGGTCCGATGTCGAGCAGCACCGGCTTGACGCGTTCGAAGGTTTCGGGCTGGCCGCCGACCATCACTGAAAGTTTTCCCTGTTGAAGCGTGATGACGCTTCCGGAAACAGGCGCGTCGACCATGTCGGCGCCATTCTCTCTCACCCTGGCGGCAAGCGCACGGCTCACCGCAGGATTGACCGTACTCATCTCGATCCAGAATTTCCCGGCGCTGAGTCCTGCCAGCATTCCGTTGGCTCCGGCGGCAATCTCACTAAGGGCTTCGGAGTTGGTGATCATCGAGATGATGACCTCGGACGCGGTACAGACAGCGCGGGGAGAATCCGCCCACTTCATGCCGCGATCGATAAGCCACTGTGCCTTCGACCGCGTGCGGTTGTAACCGGTAACGGTGTGTCCTTTGTCAAGCAGCCGATTCACCATGTGGCCGCCCATCACACCCAAGCCGACAAATCCGAGATTCGCCATCGTTCCCTGTATTTCTAACAGTTGTTCTGGTTACGCGCTGCAAACGCGGGCTAAAGCCCGCGACTACATGCTCGACCCAACGTTTAGGCGAAGTATGTAGTCGCGGGCTAAAGCCCGCGTTCACTTTTGATGTCGAATGAACTCCGTCACTCAATCCAAACGGTCTTGATATTCGTGAACTCCCGCACCCCGTGAACTCCGAGTTCCCGGCCGTGGCCCGACGATTTTACACCGCCGAACGGCATTCGCGGATCGGAAACCACCATTTTATTGATGAAAACCATTCCGGCCTCGATCTCGTTGGTGAACCGTTCGCGCTCATCCGGGTCATTTGTCCACGCGCTCGCGCCGAGTCCAAAGCGAGTATCGTTGGCGAGTTGAATGGCTTCATCCAGGCTCTTCACCCGAAACACGGAAGCCACGGGGCCGAATAACTCCTCACGATATGCCGGTGAATTCTTCGGGATGTTCGTTAGAACTGTCGGCTCGTAGAAATTTCCAGGGCGATCGATCGGTTTCCCGCCCGTCAATACCCGCGCACCGGCCCCGACGGTTTTTAGAACGTCGGTCTGCAGAGACGTTACGGCGTCGGCTGTCGACAGCGGGCCGACTTCAGTCGCCGGGTCCATGGGGTCGCCCACCCTCAGGGCTCTCATCTTGCTGACGAAGCCGCTCTCGAATTTATCGGCGATTGGCTCGGCGACGATGAAGCGCTTTGCCGCGATACAGGATTGCCCGTTATTGATGACTCGCGCCTTGACGGCCGTTTCGATGGCTTCATCCAGATTTGCGCTCGGCATGACAATGAAGGGATCGCTTCCGCCGAGCTCGAGAACAACCTTCTTAATATGTCGTGCCGCGGAAACACCGACCTGCACTCCCGCTCCCTCGCTTCCTGTCAGCGTAGCGGCCGCCACGCGCGGATCATTGAGAACAGCATCAACCTGCTGGGCCGTAATCAGCAACGTCTGGAACGCGCCCTGAGGGAAACCAGCCCGCAGCAGAATGTCCTCCACTTTGAGCGCGCATTGCGGCACGTTCGAGGCATGCTTCAGCAGGCCCACGTTTCCGGCCATTAAGCCCGGCGCAATGAAGCGAAACACTTGCCAGAACGGAAAATTCCAAGGCATCACTGCAAGGACGACTCCGAGCGGCTGATACCGGATGTAGCTGCGTTTCGCAGTCGTTTGGACCACTTCGTCCGCCAGAAAGCGCTCCGCGTTCTCTGCGTAATAGCGGCACCCCGACGCGCACTTGACGGCTTCGTCAACTGCAGACCGAAATGTCTTTCCCATTTCGGTCGTCATGAGGCGGCCCAACGTCTCTTTTTCGCTTTCCAGAATGTCCGCCGCTTTGCTCATCATGCGTGCGCGATCGGCGAATGCTAACTTTCGGAATTTGGGAAAAGTCTCTGCGGCAAGTCGCAGTTTTGCTTCGATCTGCCAATCGGCAAGTGGTTCGAAGGTTCGGAGAACTTGTCCCGTAGCTGGGTTGATACTGGCAATGGCCATTTTGGTTTACCTCGCCGTTTTAGGCTACTTGCGAATCACGCCGCCAGCGGGATCTCGCACTTTCCTATTAAAAGCTTCCTCCTCGGAAGGTACACAGAAAAGCTCTTGGATTTCCGCCTTCGGATCCAACTTGAAGATTTTCTTCTCGCTCACCCAGGGTTTCGTAAACGTCATCGGATCGGTGAGCGTCATGGTCAGCTCCAGGTTGTCGCGGTCCAGGCGCTTGTAGCGTTCCTGCAGGCGCATCTGGTCACTATGCGGAGTACCAAAATGATCGAGCCACGTTCTTTCGTCAAAACCGGTCGAGTCCACGACGAATGTGTCTCCCTCCCACTTGCCAACCGAATATCCCATCCACCGGGGCTCCGGATCCTTGGGAAGCTCCCGCCCGTCTGTCCAGATCTCTCGCCACGAGTGAGCCCACTCGAAGAACTGCAACACGCGGCGCGGTGTCTGCACGATCTCCATCGGATAAATCGCGACTTCAAGAAGGAGATTGCGTACCAAACCCAGGGGATCACACTTCCCCGTTGGATCATTTCCCAACGCAGGAGGGATCGCTCTGGGACCGTAGGAAGGCTTGTTCGCATTGAACTTGGCCTGCCCCTCGGGCGTCATCGGAGGAACCTCCGCGCTCAAGGCAAGCGTGCGCCACGTCTTTGTCCAAATTCCCGACAAATCCTTTGGGTCATGTGGAGGAGAAGGGGCCGCGGCTTTCGCGCCCCCGCCACGCTGCCCCGCATAAGAAAGCGTAGCGGGCGAGAAGGTCAGTATGGCCGCCAAGCCAACAATTG
>WNGG01010038.1_pt1 | contig 10289 bp, 10 predicted proteins | sample 5400661 | NCBI WGS metagenome assembly WNGG01 (sample SAMN13153372, study PRJNA577476) | soil metagenome | isolation source: 100 cm soil or saprolite under Garry oak tree replicate 1 | place: USA:California | collected 2016-06-15
CAACTGTTCATTCTACGATGGTTCCAACTGAATCTCGTGCACGTGCTCATTCTGCATGGCCGGGGACCGAAACACGGATCCTTCAATCCGACAGGCGCGAAAAGTTAAAGTTTTAGTTGAGGCACCCACCCCCACCCCCCCCGGTTTTTTCGCAACGATATCATTCCAAAGGCGTTCCGTCCTATAAATGTACAAGGATATCATTCTAAAGAGGTTAGATCGGCCGCGACGCGGGCCAATAAACAAGAGGCGATGACGGTCGCAGAAAGGCAGTTTGGCGCCAATTTGAAATTGGGTGCTACGTTCGGCTCGGCAAAATTCGAGCATGTTCCATTTTACCTCACAAGTAAACAGCCGATTCAGAGAAGACGGTTCGCTGCTGGCTAGAGACGGAAATGGCCGGGTTTTACTCGCCGACGACGGCCACACCTTGAATTTCGATCAGCATTCCCGGCTGCGCGAAATCTGAAACCGTAATCATCGTGCTTGCCGGGTACTTGCCGTCCGGAAAAAACTCCTGGCGCAACTTGACCAACTGGTCGCCATTGCGAGGATCATTGATAAAAACAGTCATGTTCACCACATTCTGAAGGCTCGCTCCATCGCGTTTCAAGGTGCGGTCCATCAGCGCGAAGACGGTCCGTGCCTGGCCCTGAAAGTCGCCCAGGAGCGACTTGCCGTTGAGATCTTGGGTAGCGGTTTGGCCCGCTAACCAAATAATTCTCCCGCCTCTGGTGATTACTGCGGGTGAAAAAGCGCGAGCCTTTTGGTAAGCGTCTCCTTCCAGATATTGGGCGGGCGAGGAGGGCCGCTGCGGAGCCGAGTGGAGATTCGCTCCGGTGAACAGCCACAAAGCAGTTCCGGCAATGGCAAGTAATCCAAGCAGCAATCGGTTCATGTTATTCTCCTTCTTTCGCGTCGCACTGCTCCGAGCATACTCCAACTCTGTCATACGAGTCTGTGGCCAAGCATAAGCTACGAGTTAACCCGCGGCTAGCAACCAGCTTTTCGGAGCGCGCCGTTAGCGCCGGGTTATCCAAAGGGGAAACTGATGGCTTACGTCATTGCGCCTGAGCCTATACCCGCACTGCCAGTATTAGGAACGGCGGACCTGTTCCCGGTAAATCGAATCTTCTGCGTGGGACGCAATTATGCCGACCACGCGCGTGAAATGGGCCATGATCCTGAGCGCGAGCCACCGTTCTTTTTCCTCAAGCCGGGCCATGCTTTGCTGCCGGAAGGGCGAGATTTCCCCTATCCGTCATCTTCCCGCGACGTGCATTATGAGTTCGAGCTCGTCGCCGCGGTCGGCAAAGGCGGCACGGACATTCGCGTCGAAGATGCGCTGAACCACATCTATGGATATGCAGCGGGGCTCGATATGACCAGGCGTGATCTGCAATTGCAGGCCCAGAAGATGGCCCGGCCGTGGGACGTCGGAAAAGGCTTCGACTACTCGGCTCCCTGCTCTGCCGTGGCGCCGGCGAGCAAAATCGGCCATCCTAAGAAAGGAGCGATTTGGCTGGAACGCAATGGCAAGCGCGTGCAGAGTTCCGACCTTTCGGCCCTGATCTGGAGCGTTCCCGAAATTATTGCGCAGCTCTCGAAACTCTTCAGATTGACGCCGGGCGACCTGGTTTTTACGGGAACGCCCGCCGGCGTCGGACCCGTACAACGAGGTGAGGTCCTGCACGGGTTCATCGAAGGCGTAGGAGACCTGAGGGTCCGGATAGTGTGAGTAAATGTTTCGCCCTTGACATGGAAATCGCCGCGCACACACAATGCAGCGAGTTTTTCCGGCGTGGTCTCCAGCTTCTGAGTCTGTTGTCGCACAGCGCGGAGGAATGGTTATGTTGCCGCATGAACGGGTCCCCTATTCGCCGATCAAAGACCGCCCGCGGCTCGCCTTGCCGGGCGGAGCGCGTCTTGCGGTATGGGTGATTGTTAACGTCGAGGACTGGAATCCGCAGGAGCCGCTGCCGCGGACCGTTCTTACACCACCGGCGGGTGGTTCCCCAATTCCTGATATCCCAAACTGGGCGTGGCATGAATACGGAAATCGCGTGGGTTTCTGGCGATTTACCGACGTCCTGGATCGCTTTCACATCCGCGCTGCCCTGGCCATAAACGGCTCTGTCATCCAAAAGTATGAGCCGATTGCACGGGCGGCTTTGGAACGCGGATGGGAGTTCATCGGCCACGGTTTCGGCCAGAAAAATATGCAGAAAGTTCCGGATGAACGGGCCGATATCGCCAAGACGACGGCGGTGATCCGCGAATTTACGGGACGCAAACCGCGCGGGTGGCTGGGCCCCGGTCTCACGGAGACTTGGGATACTCCGGATATTCTTGCCGAGGAAGGTTACGACTATGTGTGTGATTGGGTCCTCGACGATCAACCGGTTCTGCTCAAGACGCGCACGCGCACCTTGGTCAGCGTGCCCTACACGCAGGAAATCAATGATGTCGCCATGATGCTGATTCAGCACCACACAGCAACAGAATACCGGCAACGCGCCATCGATCAATTCGAGCAATTGTATGCCGATGCGGCGGACTCGGCGCGGATCCTGGCGCTGGTGATACACCCGTACATCATGGGCGCGCCCCATCGGCTTCGCTATCTCCGCGAAGCTCTCGAACATATCCAGCCGCGTCCCGGCGTCGTTTTCTGGACGGGCGAAGAAATTCTCGAGTGGTATCTCGGCGCGATCAAGCAGACGCAACAACGAACGGCAGAGCTCGGGAGATGAACTGACGGCCGCACAGGAAATCACAAAAGCGGATTCCGTGGCAAGGATCCGCGAATCCGGCCAGGCTGCGCGCCAATCATCCAGCACGCGAGTGCCCGCCGCGGCAATGTTCAGCGTGCTGCTCCTCTCCTACGTCATCAATGCGATGGACCGGCAGCTTTTCCCGTTGCTTGCCGCCGATGTGCGCCGGGAGTATGGTTTTTCGCTGCCGCGCATCGGTCTCCTCTCTACAATTTTCACCCTCGGCATGGCGTTGGCGGGGCTGCCGACGGGCTATCTCCTGGCGCGGTTCTCGCGTAAGACCGTGCTACAGATGGGGATCGCGATTTTTTCGGCCGGGACGGTGCTTACGGTGACGTCCCACGGCTTCCTGGACATGCTCAGCTATCGCGCCGCGACCGGCATCGGTGAAGCCATGGAACTCACGGCTCTTCTGGCTATCGCCGCGAATCACTTTACACGGCGTCGCGCTGTGGCGGTCGGTGCGGTCAACTTCTGCTTCGCTATGGGCGCGATTATCGGCCCCATCCTCGGCGGAGTGGTCCTGAGCGCCTATCAAAGCTGGCGCCTACCCATGATTTTTTTTGGGTTGCTCGGCGCGCTGGCGATGGTCCTCATCGCCTTGATCGTGAAGCCTTTTTTCACGGAAACGTTCAGCGAAGCGCAGGATGACCCACACGAGCCAACCAGCGGGTCCGGCGCGCCAACGCTCCTGAACAGGAATACCGTCCTTCTGACGACTATGAGCTTGATTGGCGGCCTCGTCATTTACGGTTATCTCGGCATGTATCCTACCTTCCTCCGAGAAGGCCTTCATTACACGCCGACGGCTGCCGGCGCGGTTGTGGGCGCTTTCGGATTGGGTGCGCTAGGCTCTTTAGGCGGGGGCTGGCTGGGGGACCGTTTTTCAGCACGGCACGTGCTCGGCGCGGCTTTCCTGTGCGCCGCCGCGTTAGGATACCTGATCTTCCATGCATCGGCCTTTGCGGTTCAGTTAGCTTTGTCATTCGCCTGGGGTTTGATCGTGAGCGGAACGATTTACGTGAATTTGGCGGGCTACCACGTGAAGGCGGTGCGGAATAATTTGGCCAATCGCGCTTCGGGCATCTTTGTCAGCAGCCTATACGGTTCCGCCGCGGTGGGCGGCTACCTGATGGGTTGGATCGCAGGTCACGGCGGCTGGGTCTTAGCGGGGGAAATCCAATTGACTGTACTTTCGCTGGTCGGCGCAGGTCTGTCGCTGGCCCTGCGGTCCAGTCGAATGTCACTGTAGCTCGCCGCGTGGCGTGAGGACACTCCGCCAGTGCCGTTCCAACTTGATCCGGCGAGAGGTTCGGCCCAAAGAGCCTGCGATTGGCTGTGGGGTGGCCTAGTAGAGAATTTGGTGCAAATAGTTGGAACGGCATCAGCAGGATCTTAAGGTAACCATGAGAGCGTCCCTTCAGGTTCGAAATGGGACCGGAACGCTAGCGTTGCTGATTGCGCTCGCCTTCACTAAAGCACTGAGCGGTCTCTGCCGCTAGCTGAGGCCTGAATTCAGCGCCTCGACTCCTCGAGAAGTTGCCCGAGATATTTTTGCCACGCCGCAGCCTGGAAAAAAGTATAGTGGCCGCGGGTTTCCTTGGTAATCGGCAGCAAGACGAAGTGGCCCTTTTTAATTTTGGGCATTTCGTGTTCGGCGACGCCCATCTCACCGGGGTTCCAGAAATCGTCCAGAGTATTGACCAGCATGACGTGGGCGCTGATCTTGCCGAGGTCCGCCTGCGGATCGTAGTTGCGCGAAGCGTCGTATTGGTAGACGAAATCATTGGCATCGGTGGTTTTCATGTTTTCGGAAATGTATTCGTCCACGTATTTGTCGGCGGCCGCCGCGGTGGGATATTCCGCTTGCCACAACGTCGGCGCACTGCCAACGACGAGCAAGTGCCCCAGCGCCGCGCGCAAACCGTACGGCTGCTGCGTGTAATTTCCGTGGTTGTATGCGGGATCGAGCCGCACGTCATCGATCATGATCTTGCGCACCATGCGATTGCGGCCGGCGATCCGGGTAGGAAGGCAGGAGAGCAGCATCAGGGCGTCGACGTCATCGGGATTGGACTCCGCCCACATGAAACCCTGCATGCAACCCATGGACGTGCCGACGAGCAGGCTCAGGTGGTCGACTTGCAAGCCTTCGCGCAGCATCAGGCGGACGGCGCGGATCATGTCCCCATAGTCATAATGCGGGAATTTCGCGCGCAAGGCATCGCTGGGCTTGCTCGATTTGCCAAGTCCCGCGCCGAGTTGATCGGGCAGGATAAGGTAATATTTGGACGCGTCGAGCAACTGGTCGCGCCCAAAGAGGACGCCCGCAAATGACGGCACGAGGAAGACGCCGCCCTTGCGATTGGTTCCGTGCAAGATGAGCACGGCGTTGGTTACGTGGCCGTCAGGGCCGCGTCGCGGAGTGCCGATTGTGGTGTAATGCATGCGAATCTCAGGAAGCGACTGGCCATCGGCAAACCTGAAATCGCGCGCGACGAAGTCGCCTTCCTTGGGCGGCATGGTTGTTAGCGGCGCGGCCTGTTGTGCCGGTGCTGGCAGGGCGCAACAGACCAGCATCGCGACTGCGAGCATGGGCGTCCATCTTGCGAACATAGCGCTGATTCTCCTGGCGACAATTACACCATCCGATCTTATACCCTAGGTGCGACGTAAATGCAGCCGATCAGGACCCATCAGGGCCCATCAGGAAAGGATTGGCGATGCCATGAAGGTTGCTCCCGATAGCGCCGCAGAAGAACAGTTGGGGAGACTCGAGTCCTTGGGTGTGGGGCTGGCCGATTGGTCGCAACGCTGGTTTCCGGATGCCTTCGTCTTTGCCCTGCTCGCACTGATCATTGTTTTTATTGCCGGGATGCTTACGGGATCTCGATTTCGAGATCTCATTGATTATTTCGGACAGGGCTTCTGGAGTCTCATTCCGTTCACCATGCAGATGGCCATGATCATCATTGGCGGCTATGTGGTGGCGGTCTCGCCGCCGGTCTCCCGGATCATCCGGAGGCTTTCGCGAATTCCCCGGACGCCTCGAGGTGCGATTGCTTTTGTTGCATTGTTCTCGATGCTCACCTCACTGATCAGTTGGGGGCTCGGTCTGATCTTCGCCGCCCTGTTGACACGAGAGGTTGTGAAAAACATACGCGGCATCGACTACCGGGCCATCGGCGCGGCCGCTTATCTCGGCCAGGGCACCGTGTGGGCCTTGGGCTTTTCCTCTTCTGCGGCATTGTTGATGGCCACTCCGGCGGCGATTCCCGCGAACCTGCTCAAGATCAGCGGGGTGATCCCTCTGGGGCAAACGCTCTATCTTCCGCAAAGCATGATTATGGCTTTGGTCCTGATTTGTTCCACCGTGCTGGTCGCCTATCTCTCCGCTCCGGCGCGCTCGGTAAAGACAGCGGAATGGTTCGGAGTGGCCGAGCCAGAGGAGGCGCCGCCGGAGAATGCCGGGCCTGCAACAAAGGGCGAGTGGCTGGAATATTTTCCACTGCTTTCTCTCATTATCGGCGTGATTGGCTTGGCTTATCTTGCGCGGCTGCTGGCCGCGCGCGGGCCGCTCGCGGCGCTGGACCTGAACAGCTACAACTTTCTATTTCTCATGGCCGGATTGCTGCTGCATTGGCGGCCGCGTTCCTTCACTCGCGCCGTGAACAATGCCGTCCCGGCCACGTCTGGCGTGCTCATTCAATTCCCGTTTTATGGCGGGATTTTTGGCATCGTAACCATGTCGGCCATCGCGCGAGACATGGCTCATTTCTTCGTGCGCATTTCCTCGCACGGAACTTTCCCGCTGTTGGTGTCCATCTACTCCGCGATTTTGGGACTATTTGTCCCATCGGGCGGAAGCAAATGGATCATCGAGGCGCCTTATGTTTTGCAGGCGGCCAACGATCTGCATGTTCATCTCGGCTGGGTAGTCCAGATCTACAACTCTTCGGAAGCGCTGCCCAATCTGATCAACCCTTTTTGGATGCTGCCTATTTTGGGAATACTGAAGGTACGCGCGCGCGATCTGGTAGGGTTTACCGCGCTTCAGCTCATGGTGAATTCCATACTGGTTCTTTTCCTGGTGTGGTTCTTCGCTCGCACGCTGACCTATCTTCCGCCGGTCATTCCGTGATGCGTCAGTGCGCGAGACCGTGAGTAGAGCGGCTGAATAACCGCGGGATCTTCGAACCTCAGTCGTTGGTCTTCCCGGCGTATTGTCCCGCTTTGGTTGCGAACCGCCGCTCCAGTTGCTGAATCTCAGCAAGTCCAATCATCTCGTTGAATTCCTGGAAGGAAGTGCGGTCGGGAAAAATACGCGCGGGCGTGCCCTCAGTCTTGATCTCTGCCAGTGCCGCACGGATCGCTTTGGCGGCGACCAGGAGCGCGCTGATCGGAAAGATAACGATGCGATAACCGAGTTCCTTCAACTGCTGCAGCGGCATCGGCGGAGTTTTCCCGCCCTCCGCCCAGTTGAAGAGCAGGGGCACATCTGGGAAAGCTCGAGCAACCTGCGCGACTTCTTCCTTATCCTGCGGCGCTTCTATAAAGAGAATGTCGGCCCCGGCTTCGCGGTAGGCTTTCGCCCGGCGCAATGCGCTATCGAGGCCTTCCACGGCGCGGGCGTCGGTCCGCGCGATGATTAGAAAATCGTTGGAGCGGCGCGCTTCGACCGCGGCGTGAATTTTTTCCGTCATTTCGGCGGTGGGAACGACCTGTTTATTTTCCATGTGCCCGCACTTCTTGGGCATGGCCTGATCTTCAATGTGGATCGCCGAAACCCCGGCAAGTTCGTACTCCTGGACCGTGCGAATCACGTTAAGTGGATTTCCGTAACCCGTATCGGCATCGGCGATGACCGGCAGTTCCACCGCTTGAGCAATTCGCCGCGCGTTATCCACCATCTGCGACATCGTCAGCAAACCAACATCGGGCCGGCCGAGCAAAGATGCCGAAGTGCCGAACCCGGTCATATAAACCGCGGGGAAGCCGGCCTGTTCGATCATCCGCGCGCTCAAGGCGTCGTAGGCACCCGGCGCCAAAATGGGTTCCGGGCCGCGGACCATTTCGGCCAGCTGAGGCGGCTTCCGCCGCTTGCCTCGCAGGAAATCACTCACTGTATGAAGTCCTTTGCCGAAAAAATCGTCAGTGGGGAAACGGAGCTAACGGAGCTTTTTTGCCGTCCGCCAAGGGCGAGCGCGCCACATTCATAATCATGGCCAGCGTCGTGTAGTAGCCAACCAGGCCGGTCATATCGATTACGCCCTGCTCGCCAAACTTGCTTACGGCGCGGGCATAGGTCGCGTCGCTGACGCTCTGGTTCTGCCGTAGTTCCGTGCAGAAGTCGTAGACAATCTCTTCGTCCGCTGCCATTCCTGTGGGGCGGCGCCCTTCGGTTATCGCGCTGATCGTCTCTTGCTTCACGCCGGCCTTCAATCCATTGACTTGGTGCACGTCATATTCGTATTGCTGCGTCCACTGCCTCGCGGTCAAAAGAATGACGAATTCGGTAAGCTTCGGCCCGATGCTGTTGTGGAAGCGAACGTACTCGCCCGTCTTTTGCAGCACGCTCATGAACTCAGGGCTGCGGAGGAGCGGAACGAAAGGACCCTCCGCTCCCCCTGCTCCGCGCGGCCCTGAGGTCACCTCGTCGAAGGCTTTCTTTTGCGCTTCAGTCATCTTGTCCTTTGGGATAGGCGGCATGCGATCCTGCGCCGCCGCAGCGCCTACGATGAGCAACAGAATACACGCATCCAGAGCAAACGTTGCGACTCTCACAGGCAAACTCCTCCTCGATCGTTTCGTATGGAACGCTCAGCGCCGATCTACTTCGCAGGCTTTAGCTCGGCGTAAAGCTGGTTCACGAAGCGTTCGGTGGTTTCCTTGGAATTGGGGACCTTCGCATCAAAGTCGGCCGTCGGACGGGCGGCCAGCACTTCATCCTGCGTCTTGCCTTGCGTCACTAGTTGCGACACCTTATCGCGAATGGCCAGGATCATATCGCGGTGCGCCATGACTTCTGCCCTGCCAACCACGGGGCCATGGCCCGGAACGATCTTGGTATTCGGACCCGCGAGGCCGATCAGTCGCCCGAGCCCATCCACCATGCCGTTGAGGCTGCCGCCGTTCGCGCGATCGATATTGGGGTACTGGATCGAGCGATAGTAATCGCCGCACATGATGACATCAGATTGGGGGAAATAGACGAGCGTGTCGCCATCCGTATGCGCCCGCGGAATCGCAATCATCCTGATCTCTTCGCCGTTCATGTGAAACGTAAGCTGCCCCTCGTAGGTGATGAGCGGGAGCGCGGCTGCAGGAGCCGGGGTACCGGGCGTGCCATTTGCCGCGGGCACCGGGTGCATCAGCCGGTCGCGCAATTGATTTCGAGAAATAAGCACCGCGCCCATCTTGGCGAAATTTTCGTTGCCACCTGTATGGTCGGGATGTACGTGCGTATTGACAATAAATCGGACCGGCTGGTTTGAAATCTGCTTGATCGCCGCCGCGATTTTCGCGCTCAGCGGCGCGAACTGAGTGTCCACCATGAAGATGCCATCCGGGCCCGTCAGCACGCCGATCGTGCCGCCCTGACCTTCGAGGGTGTAGAAGTTGTTGCCGAGTTTGGTGGTTTTGATCTCCACCTTGCTGAAATCGGGTTGGCCCTGAGCTTGGGAATATGCCGCCACGGCCAATACCGCAAAAATCGCCAGCATTGCCCGCCCCACTGAATTGGAGATAATTTTCATCGTCATCGCTCCTTGCTTGGGAAGATCGATTCGCATACTGCAGCCTTTCGGTTCCAGGGAGTATATACCTTCGGAGGCGGATTCCCGAACTGGAAGGTTATGCCGAACTCCAAGGCTATGGAGAATAATCTGATTCACTCGGAAGATGCTTGGGGTGTATAAGGGGACTATCGAGGTGGCTCAGAACAGAAGTTAGCGATCCGCCCGACTTAGGTTGCCACAATAATCGTGCGGGTTACGTGAGGAGGTCTGCCATGCGGAGGGCCAGAGTTCTCTATTTCGGCGGCGCAGTGCTCATCGCCATCGCCGGATACCTGATTACTGCCCGGACCAGTCTCCATGCGCAGCAGCAGCGCGCATCGGTGCAAGTCGGCGCGAACGATATCGGCGGCGTGGTCTCCAGCAGCAAGGGACCGGAAGCCGGAGTGTGGGTCATCGCGGAGACGACGGACCTGCCGACGCGCTACATCAAGGAAGTGGTTACCGACGACAGCGGGCGTTACCTCATCCCGGACTTGCCGAAGGCCAAATACAACGTGTGGGCGCGAGGCTACGGACTACTGGATTCACCGAAAGTGCAATGCGAGCCGGGCAAGACGGTTGATCTAAAGCCCAGCGTGGCACCTGACGCGAAGAGCGCCGCGGAATACTATCCTGGGAACTATTGGTATGCCCTCCTGCAGGTACCCGCGAAGAACGAATTTCCCGGCACCGGTAGCAATGGCATCTCGCCGGGCGTAAAGAGCCAGGCCCAATGGAT
>WNGG01017063.1_pt1 | contig 10289 bp, 6 predicted proteins | sample 5400661 | NCBI WGS metagenome assembly WNGG01 (sample SAMN13153372, study PRJNA577476) | soil metagenome | isolation source: 100 cm soil or saprolite under Garry oak tree replicate 1 | place: USA:California | collected 2016-06-15
ATAAATCGTCGTATGTTCGTGCGCGGAAACCGCCACCGGCGAGTTCCACTGGAAACGGTAATGCGGCTCGCCAACTTTCGCTTCCGGCCGTATGGAGCGCTGTTGCCCTGTTCTCATGTCTCGCCGGTCGATAAAACCATCCTGTGATTCCGTGTAAACAATCCATGGCTCGACGTTGTCGATGGCCGCATAAAAGCCGTCGCCGCCGTGAATCACCTGCCAGTCTTCATTGACGATGCCGTCGCGAGTGAGCGTCTGGCTCGGCCCGCACCAGCTGCCGTTGTCCTGCAATCCGCCGCAAATGTGATACGGTTTCTCATTGTCCAGCGCTACTTCATAAAATTGGCCGATCGCAATCGTGTTGACGAAATCCCACGTTTTTCCGGCGTCGTAGCTCCAATGAATACCGCCGTCCGATCCGGTGATCATGTGATTGGAATCGGCCGGGTCGATCCACATGGCGTGATAATCGCCGTGAATCCCATGGACACGCTGCGTGGAAAACGTCTTGCCGCCATCCTCGGAGTAAAACATGGGCGCGCCGAGTTCCCAAATCCGCAGATCGTTGTTGGGATCGATGCGGATTTGGCTGTAATAGGAGGGGCGTGGATCGGTGTCGCCCATTTTCTTCCACGTCTCGCCTTTGTCCTCGCTTCGAAAGGTGCCGCCTTTTTCGTGCTGCACCACGGCGTACACGATATTCGAATCCTTGCGGTAAATATCCAGCCCGATGCGTCCCGTTTCGCCGCCGTTCTCGTACGGCAGCCCTTTTGTCAATTTCTTCCAGGTTGCTCCGCCATCGATGGTCTTGTAAATCGCGCTGTCCGGCCCGCCGCCATTGAAACCGTAGGGAGTCCGTCGGCGCTCGTAGGCCGCTGCATACAAAATGTCCGGGCTCTCCGGGTCCATGGCGATATCGCTCACCCCGGTGTCGTCATTGATTTTCAGAACCTGAGACCACGTCTTTCCTCCGTCGCTCGTCTTGTACACGCCGCGCTCCGGATTCGCTCCCCAAAGATGGCCCAGCGCCGCCACGTACACGATATCCGGATTCTTCGGATGAATGACGATTCGCCCGATGTGATGTGTCGCCTCCAGCCCCATCTTTTTCCAGGTCTTGCCCCCGTCCACGGATTTGTATGCTCCCTTGCCCCACGACGAACTCTGGCGGTTATTGGGCTCGCCAGTCCCGACCCACACGACCGCCGCATCGGACGGCGCAATCGCGATGTCACCGATCGTCGAAACACCCTCTTTGTCGCAAACCGGTTCCCAGGTCGTCCCGTTATTCGTCGTTTTCCAAACGCCGCCGGAAGCGGTGCCCACGTAGACGATCTTCGGATTGCTCTCGACCACGGCGAAGTCATCGATGCGCCCGCCCATGACCGCAGGGCCAATCTCGCGAAATTCCAGCTTCTTGAATTTATCGGTGGGATTCGGCTGGTCGCCCGGTGCCGCCGGCGCGCTCCCGCTAAACGCGCTCAGGAAGGCCGCCGCAATCAGAGTCGTGCGGAGAGCACTCAACATATATTTCATTTCCATCCCCCTGCGCGCAGGGCCCGGCGCGCTGCTCCGGCTGAACCGCACTGCGCATCAAATGTTTCTGGAAGGGCCAACCGACCCTGTGCAGATACAGACGCGCCGCACCCCTGCCGCGTTTCACGCGCCCGCAATTCGGGCAACTCCATTCTCAGTCGCCGCATGCAACTTCCTTGGTGCGCTTGCATTCAAATCCCTGCGACTCCATGCTAGCCTATGCATCTGCTTCCCCTGACCGCATGCTCCGCGTGACTCGTCATCTTTGTGCACCGACTCTTTCCACGCTGCGTGCACGTTTTTTCTTGACCGTGCTTTTCGCCGCTCTGGGATACCCATACGCCGGCTCCGCCCAAGCTCAACAGGTTCGCCCGCCCGCGGGTAGGGCAGCGGTCGCGGAGTTGGAAGCGAAAACGCAAAGCCGCAAAGGGGACATAACCACAGCCGACGGTGATGTGGATATTCGCTACGCGGACACGCGTCTCCGCGCCGACCATGTCGAGTACAACGACAAAACCCAGGAAGCCGTCGCTACCGGTCACGTGCAACTCGACTACCGGAGCGAGCATCTCGAAGCCGCCGAAGCGCACTACAACGTCAGTACCGGCCACGGCCTCTTTGTCGATGTTCGCGGCACCTTCAAAATCGAACGGCAGCCCAACGCGGAAATTCTCCTTACTGAGAATCCCCTGTATTTCGAAGCGCGCCGGGTGGAACGTTTTGCCGGCGATCTGTACCTGGTTCACCGCGCCTGGATTACCATTTGCGACCCCTCCCACCCCAAGTGGCAGTTTTATGCTCCGGATGCCAGGATTCACGTGGATCGAACGGTCGCGCTCGTCAACGCCAACTTTCGATTATTCCGCGTTCCGCTCATCTGGCTTCCCTACGCCACGGCCCCGGCGGGCCGCAAAGTCCGCCAATCTGGCTTCCTGGTCCCCGACATCGGCCAGACCTCGCGCAAAGGCTTCGTCCTGGGTGATGCTTTTTATCTGGCTCCCTCGCCGTGGATGGACGCAACTTTCGGGGCCCAGTACATGAGCCGGCGCGGTTTTCTGGAACGCGGTTCCTTCCGCGCCAGGCCTTTCGAGAATACTTCGGTCGAATACACTTATTTTGGAGTTGACGACCGCGGCCTCTTGAACCCCGACGGCACCCGTTCTCCTCAGGGCGGTGAGCAGCAGCGCCTCGAATTGCAATCCCTGCTGCCCCACGGCTGGCGCTTTGTCACCGATTACAACCAGCTTTCCTCTCTCACTTTCCGTCTCGCGTTTGCCGACACCTTTGGCGAAGCCGTCAATTCCGAGGTCCGCAGCGCCATTTTTCTTACCAATAACTTCCGCGGCTTCAGCCTGAATTTCGCCGGCATCAACGACAAAAACTTTCTCACCCTCCCCGCTGCGGCAACCTCCACTACGCCGGCCGCCCCCGCCTCCAGTGTCATCCTTCGCGATTTGCCCCAGGCGCGTTTCAGCTCCGTCGAACAATCTCCTTGGCGGAAAGTTCCTCTCTATTTTTCTTTTGATAGCTTCCTCGGGGCCGTGCATCGTTCTGATTCCGCCATGCCTACCCCCGCGTACACCCCCATTGACACTCCTTTGAGCGTCTCGCGCGAGGAATTCGCTCCTCGTGTCACCCTCCCCGTGCACTTCGGTCCCTGGTTCGGCGTGACCGCTTCCGCCGCGTTTCGCGCGACGCGCTACGGCGATTCCCTCAATTCTGCCGGCCTGGTCAGCGGAGCAGCCATTACCCGCAACACCGGCGAATTCACCGTCGAACTTCGCCCGCCCGCGTTCGAACGCTTCTTCGAGCGCCCGGAAAAGAAGAACAAGCCTCCGCGAAAGTACAAGCACACCATCGAACCGGCGGCCACTTACCGCTACGTCACCGGAGTGAACCATTTCGCCGATTTCATTCGCTTCGATAGCGACGCCACGCTAACCGACACCAGCGAAGTCGCGTATGGCTTTACCCAGCGCCTCTATCGGAAAGACGGCGACGGCCAGCCCCAGGAACTCATCTCCTGGCGCTTTGTGCAAAAGCACTATTTCGACCCCACCTTTGGCGGCGCCATCGTCAACGGCCAGCGCAATGTTTTTCAGGCGCTGGACTCCATCTCGCCTTTTGCCTTCGCTTTCGGTCCGCGCAACTGGTCTCCCATCGTCAGCGATTTCAAGATCACTCCGGGAGGAGCTTACGATCTGGAACAGATTCTCCAGTACGATCCCCAGATTCAGCGGCTGGTCACCATCGGCACGCTCCTCAAGCTAAAACCCTATCGCGAGTTCTTCGCCACTCTTGCTCATTTCCGTCTCGACGATAATCCTTCCCTCGGCGACCTGCCGGCCCAGCCGCCCCCCCAGCTTTCTCTTTTTCAGCAGCCGCTTTCGAACCAGATTCGCGCGCTCGCCGGCTACGGCAGTGAAAACCGCAAGGGGTTCAATTTTACGGGGGGTGTGGGCTACGACTTCACCAATAAAACCCTGCAAAGCCAGATCGTCCAGGTCAGTTACAACGGAAGCTGCTGCGGCCTCGCCGTCGAATATCGCCGCATCAATCTCGGCCAGGTCCGCACGGAAAATCAGTTCCGCGTCGCCTTCATCGTCGCGAACATCGGCACTTTCGGGAATCTCCGCCACAGAGAAAAAATCTTCTGAGGAGCCTGCTGATCCATAGTTGATCTCGACCTCAAAAGGCGCCGCACATTGCGCCAGGGTTTCGCGCGTCGGCATCCTTACTGGCATTCTAATCCGTGGTCTAATGTGACGCCTATGAACGATGCCGACCTGGCTTTCGCATCCATCGACGAAATCGCAAAACTCTTCCGCAAGCGCAAACTCTCTCCGGTCGAGCTCACCAAGCTCATGCTCGCCCGCATCGAGCAGCTCAATCCCAAACTGAACGCCTATCTCACCGTCACCGCCGAACTCGCCCTCGCTCAAGCCCAAAAAGCTGAATCGGAGCTCTTCGCCCCGCGCGGCCGCAAGAGCCATCGCGACCGCGGCCCTCTCCACGGCATTCCCATCTCATTGAAGGACAATATCTACACGGCAGGCATTCGCACCACGGCCGGCTCAAAAATTCTGAAAGATTTCGTTCCCCAACACGACGCCCAGGTCGTCTCTCAGCTCAAAGAAGCCGGTGCGGTCCTCCTCGGCAAGACCAACATGCACGAGTTCGCCTACGGCGTCACTTCCAACAATCCGCACTTCGGTCCCGTTCGCAATCCTTGGGATCTCTCCCGCATTCCCGGCGGCTCCAGCGGCGGCTCGGCGGCTGCCGTCGCTGCGGGCCTCTGCTACGGCAGCATCGGCACGGACACCGGCGGCTCCATCCGCATCCCCGCCGCGCTCTGCGGCGGCGTCGGCTTCAAACCCACCTTCGGCCGCGTCTCCGTCGCCGGCGTGATTCCTCTCTCTCCCCGCCTTGATTGCGTTGGCCCGCTGGCGCGCACCGTCGCCGACGCCGCTCTCCTCCTCGATCCCATCTTCGTTCGTGGCAGAAACGAACCGCCCCTGCGTCTCGGCGCGCGCGGCTCGCCCAAATCCCGCAAATTCCGTCTTGGCGTCCCGCGCAAATTCTTCTTCGATGTCGTCGCGGAAGATGTCTGGCTCGTCTTCGATGACGCGCTCCGCAATCTGCGCAAACTCGGCTCGCATCTGATCGACGTTTCCATCCCTTTGCTCCACGAAACCGAAGACGCCGGAAACCAGATCGCCTGGGCCGAAGCCACGCATTACCACCAGCAGGCCGGATGGTTTCCGTCCCGCGCTGCCGACTATGGCGAAGATGTTCTCGCGCGCCTCGCCGCCGGCGCCAAGGTTCCCGCCACAACGTATCTGCACGCATTAGAGCAGCGAGAATCTTTCATCGGCGCTTTCCACGCAGCGATGGCGGATGCCAATCTCGACGCCCTCGTCGTTCCCACCACTCCTATCCCTGCGCCAGTGATCGGAGAGGAAGCGACCCCCATCTTTGGCACGAATCATCCCACGCGCGCCCTGCTCCTTCGCTTCAATCGCCCTGCCAACCTCGGCGGCCTCCCCGCCATCTCGATTCCCTGCGGCCTTACTCCCGACGGCCTACCGGTCGGTCTGCAACTCATCGGCTCCGTCACCGACGAAGCGCTTCTCCTCCGCATCGCCCATGCCTTCGAGCGCGCTCATCCGCAATCCCGCCCGAATGATTTTCCTCGACTCAATAGCAGGAACTAAAGCGATAAACGCCTGTTCTCAAAACTTGTCTTTCCGATTCTCGCCGCCGGGGCGTATCATCCTGTGATCAGCAGCATGTCCGCCGCGGACCAGGCCGCGTCTCCCCACCAGGGTCCGACCCTGAGTCACAGACTCTTTCTTGCCGTTACCTGGATCCTCAAAGGACTGCTGCGCGCCGGCCTCCCCATGGGCCCGATGGTGCTGCTCACCGTGCATGGCCGCAAGTCAGGAGAGCCTCGCACCACTCCCGTAGACCTGTTCGAGCGCAACGGTCGCAGTTTTCTCGTCTCCACACACCGCCAGGAGAGCTCCAACTGGGTGCGCAATCTGCGCGTGGCCGGCGAAGGCGTGCTGAGCCGCGGTCGCAGCCGCCGACCCGTCACTGTTGTGGAATTGGCTCCCGAGACCGCCGGGGCCGTGCTCAAAGAGGTGTTGGGTCCTCGCCTGGCATTGCCGCTACGCGGGTTCGTTCTCCGCCGCACCTTTTCTGTCCCGCCCGCCGCACCTCTGGCCGAGTTTATCGCCGCCGCCCGCAGCCACCCCGTTTTCGAGATCGTCCCTGCTCGCGCTGTGTAGCCGAGTTCTCGTAAAACTGAGTAACCTCGCGTCGTTGTCGTGAAGTCGCCGGGAGGCAAGGCGCTTGCCCAACTCACTTCCGCTGCGCGAACGCTTCTGAGCAGCCTTTTCCCGGGCAGGTCGCGTCAGTGTTCACGCTGCACATCCGCGAGGAAGAGCCTCTTGCCCGATGACGGAATGTGAACAAATACGGGCCCACGAAGCCTTTTGGAAAACAGAGTTTCGCAGCTTTTCCGTCGTGTCCCAATTTCCACTGTGCCAACATGCCCAGCGAGCGGTATTTCTCTCTGTTCTTCCCTTCGTTTTTGCTCTGACCGCCTTAACGCCCAGCCCTCTCACCCGCCGATACAAGCTCATGAAGGATTGAATGGGGGCAGTCTGACACCGGAGGAGCGTCCACCGGAGGAGCCATACGCTTCATAGAGCAGTGTCCGCTGAGACAGAGGCAGAAAGGCGAGAGCCCCAGCGCAAAGCAGCACCAACCCCTGTAGCTGTCCCAAAAACAGGAGCGGCGTAGCAGCCCAGATCAAGTCCATGACCAGGACAATTGGAAACAACGTACGAAACTGTTTGCCAATGTCCGCAAAGTCAAAGCTAAGTGCAGTAAAGAGATAGATGCGGAGAGGAATTCCCAGCATAGCGACTGCGAGAAGCAAGAAGGCAAGCGTGTGCGTATTGTAGAGCTCACGGCCGACGCGAAGCACATCGTGGAATTTATAGAGAGCGACGCCGTACATGCCGAGATAGCCCAACTGTAGAAGCATGAAGAGGATTCTCGCTGTCGGCCGAGAGATGAGGAGCGGAGCCGGCATGCTGGAAGACGGCTGCGTTTGCACGGCGGCGCAAGAGAACTGGAGCACGGTGCGGAGCCTCACGAGTTCCTCGAACAGGGCGCGTGCGGACGGATAACGGTCCGCAGCATTCTTGCAAAGGCATCGAAAGATAATCGGTTCCGGATCAATCGGAAACGGAGGGTTTCCCCGCGTTAGATGCCGGGGCTCGTCCTTCAGGATGTTTGCGATCGTTGAAGTCGGGGAATGGCCGACAAAAGGATTCGTGCCCGTAGACATTTCGTACATTACCAAGCCAAGCGCGAAGAGATCGGTGCGGCCATCGAGTTCACCGCCTTGCAGTTGTTCCGGCGCCATGTATTCCACCGTCCCAACAAGCAGGCCCGAGGCGGTTGAGAGCGGCATGGTCTCCTCGGCACTGAGTGCACTCACGGTGGTCGCCGAGACGGGAGAATAAATCAGCTTCGCGAGACCAAAATCCAGAAGCTTGGCATGGCTGCGAGCAGTGATGAAAATATTGGCGGGCTTGATATCTCGATGGATGATTCCCTTAAAATGGTAGTCGCGGCCATCCTGTTTACCAATTTCGTGAACCGTGCAGATGTTCGGATGATTGAGCGCGGAAGTGGCCCGTGCTTCGCGGCGGAACCGATCCAACGCCTGAGGATCCAGTGCGTGATGAGGATGTATGAATTTCAGGGCCACGGGCCGGCCGAGTTCGGTGTCTTCGGCTTTGTAGACCACACCCATGCCGCCGCCACCGAGTTTTTCGACGATGCGGTAGTGCGAGATGGTGAGACCGATGATTGAAGCGGTATCGGTCATGGTGGGTGCATCTTACGATAGCCCCCCAGTGCAGGCAATTATCCGCTTCAGTTCTATGACCCCACAGAAGCTGTCGCACTAATAGATGCCAGCTTCCAGAATAGCCGTTACGTAGAAGTTTTCGCCAGCTAATTGACCCATTGAGCTAGCAGCATGAACCGGACAACTCGGATCGCCCCAAACGAACTTTTCCCGTAACCGGACCATACATTCCGCCGGCGCGGGGCGCTTCGGCTTGTGACCAGGACTCAGACTGAAAGCTCCTCACGATGGTGGCCGATTCGCCCCTTTCGCTGACCACCAGAACGCGGCGCCGCCGGTTCCACTTCCGAGTGCGCGGAGTCGCCCCTTGGAAACTGCTTTCCTACCCGCTATCCCGCTGCAAATAAATCACTTATATTTTCATTGACAGGGTAATTACTACTCTGGTAGAATGTTGTTGTTTAGAAGTGCGCCTCGCCTCCGCGAGGCTTTCTTTTTGGCGCCTGCTGGTAGCGCTGGCATCCTTGCCGGCTCTGGCCGCCAATCCTCAATCCAAATCCAACTTTTCAGGAGACTTCCATGTCTACAACTCGTTCTGCGTCTCTGTGTACCTTCACCTTTGCCGACGGCCGCCGCTGCCGCACTCCCCGCTCGTCCGGCAATCCGCAGTTCTGCTATTTCCATGCCCGCAAGCAAGCGCAAGCCCAGGCCGCCGAGGACATCGGCCGCGACATCTCCTATTTCTTCTCCGGCCGTTATCTTTCCGCCTGCGATCTCAACGCCGCCCTCGGCCGCCTCTTTGCCGCTGCAGCCCAGGGCCACGTCCAACCCAAAACCGCTTGCACCCTCGCCTATCTCGCCCAGGTCATGGTGCAATGCATTCAGCTCACTCAGAAGGAGTACGGCAGCGCCTTCGGCGGCGACGACTGGCGCAACTCCGTCCGCTCCTCCGTCAACGCCAATTCCGACTACTTGAATCAAGCTCCAGCCCAAGAGGCGCCAGGACCTGCAAACCAAACCCTTCAACCCGCCGCCGTTGCACCACCCGTCACCCCACCAACTGTGGCTCCACAAGCGGCGCCTCCCGCACCACCCCAGCCCGCTCCTGCCCCATCGTCTGTCGCAGTTCGCGACCCGAAAGCAGAACCATCGGTCCCTGCCAAAACCCCACCTGTCGTCGCCCCCTCTCCAGAAAGTACTCTACCCTCCCGCCCCAACACCTCTCCGTCTGGAAGCGCTCCCGCCGGGGCAAACATCCCTCCTTCGCAAACCCCCCGCCTCGATAGCACCGCCAGGATGGAGCCGCCTTTTCCGACTCCCGCCTGGCGTCGGCGCAGTTGGCGCTTACGCACCTAACGTCACCGAGGCGATGGTGAAGGCATCCTGACCGGGTAGCTTTCTGTAACTTCTGTAGAATCAACACTTGTAAAAGTGTATGAAAAGAAGGGACTTTATCTTCCTTTAGAATCAACACTTACGAAAAAGCAGGGGGAGGGGGCTGGGTTAGTGCGCGGGCACACGTTTTTCTGTTGCGCTGGGTACTGCACCTTGTAGCAAGAGTTTCGCCAGCGGTAATAGCCCGGGGCGAAGCAGCGAAGGGCCGCACGGTTTCAGGTTCCGTGTTGCGCTCCGCTGCTTCTAAGTGCTGGCAGTCCAATCGGTGGGCGGATACGCGATGCGCCAAAAGCTCGGTGCGGGCCGTGCGAATTCCACTGCAACCTTAGTCGGTCCCGTCAGCTCCTTCTCCACGTAGACCACGCGGCACTCTTTCTGTTCCCCGCTGTCTATGTTTTGCATGAGGAGTCTTTGCTTAAGCGTTACTTTTTCCGCTAAGGCCACCAATGCACCGTGCGCGTTGACAACCAACGTCTGCGCCCTTTCATAGAACTGCGGGCCTTCCTTTGGGGGTCTGTGAACGACAACTGAAACGGTCAACTCAATCCGCTGGCTGCGCCGCTTCCTCAACCATTGTCTTGTGCTAGTGAGCTGCTGGTTGCTCATAAAACCTGGATTCCACCTTATATTTTACACTCAGTCAGCGGCGTGGAGAAGCTGTGGAAGCCTGGCGGCGGCGTTGCGGAGAAGACTGGTGGGAGTTTCCGAGCCAGACCACGGTAAAGCTCGAAGTGGCAAGCAATCAAGCCCCTGTGCGAGAGGACGCTATCGAAGGCATGGTGGTTCCAAGATAAGCCGAAGCGACAACGGAATAAAACTCTGTAGCCTTGGTGACCTGCCCCCCATTTTTGGTCCAGGCATAAGTTAGCACTCCGGGGCTCCTGCACATCCGAACCTTCCCACGCCGGGGCGATGGAAACGACCGGCGTGGGGGGAGACGCCGGTCGTGCGGCGACACTTGCAGCGAACT
>WNGG01012783.1_pt1 | contig 10288 bp, 5 predicted proteins | sample 5400661 | NCBI WGS metagenome assembly WNGG01 (sample SAMN13153372, study PRJNA577476) | soil metagenome | isolation source: 100 cm soil or saprolite under Garry oak tree replicate 1 | place: USA:California | collected 2016-06-15
GCTCGGCCGGCGCGCGCCCGGCGACCGCCGGCCGGTCGGCCGCGATCTCGTCGGTGTACTCCTCCAGCACGGCGTGGAAGTTGGTGCCGCCGAACCCGAACGCCGAGACACCGGCCCGCCGCGGCTGCCCGCCGGGGGGACCGATCCACGGGCGCAGCTCGCTGTTCACGTAGAAGGGGCTCTCGTCGAGCCGCGCCCTGGAGTTCGGCTTCTCGACGTGCAGGGTCGGTGGCAGGACCTTGTGGTACAGCGCCAGCGCGACCTTCGCCATCCCCGCCACGCCGGCGGCGCACTTGGCGTGGCCGATCATCGACTTGACCGAGCCGATGGCGCAGGACTGCCGGGGAGCGCCCGCCGCCTCGAACACGCGCTTGAGCGTCGTGACCTCCGCCTGGTCGCCGGCGACGGTGCCGGTGCCGTGCGCTTCGATCAGCCCGACGGTGGCGGGGGAGAAGCCGGCCTTGGCGTAGGCGCGCTCCAGCGCCAGGGCCTGTCCCTCCGGACGCGGGGCGGTCAGCCCCTTGTCGCGGCCGTCGCTGGACGCGGCGATCGCCTTGATGACCGCGTAGACGCGGTCGCCGTCGCGCTCGGCGTCGGCCAGGCGCTTGAGCACCAGGATCGCCAGCCCCTCGCTGATCACGATGCCGTCGGCGCCCTCGTCGAAGGTGCGGCAGCGGCCGCGCGGCGAGTGCGCGCGCGTCTTGCTGAAGCACAGGAACATGAACGGGTTCTGGGCGGTATCGATGCCGCCGGCGAGCGCCATGTCGCTGCTGCCGGTCTCCAGGTCCTTGACGGCCAGGTAGAGCGCCGCCAGCGACGAGGCGCAGGCCGCATCCACGGTGAAGTTGGCGCCGCCCAGATCGAAGCGGTTGGCGACCCGGCCCGCGGCGACGTTCAGCAGGATGCCGGGGAAGGAGTCCTCGGTCCACTCCGGCAGCCGCGACAGCAGCTCGGGCGCGGGCGCGTCGATGAAGGTCGGGAGCTGCGAGCGGAAGGCGTACAGGTTGCCGAGCTCGCTGATCCCGCCGCCGGCGCCCAGGATCACCGAGGTGCGCTGGCGCGGGAACGGGCGGTCGAGGTACCCGGCGTCCTGCAGGGCCGCCCGGGCCGTCTCCAGCGTCAGGAGCTGGATCGGCTCGATGGAGGGCAGCGAGGCGGGGGGCATGCCATAGCGCATCGGGTCGAACGGCACGTCGTCGAGGAAGCCGCCCCATCGGGAGTAGACCTTGTCGCGCGCCCGCGGGTCGGGGTCGAAATAGCGCCGCCAGTCCCAGCGGTCCCCGGGGACCTCGGTGATGGCGTCCACCTTGTTGAGGATGTTCTCCCAGTAGGCGGCGAGACCCGGGGCCTTCGGCAGCAGACAGCCGATGCCGATGATGGCGATGTCGGAGGTGCAGCTCCTCGATCGTGCAGGTGGCGTCGCGCAGGGCGGCCACCTGGCCGATCATGTACATCCCCTCGGCCGCCTGCTCCCCGGGCGCCAGGGGCCGGAGCTTCGGGGCGCCCGGCAGGCGGCCGTAGTCCGGGTTGCGATCGACCCCCTTCGAGGCGATGCGCAGCCGGCCGAGGTTGAGCGCCTCGAGCACGTTGCGGATCTCCTCGGGAGAGCGGCCCTCCGCCAGGAGCCGGCGCCGCTCGCTCTCGAAGGCGCCGGCGAACGGCGTGTCGACGCAGCGCGTCGAGTGGCCGGGCCCGGTCTCCAGGAGGACGGTGCGCTCGCAGCGGACCGCGGACTCCTGGAACCCCTCGACGATCGCCCCCGAGGCGACCGCCTCGCGCGTGAACAGATAGGCGGTGCCCAGGAGCACGCCGACCCGCGCGCCGCGCTCGGCCAGCGGGGCGGCCAGCGCCGACACCATCGAGGCGCCGAGCGCGTCGTGGATGCCGGCGGCGAACAGGAGATGGCACTCCGCGACCTTGTCGGCGGGCAGCGACTCGAGGATCGTGTCGACCATGGTGTTCCACAGGACGAACGACGAGCGCGGCCCGACGTGGCCGCCGCACTCGCGCCCCTCGAACACGAAGCGGCGCGATCCGCCCTCCAGGAACAGCTTCAGGAGCCCCGGCGACGGCACGTGCAGGTAGGTCGCGATGCCGTCGCGCTCAAGGGCCAGGGCCTGGTCGGGGCGGCCGCCGGCGATCAGGGCGAACGGGGGGCGGAACTCGCGGACGACCTCGAGCTGCTCCTGGCGCAGCTCCAGCGGCACGAAGCCGAGGATGCCGACCCCCCACGGGCGCTCGCCCAGCGCGCGGCGCGTCTCCTGCAGGAGAGCCCGCGCCTCGGGGGCGCGCATCAGCGCCAGGGCCAGGAACGGCAGCCCGCCGCCCCGGGCGACCTCGAGGGCAAAGGCGGCCGTGTCGCTGACGCGGGTCATCGGACCCTGCACGATGGGATAGCGGGTCCCGTGCGCGCGTGCCAGGGGGCCGTTCTCGTCGAGCGGCCGCAGGGTCCTCGCGGCGGCCACGTGCGCGTCGATCGCCTGGCGCATCCCCCCGATGACGCCGCCCACGGTGCGAAACCTCCGGGCGAGGGGCGCCGCGAACGCGGCGTCCTGGCCGAGGACCAGCGCCTGGCGCTTCGGATCGTCCCAGCCGCAGCGCTCCGCGATCGCCTGTCGCAGGGCGGACCCGCCGGGTCCCGGCGGCGCGTCCGGCGCGGACAGGGCGCGCGCCGCGCGCCGCAGATCGTCGCAGGGCTGCAGACCGGCCCGGTCGTAAAGGCGCCAGGACTCGCCGGCGCCCCGGAGCAGGGCGGTCTCGCTGCCGTCCATGCGGCCGACGGCGTCGCGGGTCGCGCGCGTCAGGGGTGACTCGCGGGTCAGGAGGAGCTGCGCGTCCAGGACGATGCCGGCGGCCCCCGCGGCGTACGCCGCCGCGGCCGTGTGCAGCCCGAGGCCGCCCTGGGCCCAGACCGGCAGCGCCGCGCGCGTCAGCAGCCGCTGCAGCAGGATGAACGTCGTCTCGTCGCCGACCCGGCCGGCGGCCTCGTGTCCCTTGGCGATGAGACCGTCGGCCCCGAGACGCGACCCCAGGGCCGCCTCGTCCGGCGACGTCGCTTCCAGCAGGACCTCGACCCCCAGGGCGCGCAGTCCGCGGACGCGTTCCGCGAGCTCCTCCGGATCGCCGGGCGTCAGGACGACCAGACGCGCCCGCTCGGGCAGATCGCGCGTCAGCGCGTCGAGGAAGGCGGCGCGGCGGCCGTCGAATTTCACGCCGAAGGGCGCCCGGCCGAGGCGATCGATCCGGTGGAGGGCTGCGGCTGCGGCCGCCGCGTCGAAGGCCAGCTCGAGGTCGAGCACGCCCCAGGCGCCGGCGCGCGAGGCGGCGATCGCAATCGCAGGATCGGCGGCGCCCGCCGGCGTGAGGCAGATGATCCGGAATTCTCTCATGGCCAGGATCCTAGGGAATCCAGTACCAGACCTGCACCTTGAACCAGCGGATGATCGGCCGGAACAGGACGTCCCATACGGGCCGGTCGCCGGTCGCGATCTTGGCGTAGCCGGTCATGTCGGTCTTCAGCAGGCCGTCCGGGTTGGGAATCTCGGTGACCACCCGGACCACTCGTTCCGTCGAGCTGGACATGGCCACCTGGGACGCCCCCTGCGCCGGCCCCTGCACGGTCGCGGTGCCGGTCTCGGCGGTGTCGGTCGCGGCCACCGGCGCGATGCTCACCACGGTGCCCTTGAACGTGACGTCGTGGAACGCCCAGGGGGCCACCTCGACCCCGGCGCCGAGGCTGACGGCCGTCACTTCCTCCTCGGGCACCTCGACCTCCGCCCGGATGGTCCTGGCGTCCTCGATCTGCACCACGAGATCCCGCTGGCCCGGCTTCAGGTACGTCCCGGCGAGCTCCTCCACCCTCGGCGTGACGATCCATCCCGCGATCGGGCTCCTGAGCGTGGCGCTCTCCACGTCCAGGCGGTAGTTGTCCACCAGCGCCTGCAGGCTGCGGATCTCGGCCTCGATCGATTGCACCTGCTCCGGGCGCGCCCCGCTCTGGACCAGCCTCAAGCTGGCCCTCGCCTCCTCGAGCATCGCCGTGTCGATGTCCCGCTGCCGGACGGCGTTCTCGTAGTCCTGGTCCGACACCAGGTTCTGCCGGTGCAGCACCGCGTAGCGTTCGGCGCGCGGCCCGCTCCAGGCCAGGCTGGTCTCGGCCGTGCTCACGTCGGCCCGGGCGCGCTCGATCTCCTCCGGCTTCGGCCCGGCCTTCAGGAGATCGAGCTGGGCGCCGGCCTCCTCGAGCTTCGCCTGGGACGCCTTCAGGTTCTTCTCCTGCGCGCGGCCCGACAGCCGGGCGATCGGCTGCCCCGCCGTCACCCACTCCCCCTCGTGCACCAGGACCTTGTCCACCACGCCCTCGACCTCCGAGCGGACTTCGACGCGGCTCGCCGGCAGGAACCGGAAGGAGCCGCCCGTGTGATAGGGGTAGGGAATGAACATCGCGGCGGCCGCGGCGAGCGTCAGGACGCCGCGCAGCGTCCAGCGGAGCGCCGGCTTCCACCAGGAACGTTTTCGCGGCGTGGACATGCCCACCGCTTCGCGGACCGTCCGTCCCCGCCTGTCGGCGTCCGCGGGCGGCACCGGGGGCGCGGGCCGCGGTCCGGTCGTCGCTGTGGGGGCCATCTCGAGGCTCCTTTCAGTGTGTTCCTGACGAAACTGGCCTCTCCGAGTCTTCGGCACTCGGGGAGGCCAGTCCGTCAGGGAACTCGTCCGGCCGCCGTCAGGCGGCCGGACGGAACGCGCTCGTCCCGGCGATCAGGGTTCGATGTCCCCCGTGATGCCGAGATAATCCTGGAACGTCGGGTCACCATCCGTGTCGATCGCGATCAACCTCGGGTTCACGAAGCTCACGAAGCCGTCGAGCGTCAGGCCGCTGGCGCACACCGGCGGCGTGAAGGCATGCACCTGGTTCCCCAGGACGTCGATGGTGCTGTTCTCGGCCGCCGTGCCGGTGATCGTCTCGTCGGCGCTGGCGGTCGTGGCGGCGCACACGACGCCGGCCGTGCGGTGCAGCACCTGCACGCCCAGGAAGTTGGTCGTGAAGCCGGGTTTCCCGTCGGCGCAGGTCTGGAACTGCATGCTGGTCAGGAAGTTCAGGTCGAGACACGCCCCGAACAGATTGCAGTCGCCGGTCGTCGTCGCCGACGGCGAGAAGCAGTTCGGCGTGGTCGCCAGCGTCCCTTCCAGGGCGTTGTTGCCGTCGCGGTCCACCACCATCGCCACCACCAGGTCGTTCAGGCGCAGCGCCGTCTCGACGGCGGGGGTCGACGCGTCGTCCTGGATGAACAGGCGCGGCGGCACCTCGGCTTTGACGCAGAACAGGAGCGGCTGGCTGGCGTTCAACCCGACGTTCAGGTGCAGCAGCTCGGCGCCGGTGCAGGCGGCGATCTCGGTCGCCCCCAGTCCTCCGCCCACGGTGATGGGAATCGTGAGGCAGTTGTCGCCCTTGACGCCGTGGCAGGTGCCCTGCTCCACCGCGCCGGCGCCCGTCGTCAGCGGCGACGTCGCGCCAGGCAGCGCCTCGCAGTCGTGGAGGCGGAGGGCGTGGCAGATGCCCTGCAGGATCGCGGTGGCGTTGGCGTTCGAACCGGCCAGGGTCTCGCAGTCGGTGGGCAGCAGATCGCCGATCGTCTTGCCCGACGGCTGGCAGCCTGTCTGCAGCTTGCCGGCGGCGGTCATGCTGGCGAACAGCTGGTTCAGCGTGTCGTCCGCGACGAGCACGTAGGCGTTGCCCGCCGGCGGCACCGGCGGTCCCGGCGCCGGGGCCGGCGTCAGCACCGCGCCCGGGGTCTCGGGGATCGACGGGTCCTTGGTAATGGTCGAGAACTCGCCCTTCAGGCTGGCGGCCAGGCCGCCCGGGGTGATCTGGACGTCCACCAGATCGCCCTTGAGCGACTCGCCGAACGCCTGGATGACCTGGGGGTCGACCTTCATGTCCTTCAGCTTGATCGGGTCCGGCTTGCTGGCGCCGATCTGGGCCGTGAAGTCGGGGCTGAAGGAGAAGCTGACCAGCACCGGGTCGAAGTGGGTGCCGAAGATCCCGTTGCTGATGGCGATCAGGCCGTCCAGGATCCAGTTGCAGACCGAGGCCAGGCAGTTCACCTCGGCCTTCACCTCGCCGTTGGTGGTGACCGTGGCCACGACGCACTTGGTGCTGCCGGGGCAGTCGGTGTCGTGGGCGCACAGGATGCTGGAATCCACCTCGCAGACGCCCGTGGTCGGCGGATTCGGCGCCGAGGTCCCCTTGAGCTGGCTCTCGGTGATGTCGAACTTCACGCCGATGCCCGAGACGGTCAAGCCGAAGGTGGTGTCGACCTTGGTCTGTGCGATGCAAACGCCCGGCGTGCAGATGTCGGTGAAGGGCACGCACACCGCGGCGTCGGTCTCGCAGGAGCCGAACGAGTGCAAAGTCACCGAGAGATTGGGCAGGTTGATGGCGACCTTGATCTTGTCGTCCAGGAAAGTCACGGGACAGGAGACCTGGTTCGGGTCGATGTCGATGTGGGAGACGGTCGTCGTCACCGTCGGATCGCAGGAGCAGCCGCCGCTCACCTTCCGGCTGTCGACCACCGTGCCGTTCGGGATGTTCTCGTGGATCTTCTGCACGAAGAAGGTGGCCGCGTCCACGCAGCCCTTCGAGATGATCGTCTGCACGGCCGCGGGCGTGAGACCGACCACGAAGGCGTTCGGGATCTCGACCGAGCCGCCCTGGGGCACGAGGTTCTGCAGGATCAGGCTCTTCACCTGGTCGGGCAGATCCGGGCTGAAGGAGCTCGATAAGGTCCCGATGCCGGGTGCCGCGACGTCGCCCGTGGCGAACAGCAGCGACTTGAACGTGCGGTTCCCCGCGGCGTCGATGGCGTCGGCCACCAGGCGGTTCGTCCCGGCGTCGAAGGTCCCGAGCGGGGCGTCGCCGGTCGCCAGGTCCTGGGCGGCGTTGGTCTGTCCCAGGGCCGTGTCGATCGGGAGCTTGTACGTGTCCCCGGAATTCTCACCGTCCCCGGGAATGAAAATCGCGCCCGAGACCGGGAGCGACAAGCCGTTCACGGAAACGCTGGCGATCGCCTGGCCGTCGCAGACCTGCCCCTTGACCGGCGTCGGCACGGCGGGCGTCACCTCGCCGGGGGTCGGAGTGGTGATGTCGATGCTGAACGACATCGACGTGCCCTTGTCCCTCAGATCGTCCACGACGCAGTAGTTGGCCGGGAAGTCGGGGTACGACCCGGGCCGCTTGACCCCGTTGACCACCACCACGTGCCCGCCGCAGGCGAGCCCCGTGAGGTTCATCGTCAGGGTGTTGGAGGCCGGGGTGGCGACGGCCCCGCTGCTCACGACCAGGTCGGTCACGTGCACGAGGCTCCCGTTGATCAGCACGTCGCCGCTGTACGGCCCGCCCGGGAACTTGGCCGCCGGATCGATGCCGAGCCCCGACAGCAGGTTCACCCCGTCCACCTTGATGAACAGGCTGGCCGGATTGACCAGGGGGATGGCCACCAGGACGTGCGTCTGATCGCCCGCCGCCTGGGTCACGACGGTGTTGGCCGGCTCCAGAAGGTCGAGGTACGGGATGTTCGAGCAGAACGCCTGGGCCTTGTTCTTGCCGTCCTGGACCGTGACGCGCAGCAGGGGAACCGGCGCGTAAACCACTTCGTCCGCCCCCTTGACGCCCTTGTTCGTGGCCTTGAAATCAGAGGACCTGAGGCGGCTCGCCAGGTGGGCGACGTCGCCGTTCTTGACGGGGAGGTCCGCCAGGACGTTCCCCTGCACGTCGAGGGCGAGGAGCTCGGCCGTGACCACGGCGTCCGGACCGGCGCCCGAGGTGCTGAATACGATCTTCTGCTTGCCCGTGCAGTCGTTGCCGGACGGGCTGTTGATGTATGGCAGGGCGCAGGTCACCTTGAGCGCGGCGGAGCTGCAGTCGGGGTCGGCGCCGTCGGCCAAGCCGTCGCAGTCGTTGTCGATGCCGTCGCTGCAGGTCGGTCCGCTCGGTCCCTCGACGCTGCCGAGCCCGGCGGTGGCGCTGCACGCCGTGCCGGTGTGGTCGGGCTTGCAGACATAGACGCCGCTGGTCTGGCACACTCCCAGACCGGCCGTGCAGGGCTGCCCGAGACCGGTGGGGCCGGTCAAGAAGCCGTTGTCGACGACCCCGTCACCGTCGTTGTCGAGCCCATCGCAGACTTCCGGACTCTGGCAGTCGGGATCGGCCAGATCGATCAGTCCGTCGCAGTCGTTGTCGATGCCGTCCGTGCACCGGGCGGGGGTGTTCTCGGCCTTGGAAGGCTTGGGGGTGGCGTTGCAGACGGTGCCGTTCTGGGTCTGGTTGCAGACGAACTGGCCGGTGTTGGCGCAGGCCCCGATCCCGACCGAGCAGACAGCCCCGAGCCCCGTCGGTCCGCCGGTAAAGTCCTCGTCGATGAGATCGTCCCCGTCGTCATCGAAGCCGTTGCACAGCTCGGCGGTCTGGCAGGCGGGGTCCTTGTGGTCGATGAGACCGTCGCAGTCGTTGTCGACGCCGTCGAAGCAGCTCGCGTCACCAGCGGGACCCTCGGGTGCCTGGAGCAGCAGGCCCTTCGGCCCGAGCTGGCAGAAGGTCGCGGTGTGGTCGTCGGTGCAGACCTTGACCCCCCTCGTCAGACAGCAGCCGCCCTCCTGGCCGAAGACACAGGCCGGCGGGTCGCCGATCCAGCAGTCGAACCCGGCGTCGAACGTCTCGTCGATCTGGCCGTCGCAGTTGTTGTCGATGCCGTCGCACAGCTCGGTCGCCCCCGGATGGATCGACGCGTCCGAGTCGTTGCAGTCGAGTGCGTCGTGAGGACAGTCCGTGCTGGCCGGGGAGCCGTATCCGTCCCCGTCCGCATCCTGGCAGGCGGCCCAGGCGATCGGAGCGATCCCGAACGCCAGAAGCAGCATGAGACCTAGCGATACAAGGCCTGAACGGACAGCCCTGCCGACCCCCAACCCCCCGAAACCTTTCATCTGGATGTCTCCCGGCCCGCGCCATCGACGCGTTGAAATGCGGATTCAATTCTGGGCGCTCGACGACAAAAAAAGCCCCCCTGGCATCCAGAGAGGCCAACTTGACTGGAACGAGACTGAGTCAGGTGTCGCAGCACCCCCACTGCGAAACCTGCTAAAATAGTCAAGGGTTTTCCTGAGTGCACACGCGCACAGCCAAACCCGGGGGGTAGTCACCTTCAGCGGAGCTACCCCTCTCTTTTTTTTATCTTGACACTGGTGTTGTAATGACGGCCCCGCCCATCACACCCCGCCCCGGCTGTAGGCCGGAGCGCCCGATTTCTGCAACCCCGCTCTTTGCCCCTGACTTCCCCCGCCTAAAGCCCTGCTCGGGTCGGAAATGTCTCCGACGAATCCTCCCGACAATCGAAGGGTGGGATGTGGGCGAATCTATACGCCAAACGTCCTAGTGCTGTCAAGCGGTTTCTTGGCGCTCCGGCGGGAAAAGTTCACCATGTGAGCACACCGCGGTCGGACGTCGTGCAAGCAGAAATCATGGCGGCGATCGCCGGCTCGAAGCGCCTATCTTTTCGCCGGCCAGCCCCAACCCAGGATGCCGCCGACGAAGGTGCCGCCGGCCTCGACCTTCTGGCCGGAAAGAGTCACCTTGCCTCTCGAGACGCGGCCCGCGACGCCGATGTTGAACCGCGACCCGAGCCGCCAGAAGATACCGCCTCCCACCCAGCCGCCGACCACGGCGTCCGTCTCTTCGTTGGTCCCGTTCTTGATGCGGGCGGTAATCCGGGCGATGCCGCCACCGACATAGGGTCGCGCGGCTCCCGGCTCCCAGATCTTGCGCAGGCCGAAGGCGAGCTCCGATGTTTGTCCGTCGAAATGAGTGCCGAGGAGATCGCTACCGTTGCTCGAGCCGAGAATATCGGTCGCGAACCTGATGGGCCAGTGATCGCCGCCCCAGGTGACCTCGGCGCCGAACGCTCCCTGGCTGTCCACCGGATCCCAGTCCGATTTCTTGAGCGCCTTCGTGCCGATGATGAAGTTCACATCGCCTTTCCCGGCTGCAAACACCGAAGCGTGGTCCGCCAAGCCCGCGACGATCAGTAGTCCGATCAGCACCAGCGCCCAGCGCATGCCCGCTCGCTTCATTGCGGTTCTCCTCATCCTGACGAGTGTGGATCGTTTGGTCCGCCGCCTTGGCCTGCCCGAGCCGTCGCCCTTCTATCACGCCAACCGTCGATCGGCAAGCGCGGCGAGAATAACGCCGGAGGCAAAACGGCGGCGGCCCAGGAGGACGATCGCGGCGCGCCCGGGG
>WNGG01010041.1_pt1 | contig 10286 bp, 11 predicted proteins | sample 5400661 | NCBI WGS metagenome assembly WNGG01 (sample SAMN13153372, study PRJNA577476) | soil metagenome | isolation source: 100 cm soil or saprolite under Garry oak tree replicate 1 | place: USA:California | collected 2016-06-15
CGCTTCTGCCCGAGTGATCGCCTGTTCCGGCGACACGCGCTCATTCGTGACGCGGTCTTGGCGAGCGATCGATTGCCAGATCGGCCAGAACATCGACACCGGCACGTTGTCGGTCACCAAGCCCACCTTGACGCCGGCATCGAGCAAATGGCGTCGCGGCGTGTTCTCGCGCTGTCGGTCGGGCGGTAGCTTCGCCTGGGTGGCGCGGGCCGACTTGTAAATGAATTCGTTGGTGTGCGGTGTCACCAGCAGGCCCATCTGCACGATCTTTTCGATGTCCTTAGGCGATAACAGGCTAATGTGGCCGATGACCCATCGCCGTCCCTTCAGTGGCACCTCGCGGTCGACCTCAGACAATAGGTCGATCAGGCCGGGCGAAATGTTGGCATTGCAGATCGCGCGGATGTCGTTCGAAGCGAGGTGCAACAACAGTTCTTTGAGCCGCTCGCGCGTCAGGCCGGTGTCGTAGTTGAAACCTGCCCAACCGGTATAGGGCGACGCGCTGGCGCGCAGATCGTCGGACGGGCGCTTGCCGATGTTGATGTAGAGACCCGTCACCTTGAGCCAATCGTCGCCGAGTGCGGGCTCGCCAAGCCAGCCCGCCCACGCCTCGATGAAAGGACCGAGCGGAGCGTTGCCCGCCGCCTTCCAGTTCGGGCTGAACGCGAGTGCCGACCGCATCGTCAGGGCGCCGTCGCGGTAGGCATCCTTGTAGGCCCGTATCACCTCGTTCGCGACGCCGTGTTCTTCGAACACGCTGGTGGTGCCGTAGGCATGATAAGCCTGCATCGAGACGCGCAAGGCCCGGGCCCGATCCGCCCGCGTGAATCCGAAGAACTGCCGAAACCAGATCAGTTCCGCCAGTGGCTGCATCTCGCGTTCGACAAATACTCCGGTCGGCTCTCCGGCTCCGTCCTTTTCGATCGTCAGCGATGCCACCGGCGAGACCGTGTCGCGGGTGATGCCAGCACGCCGGAGCGCCTCGGTGTTGGCGATCGAGACGAGCGGCAGGCTGTGACGCCAGAAGCCCCAGATCGAGCGGATGAACACTGGATTGTTGGGAGCCGCGGCATCAAGCTCTTCGCGGGTCGGCCAGCGCTTTTCGGCCAAGATTTCCGGGACGTCCCAATAATAGGGTGGATCGCCGATCGGCATGGTCACGATCCACTCGCCTGGTTTTTTGCTGCGCGCGAGCTCTGCGATCCGGTCCTGGATGTCCCGGATCGACCGAACGCGCCCGAGGGCGGGATAAACAGTTTTCAATCCCTCCCGATCCATGTGAGCGTGGCCATCGACCAATCCTGGTATGACCGATCTACCTTTGAGATCGATAACGCGTGTCCATGGCGCAGTGTGTGCCGCCATCGCCGCATCCTGGCCGACAGCCAAAATCCGCTCCCCGCCAATGGCGACCGCTTGGGCAATCGTGAATCCCGAATCGATCGTGATGACTTTGGCGTTCTTGAGAATGAGGTCGGCAGGTCGAGCACCCGAAATTAGCGACGCCGGCGAGGTCGGCGCTAATGCTGATGTTTGCGCTGTGGCCGGCAAGCCCGCGCCGAAGGTCAAAGCAGTGCTGGCGGTCACCTTCAAAAAATCACGGCGCGGAATGCTTTCTTCCGTCATCTGTCCCTCCTCTTCCGCTGCCCATGCGGTGTTATGCTTGTTGGAACGAGGTTAGCGCGACTTGGTTGGCGACTGAAATGACCGCTCTGGGTCAAGTTCGGTAAAGCTCATAGCGAGTATATGTTGTCCGCTTTACCCCGATCGCGACCGCGCGGACATCCTCGATCGGCAGCTTCGTGCCAGGATCGGACAAAACGAGTCGCCACCAACCGGCCGGTGCGCATTAGCGGCCGATAGGCCGCGTAATGCACCGCCCATAGCAAAATGGCGCAATACGCTTCGCTATTGCGCCCTACGAGACTTCGGCGCCCAGCCATAAGCCTTGGCGCAGGCGCCGCCCATCAGCATGGCCTGCTCACTGTCGTTCAGGCGGCCGCTCTTAAGGAAGGGCTCGACGGCCTGCTCATAGTTGACGACGGCGAACGCGCGTGTCCAGTCCGTGCCCCACAGGCAGCGGTCGAAACCCCAGGCATCGAACACGCGGGCGAGCGGGTCCCAGATGTCGGGGAAGGGATACGGTTCCCGGGACAGCGTGCAGGCGCCGCTGATCTTGATCACTGCGTTCGCGCGCCTGGCGAGTTCCAGCACCTTCGGCAGGTCGGACCAGGGCTGCGGCGGCACGCGCGGCTGCATGATGCCAAGGTGGTCGATGATGAATCGCGTGTCGGGGTGCCGATCGATCAGCGTAGTGCCCGCGTCCAGGTTGCCCCAGCACAGGATGTTGACCGGAAAGTCGTGGCGAACGGCTGTGCGCAGGATCCGGTCGAGGCCCGGGTCGTTCGGCTCGCGGTTCGCCTCCTTCGTGAGGATGATGCGGATGCCGACCGTGCCCGGCGTATTCTTCCAGTCGGCGACGACATCGGCCACCGCCGGATCGTCCGGGTCGACCGGCTTGACGATGGCGAACCGGCCGGGATGGGCCCGTTGCACTTCCACCGCATAGCTGGCGTCGTAGCGGTACATGGAAAAGGCGGAGATGAAGATCGCGCCGTCGACGCCGACCTTGTCCATCGCCGCCACCATCTCGTCACCCGTGACGTGATCGGGCCAGTTCGGCACGCTGTGCCAGGGTCGCTTCGGAGTGTTCGCCTCATAGGCGTGGACTTGGGAATCGATGATCTTCATCGGGGGAGTTCCTCTGTGCCAGGCGAGTTTGGTATCGCCGCACGTCCGTGTCCAGAAGGGCCGGCCGCCCTGCGTTGCTGATGTCCGCAGTCGCGACGCGACGAAGGCGCACTGGCCATGAAGTGCGCCGCGGCCGTCACCGGCGTCACCGGACGGTTACATCGGTATTCCCGGCGCATTCAAATCTTCGGATATCGTTGTGGATGTCCGCTCAGGGTCAAAATCGGTAAGGCTCAGAATGAGCATATGTTGTCCGGTTTACGACTGATCGCGACCGATGTGCGGACATCCTCGAACGGCAGCTCCGTGCCAACAACGGACGTAGAGGCTCGTCGTCTCAGTTTGACTGTGGCGGCGGCCACGGCGTAGCCAAGGGCTTGCCTTTCTCCACGACATACATGGCAAGCACCTTTGTGCTCCGATCACCCGCCTTTACTTCATGCACGACAGCTGGGCGGACATGCCAGGATTGACCGGTTTGGATTGGCTTCCCGGGCTGACCACGTTCCAGCACGGTAAGATCGCCGTCGAGCAGATAGGCAGCGTCGAAGCCCGGATGGGTGTGAAGTCCTGTATTCACGTGGGGCGCGAGTTCGACCAGCATTATCACAGTTTCGTAGTTGCTGTCCGGAACGTCGAACGTTTCGAGGGTGGTTCGCCTGATCGGCTCCGGCATGACGGCCCTCCCGATTTGCAGTGCGGTTTGGTGAAAGCAGAATTTAGCAGAAATACTGATAGAGATGAAGGGATTCTATGAGCGCACGTCGATGAAGTGCCAGGACCGGACGTCGTCGGTCCCGGGTTAAGTAAACAGGCGAATGGGTACGTGCGATAGACATTCAGGCCCAGCCAAGCTCCTTCATGGCCAGGCCCGAATGCCAGATCTTCGTCATGTGGCTGATCTTGTCACCTTTGAACTGCATCACATAGACGTAATCAGTGCGCGTGCTCTTTCCGGTGGGAGAGCATGGACCACCGGGGCCGGTATGGGTGCCTGAGAAGACGCCGTAGGCAGCGACGTTGTTGCGTTCGGCATCGGTGGCGAAGGACTTCACCACGTAACTTCCGTTCGGCATGATCGTCATCAAGCCCTTCATCCAATCGGTGTATTGGGCGAGTGTCGTTACTCCCGCCAGCGGCTCCGCCTGGGCAGCGAAAGTCGCGTCCGGGGTACAGTAAGCCTTGCAGACCTCCCATCCTTTTCCGGCCTCGCAGGCGGCGAAAAAATCCTTGGCAATTGCGGTGATCGCTGCCATTGGCGTATCTCCGACTGTTCATCAACTCGTGAAGGCCGCGACTGCTCCGCCCTGCAAGTCATTGCGGCTCGCGAAGTCCAGCAGCGTATCGCTCGGCACCCAGCGTCGCAAAGAGTAAGCACTACTGTCCATTTGGCGCAAAACGAGATGGTCCGCTTTGCCTTCGGTCGCGACCATCGCGCGGACATTCTTGATCGGCAGCTTCGTGCCAGGACCTGCCATTCGACTGCCAATGCGCTCGGCAGACCTAAACGACACCTGGCGGCACTAAGAGGCAAGTCACCTCCAAACTGCCAAACGGATCGTAACGCATACAGACATGGATGCGCCCGTCTCCCGATTCCCGTATGGGGAAGGTCCTTGCAACGACAGCGTTGCCGCGCATCGACGAGATAATGAGTTGCGGCGCGCCCCCACCGATTGGGATAACCCAAGCCACGTTCTCGACAGCTGCACAGTAGTCAATTGCAATGCACTCTTCAGGGTACCAGGCGGGCGAAGCGGCCGGGAACGCCGGCCCGACCGTCGCGCAGGCGAGCGCGGTAGCAAGCAATATACGTTTGCGCATGGCTTCCTCCTTTGCAGGAAGCTAATTTATATCGATGGTGCAATAGATTGACTTTGAGATGGCCCTGATTTGTGCTTGAGATTATCCTGATTTTCGTGGTTGGGGATGGGACGACTTGGTGTCGAGCACGGCACATGATTTACGCCTTCGAAGACTATGGCCTTGATGCCGACCGCCGGGAATTGCGCCGCGGAACGGAACTCATAGCCCTCGAACCGCAGGTCTTTGATCTCCTGGAATATCTCATTCGCAATCGGGCACGCGTTGTCAGCAGCCACGATCTGATCACGGCGGTTTGGAATGGGCGCATTGTTTCGGAATCGACGCTCAGCAGCCGAATCACCGCGGTTCGCCATGCCGTGGGCGACAGCGGCGAGCAGCAACGCCTCATTCGCACCGTCGTCCGCAAGGGATTTCGCTTCGTCGGTGACGTGCGGGAGGAGAAAGGACCAGGTGCTGAGAGCGCTGTCGTTCAGGCGGGTACGGAATGGGCAGAACCAGCACGGCTTCACGCTGCGCGAGCGCTGCCACTTCCCGATAAACCCTCGATAGCAGTTCTCCCCTTCGCGAACATGTCGGGGGACCCCGAACAAGAATATTTCGTCGATGGCGTCATCGAGGATATCACGATCGCACTATCGCAATTCCGCTGGCTGTTTGTGATCGCGCGCAGTTCCAGCTTCACCTACAAGGGTCGGGCCGTGGACGTAAAACACGTCGGCCGCGAGTTGGGCGTGCGTTACGTGCTCGAAGGCAGCGTGCGCAAAGCGGCGAACCGGGTGCGCATCACGGCACAACTCATCGATACTGCGACCGGAGCCCATCTTTGGGCGAACCGTTTCGACGGAGGGCTTGAGGACATCTTCGATCTGCAGGACCAGGTTACCGCGAGTGTCGTTGGCGCGATCGGGCCGAAGCTGGAGCAGGCCGAGATCGAGCGTGCGAAGCGCAAGTCGACCGATAGCCTCGACGCCTACGACTACTACCTGCGCGGGATGGGGAGCCTCTATCAATGGACCAAGGATGGCATCAGCGAGGCGCTTCGCTTGTTCCATAAGGCGTTCCAAATCGATCCTGAATTCGCTTCCGCCTACGGAATGGCGGCCTATTGTTATGTCCAGCGCAAGTCGTACGGCTGGTTCACCGACCGCCGGCAAGAGATCGCCGAAGCTGCGCGACTAGCCCGGCGGGCGGCGGAGTTAGGCCAGGATGACGCACTCGCTCTCTCCAAGGCCGCGCACGTGCTTGCCTCTGTCGTCGGCGATGTCGACAGCGGCGTCGCCTGCATCGATCAGGCTCTCCTGCTCAATCCTAACTTGGCCACGGGCTGGTATGTCAGCGGCTGGATAAGGATTTTTCTTGGCGAGCCGGAGGCGGCGATCAAACTCTTGGCGCGCGCCATGCGCCTGAGCCCATTCGATCCGCTCATCTTCAAGGTGCATGCGGCAATCGCGTACGCTCATTTTTTCGCCGGTCGCTATGACGAGGCGTCAGCATGGGCGGAGAAGGCGGTGCGTGCGGGACCAAATTATCTTACCGCGGTACGCGGAGCCGCGGCAAGTCACGCGCTCGCCGGGCGGCTCGGTGAAGCGCAGAAATTAATAGCACACATGCGCAAGCTCGCCCCCGCGCTGCGCATTTCCAATCTCAAGGATCTAATCCCCTTTCGCCGATCGGAGGATTTCGCCAAGTGGGCAGACGCACTTCGAAAGGCGGGACTACCAGAATGAGCGAGCACCGTCGGTACGCACGTCTCCTTCGGGTCAAACTCGGCCCTTCGGCGATGGCCGCTCAGATGTCCGGACTACCCCCGCGAACGGACCTCAGCGCGTCATGACGGCAGGTCCCAGAAGTGCGAATAACGTTAAGCCCGATCGGCGCATTTGGCACCTGCCCAGGAGCTGCGCCGGTGTACCAAATACCGTGGCGCCCGCTCATATAGAGTTGACAGCGTTGCCCCAAAGTCAGTGCCAAGCCTTTGCGGAAGCAGGGTGCGCGCTGTCGTGATCGGCCGGCCGTCGGGCCTCGGCCGCACGAGCCTTCAGTTGCGAAACGTGATGCTGTGCCACGAACGTGTAGAAATCATCGCCTGGGATAGGTTCGCTGAACAGATAGCCTTGTATCTCGTCGCAAGCGTGCTCACGTAGGAATGCCTCCTGTTCCACCGTCTCGACGCCTTCGGCAATAACCCTAAGCTGCAGAGCTTTCCCGAGCGCGATGATTGCTTCAGTGATTGCCCGGTCATCAGCGTCGGTGAGCAAATCGCGCACGAATGACTGATCCACCTTAATCGCGTCGATCGGAAATACCTTGATCAACGACATTGATGAATAGCCGGTTCCAAAATCGTCGATCGCCAGATGAATGCCCATACTCTTGATTTCGTGCAACAGCCGCAAAGCTCGATCGACGTTTTGCATCACCATGCTCTCGGTGATTTCGAGCTCCAACAACTCGGGAGGCATCCGCGACTTTTTGAGAGCCTCCCTGATATCGTCCAACAGATTGTCGTCAGCGAATTGGCGTGGCGAAAGATTGACTGCAATGCGCAGCGGCGGCAGCCCGCGCTCTTGCCATGCCATGTTCTGGGAGCAAGCAGTCTCCAGGACCCATTTGCCGATTGGAACAATCAGGCCCGTTTCCTCGGCAAGCGAAATAAACCGTATAGGCGGCAACGTGCCGAGGTCCCGATGATGCCAGCGGAGCAGCGCTTCGGCGCCTGATATATTGCCGCTCATATCTCGCTTCGCCTGAAAATAGAGCGAGAACTCGTTGCGCTCCAGCGCACGGCGAAGGCTTGTTTCAAGCATTAGCCTCTCGATTGATTGCGCTTCGACCTCGCGCGAGAAATATCGGAAGCAGTTTCGTCCCTGTTCCTTCGCGAAGTACATAGCGGCATCCGCGCTCCTTGTGAGGGATTGCTCGTCGTGTGCGTCGGCCGGGAACGTTGAAATTCCGATACTGGCGGTGACTGAGCACTCCTGCCCGTGAACTACGAGGGGTTTGACTAGCGCGGAACGGATGTTTTGCGCCAACACATTGACCTGTTCGACATCCGACGCTTCACTAAGCAGAACCACGAACTCATCTCCACCAAGACGTGCGACAATGTCTCCGTCCTGCACGCAGCGCTTGAGACGTGTTGCTACTTTCTTTAGTAAAAGGTCGCCGGCCGCATGTCCAAGGGAGTCGTTTATCAGCTTGAAGCGATCGAGGTCGATGAACATTACACCAAGTTTTCGATTGCAGCGCTCCGCGAGCACAATTGCTTCGCTCAGAGCCTGACTGAATTTAGAGCGGTTCGGTAGACCGGTTAGTTCGTCGTGCGTCGCGAGATACTGAACGCGCGCCTCCGCGCGAGCACGGGTCTCCTCTCGCTCGAAATTATCGAGGGCGAACGACACATTCTCGGCTAACCTGGCCAGCAGTGCGATGATCTCTTCGTCCGCTGCCCATGATTTGGCGAGGAAAAAAAGGAGTACTCCAACGCTCTGGCCTGCTTTGACGATCGGCAGCGCCGCGCACGCGACGACACCGGACTGTCGACCTGCTTCGTGCCAGGGGCGCGCCTGCTCGGAGTTCAGGATGTCCTTGTTAATGCAGGGTTTCTGAGTTCGAAACGTCGTGCCGCATACGCCCTTTCCGTACGGATTTTCCGGATCGATCGAGAAGCGTGTCTGTTTGACGAGCGTGTCGATTCCGCCCGTCCCGGCCACCGCGGTCAGCCAGGGCGAACCTGGCTGGCTCAAGAGCACCGTCGTTCCAAAGAATTTCCCGCCATGGACTCCCGCGTTGCATACCAGTTGATAGAGCTCTTCGGGAGACTTGGCGCGCAAAATTGCTTCGTTCGTCGCGCTTAGCGCCGCAAACATCCTGGCGAGCCGGCGGTTAGCTCGTTCGCCGCTCTTGAATTCGGCTTCGCGATCGAAGTTGTCGAGTGCGAATGACAGGTTGTCCGCCATGGTCTCTAAAAGTGAAATGAGTTCATCGTCGGGCGCCATCGCCGTGCCAAAATATGCGATGAGGACGCCGACGGTGAGGCCGCCGCGGGTCAGCGGCAGTGCAGCGGCGGCGCCAACGCCTGTCCTGCGCGCTTCCACGCGCGAGGCGGCCGAACGCTCGTCATTCAAGAAGTCGTTGGTGATACAGGGTGCGCGCGTGCGGAATGCCGTCGCGGCGAGAGCGTGCCCGAAGGGTGACGTCTCCGATATTGAAATGCCGGCGACAGGAAGCTGGCCGATCGCCTCGCCGGCGCCAGCCACGACCTTTAGGAGGTCTGTTCCGGGGTCCCGTAGAAGGATCGCGGTTCCGATAATATTCCCGGCATGCAAGGTGGCTTCACAGAATTGCTGATGAAGTTCTGCTCCCGTTCTTGCCTGCAGAATTGCCTTGCTGGTCGCACTGAGGGCGGCAAACGTCTTGCCGATGCGCGGCGACGGATTACCGGGAGCGGAGCTTGTAGGCTGCCTACGGTCGGTTTCCATAGTCATCGGTTTCCCGAGCTATCGACCGAGGCAATTGGGGGCAAGAGTTCCGGGGAGATTGTCCGACCGTGAGTTAAGGAAATCGGAAACCGTCGGACAAAATGGTCTGCTGCCGAGGGTGTTCGTCGGCGCAGGAGGTCAGACCGCATCCGCGATCCCCTTGCCCATTTTCAGATCGCGTCGGCCGGTGTTTCGTCCGGCAGGACCCTTGGTTGCGACATCATGCCGAGCGTGTCGATGGAGCTTGAGACGTCGACGCCCTGTTCGTATTTGCCCGTGTCCAACAGAATGGACGCGACCGACACGGTGGCAAGATCGGCCGCTAAAGCCACCCCAAGGATGCTCTTCGTCAACATGGCGATATCCTCGATCCGATGCCCAGGAGCCTTTTGGGGTTCAACCAGCCCCTGGAGGGTCCACCATATTGAATCGAGAGTTGTCTAAATACGTTTGCTGCATTGATTAAAATCGTCGACGTTTACGTCGCCGTCCCAAATTGTCGGAAATGACTGGTCAATCCGGGCGGACGAGGATGCGAGGCCAATCGACCTGGAAACGGGCTCCGACGTGCTCGTCCGAGCGCCAATGGCCTTTTCCCCCTGATTCGGTTGCAGGAAGCCAATGCATTGACGGTCGGTTGCGACTCAGATTCATTACTAGGAGTAGTTACTGGGGATGCTTCGACTAAAGAGCTCTGCATGACAACAACCTTGAATGAGATCATGCTTGCGAGGCCACTGCGTACAGCTCAAAGCTCGAGCTTGCCTCCAGTGGTTGAGACAATTCGTGAGGCTCTCAAAATGATAGCCTGTCTCGATCGCGCTAGCCGCGCGACACTTCATTGGCGGCTAGCATTGAATGTTCTCGAATATGCTCAGATGGTGAAAGATCCCGAAGCGATCGAACTTGCCACGGATGCAGTCGAGAATGCACTTTCATCTGACAATTGGCTTGCACATATTTGAGCGGCTGAGACTCCGCTATCTTAACTTGACCGAGCGCGGATGCCCGCGACCACTTCCAGGCCGGCCCCGCTCGGCTTTGGTCAGGGCGGGGGCTCCTTTACATGTGCGCAACTGGGCGGAGACACCTGCCATTCATCAGTAAGCGCGACTTCCGCTTAGGGTCAAGTTCGGTAAAGCTCAGAACGAGCATATGTTGTCCGGTTTACCTCCTATCGCGACCGATGCGCGGACATCCTCGATCGGCAGCTTCGTGCCACAAGCG
>WNGG01015453.1_pt2 | contig 10286 bp, 6 predicted proteins | sample 5400661 | NCBI WGS metagenome assembly WNGG01 (sample SAMN13153372, study PRJNA577476) | soil metagenome | isolation source: 100 cm soil or saprolite under Garry oak tree replicate 1 | place: USA:California | collected 2016-06-15
CCCCGCTTCATCAGCGCCTCCCGGGCCTGCATCGGCTGGTTCACCACGAGGCTCATGTAGGATCGTCCGCCCGCGGACTCCGCGCTGATGGCGTCGATGTTGATTCCCGCGTCGCCGAGGATGGCCGCAAGTTTCGCGAGCTCCCCCGGCCGGTCGGGAACGTCGACATCGATCTGGATCACGAGGTCCGCCCCGGTAGGTGCATGGCGTTTCCACGTTACAAGCGTTCCGCGCCGTCGCTCGGCGGCGGAGCGCTTATCCCGGGCGGGCCCGCTTGACCGAGCGATTCCCATGCGGTACCGTCTGGCGTACGTCGGGATCCAGGTGCAGGACATGGACCGATCGATTCGTTTCTACACCTCTGCGCTCGGGATGCGGGTGGGCCGGCGACAGTCGGTCCCCGAGACGGGGGGCGAATGGGCCGAACTCCACAGCGTTGGATCCAAGCAGGTCCTGGAACTGAACTGGTACCCGGAGGGATCGCGGTTCTTCAAAGGTCCGTACCGCCACGGCGATGAACTCGACCACGTCGCGTTCGAGTGCGAGGACGTCGACGCGGCGTACCGCGAACTCCTTGCGTCCGGGGCCCGTGCCGGCGAGCCGCCCTTCGAAGAGGGCCGGTCGATCCTCGCCTACGTCGTGGATCCCGACGGAATATGGATCGAGCTCTGCGCGTCTTCCCCAGCGCCCGGGAAATGAGGGGGCTTCGTGGCCGGGCCGAGGACGATCCGGGCGTCGACGGCGCGATAGCCTTCTCCTTTCCGAAGCGCGACGACGGGATTGAGATCGATCTCCTGGATCGAGTCGAAATCGAGGACCAGTTGGGAGAGCCGCAGGACGGCATCAACGAGCGCGTCGACATCGCTCGGTGGCTCGCCCCGCACCCCTTCCAAGAGGGGATATGTCCGGATCGATTCGATCATCCGCCGCGCGTCTCGATCCGTGAGCGGCGGTAGCCCGAACGCAACGTCTTTCAGGTACTCCACGTAGATTCCGCCGAGGCCGAAGACGAGGAACGGCCCGTAGACCTTGTCGCGGGTCATCCCGAGGATGACTTCTTTGCCGCCCCGTACGAACTCCTGGACGACGTACCCGTCGAACGCCGTCCCGGCCGCGCGAAGTCGGTCCCGCATCTGGGTCGCGCCGTCGAGCAGGTCTTTCTCTGTGCGGACGTCCAGGATGACGGCGCGGAGGTCGGTCTTGTGGACCACGCCTGGCCCGGTGGCCTTCAAGACGACCGGAAATCCGATGTCTTTCGCGGCCGCGTGGAGCGTCGCGAGGTCGGCGACGAACCGGCTCCGGGCGATTCGGATGCCGTACGCATCGAGGATGTCGAGCGCCTCCGAATCGCGGAGCCTCGCGCGCCCTTCGTCTTGCGTGCGACGCAGAATCTCGGCGGCCCGTTTCCGGTCGACGCGGAACGTCCGCGTCTCTCCCTCCTCGCGTGCCCGGTAGTTCGCGTACCGGTGCATCGCCCCAAGGGCGCGGGCCGCGCTCTCCGGGAAGAGATACGAGGGCACCCCGTGACCCACGAGTTCTACGAAACCCGGGCTCGCTTCGGTGCGTCCTAGAAAGTTGCAGAGGATCGGCTTCCCGCGTTGCTCCGCCGTCTGCCAGATCGCCCGCGCGACCTCTGCTTCATCCATTCGAACCGGTGGCACGTAAATGGCAATTACGGCGTCGACGGCGTCGTCACGGAGGACCGCGTCGAGGGCCCGTCGATAGTCTTCGAGGCTCGCCTGGGGCGTCAGATCAATCGGATTCCGGATCGAGGCTTCCGGGGGCGCCCACGGGCGCATGAATTCGATTGTTTCGCCGCCGAGTTCCGCGAGCCGGAGGCCTTGCGCGACGAGTTCGTCGACGCACATGATAGCAGGCCCACCCGCGTCCGAGACGACGGCGACGCGGTTTCCGTGCGGGAGCGGCTGCAGCGAGAACGCCATCGCGTAGTCGAACAGCTCCTCGATGGAGTTCGCACGGAGCACGCCAGTCTGGTTGAAAACTGCTTCTGCGGCGAGATCCGACCCGCCGAGCGATCCGGTGTGGGAAACAGCCGCTCGGCTCCCGGCGTCCGACCGCCCCGACTTGACCGCGATGATCGGCTTGCGTTTCGTGACCTCTCTCGCAATCCGTACGAAGTTCGCAGGGTTCCCGAAGTTCTCGATGTACGCGAGGATCGTTTTCGTATCCGAATCGGGGCCTTGTTGCCGAGCGAACAGAACTTCGCGAAGCCGATGCCGAGCGACTTCGCGTGGTCGAGGATCGCGATCCCGAGAGCGCCACTCTGGGACACGAGCGAGATCCCACCACGCAGCGGCGGCGTCGGCGCGAACGTCGCATCCATCCGGACGTCCGAGTCCGTGTTGATGACACCCATGCAGTTCGGACCGACCATCGTCATGCCGTACTGGCGGCACAGGGCGAGGAGTCGCTCTTCCCGCTCGATTCCGGCTCCCCCGATTTCCCGGAAGCCGGCTGTGATCACGACGAGGCCCGCAACACCCTTCTTCCCGCACGCCTCGATCGCCTCGAGTGCGATCTCCGCGGGGACCGTGATGATCGCCAGGTCGATGGGATCCGGGATCTCGAGCACGCTCGGATACGCGCGAATCCCGTGGACGCTCCGGGCGTTCGGGTTCACGGGATAGATCGTCCCTTGGTACTCGTTGACGATCAGGTTGTGGAGGACCGTGTATCCTATTTTTCCGGGATGGCGCGAGGCTCCGACGACGGCGATCGAGGTTGGGGCGAAAATCGTGTCGAGGCCGGTGCGGCTCACGCCCGTGCGAAGGCCCGCCGGTCGTAATGAAGCTTCTCGCACTCCGGCGGCGTGTCCGCCGCGGCTCCAGCGGGTTAGTTATCGCATGCGATAACGGCGTCATTTGGATAATATATCGCGCCGCGGAAACGGAGTGCTGTTCGGCCAGGACCGCCCCTGGCCTTCGGAGCCCACGGGCCCCATGCGCGTTACCCGGTCCACGTGCGTCATGCGGAGCGTCTCGACCGTCGTACTGCTCCTCGTGGCGGCGTGGGTTGGCCTCGTCGTCTTCGCACCCTCCGCAGCCGCGACTACGTACGTCCAAGGCGCCATCACAACGAACACGATTTGGGGCGACAACGACAGCGTGTACATCGCGACAAAGAACGTCACGGTCAAGGCGGCCGCCACGCTCACGATCCGACCGAACACCACGGTCCGTTTCGATCCCGGAGTCCATCTCTTCGTGGAAGGGCGGCTGTACGCGGACGGCGCCCTCGGCAAGCCGATCACGTTCGCGCCGAACAACAGCGTCTCGATCACCCCCTGGGGAGGCGTGCAATTCAATGCGAGCTCCTTCGGCTCGGTCTCGTGGGCCACGTTCGATCACGTCGACCGCGCCGTGACTGCGATCTCCAGCTCCCCGGACGTCCACGACAACACAGTGCTCCAGGCCGGTATCGGCTTCGCATTCGTTTCGTCGGCCAGCATCGTGTCGGGCAACGTGGTGCGTCGAGCAGGGGTCTTTGGCATCTACCTGAACGCGTCGAACGCGAGGGTCTTCGGCAATTCGATCAACGGGACATCGATCGGGATCGATGTGGAGCAGCCAAGCACCCCGTCGATCTACTCGAACACGATCACGAACGTAAGCGGACCGTTCGCCGTGGGGATCTTCGTCGCGGCCGGCGCCACGGCGGACCTCTCCGGGAACGTGATTAGGGGGATCCTCGGCCCTCGAGGGGGGAACGGGATTGCTCCGGGCAGCTCAGGCCGGGAAGGCGGGATCGCCCTGGGCATCTATGTGGCCGGGGCGCCCACCGCCACGGTGACATCGAACTCAATTACGACCGTTGTGGGCGGGCGGGGAGGAGATGGCGCGGCGAACCCGGCGGGAATCGGCGGCGCGGGCGGGGCGGGAGGCGCAGCCGCAGGGATTGTCGTTGCCTCGACGGCGAGCGTGCTGGTGGAAGGGAACACGGTCACCGGGCTCAGCGGGGGCCGCGGGGGCACGGGCGGAGGAAGCGCGACCACGAGCACGGGCGGCCGGGGCGGCGACGCCGGCGCCGCGATCGGAGTCGAAATCGCCCGCTCGAATACGCTCGGACTGGCCGATCGCAACACGATTAATGGGATGACGGGCGGGATCGGCGGGTCCGGAGGTCAAGGCAGCCCCGCTAGCGGATCGGGAGGGCGCGGGGGCGACGCATACGGAATGTTCCTCGTCTCCGTCGCGAATGCGGACGCGAGTTCGAATACGATCCAAGTCGTGCGAGGCGGCCTCGGCGGGAACACGAGCGGAAACGGCGCTGGGTCCGGGGACGGAGCGGGCGGCGGAAGCGCTTCGGGGATTGCCGTGTTCAGCGTCGTCGGATCCGCGAGGGTCCACGCGAACACGATCGAGACGTTGACGGGCGGCGACGGAGGCCGCGGGCAGCGCGGTGGCCACGGCGGGAACGCCACGGGGATCATCCCGCTGGGCAACAACGACGGCTCGTTCAATGCGACGTCGATGACATTCAACCAGATTGACACCGTCACGGGCGGCGCCGGCGGAATCGGGGGCAAGTTCGGGGGGGATGGCGGAAGCGCGACGGGAGCGGCCGCAATCTACCTGACACCGACCCTTTCCGGGAACGGGATTTTGACCCTATCCGGAGGCCGCGGCGGGGACGCCATCGATGGAAGTGATGGGGGCCGCGGAGGGGACGCGGCGGGCGTCGTCGGCGGTCTCATCGCGAACGGTTGGTCTTCCGGAGATGCGATCTCCAGCGTGACGAAAGGAGGGGCGGGCGCCGGACCACCCGCCCAGACCTCGTACGCGAACGGGTACTATGTCGTTGGGAATGGGACCTTCACGAGCCGCCTCACCGCCGAGAACGCGACGTTCACCTCCGTCGGCAGCTTCGAGTTCTACGTCGAGAACTACACGGACGCCGTGTCCGTGAACACTCCATTCACGAACTACACGGTCCGGGCGGCCGGCAACCTGACGGTCCGGAACTTCCTCGAGGTCGACGCGTTCTGGCCGAACGGCGTGACGCCAGTCGCGGGGGCGCGGGTCCTCGTCGAGGACAACGGCGCTACCGTCTGGGACCGCATCGCGCCGAGCGGCATCCAGCCGTGGATTCTCGTGACGGACCGGCGATACATCAACTCGAACGTCGCGACCGAGAACCAGACGACCGTCACGGTGACCTATGGGTCGGAGAGCTTCCAGAACAACGGGCGCGACGTCAACATGGCCACCAGTCACTCGGAAGCTTTCGTCATGATTGATCGAAATGACCCCACCTCTGCGGCGACGCCGCTGCCGACGTACGAGAACGCCTTCACCTTCTTCGTCGGGTACACGGCGGACGACGGCAACGGGACGGGAGTCGGGAACGTTACGTTGTGGTATCGCTCGGGTGGCGGATGGACGCCGTATGCGACCCAGCCCGCGGACCCATTCGGCCAGTTCAGCTTCACCGCGTCCTCGGACGGCGTATACGAATTCGCGACAACGGTCGACGACCTCGCCGGCAACAAGGAGCCGGGGCCCTCGGCGAACGACACCTGGACGATCGTGGATACGGTCCGGCCGGGCTCCCACGTGAACCCGCTTCCGGCGTACGAGACGGCGAACTCCTTCCTCGTGACGTGGGCGCCAGACGCCGGCGTCATGGACATCGTGACGTACACGGTCCAGTACACGGTCGGCGCGGGCGGCTGGTCGAACTGGCTCGTCGACACGGCGGCCCCCTCGGGCACATTCACGGCGTCGACCCAGGGAATCTACGCGTTCCGCTCAATTGCGCGGGACGCAGCCGGCAACGTCGAGCTGCCCCCGGCGGGGAACGACACCTGGACGATCGTGGACACCTCCAGGCCGTTCTCGCACACGCTCCCCCTCCCCACGTTCCAGACGTCCACGAGCTTCCTCGTCTCGTGGGAGCCTCAGTTCGACACGACGGACATCGCCTCGTACAAGATCCAAGCGAAGGACGACGCGGGCCTCTGGACGGACTGGATCCTCTCGACGACGCCAACGTCCTCCACGTTCAACGGCCAAGACGGGCACACGTACCAGTTCCGATCCCTCGCGACGGACCGCGCGGGGAACGTCGAGCTTCCTCCGATCACGAACGATTCCTGGACGATCGTCGACGTGACGCCGCCCGACAGCGCCGTCGCACGCCTCCCCGCATTCGAGAACGCGCTCCAGTTCACCCTCTTGTGGGGACCCGCCTCCGGGACGCTCGACATCGTCGCGTATCGCGTGCAGTTCAAGGACGGTGCGGGCGCCTGGACGGACCTCGCGGGCTACACGGACACCGCGTTGACGAGCGCGCCGTTCCTCGGGCAGGACACCCATGTGTACGCCTTCCGCACGATGGCCCGCGACCGCGCAGGAAACGTCGAGCCGACGCCTGCGGGGAACGACACGTGGACGATCGTCGATGTGACGCCACCTTCCGTCGTGGCGCGGGCCCCCGAAGGGGCGAACACGAACACGACCCCGGCGATCGTGATCACATTCAGCGAGCCGATGAACCGCGCCTCCGTGCAGCTCGCGTTCTCGATGACACCCGCGATGAATGGGCAGTTCTATTGGAGCGCAGACAATCGGACCGTGACGTTCATCCCGGAACGCCAGCTCCTGTCCGGGACGACGTATGCCGTCGTGGTAGATAGGAACGCGAAGGACGTCGCGGGCAACGGGATGGCAGGGTCGGTGACGTTCCAGTTTTCGACCGTGGCCTCGGCCTCGTTCCTCTCCGATTTCTGGTGGGTCTTGCTCGTCGTCGGAGCGCTCGTCGGCGGCGCGCTGTTCCTCATAATGCGCCGTCGGGCGGCGGCCTCCGCCCCGAAACCCGTGGCTCCCGCGACGACCTTGAAGGGAGGCGAGGCGATCCTCGAAGATGTCTTCCTGCTCTACCACCGGGACGGCTTGCTGATCAAGCACGAGACCCGCCGGCTCCGGCCCGATATCGACACGGACATCCTGAGCGGCATGCTGACGGCCGTCCAGGCGTTCGTCAAGGACGCCCTGCGCGGCGACGACTCCGGGGACCTGAACGAGATGACCGTGGGCCACATGCACATCCTGATTGGCCGCGGGAAATGGCTCGTCTTGGCCGCGCGGATCGAGGGCGATGGCTCGGAATCGTGGACGGACCAGATCCAGCGGTGCATCCAGGACATGGAAGACCACCGCTGGGACCAGCTCGAGGACTGGGATGGCGATATGGCCCTGGCGGGCGTCCTGGCCCCGTACGTCAAGAAGTTGATCCGCGGCGAGTACGCGTAATCCGGATCGAGGCTCAGGCTGGCAGCAAGGTCAAGAGCGCCATGACCTCGTCGCCCGGCGATTCCTGCGCGCGGGTCTTCGCCGCGAGGCGCTCGAGTTTCCGCCGTGCGTCGTCGAAGATCTCCTGGACCTGCTGAACCGAATCGCGCCGCCATGGGACATGGTAGAAGTACACCCGTCCGACCTCGAAATCGACCGTGCCGCGCTCCTGGATCCGTTTGATCGACTCGTTGATCATGCCCTTCAGCATGCCGAGGACCGCGAGCCGGTAGTTCACCTTGTCCGGATCGGTCAGCCGGTCCCAGATCTGACTCGAATCGATGCCCGTGGCCGGGATGCGATAATACTTCTCGACGAGGTTTCCCCGGATCTCGGTCTTCGTCGGGATGATGAGATTCGCCTCCAGGAGCTGTGCAATGTGGTGGTGGACCGTCGCGGGGGACAGCGATAGGGCTCGTGCGATGTCGGAGATCGACATGTCGCGTTCCATCAGCAACGTGAGGATTCGAAGGCGGGACGGCTCGCTCAACACCTTCAGTTGGTCGACGGAGACGGCGACGTCGCGGGCGGGGGACGGCTCGGGCGGTTCCGGCGTGAAAGGGGCCTCTTATTCGACTTTATCAAAACGTGTTACTGTCGTCAACATACTTAAGTACCGACCTGTCCAAGGCGTGTTTCGATAACAACCGGATTGGCATGCGAGGTGAGCTACGATGAAGATCGTGAAGGAATCCCAGCGGATCGTGCGAAAAGACCCCCCGGCAGTCATGCTCGTGTTCGAGATCGGGCGGCGGATTCTGATCCGCTGAGGACGGGTTGAAGGCCTTACGATGTCCACCTTTGTCCTCCCGAGCGTCGCCCAGGCATTCGTCCGGCGTCCGCCCGTTTAGCCGAACGTCGCCCCCGCCAGACGCGGCGCACCGACCTGACCGCCGGTCGCCGTTCGAGCCGGTCCGTTCGCTCGCCTCCCACAGCTTTGGGCGTGAATCGTCGCCGTATGGCGGACCCGCTTCCACCCGAAAGTCCCCGCTTTCCGGCGTCAGGCACCAAGATTTCCGAAACGCTAAACGCCGATCCGGCGTTCCGCGGATGGGCATGAGCCTCGCGGGCCGCGCCGCTCTCGTCACGGGTGGATCCCGGCGGATTGGGAAGATGATCGCCCTGGCTCTCGCGCGAGCCGGCGCCGACGTCGCCATCGGATATCGGGCGGACGCGCACGCAGCACGGCGGACGGTGGCATCGATTGAGACGCTCGGTCGGCACGCGATCGCCGTCCGCGCGGACCTGACCACGGCGCGGAATGTCGACGGATCGTCGAGACGGCGGTCCGGAGGCTCGGCCGAATCGACATCCTGGTCAACAACGTAGGCGAATGGGTCGTCGAATCGGTCGCGTCGATGGACGCAGGGACGTGGCGGCGCATCTTGGACTCGAATCTCACCGCGACGTTCCTCTGTTCCAAGCACGCAGTGCCGCACATGCGCCGACGGAGGTGGGGTCGCGTCGTCAATCTGGGCGCAGCGGGCGCGCATCGCACTCACGGGTCCGCCCGGATGTCCGCGTTCTATGCGGCGAAAGCGGGAATCGTCGCGTTCCGAAGTCCCTTGCCCGGGAGGTGGGTCCGTTCGGGATCACGGTGAATGTGGTCGCGCCCGGGGTAATTGATGATCCGGAACTCCCGATCGCCGACGCTGGGCGAACGAAGGACAAGCGCCTCGCGGTCCCGCGCGTCGGGACCGGGGAGGATGTCGCCAACGCCGTCCTGTTCCTGGTGTGCGAGGAAGCCGAGTTCGTGACGGGCGATGTGCTCGGAGTCACCGGAGGCTGGCTCCTCTGAGCCACGGCCTCATTCGTCGATCGGCACGCGCGACGGATTTGCATTCGCATGAGCGTGCCTTGGTCCCTCTTTCAGCACCTCGCTCGATCCGATCGGGCCGACGGCCTCGCTGATGTGGAGCTTTCGCGCCGCTTTCAGCACGGATCTCCGATTTCCTCGTTCGGACGTTGTTCGTCCCATTCGACCGACGCACGCAATCCTCGTCGATTCGGTGAAAACTTGTGTTTGTCGCATCTCCAGTACCGATAACAAAAGCTTTAATTTCGGATGCCACTTTCTAACAAGGGATGGGACGAGGCAGTCTCTTGTTCCATAGACTCGTGTCGAGAGAGCAGATGCTGTCGAGACTCGACGGCTCGCGGACACATACGTAGGGAGATCAACGAATGGCGAGCGATGAGGGCGACGGGAAGGTGTCGAAGTCGGCAGACGACGTGCGGGACGAGTTCGAGGAAAAGATGGACCGCCTGCGTCGGCAATATGAGCGGGACCTCCACTCCTTCCGATACGAGATCGAGGAGCGGGAATACCGCCTCAAGGCGTATGAGGACAAGTTCAACAAGATCAAGCAACCGCCGCTCCTCTACGCGTACGTCGTACGCAAGGAGGGCCCGGACCTCGACGGCAACCAGGTGGTCGTCGCGCGGGCGACGGAACTCCTGAAGGTCTCGACCGGCCTCGTGGACAAGGCGCAGCTGGGCGTCGGTCAGTACGTCTGGGTGCATCCGCAGACGTACGCGATTGTCGAGGGCAGCGCCGTTCACAACGAGGGCGTCATCGCAAAGGTCGCCGACATGATGGACGGCAAGCTCGTCATCTCCGTCGAGGGCGACATGGAGAAGCGGCTCATCGACTGCGACAAGGGCGTCTACAAGAAGCTGAAGCCCGGATTCCAGATCAGCGTCCTACCTCCGACGATGGAGGTCCTCGACGTCCTCCCGAACCTCGAGGTCAAGTCGCTCTTGCTCGGCGAGAGGCCGAACGTGAAGTACACCACGATCGGCGGGCTGATGGAGGCGATCGAGCGAATCAAGGACGTCGTCGTCCTCCCGTACCAGGAGGCCAAGCTGTTCGCGCAAATCTCCCTCGAGGCGCCGCGCGGCATCCTGCTGTACGGTCCGCCGGGCTGCGGCAAGACGCTCCTCGTGAAGGCGATCGCGACGGAGAACGACATGACG
>WNGG01010042.1_pt1 | contig 10285 bp, 8 predicted proteins | sample 5400661 | NCBI WGS metagenome assembly WNGG01 (sample SAMN13153372, study PRJNA577476) | soil metagenome | isolation source: 100 cm soil or saprolite under Garry oak tree replicate 1 | place: USA:California | collected 2016-06-15
TCCCTGCCCTCAACCGCGGCGATCTCTGCTTCCGCCAGGAGGCTGCCGAGCAGCGGTGTCTTGCCGCGCGCGTCGGCGATGACCTGCGACCAGACCGAGCGGACGTTGTCGAGAGTCGGTTCGAGTTTCTTTCCGGGGATCTGCGGCTCGGGATGCGGGATGCGCGATGCGGGAAGCGTGGGAGATTGTGCAGGCCCCGGTCCGTTTTTCGCATCCCGCATCCCAAGCGCTTCGATCACTTCGGAAAGCTCCACAGTCCTATCCAGCATTGCCCATCTGAGTAGCAAGACCTCGACCAGCAGTCGCTGATTGGCACTGCGGCTCAGCCGCTCTTCGGACTCGCTGAGAATTGTCAGCAGTCGGACGATATCGGACGGGGGCAGCCGTGGAGCGTATTCGTGCACCACCGCCAGCAGCCCTTCCGTGAGCCCTTCCGGCTGGCCGCCCACGCCGACCAGCAGCAGCGCGCGGAGCGTCTCGGCGGCGCCGTTCACGAACTCGCCGAGGTCCGCGCCCGCGTCAAGCAGTCGCTCCACCAGCGGGAAGACGGCCCCCGAGTCGTGTTCTACGATGGCGCGTAGCATTTCGCTGTACAGCTCGTCGGGAATCAGTCCCAGCACTTCGCGCACGCGTGCGGCCGTCACCGGCCCTTCGCCGAAGGAGAGCACCTGATCGAGCATGGACAGCGCGTCGCGCATGCCGCCGTTGGCCGTGCGCGCAATGAGATGGAGGGCGTCGTCCTCGACCTGCAGCTTTTCGGCGTGCGTCACGTCCTCCAGCCGCGCGACGATCGCGTGCGGGCCGATACGCCGGAAATCGAACCGCTGCAGCCGCGACAAGATCGGCGCGGCGGTGTTGGCGATCTTCTGCGGCTCCGTAGTCGCAAACACGAAGACGACGCGCGGTGGTGGCTCCTCAAGAATCTTGAGGAGCGCGTTCCACGCCTCGCGCGTGAGCATGTGCGCCTCGTCGACGATGTAGACCTTGGAGCCCGATTCGGTGCTGGCGGCGTACATCGCCCGCTCGCGCAGGTCGCGCGCATCGTCCACGCCGCGATTAGAGGCGGCGTCGAGCTCGACGACATCGAGATTGACCGCGCCGGTCCAAATGCGGCGGCAGGCGTCGCACTCCCCACACGGTTCACCGCCATCCCCAGGCTTCCGCCGCTCGCAGTTCAGCGCCATCGCCAGAATCCGCGCGGCGGTCGTCTTCCCGACACCGCGCGGGCCGGCGAAGAGGTAGCCGTGCGCAACGCGCCCCTGCGCGACCGCACCCCGAAGCGCGGCGGCGACATGGTCCTGCGCAATGAGGTCGGAGAACTGCTTGGGGCGGTATTTGCGAGCCAGAGCAATCATTGTGGCGAAATCTAGTCGGTTAGACTGCACACCGTTAACCGCGGTGCATCGGTAGACCGTTTCCCGTTAACCGTGGAGCAGTAGAATGCCCCAGGCACCCGCAACGAATCCCGACATCGCTTAGCGCTGCTCCCTGCGGGGGCCTGACGCGGTTCACGAGCGGAAAGCCTGCGGACCTGGGGCGCCGGAAATCTATCCGGAGCGTCGCCTCAGCGGCAGTCTACCTTTCCCGGCGCCGCTTTCGGCGGGACCGTCACCGTCAGGTACTGCCGCATCCCGTTCGCGATCACCGCGAGACTGGTCGTTCCCGGCTGATCGGGCTTCAGCGTCACCGTCCCCAGCGCGCTGTCTTGCGCGATGTGCACGACGCGGAAAACCCGGGCGTCGGCAACGGCGGCGCGCAGGCCGAGCAGCGGTGACGCATTCGCGAAGCCGTCCTGCGCAGAGACACGCAGTACGATTTCGCTATCCGGCCGGATCGCGAAATGACCGGACAGGCTTCCCTGCCCGCACACCACCACGAGCTGCGCCGCCGGCCCCGCGGCGACGTTGAACGCAACCTGCTTCTCGACCACGCCGATCGACCCAATCACGGTCGCTGGACCGGCGCGCTCACCCAGCGTTACGCCGACGCGGACTTGGCCTGTGGCGTCCGTCGCGGCCGTGGCCGGAAGCGTGCGCGCGTTGATCCCCGTGAACACCACCGTCTGCGCGGGCAGCGGGGCTCCCGCCGAATCGCGCACCTCGAAAACGACGGCGCGCGGGAGTTGGGTGCCGGCCGTGCCGCGCTGCCCGCCGCCCGAAACGAACCCGCTGCGTTCGATTGCGGCGCGGAATGACTGACGAGCCGGTGCAGGTGCGGGCGGTGGAGGCGGTCGGGGCGGTCGGGGCGGTGGGGGCGGTGGGGGCGGTGGCGTGGCCGGCGGTGCCGACGGCGCTCGACGGACGGGAGGCGCCACCGCTACGGTGCGCCGTGCAGCCGCGCGGCGTGCACACCCCTCGACTGCGGCGAGCATCGCCGTGTCGGCACCGAGCATCCGCAGATCATTGCGGTCACGCTCCGTCGGATCAAACGTGAGACAGTTGCGGCTGACCAGTTCCACCAACTCGTTGGACGACATCATCGCCCCCGACAGCAGTCGCACCAGATCGCTTTTACGGAGGGGCGCTGAGCCCTGCATCGCCACGAGCAGGGCGAGCAGCATGTTCACGGCCGCGGGCATCCCGAGCGCTCGAAGCGGCTCTCAACGGAGTCGACCGCTGCGTACATCGCTTGATCCTGCGTCGCGCGACGCTGATCGAACGACGCCATTCGGGCGCGACGCTCGGTGTTGTAGACGATCCACAGGTTCTCGATCGCGACCAGCCCACTGGCCAGGCCGTTGCAATCCATCCGGCCGGTCGCGAACAGCGCGGCGCGATCCTGAAAATTGCGGAGTGTGCGCGCCAGCGAGTCGCTCAGCCGGTCAAACCGGGCAAACGGGGAGGCTGGCGCCACCGGCTGCGGGACGGGGGCAGGCACGGGCGCGGCGGGAGGGAGCCGCGGCGCTGGGGGGATAGACGCGCTCGCGTCAGTGCGGCGCCGGGCGGCAACGGGCGGCGGTGGCGGCGGTGGTGACTTCCGAGACGTCATCTTCGATACGAACTGCTTCGCGTGATCGAACCAGCCGGCCCACGGCAGCGGCACGCGCGGATTGCGGTGCGTGAAATACCAATAGCCTCCACCACCGACCGCAGCGACAAACAAGAAGATCGTCAGCCGCTTGAGCCACGGTCCAGCGCGTTTGCGGCGGCGCGGTTTCGGCGCGGTTTTCTTCTCGGCGTCCTGCCCGAGCAGCCGAAACTTGGGGCTCGAGGTGCGCCTCGGCGCCGAAGGTGGCGCGGGAGCGGCGAGCGGTGGCGGCGGGATAGACGCGACCGACTCCGGAGTGACCGCCCACGGCAGCTCAGTCGATTTATGTGCCGCCGCGGGGGGCGGCGGGGGCGGGGGGAGCGGGGGGGGCAAGGGGGGCGGTGCGCGGCGTGGCGGGGGCGGAGTGGGCTCGGGCGGCGGAGCCTGCGCAGCCGCGGGCTCATCGTCCGCGCTGGTCTTGATCACGGGAATGTCATCGGCACTCGAGCGCATGATGCGGAACCCGCGATCGCCCTTCGCCGCGGGTCTGGTCTCTTGCGTCTTCTCCGGTTCGGGCGCCGCTTCAGCGACCGTTTCTTCCGCTTCTTCCTCTTCCTCTGGCTCCTCTGCCTCGGGTGGCGGCGGGGTAACCTTCGGCGCTGGCTTCGGTCCCGTCAGCGTCGGTCCGTACGGCTTGTAATTCCTCCACGTGATGAACGACCGCTTCTTGCCGTCGGGCTTGATCGAATCGGGCTGCAGCAGCTCGTAAAATGCGAGCGGTGTCTTGTGCCAGTCACTATTCCCCTGGGTCGCGCGAAAGAAGCGTCCGGTGACGCCACCTGCTTCCGCGGCGACCAGGATCGCGACCTGCCAGGGTTCGGTGAAGAACTTCTCGTGCGTCTCGACGTCGTGTGCGGTGAGAAAGCCTCCCTGCCCCGGATGGCTGTGATACCAGCCGAGCAGCGATGCCGATGCCTTGCGCAGCTGCTCTTGCATGCGTTCCCACAGGCGGGAGACGACCACTTCCGTTTTATCGCCGTATATCGCCTGGCTGAGTTTCAGCATCTTATCGATGACGGTGTACAGCGCGCCGTTTTCCGGATCGCGATAGACATCGCCAATGAGAAATCCAAAGATCGCCTGTGTCGGCGAGCTCTTGAGATGCTCCTGCAGGGCGATGACCGCTTCCTGCTGAAAGAAGATCGGATAGGGCGCGCGGCTGGAGGAACGGCCTCCGGGGCTCGTGGCCCCCGGCGCGGCCGGAGGATTCCACAGGATCGCCCGATCCAGCGGCATCGGCTGGGGTTTCGGCTCGACCCGGTTGCTCACGCGAGCGTCTCCAAAATGATGCCCGCGGCCCGTTCAACATCCGCCCGCGTGACGTCGAGATGGGTGACGGCACGCAGCCGGCGCGGCCCGAACGGCACCAACCGCACACCGGCCTGCGCCAGTCGCGCCGCCACGCCTTCGGAGGTATCGCGGTCGCGCCGGAGATCGACCATTACGATGTTGGTCTCGGGAACGGAGGGCTGGATCGCCGGAAGGCCGGATAGCAGATCGGCAAAGCGCTTGGCATTCTCGTGGTCCTCACCGATCCGGCTGAGATTGTTGTCGAGGGCATACAGTCCCGCCGCAGCGAGTATGCCCGACTGCCGCATTCCGCCGCCGAGGCGTTTGCGTATCTCCCAGGCGCGGGGGCGCTGTTCTTTTTTGACACCAAGGCACGACCCCACGGGACAGCCCAGTCCCTTCGAGAGGCTCACCATCACGGTGTCCGCGCCTAGCGCGAGCCTGGCCGGCGGTACGCCCGCCGCGACCGCGGCGTTCCAGAGCCGCGCCCCGTCCAGGTGCACTCGGAGCCGCGCCTCGCCCGCCGTCCGCACGAGGGCGTCCATCGGACCCACCGCGAGCACGCGCCCACCGGCCGCATTGTGCGTGTTTTCGATCGCCAGCGCCGTGGCCCGCGGCACATGCGGTGATGGCGCCCGCACCGCCGCGCGGACGCGCTCGGCCGTGAGCAGACCATCGGCAGTGGTGACCGGCCGGATCTGCACTCCGGTGAGTGCCGCGACGCCGGCGAGCGCATAGTGGACCAGATGGGCGTCAGCTTCGAGCAGGAGCTCGGTGCCCGGTTCGGTGACCAGCGCGATGCCCGTTTGGTTCGCCTGCGTGCCGGACGGGAAGAACAGCGCGTCTTCGGTGCCGAGTAGCTCGGCCACGCGCTGCTCCAGCCGCCGCGTCGTGGGATCGCCGTCGAGGACGTCATCGCCGACCTCGGCCTCCGCCATGGCGCGACGCATGCCAGAGGAAGGCTTGGTAACCGTGTCGGAGCGAAGATCGATCGCGGCTGGATTCATCCGAGGCGCACGCGTTGCAGGCGTCGCATGCGCATCAGATCGTACGTCTCCGCCACCTCGCCGCCCAGCAGAAAGACAAACGCCGTGTAGTAGATCCACAACAGGAGCAACAGCACCGCGATCAGGTTGGCGCTCGAGGCGGCGCGGTCCAGGGTGACAAAGTGCGAGACGTACAGCGTGTACAACCGCTTCGCGACCTCGAATCCGACGGCGCAAAACACCGAGGCCACGAGGCCGGTGCGCCAGTAGATGCGCCTGCTGGGTAGGAATTTGAAGATCAGGAAGAACAGGATCGTGCTGAACAGGAGCGTGCCGAGCAGCGCGTCGACGCCCTTGCCCGTCGAGGCGAAGGCGTTCGCGAGAAACAGCGCGCCGACGACGAAAACCATCGCGAGATCGGTGAGCTTGGCGACCGGCCAGGAGCGGTTCTCCTCCGTATCGAAGACCTCATTCAGCGCCGCACGCAGTCCCCCGAACATACGAGTCGAGAACCACAGGAACAGGGGCGCCGCCAGCAATGTGAGCCTGCCGCGGCGCGCGACCAAGTCGCCCAGGGCGCGCTCGATGAACCCGAAGCGGTCCGTGCTCCCCTCGCTGGACTCGGGGAGGAAGCGCTGCAGCAGCTCGTGGACGTTCAACTGGTGAATGGCAAACTGGTATTCGACGAGGTAGCCGACGACGGCCAGCACGAGGCCCACGAACGGGATGGTCGTGAGGAGGATGTCAAAGGAAACGGCGCTGGCGAGGAACGGGATGTTGTCTTCGTACGCGGCTTCGAGGGTTCGCCGGATGACGCCGGTGACCGTGCGGTGCCAGCCGCCTTCACCATTCACGCGAGAGGCTCTTCCTCCTCTTCGGCGGCCGGAGGGGTCACCGGCGGGCGGGCGGCACGCGCGCGGCGGCGGCGCGCGGCCTCGAGGCGCCGACGCAACTGCTCGCGCGTCGTGATCTCCGCCTCCTCGTCTTCGTCGGCTTCTCCCTCTTCGGACTCGGCCTCCGCTTCGGCTTCCTTCAACAGCCCCCGCACCTCATCCACCTTGTCCTCGGCGAGCTCTTTGAGGTTACGCAGGCCCTTCGAGACTTTGCGCCGGGTGGTCTCGCCGCCTTCGGTCGGCGCGAACACGAACCCGGCCACGGCACCCAGCACGATGCCCAACAAGAAGGCGCCAAACCCTCCGCTGCGTTCGCTCATTCGCCCGCCTCCGCGTCGTCCGGCGCTGACACGAGCGCCGCCCGTGGCGCCACATGGGAGTCGAGCTTCGGTTTGACGTGACGATCGGTCGCTGCCCGCGTGCTCTTCACGCGCAACTGCTCGAACAAGAACGCGAACGTCTTTTCGAGGTCGGCGCCGATCTTGGCGCGCACATCCTCCGGCAGATCCCAGAACCGCTGCTTGAAGGGACCGATCGCCTTCTTGCGGCTCTTGTAGATGAACTGCTCTTCGGTGTCGCCCTTCTTCCACTCCTCTTTCGCTTCCCGCTTGACCCACTCGTTGACTTCCCGGCGCAGGTCCTGCGGCAGCGCGGGATGATCCATGACGATAGTCTGGAAGTTCGTGGCGAGGTGGATCTCGACCGCCTCGCACTGCGGGAACTGCGAGAACGCTTCCGCCGGCAGCGTCGAGGCGCCGTGCTGCACCGCGCCGCCGAGCCCGTATTTGGTGCGCGCGTCGTGCGACAGCGCTTTCAGCGCGGCGAGGTCGAGCTGTACTTTGGCAATCGAGCCGTCGGGCAACACGACGCCGCCGTGACTCGTGCCGGTCTGCACGGAGATCTTCGAAATGCCGGGCGAGGTGCCGAGCCGCTGCAGCGTCCGGTTGTACCCCTCCATGAACGCCTTCAGCTCGTGCACGTCGCTGTTCTTACCGCCGACTTCACCGATCTCCGCGCCCACCGAGACGGTGACGCCGTCCGGCTCGCGGTCGCGAATGAACTTCGTCAGCTCGGCCGCGCGCTCGTAGTTGGTGCGCTGCTGCTCATCGAGATTGGGCTTGGAGAGATCGACGAGGGTCGAGGTATCGACGTCGATGTTGTAGAAGCCGGCGTGCAGCTCTTCCTCGATCAACGCGCGCAACGCCTTCAACTCGGCCTCCGCATCAGCCGCGTATTTCTTGGCATTGACCTGGACGTGGTCGCCCTGAATGAACAGTGGGCCGGTGAATCCCTCGCGCAGCGCCGCAGCCGTCATGACCGCGACGTATTCGGCGGGCCGCTGGTCCGTGTAGGCGATTTCGCTGCGCGCAATCTCGCAGATGATCGCGCCAGCCTCGAGCCGCTTCGCCGCGCGGAAGATCGCTCGGGCGGTGTCGTAGGCGAGGATGCGAACGTTCATGGCCGGCGTCGTGAACGCCGGCACTTCGCCGCGACCCCGCGCGATGTACAGCTCGTGAATCGAGGCGGGCCGGACACCGGCACGCTGGCCGATCTCCCAGATCATCCACCGTGCCTGCGCCTTCTCGTCCTCGCTGCCGAATACCGCCCGCCGCACCAACGCGTCCATCCTGGGACCTTGGCGCACCGCCGGATTGTCGAATTCTTTGAGCATGAGCGCTGCGTTCCTCCTCGCGGCGGAATTTATCCCCCGGGTAAGTCGATAACCAGCCCGTCGTAGGCGGGCGCGATGCCCGCAGGCAGTTGTGCCGCCAACGCCGCGTGTGTGTTCTCGTGCGTGAGATGCGTAAAGAACGTGCGGCGCGCTCCGACGCGTTGCGCCGCCGTGACCGCTTCTGAAACGGAGAGGTGCAATGGATGGGGACGCGACAGGAGCGCGTTGAGCACCAGAACGTCCAGATCCCCCAGAACCTCGATCACACTCTCGGGAATCACCTTCACGTCCGTGAGGTACGCGATTGGCCCGACGCGATACCCAAAGACCTCATGCTTGCCGTGCGGCAACGCCAGCGGCAGCACCGGCACGCGAGCGATGGACACGGTCCGCCCCGCCTCCAGCTCGTGCGGCGCAAGCTCGGGCTTGCTCGTTCCCTCGGCCACGACGATCGCGGGATCGAAGATGTAGGGAAACTTTGCGGCGAGCTCCGCCATCGTTTCCCGCGAGCCGTACGCCGGTAGCATCGCGCCCATGCGCACCGTGAGCGCGCGCAGGTCGTCGATGCCGTGCACATGATCGGCGTGCGCGTGCGTAAAGAGCACGGCATCGATGTGATCGACGCCCGCCGCGAGCAGCTGCAGCCGCAGCTCGGGCGGGGTGTCGATCAGGAGTCGCTTTCCGTTCGTCTCGATCAATGCCGCGGTGCGCGTACGCCGGTCGCGCGGATCCGCGGATGTACAGGTGGGGCAACGGCAGCCAATCTGCGGCACGCCGAACGACGTGCCGGTGCCGAGGAAGGTCAACCGCACGTCACACAACCTCGACCTTGATGAGGTTGGTGCTGCCGGAGACATCCCACGGAACGCCCGCGGTCATGACGATGCAGTCGCCTGATTTGGCGTACTTGCGCTTGAGAATGAGGTCCCGCACGACGGTCAGCATGGCGTCGTAGCCGGGCACGTGGTCGACCAGGACGGGAATCACGCCCCACACGAGCGCGAGCTGGCGGTACGTCGTCGGCTCGGTGGTGACGGCGAGGATCGGCACGGGGGGACGCAGCGCGGCAACCTTGCGCGCCGTAAAGCCGCCCTTGGTCAGGCTCACGATCAGCGGCGTCTTGAGCATGCGCGCCACGGCGTGCGTGCCCCAGGCGATCGCGTCTTCGGTGTGGACGGCTGCGCCTGCCGCGCGGCGCTCTTCCCGTTGCCGCAGCGGGTGGCGCTCCATTTCCCGAATGATGCGGTCCATCGCGCGCACCGCTTCAACCGCGTACTGCCCCACGGCCGTTTCCGCCGACAGCATGACCGCATCCGTGCCGTCGAGAATCGCGTTGGCGACATCGGACGCCTCGGCGCGGGTGGGACGAGGGTTGTGGACCATCGACTCGAGCATCTGCGTTGCCGTGATGACCGGTTTGCCCTGGTGATTCGCCTCGCTGATGAGCCGCTTCTGCACCAGCGGCACCTGCTCAAACGGCAACTCGACGCCGAGGTCACCGCGCGCCACCATGACGGCGTCGGACACCGCCACGATCCTGTCGAGATTGTCCAGTGCGGTCGCCTTTTCAATCTTGGCGACGAGCTTGATGGTCGGGGGAACGAGGCCCCGCAGCTCTGCGATGTCTTCCGGACGCCGGACGAACGAGAGCGCGAGGTAGTCCACCCCCACCTTCACGGCGTCCTGGACGTCCTCGCGGTCCTTTTCGGTCAGCGCCGGTGCCGAGACCTGCACGCCGGGCAGGTTCATGCCCTTGTGCGCCGTCAGAATCCCCCCGTCGACCACCCGGCCCCGCACGCGCGGCGCGTCAACACCGGTGACCTCCACCGACAGCAAGCCGTCGTTGAGCAGGATGCGCGAGCCGACGCGCGCATCGGCGGCGAGACGGTCGTACGTGGTGGGCAGCTCGTCTCCGCGCGCGATCTCCTCGGGGGCAAAAACGACCTGCTGGCCCGCGGTGAGCTCACGCGGAGCCGGAAGATCTCCCACGCGGATGCGTGGCCCCTGAAGGTCGAGGAGCACCGCAACTGGCTGGTCGGCCTTGGCGGCGACCCTCCGAATCGCGGCGATCCACTCGGCCCGCGTCTCGGCGGTGCCGTGCGAGGCGTTGATGCGGAGCACGTTGACGCCCGCGTCGAGCAGGGCGCCGATGGCTGACGCGTTGCCCGTCGCCGGCCCGAGCGTGGCGACGATCTTGGTGCGGCGTATGGTCGGGACTCCGTTCGCCGAGTTATCCACAATTGCACCGGATGGAAGAGATGTGGAAAACTGGCGCGCCTGGAACGAACAATCTGCCGCCGGAAAGAGGCGACGCTACTGCGGTACAACGTCGAAATAAACCGTTGAAGAGAATACGTCTAATAAGAGCCATTGAAGTGATACGTGAGGTCCCGGCAGGCGGACGGCGCACCGTTGCG
>WNGG01010043.1_pt1 | contig 10285 bp, 7 predicted proteins | sample 5400661 | NCBI WGS metagenome assembly WNGG01 (sample SAMN13153372, study PRJNA577476) | soil metagenome | isolation source: 100 cm soil or saprolite under Garry oak tree replicate 1 | place: USA:California | collected 2016-06-15
GGGGGAGTACTTGACGGCGTTGTCGACGAGATTCGTCAGGACCTGGCGGATCTTGTCCGGGTCGGCGGCGACCGGCGAGACGTGCTTCGGCGCCGAGAGCTCGAGCTTGATGCTCGGTGGGATGTAGTGCCGGGCGGCCTCGACCACGCTGCGCGCGAGCGCAACGCCGTCGCACGGCTCGATCACGATCCGCATTCCGTCTGACTCGAGGCGGCTCACCCAGAGAACGTCGTTGACGATGCGTGCCAGCCGGTCCGATTCGCTCGCGATCACCTCGAGCAGGCCGATTCGCTGTGGTTCGCCGAGCAGGACGTCCTCGCGCCGGAGCGTCAGCGCGGCGCCGTAGATGGCCGCGAGCGGCGTGCGCAGCTCGTGTGAGATCGTGGAGACGAAATCGGACTTCAGCGTCTCGACCGCGCGCTCTTCCGTCAGGTCGCGGAACGCGTAGACGCTGCCGTCGTCGAAGCCGACCCCGGTGATCGAGAGCCAGAGCTCTCGGTCGTTCACGTTCACAGCCTGCGTCGACGGCCGTAGTCCGCTGGTTTGCGCGAGCGCCTCGATCGACCCCCAGCCGGCGAAGACCTCGGCGGCGGGGCGGCCGACCGCGTCGCGGGCCTCCAGCCCGGTGATCTGTTCGGCGGCGGGATTCCAGAGCCGGATCACCCCCGTGTTGTCGACGAGCGCGACCCCGTCTGCGACGTGCTCCACGACGAGTGCCGCTCGGGCGCGCCGCTCGGCTTGGCGGTAGAGCCGCGCGTTGTCGACTGCGACCGCGGCGCGGCGGCCGAGGTGCTTCGCGAAATCCAGGTCGTCCTCGTCGTAGAGTTGCTCCGGGTCGGCCGAGACGAGCATGAGCGCGCCGAAGGTCCGGCCGGCCGCCGTCAGCGGAACGCACATCGCGGACTCCATGCCGAGTTGTCGCAACACCTCGTGGTGCTCGGGTCCCAGCGTCGACGCCGCGAGCAGCTCGTCGCTGATCGTGCGATAGAGCACGGCCTCGCCTGTGCGAACGACGCGTGCGGTGCCTTCGAGCTCGTGGGCGGCCGGCGAGAACAGATGCTGGGACTTCTCCGCCCACTCCGCCTTGGCCGGGTCCCTGTGCACCACGGCGATACGCCGGAAGCCGCTTCCCTCGGCGAGCACGTCGACGGCGTACCAGTCGGCGAACCGCGGCACGAGCAGGTCGGCGAGGTTGGCGAGGGTCGTCTCGTAATCGAGTGTGCCGGCGAGCTGCTGACTCGCCTCGGCGAGCACGCTCAGCCGCGCACCCGCGGCCTCCGCGGCCGCGCGCGCCTGCTCACGTTCCGTCACGTCTGTGATCACGACGCCGACACCGATCACCGCGTCGGTCGCGTCACGCACCGGGTAGTAGCTGACCAGCCAGTTACGCGGCTCGTCTGGGGCCGCGGCGGAGCGGCCCTCGACGGGCAGATCGAGGATCGGCTCGCCGGTGTCGAGCACCCGCCGGTGGTGCGGCTCGATGGTTGCGGCCGCGCCGTCGCCGAGCACCTCGCGCAGCGTTCGGCCGAAGTGCTCGTCCGCAGCGATGCCGTTGATCGTCGCGAGTGCGTCGTTGACGCGCACGTAGCGGAAGTTCGTGTCCATGAACGCGAGGCCGACGGGCGCCGCGCCGAAGACGGCGTCGACGACGGCGAGGGAATCCTGGGCGTCGCGGCGGGCGGCCTGCGTCTCGCGGTACAGGCGCGCGTTGTCGACCGCAGTCGCGGCGCGGCGCGCGAGGTCTTGCGCAACGGCGAGGTCGGTCTCGTCGTACCGCCGGCCCGTTTCGGCCGAGACGAAGGTGATCGCACCGAGCGCCCGGTCGCGTGCCACGAGGGGCACGCACATCGAGGAGCGCAGGCCGAGCTCGCGGAGCACCTCGAGCAACTCGGGTGTGTCCGCTGTTGCTTCCTGCAGCAGCTCGTCGGGGATCTCCGGGAACAGCTCGGCCCGCCGCGTCCGGATCACGTTCGGCACGCCGTGTGCGGCGTCGGGGTCGGCCGGGTACTGCTCGGCGAGCTGCTCCGCGAGGCGCACCTTCTCGGGATCGACGTGCGCGACGGCGAGGCGGCCGATCGAGCCGTCCGTCTCCACCATGTCGATTGCACACCAGTCTGCGAACTGAGGGACCGCGAGCGCGACGACGTTGGCGAGCGTCCGTTCGTACTCGAGCGACGACGCGAGCAGCTCACTGGCCTCCGCGACGAACCGTTGATCCTCGGCGACGCGTTGCTGCGTCTCGTAGAGCTCCGCCGTCCCTATCGCTGCCGCCGCGAGATTGCCGAGGAGCGAAGCGGCGTTCTTCTCGGCCTCTGTGAACTGTCTCGGGTCGCGGTAATAGAAAGCGAGGGTCCCGACGACACGGCCGGCGTGGCGCAGGGCCGTGACGAGCATCGAGCGTGTGCCGGCCTCGGCGTGCGCTTTGCGGTGAGCCGGGCTCAGCCAGTCGGCGGCCGGGAGGTCTTCGGCGACCAGCGGCTCGGCTAGCGACACCTCCGTGTCCCGGCCGCGGATGGCGGCGGTCGCGCTTTCGACGTACGACTGAGGCAGGCCTGAGTGTGCGGCGACGCGCCAGCTCCCATCCGCGTCCTCGCGTCGCCACAGCGCGTACGCGTCGGCCGCGAGCGTCCGGCTGGCGAGCCCGAGGATCTCCGGGAGCATCGCCTCGACGCTGAGCGACCCGAGCAGGGTGGACGAGGCCTCGAGCAGCAGCCGGAGGCGCTCGATCTCGTCGGCGAAGAAACGGTCGTCCTCTGGAACTCGTCGTTCGACGTCGTGAGTCGCCAAGAAACCCCCCAGGGTTGGGCGAACCTCTCTGACTTTACTCCGCTTAGAGCGGATTTCTTTAGCGCGTGCCCAAGTCGCTGAGGTTCGGCGCGGCGCGGATCGACGGGCTCAGAGTTCCCCAGAGTGCGAGCCCGAGCCCCACTGCGGCGAATGCCGCCACGGTCGCCCGGGCGCTCGTCGCCGCCAGCAGCAGGCCCGCGACCAGCGGTCCCATCGACCCCAGCAGCAGCGAGATGTTCGTCCTGACGCCCTCGACGCGGCCGACGAGCCGGTCGGGCGTGATCGCCAGCCGGTGGCCGATGACGACGGAGTCGGTGACGGGTGCCGCCACTCCGAAGACGGTGATCGCCGCCGCGAGCACGTAGGCATCAGGCCAGATCACGAAGAACCAGCAGCCGAGCCACGTCCACAGCTCCAACAAGAGGATCGTGCGGATGGAGAATGCCCTGCGGAAGAGCGGCGAAGCGAGCGAGCCGATGAGCGTCCCCACGCCGACTGCAGCGGAGAGCGCACCGATTTCGCTGGGTGAAAGTCCCTGGCGTTTTCCGATCACGACGATCATGAGCAGCAGCGCGGAGGCGACGAAGTTGCCGATCCCGTACACGAAGGCCGTCGTCCGCAGAAACGCCTGCTGCCACATGAAGCGAAAACCTTCGGCCAGCCGGGCGCGAAGCGGTGTCTCGTCTCGCTTGCGCTCTTCCTCGAAGGGCGTCCGCATCGCAACGAGAGACAGGGTCGAGAACGCATATGACGCCGCGTCGACGACGAACGGGACTGCGCGACTCAGCCCGTAGAGCGCGCCCCCGAGGGGCGGGCCACCCAGCCGGACGACGGAGCGGCGCGCCTCGCGTGCGCCTGCCGCCGCGGGCAGCTGCGTCCTTGGCACTACGGCTCGCAATGTGCCGGGCTCGGCTCCGACGAAGAACGTCGCTCCCACTCCCTCGACGAACGCGACCGAGAGGATCGCCCAGAAGCCGACGTCGTCAGTGAGGACGAGGCCCGCGAGCGTGCCGATCGCGACGACCCTGACCACATCGGCGGCGATCATCAGGCCCTTACGACTCCAGCGATCGGCAGCGATCCCCGCGGCGAGTGAGAAAAGGCCGAACGGGGCGAGGCGGACGAAGGCGACGAGGCCGGCCTTCGCCGCCGAGTGTGTCACCGCGAGCGTGAGCAGCGGGTAGGCGATCGATGTCAGCGACGTTCCGGCACTCGACAAGAGCTGTCCTGCCTGGAGCGGGACGAAGTCGCGATTTCGCCAGAGGGGCGTCAGGCGCGACGGGGGTTCCAGATGATCTCCCAGAGATGCCCGTCGGGATCGCGGAAGTACCCGGAGTAGATGCCCCAGGGACGTTCGTGAGGCTCGTCGGTCAGGGTTGCCCCGGCCTCCTTGGCCCGAGCAAGCAGTGCGTCGACCTCTGCTCGGCTCGCGACGAGGTGGCCGATGCTGAACTCACCCGGGGCGGGCGGGCCGAACGGGAGGTTCGCGTCCTTGAGCAGTTCCGTCCGCGGGTAAAGAGCGAGGGTTACGCCGCTCTCCAGCTCGAACATCGCCGCGGTTCCCGCGGGTGTCGTCTCGTCGCCCTCGAACTCGGTGCCGATCACGCCCGGTGATTGCAGCCCGAGCCCGTCGCGGTAGAACGCAAGGGCCCGTTCGAGGTCGCTCACGCCGAGGGTGATCACATCTATGCGAGGGCGCATTTAGGCTGGCGAAAAGAAGGAGGAGAGATGTCCTACGGCATTCTGCTGGTGCGCGTCGTTGTCGGCCTCGCTTTCGTGGGGCACGGCACGCAGAAGCTCTTCGGCTGGTTCGGCGGCTTCGGGCCGAAGGGGACGGGCGGTTTCTTCGGGTCGCTGGGCTACCGGGTTCCCGTGCTGATGGCGATCGCGGCCGGGTTGTGCGAGGTGGGAGGAGGCACGCTGCTCGCGCTCGGGCTGATCACGCCGCTGGCCGGCGCCTTGCTGGCGACCGTGATGCTCAACGCGATCGTGTCCGTGTCGTTCAAGAAGGCCTTCATGCTGGGCTCCGAGCTCGAAATCGCCTATCTCACGGTCGCCGTGGGTTTCGCCGCCGTCGGCGGTGGTCGCTTCTCGATCGACCGTGCGCTCGGCTGGGACGACAACCTCTCCGGCCTGTGGTGCGGCGTCGGCGCCCTCGGCGCGGCGGTGATCGCCTCGTTCCTGACTCTGACGCTCGGCCGCACCCGGCCTGCCTCGCAGGAGTAAAAGGCGTGGACAACGTGACGCGTAGCACTTACAAGATGCTCACGTTTCTTACACGAATTTGAGGATTTCCCCTGCAAATTAGCGGGTATTGATCCCGTGAACCTCCGAAGCAATCCAGGAGGAGGGGGTGTCTCGAATGCAGAAACGTCTAATCGCAATCCTGATCATCATGCTGGTCGGTACCGGATCTGCGGTCGCCGCATCGACAGCACCGCGGAACACGGTCCGGCCGAAGATCTCCGGCACGGCCCGGCAGGGCGAGCTTCTGACCGCCGACCCGGGCACCTGGTCGGGGACTCAGCCGATGACGTTCGCCTACCAGTGGCGTCGCTGCGACGCCAATGGCGTCAACTGCTCGAACATCATCGGTGCGACGGCGAAGACGTACACGCTGACGTCCGTCGATGTCGGCAACAGGCTGCGCGTGCGTGTGCGCGCGTCGAATGACGCGGGCTCGAGGATCGCAACCTCTCTGCCGACGGCGGTCGTCGCCGCGCCTCCGCCGAAGTCACTCTCGCTGAACATCAGCCAGTCGATCGCCGTGTACGGTCGCGCGGTAACGCTGTTCGGCTCCGTTGCGAACGGCCAGCCGAGCGAGGCCGTGACCATCACGGAGCATCAGCTGCCGTCGTTCAGCGGCGTGGACGTGCGTGCGGTCGCCACGGTCCAGACGAATACGGAAGGCTCGTTCAGCGTCGTCGTCCGGCCCGTCACCCACACGCTGTTCACGGCGAGCACCGGTCAGACCACCAGCAACACGGTCTCCGTCAACGTGCGCCCGCGCCTGAGCCTGACGCGCAGGGCCCCGCACCGCTTCCTGCTGCGGGCATTCGCGGCGCGTTCGTTCGTCGATAGGTACGGCGTGGTCCAGCGTTGGAGTCTGCGGACGCATCACTGGATCAGCCTGAGGCGCGTCTTCTTCACGCGCGCCTTCCCGACCGTCTCGCCGACCATCACGTCGCGCGCAGTGTTCCGGGCGCGACTCGGTGGAGCGAGGATGCGGGTGCTCGTCCCACGTAGCCAGGCATCGCCGGGTTACATCGCAGGCGTCAGCAACGTCCTGCCTGCGTAAGCACCGTCTGAGCTGCGCCCGGAGTTCCGGGCGCAGCTCCTTTCTCAGGTGCATCCCATGGCCTCGACCGGCCATGGGCCGTGCAGGGATCGAACCTGCGACCTTGGGATTAAGAGTCCCCTGCTCTACCAGCTGAGCTAACGGCCCGAGCGGGTGCGTAGTGTAGCCACCCCCCGGCGTGAGTAGCCTTGCCCGGAATGAGTCCGGAGGTCGCAATCGTCGGGGCCGGGTACGTCGGCATGCCGCTCGCTCACGCGTTCGCCGACGCCGGAAAAAGCGTCGTCCTGATCGACGTGAATACCGACGTCGTCAAGGGGATCAACCGCGGCGAAAGTCACATCGGCGACGTTCCTTCAGGCGAGCTGAAGAAGCTCGTCGAGGACGGCCGGATCACGGCGACCACGGACTTCGACGCAGTCAAGGAGGCCGAGGCGATCCTGATCGCGCTGCCGACCCCGCTGTCCAGCCAGCGCGAGCCCGACCTCTCGATCGTCCGCGGTGCTGCCGAAGTCATCGCTCCGCGGCTCGGCAAGGGCCAGCTGGTCGTGCTCGAGTCGACGACCTACCCCGGCACGACGCGGGAGTGCCTCCAGCCGATTCTCGAATCGAGCGGCCTCAAGGCCGGCGAGGACTTCCACCTGGCGTTCTCGCCTGAACGGGTCGACCCCGGCCGCACCGACTGGACGACCCGCAACACGCCGAAGCTCGTCGGCGGCCTGACGCCCGCCTGCACCGAGCGCGCGGCCGAGCTGTACCGCAGCGCCGTCGAGAACGTCGTCCCGGTCTCGTCCCCGGAGGCGGCGGAGCTGACGAAGCTGCTCGAGAACATCTTCCGCGCGGTCAACATCGCGCTCGTGAACGAGCTCGCGCAGCTCTGCGAACGGATGGATCTCGACGTCTGGGAGATTGTCGAGGCGGCGGAGACGAAGCCCTTCGGCTTCATGAGCTTCAAGCCGGGACCGGGCCTCGGTGGGCACTGCATCCCGATCGATCCCTTCTACCTGACGTGGAAGGCGCGGGAGTACGACTTCTACACCGAGTTCATCGAGCTGGCCGGGAAGGTGAACGCGAACATGCCGTACTTCTGCCGCTCGCTGATCTCGCAGGCGCTGAACCACGGTTCGCAGAAGTCGCTCAAGGGCTCCCGGCTGCTCGTGCTCGGCGTCTCGTACAAGGCGGACATCGACGACGTGCGCGAGTCGCCCGCGGAGAAGATCATCAAGCTGCTGCAGAAGGCGGGAGCGGAGGTCGCGTATCACGACCCGCACGTCGCGGAGTTCAACGGCCTGCGCTCGGTCGAGTATGCGCCGCAGGCGTACGACTGCGTGGTGATCGTGACGGCGCACACGGCGATCGACTACGACGAGCTCGTCGAGCGCGCACAGCTCGTCGTCGACCTGCGCAACGCGACCGGCAGGAACGGCACCGGCAACGGAAAAGTCTGGAAGCTATGAGAGTGGCTCGACCGGCGGCACTTCGCGGCCTCTCGCCCGTCCTGAGCGGCGCGCTGGGGCGTCCTCGGTCGGCCGCGTGCGACCAGCACGCGGCCTCCCTGCGTCCTTCCATCGCTTGCTCATGACGACCGAGAGATCCACGAGCGCCCCCGGCCGAGCCACGCGCCTCGCTCAGATCGGCGTCGGGCAATGGGGCAAGAACCTCGCCCGCAACTTCGCGCGCCTCGCGGACCTGGCCTGGCTCTGCGACGTCGACACCGGCCAGCACGCCGAGCTCGCGCAGCATTACCCCGCCGCACGCACGACGGCAAGCGTGGACGACGTGCTCGCCGACGACTCGATCGAGGCGGTCGTGATCGCGACGCCCGTGCCGACGCACTACGACCTCGCGCGGCGTGCGCTCGAGGCGGACAAGCACGTCTTCGTCGAAAAGCCGCCGGCGATGCGCGGCCCCGAGCTGGAGGAGCTCTGCGACCTCGCCGAAGAGCGTGGCCGCGTGCTGATGCCCGGGCATCTCCTGCTCTACCACCCGGGCGTGCGCAGGCTGAAGGAGATCGTCGACTCGGGCGAGCTAGGCGACGTTCTCTACGTGTACGGCAACCGCCAGAACCTCGGCACCTTCAGGACGAATGAGAACGCGCTCTGGTCGCTCGGCGTGCACGACCTCTCGGTGCTGCTGTACCTGATCGAGGAGGAACCGAGCGACGTGCGGGCGCACGGCAACGCCTTCCTCACCGGCGGCGTCGAGGACGTCGTCTTCTGTTACCTGCGCTTCCCGTCCGGGAAGATGGCGCACATGCATCTCTCGTGGCTCGACCCGCACAAGATCCGCCGCATCACCGTGGTCGGCAACGACCGCATGGCCGTGTTCGACGATATGGAGCGCGACCGCAAGATCACGGTGTACGACAACTGGCGCACTCGCACCGGCGACATCTACAGCCCGAAGGTCGTTGCGACGGAACCGCTTCGGCTCGAGTGCGAGCACTTCCTCGACCTCGTGCGGGGCGAAGGCGACCCGTTCAAGGCGGCACGAGACGCAGTGCCCGTCGTACGCGCGCTCGAGCAGCTCCAGGCCTCGCTCGAAACCGTCGTCGCGTGAACGCGGAAGTCTCCGACACCGCGGTCGTCTATCCAGGGACGGTCGTCGGTGAGGGCTGCAGGATCTTCGACTACGCGGTGCTCGGGAAACAACCAACGCTCTCCCCACGCTCGACGGCGAGGCGCGAGGACTTGCCGCCACTCGAGCTCGGTGCCGGCGCGATCGTGTCCACGGCTGCGATCGTCTTCGCCGGCACCCGCCTCGGTGCAAACGTGATCGTCGGCGACCAGGCCTGCATCCGCGAACGCTGCGAGCTCGGCGACGAGGTCGTCGTCGGCCGGGGCTCCCTGGTCGAGAACGACACGACGATCGGAGCGCGGACGAAGATCCAGGCGATGGCCTACATCACGGCCTATTCGACGCTGGAGGACGACGTCTTCATCGCGCCGTGCGTGCAGACGGCGAACGACAACTTCATGGGCAGGACGGAACGCCGCCACGCTCTACGCCGAGGCCCGACGATCCGTCGCGGCGCACGCGTCGGCGTCGGCGCGGTTCTCTGTCCCGGCGTCGAGATCGGCGAAGAGGCGTTCGTCGGCGCAGGCGCCGTCGTAGTGGAGGATGTTCCCCCCGCCGTCGTCGTGGTCGGGAATCCGGCGCGCGTCCTGCGCGACGTCGACCCGGAGGAGCTGCTCAGGACCGAGTGAGCGTCAGCTCGTACGGCCCCGATCCGCGCGTGACGAGCTTCACCTCGACGTAGTACCAGCCTTTTTTGGGCGCGCGGTAGCCGAGCCTGTGGGACGAGCCGGGACTGATCGATTGTGCGACGCGGAAGTTCTGCTTGCGCAGGTCGTTGATGCTCTTCGTGCCCGGCTGCCAGAGCAGCAGGTTTGAGGTCGCACCGGCGGGCCCGTCGAGGGTCAGCTTCAGCTTTTGGCCCTTGGGCAGGTAGACGCGGTAGACATCGATCTGGTCGTCCCAGAAGTCGACCGTGGCCTTGACGGACGTGACTCCCGCGGTCAGCTTGACGGACTTCGCGCCGGCGTCGTCGTTGGGCTCGAGCCGGTCGGGCGCGGGCAGCACGCCGTCGAGGGCTGCGACCGCCTTCGACACGTCGAGTCGCCCCCAGCCGCTGTAGGCGTCGCGCTGCAGCGGACACTGTTTGCAGCCGTTGGCCGCATTCACGTCCGTCGCCGACCGTTCGAGGATGTCGACCACCTGATCTGACTGCAGCGTCGGTTTCAGGGCGAAGAGAACCGCGGCGGTCGCTGCCACCTGTGGCGCGGCAAAGGATGTTCCCGCGGCGTGGCGGAACTCGTCGGGACCGCAGTCCGAGTACCCCTGGTTCTGACACGCCGGACGTGTCGCGGTGAGCGCGCGAGGCAGGGTCGAATAGATGTCCTGGCCGGGCGCCGACATGTCGTTGTAGATGCGATCGCGGTCGGAGAAGGTCGGCACGTTTCCCGTCGGCGTCAGGGCGCTGACCCCGAGCACGTGTGGAAGCGCGGCCGGGTAGCTCGCATACGGCCACGGGCTTTGCGGCGCCTCGTCGGAGTTGCCGACCGCGGCGACGAGCACGGCCCCGCGCCGGACCGCGTAGTCGATCGCTTCCGCCTCGGCCTTGGAGAAAGTGTCCAGCCGCGGGTTGAACGGGTCGCGCAGGCCGCCGATCGAGAGATTGATCACGCGGGCGCCGACATCCAC
>WNGG01014698.1_pt1 | contig 10285 bp, 11 predicted proteins | sample 5400661 | NCBI WGS metagenome assembly WNGG01 (sample SAMN13153372, study PRJNA577476) | soil metagenome | isolation source: 100 cm soil or saprolite under Garry oak tree replicate 1 | place: USA:California | collected 2016-06-15
GAAGCCCGCTAAATTGATGATGGTGCGCGCCGATGGTTCGCAACAATCCAAGGACCTGACCAAGGGCCTGCCGAACAGCGGCTTCCCGACTTGGTCGCCAGATGGCAAGCGCATCGTGTTTTACGAAGTGCCCACCGCGCATACGTTTGCGGCGCGTGTGTATGCGCAGGCCATGGTCACCTCGCAGATCGTTTCGGTGGACGTGGCCACAGGCGCCAGAGAGGAGGAGACCTCGGGCCCCGGATTAAAGGTACAGCCGCAGTACCTGAGCGCGGACAAAATTGCCTATCTCATAAAAGCAGGCCCCAATGCCGGGCTGGCGTTTACTAAAGGCGCGCCGGGAGTAGAGGGGTCGTTGCGCAATCCCGCCTGGTCCCCCGACGGCAAGCAAGTGGTGTACGAGAAAGTTGATTTTGCGGCCCGGCCGCAGAATCAGGTTCTTTATAGCTGGGAACCGGATATGGACGTCCAGTATACGGATGTCTTTCCGCGGTTTTCACGCGATGGGAGATTGGCCATCAGCGACATCAAGAACCTGGCCACCGTGGCGACGGCATCGATCTCCGTCATGAATGCGGACGGTTCCAACAAGAAGGTGGTGTTCTCCGACAAGGAGGGTGCGGCCTTTGTGCCCACCTGGTCTCCCGACGGACAATGGATCGCTTTCGGATTCGGCGGCTTCTTCGGGGCGCGGAGAACGAAGCCCGCCAAATTGATGATGGTGCGCGCGGACGGTTCGCAACAATCCAAGGACCTGACCAAGGGCCTGCCGAACAGCGGCTTCCCGACTTGGTCGCCAGATGGCAAGCGCATCGTGTATCGCGTTTGGGGCGACGGGGATTTCGGGCTGCGGGAGTTGAATCTCGCCGACGGCTCTGTGAAGACGCTGACCACGGAATTGGACAATTTCCCCGCGTTCTCGCCCAGCGGTGACGCGGTCACCTTCACTCGCCGCTCGGCTAAGACCGATGACTATGACATTTTCACGATGCGCCCCGATGGCACGCACGCCAAACAGCTGACCACCACGCCGGGCAACGACAGCCACTCTTCCTGGTCCCCGGACGGTAAATACATTTTGTGGTCCAGCGCGCGCTATGGGTTCAAGGATGAAGCGCCGCTCTATGACAATTCCTTCCAGCCCTTTGCGCAAATTTTCATCATGAAGGCCGACGGTTCCGATCAACATGCGCTCACCTACAGCCGCTGGGAAGACTCCATGCCGGCGATTGTGCCGCCAGCGGCGCAGAAAAGCACAACCACCCGGCTGGATTAGAGTGCGGGAGGGGAATCCGGATTGAAACGTAAAGGGCGCAATGTGAACCATGGCGACGTCCTCCGGGATCAGACCCGGCGCCCGCAAAGGGTTATCAGCGTTGCTGGAGTATTCACTCGGAAGATCACGGTGTTTGACTGAATCGTGCGGTTCTTTCCAGATGCGTGCCATAACCGGATTGTATTATTGTGAGCATCAGCCGGTTTAATTTTCGCGCACCGACCCGTCAAGGAGTTCACCACACTGTGTCGCTTGACTTGGGCCTCGCGCGGTTCTACTCTCTCCGCCGAAGGGTAAGGAGCGCCTTCGCACTATGAACTCAACCACCATGAAAAGAGATTTCCGCGGTCGAAGGGGCGTGTGGCTACTGCTTGCGCTGCTGTTGGCAGCGGTGCCCCTAGTGGCGGCTACGGCCCGGATCTATGTCACGAACAGAGGCGGAACCACCATTAGCGTGATCGACCCTGCGACGAACAAGGTCGTGGACGTGATCAAAGGTATTGAATCGCCCGAGGTGGTGCGATTCTCTCCCGACGGAAGCCTGCTCTATATCGCCAACAGGAGCGTGGACGTCCTCTACGTAATGGATCGCAAGAGCGGAAAGTATATCAAGAAGGTGCCTCTCAGCGGTTGGGCCAACGATGCGGCGGTGACGAGCGATGGAAAACTGATTGTAGTCTGCATCCGTAATACCGGGACAGAGGCCCTGGATGTCGGGGCGCTGGATATCATCGATGCCAAATCACTGGAGAAGGTCAAGAGTATTCCGGTGAAACCCCGACGGCTCGGGCCACCGGATCTTCGCACAGCTGAACCGAACGAACGGATTCTCGGTGGTGGATTTTGCGACGCACAAGGAAGTGCAAAGAATCACGAACCCCGACGAACCCAATGGGTTTGGCCCCGGGTGCGAGGGCATCAGCCACGGCATTGGCATATCCCCGGACCACAAGACTCTATGGGCCAACAGCAGGCCGGCCAATTCTGTTTTCGTCTACTCGCTCCCTGACCTCAAACTGCTGGGACATGTCCCATTACCCGAAACCCCCGTGCCGGGAAAGGCTCCGAGGGGAGGTGGACCCGCCTGGATCACTTTCTCTCCCGACAGCAGGACCGTCTACGTCTCCACTTGCGGGACCAAGTCGGTGTCCGCCATCGATGTGGAGGCAATGAAAGAAATCACTCGCATCCCAGTCGGAGAGATGCCCGACCGGATCAGCACGTTGGTGCTGCCCTAAAGTTGTGACTCGGCCCTCTGTGGGAGACATGGAACTGCTGGCTGTCACACAAACTTTAAGCTGGCGAATGTGAGGTGATTATGATTTCGAGGGTTCTGGCAGCGATAATTTTTGCTGGTTTCGTGGTAGCGGCTGCCGTTGTACTGTGCGTGTTTGCTCCCTTTGCTGCGGCGCAGAACTCGGGGGGCCCCGACGCGCAAAAACCGCAGTTAGATTATGAGTTTTTCAAAACGCGCGTCGAGCCTATCTTCCTGAAAAAGCGGTCGGACGACCACGCCCGCTGCTACGTTTGCCATCAAGTAATGCGTCATGGGGGCGGACCCCTTAGTCTGGAGATGCTGCCACCCGGGGCGAGCTTTTGGACCGAGGAGCAGTCTCGCCGTAACTTCGAGGTCGTCTCGAAACTGGTGGTTCCCGGCGACCCGTCCCTGAGCCTGTTTCTGCGGATGCCGCTGGCGCCGGAGGCGGGCGGCCTGGCCGACACTCACCAGGGAGGGAGGCAATTTGCATCCGAGGACGACCCGGACTGGAAGAACATGAAGGCGTGGGTTCTCGGGCAAAAAACAGGAGGTTCCTCCGCGCCGTAGCCGAAAGGGTACCGATATACTCCCGGTTCCCTGCGAGATCTGCGGTCGAGACTCCCTTTCGACTGGCGATGTGTCGTGAAACCGCAAGATAAGTCGCGTCCGCTACTTTTGGGATTCGGGAAGGACCGCATTACCAATTTGCTTATTATAGTCCGCCATCTCTGATGGTGAGCAGAGCAACTCCGGTATATCGAAATCAGGTCGTTGCAAGTGGAGAGGAAACTTGTTGAGGGCCAGCCAGGGTTGCGTGTACATTTTCGGGTCCTCAATCGTCATCGTGAGCTCCATGGTGTCATGGTCCACCCGGTGAAACCGTTCCTCCACCCGCAAATCTTCGCTATGCGGACGGCCTGCGTGATCGAGCCAGGTTCTTGGATTCAGCCCGGCCGTTTCGACGACGAATGTGTAATCATCAATCCACTTACCTACAGAGTACCCATTCCACCGCGGCTCCGGATCCTTGGGGAGTTCTCGCCCATCCGTCCAGATGACGCGGTAATTGCCGTAAAATGGGCTTAAGAGAACCACCTGCTTGGCAGTCTGAACGAGGTCGATGGTCCTAAATTCCCAAAGCTCCATGTACGGGAACCCCAGCGGATCACACCGGTCCCCTGGATCATTTGCAAGCGCTGCGGGGACTTGCCTCACTCCCGGTCCCGAGGGTTTATTGGCCTGGAGCGCTGCCAGTCCCAGAGGCGTGTAGGGGAGAGGATGTACGATACCCGTCTCGTCGGGCCGTCCTCCTTCGGCATAGTCTCTCGTCTGGTCGAGTCGTTTTACTTCCGCACCTTTTGCTTGTGGGAAGAGTGCTGGGTGTTCTAACGCGCCACTTACCTGGCGCCCTCCATCCGCTTCCGCTGCATCCCAGATCCCGGAAATGTCACGACGCGGAGCCGGGGCTGACTTTTTCCCGGCGTACGCGGATTTGGGCGGCGGGACGTTATTCCATTTGGGCGGAGCATTTTGAGAGCGCAGAATGGGTGAGAACGTCAATCCTGCAATCAGGGCAACCATCGAAACCACGAAGCGCTTGGACATTTTCGAAACCCCTCCTGCAACTTAGATTCCGACTTTTCGAATCTGTCCGCGACTACGGCACGGGAAACCATGCAGCGGTCTGCAATAGGCACGGGCCGCTAGTCGTTGCGGCGATGACGCTCACCCGAGCGATTCCTCATGGCTTGAACTGTTTGCCATTGATGACGATCCGGGTTGTGAAAGTGATTTTTCCGATTGGCTGGCCGTTCTTCGCCCGGTGGCAGTCAATGATGACTTCATCTCCGGGCTTGAATGTATTCTTGCTCCAGCCTACGTCGAGCTGGGACACTGGATTTTGAGCTTCTATAGTCCAATGCAGCGTGTTACCACTGTCGTCCTTCGCGTCGAGCTTCAGGAAAACATGCGGATTGGCCCAAATATACTCCGTCACCGTTCCCGTCACCGTGACCATTTTGGACAAGTCGTACGACGCGTTCCCGTGGTGTGCGAACAGCGGTACAGAAACAATCAAAACACCAACAGCTAGAGCAAAAACCATTGAGAATTTGACTTTCACGAGTGACCTGCCATCTTTGGCCGGACTTAAGCACATCCTTGGGCAATTGCCTTGTCGTCAAATTAACCAAACAGTTCAGCACGAATCCAATGCATTTCGATCAGGCTACCGGCCGTCTTTGTCGCTAGCGGGATTGCCGATTAATTTGTTATATTCCGCGAAATCCGTTGGTGAACAAATCATCTCCCGGACATCGTAATCGCGCGTCTGCAACTGGAAACGTGCCTTGTCGAGCGCTACCCAAGGTTTGGTATACATCTTCGGATCGTTAATCTTCACCGTCAGGTCCAAGTGGTCATGGTCCACGCGGTGGAATCGCTCCTCCACGTGCAGATCGGCGCTATGCGGACGGCCAGCTCTGTCGACCCATGTTCTTTCATCGATCCCCGATGTCTGCACGACAAACGTGTAATCATCCTCCCACTTACCCACCGAGTAGCCGTACCACCTTGGTTCTGGATCTTTGGGGAGTTCTCGCCCGTCCGTCCAAACGACGCGCCAAATTTTGCCGAATTGGTACAGGAGGAACACGCTCTGGGGTGTCTGAAGGACTTGAGTCGTTCTGAGTTCGTAGAGATCTTCGCGCGGCATCCCCTGGGGATCGCAGTAGACTACCGGATCATTTGTGTCCGCAGGGAGAACGCTTCTAACTCCATTGCTCGGCTTCGTGCGGTTCAACGCTTCCCGCCCCAAGGGAGTGTAGGGTAACTGATGTTCTGGCTTACCGTCGTCCGGCATTGCACTCGCGCCGAGCGTGCCAAGTACTTGGGTTGGGTTCATACCTGGGTCCCAAATTCCAGAAATATCATGCCGTGGAACGGGGGCTGCCTTCTGACCCTTCGCGATTGGGGTTATTGGGTGTCCCCAATCGTCGAAATAGATAGGCTCGGGGGAAGTAGGGGCTGACTCTTGCTCCTTTGCGGTTCCTGATCGTGGCGGCGCGGTTTGCGGGCGCACGAGGGGTGAGATGATCAACATTGCCAGTACAACCCTCGGGGCAACAAAACACTTTCGCATAGTAGGGACCCTTTCCATAGCCTAAATCCCACGCTTGGGCTCAATATCGGTATAATGGCACCCCTGACACGAGCAGACTGGATTGGCCCGAGCGACTCCTCACTGTTTGGGATAATCCTCTGGTTTGGAGGATTCGAGGGGTGGGAGTACACGTCCGGCCAATTTTTGGCCATTGGGGAGCACGACTTCTATGATGCGCCCGACAGGCCTGCCATTCTTGACCGGCATCACAGTGACCGTAATTTGATCCCCGAGCTTCAGGGACTGCATGGTCCAGCCATAGTGAGTCATTGAGGTCGGATTTTCAGTCTCCGTAGTCCACTGCACCACTTGGCCGTGGTCATCTGTTACGTCGAGCTGAAGTATGCAATGGGGATTGGACCAAACCCATCGTGTAACGGTCCCCTTGACAGTAATGCTTTTCCCCGTGTCATATGCCGCGTTGCCGTGGTGTGCGAATAGCGGAAGGGAAAGAATCGAGACACCAATACCCAGAGCAACGACCATTAAGAATTTGCCTTTCAAGAGTCACCTCCTCGTTGGCGAGACAGGGCCTACGTCTTTAGGTTGGGTCCGACCACATCTTTCCAAACTGGATGCGATTCTAAAGACAGCTTCTGCGACAGTCAAGCGCGCTTCTACTCGGAATGCGTCACGCGCATTATCAGGAATGATGAGCCGCTACCCGCCCATGAGATTCCGGCCCGTCGAATAACTAATTGCACCTGACTCGCATTTCTCCGTACAGCAAGCCCCAAGACACGCCCTCTCAACGCGCTTCCCGGAACCCCGTCTCTGCACCGCTGCAGGCAAATGTCCGAAAGACTGATTAGAAGTACAAGTACTTTACACCTTTCTCCCCCGGCATTGTTGGAGCGCAAAGGCAGGGAAAGCCTTCTCCAGCGATGGGGAATTTATCCGGACCGGCCGAGCTGCGCAGAACTGAAGTATTGTGGATCAAGTTGCGAGGCGCCAGGTTTTAGTAGGACAGGCACTCCTGCCTGTCCGCGTGTGCTGTAGCGATATCGTACCGGACGGACAAGAGTGTCTGTCCTACCAAGCAAACTGATGACCCACTACCGGCTGGAGAAGAAAGTTGATTGGATATACAAGAAGTCGTTACAATCAAGCCGTTGCCTTCTTGGCCCGCTGCCGGTGGTCGGCCCGCACTCTGCTTGAGGGGGGAGCCAGGAGCGACGTACAAGGCGGACCTTCGAAAGGCATGGCCTAATTTAATTTCTCTTTCGAGACTGGTTGCCTTAGTAATTTCGTGAGGACTCGCCTCCTTGACAGGTTCCTGGAATTCGAGGATGGCCATGCGCGGCCGTCGCAATGCCGCGGAGTTCAAGTCGATTCTCCAGAAAATGTTTCCTTGCAGCTTTGACGAAGTTTCTCCTTACGTGCAGTCTAAATATCGCGCGTCGGGGCCTGCGTCCATCAGGCGGTTCCAAACAGGCTGCGATTGATGCTGCATCTCTGTGAATGGCTCGAGCAGATCCCGTGGATCGTCACGATCACCAATTCGGCGGCCCTGATTTCCTTGGTCTGGCTGGTTCACTACATCGGCTTTTTCCTGTTGGTCGGAACCACAGCGGTCGTTGACTTGCGCGTTCTTGGCGGCGCCGCGCGGAACCAAAAGCTTGCGCCGCTCGCCGGGCAGCTCTTTCCCTTCGCGTGGGCCGGGCTGGGCCTGGTGATCGCGTCGGGATTCGTCATGTTCGCCGGGCAGGCCACGACGTTTTATCCCACGGCAGTATTCCAAATCAAGATGGGAATGGTCTTGCTGGCGCTCTTATTTGGCGTGATCGTGCAGCGGAAATTGCCGGTCTGGGACCGTGCCCCGTCTGTGCCCGCTTCCGCGAAATGGCTGGCGTTCGTTTCGCTAGTCCTGTGGATAGGAACGATCCTCGCGGGACTTGAGGTCCCCGCGTTTATACCGGGCATCTAGCGGTTCCTGCGCATGCACACTTGGCTCGTGGCCATTTGCGATCGGCTGCAAAACATCCAGCTGGTGGTGTGGCTGGTCACGGCGCAGTATGCGTATCCCTTCATCCAATGGACCCACTTTACGGGCCTCTCCCTTTGGCTCGGGACGACGCTGGCGCTCGATTTCCGCCTGCTCGGCGCGGGGAAGAGATTTCAGACGGCCGCCGAATTGTCTGACGCTCTGTTCTCGTGGAACTGGCTCGGCCTGGGCATCGCGGTCCTGGGTGGATTTACGCTTTTCGCCACGGCAGCGGTGGGATACATCGACAATCCGGCGTTTCGCCTCAAGCTGGGTGTGCTGTCGCCGCTGGCTTTGGCGTGGCACATCTTCGTGCAACGAAAGTCGCGCATTTGGGGCCGGACGCCGGAAACGCCCGCAGTGGCCAAGCTCGCCGGCCTGATGGAAATCGTGCTGTGGGTGTCGGTGGCCACGGCGGCGGTCTGGATCCCGAACTACTAAAGCGGCGCGGGGTCAGCGGGCAGTGGGCGTGTGGCTGTAGAGCAAGTAGGTGTAGGTGTACGCCAGCAAACGCCCCGCGGTGATGGCCGCGATCCACAAGACGAGGGACCACTTCGCCAGCGCCCTGCCTTTGGCCTCCATCAACGCTTCGCTTAGACTGGCATCGCCGAAGACACGCGTGTAGGTTTTCTGCATCACGATCACGGCGAGAGCGATGCACGTCAGCTTTAGATAAAAGACCGGGTTCGTGAGGGCTTTTGTGGGGTAGGCGATCACCAGCAATATCCCGGTGATTACGTTCAGCGTGAAACCCACCCACATGATGGAGAAGAAACGCTTCAGCGGCGCCAGCGGCAGGTTGGCGGCGACGCCCAGGATGCGCAAATCCACCATGGCATTCGCGCCGGCGAGCAAGGCGAGACCGAAAGTGTGAAAGAGGAGAATGAAATAGAACGCAAATACTGAATTCGATTCTCGGAGCCATATGCTGAAGCTGGTTTCTTCCAGGGAACGCAAGAACAGGGGTACGGCCAATGGGGTGTCCTGACCTTTCCTTTAGCCGCGGAGTGATCCAAGCCACCCGGCCCCGCGAGATGTCCCCGGACACCCAGCAGGGAAATATCGAGACCCGCAGTGCGGTGAATCTCCGGGTTACTTGCCCGGATCTTTATACGGAGCGTCGGCCACCGGCGAACCGGCAAAGAGTTTTTTTCCGTCCGGCAGCGTGACGTCGCGGCCGTTCGCACGCAAGGCGCTGTCCTTGGCCTGATAACCGTCCACGGTAATTTCCGTTCCTGGCTTCAGGGAATCGCGCGTGAAGCCGCGCCGCAGAAGCGTGTTCGGCGTACCAAACTCGATCATCCACTCTTCCAGATTCCCGTCGGCCTTCTTCACGTCGATGTGGATCCACGCGTGGGGATTGATCCACTCCATTTTCGTGACGGTGCCTTTCAAAATCACGTGCTTCTTGGCGTCGTATTCCGCCGCGAACGCGTGGTGCGCGGACGCCGGCACGATCATGCCCATCCAGGGCAGCACCAGGGCAGCCGCGACGACGGCGCCAACGCTCGGCTTCATTCCGATCAGTTTCATTCCGGTCCTCCTGTGCCAGCGGATATGGTTCGCGGACTTTGTCTTCGCTACTGGACTGACGGCAGCCGTGGAATTGGCTGAGCCACCTCGCCCCGCTTTTCGCGCTCGCGAGCGCCGCCCAGGAAATGGCTCACGTCGTAATTGTCTTCGTAACAAGCATACTCATACATCTGCTCGGCGGGATCAATGCGGGTCCAGGGAATTCGCACGGTCCATGGCCGGGTCCAGGTGTGCGGGTCCTCCACGGTGTATTCGTAATTGATCGTCCGGGCGTCCACTCGGGTAAGGCGCTCGGTGAGGCGGAAGGTCGCCGGATCGGCTTCCTGGAAGATGTTGGTATCAGGACGGAAATTGGTGGTCTCGAGGACCAGCGTATTGCCCTCCCAATAGCCGCGCGAATCACCTAGCCACTCGCGAAGGTGTTTGCCGATGTGCGGGCGCCCGTCGAGCGGGATGATGCGCGCGCTGTGGATCATCTCCGGAGCGATGACCACGTAGCCGGGACTCTGCAAGATCTGAAAGTCGTTGTTATAGATGATCGGCATGTAGGGCGGCATGTCGGTCCGAACGACACAGCGTATTGGCAGGTCGAAATCCAGGTACGTGTTCGGCATGCCGGCGTTGAAACGGGCCAGGGCGGCGGCACGCTCGTCATGTTCCTTCTGCCGTTCAGCCGATATAGGCACGAGGGGAGGAATCTTCCCGTCGGGGGGGTCGACGATGAGCGAGGTGCGATGGTCCGCAGTGACCTTGAGGCGGCGGGCATCCATCCAGTGTTCGTTATAGGCGCGGTTGACGTCGACTTCAGAGCCGCCGTCGCGGCGGTCGCGGCTCAACCTGTTGGCAATCTGGTCCTGAAACTCCTCGGCTTCCTCGCCGCTTAGGACGTCTTTACTCGCGACTCCAGTCGGACGCTGGAGCGGCGTGCTGGTCGCGTCGTTCCACACTCCCTGGAGATCGGGATCGCCCCACGGAGTGCGGAAATTGCTGGGTTTCGCGGCGGGGGCGGCGGGCGCAGCTGCCGGCGGCGTCGCTGCGTTCTTCTGCGGCTCCGCCGCGGCCTTGCGGGCCGTC
>WNGG01016016.1_pt1 | contig 10285 bp, 5 predicted proteins | sample 5400661 | NCBI WGS metagenome assembly WNGG01 (sample SAMN13153372, study PRJNA577476) | soil metagenome | isolation source: 100 cm soil or saprolite under Garry oak tree replicate 1 | place: USA:California | collected 2016-06-15
CCTCCACCGGCGAGGCGAAGCGGGCGGGGCCGCCGGCAAAGGACAGCGTGCCCGCGTCGGGCCGGTACAGGCCGAACAGCGTTTCGAGCAGCTCGGAGCGGCCCGAGCCCACGAGGCCGAACAGGCCCACGATCTCGCCCACCCGCACGCGCAGGCTCACGTCGGCGAACCACGGCCGCCGGGTCAGCCGGTCGACGACGAGCACGTCGGGCGCGTCCGCGCTCACCGTGCGCGGCACCCGCGCGGCGGGATCGATGTCCCGCCCCACCATCGAGCGCACCACCTCTCGCGGCGTCGTGTTGCCCGCCTCGAACGTGCCCACGTGCTCGCCGTCGCGCAGCACCGTGATGCGCTGGCAGAGCCGGAACACCTCGTCGAGCTTGTGCGAGACGTAGATGAGCGTGACGCCGCGCCGCCGGAGCTTGTCGAGGATCGCGAACAGGTGCGCCGTCTCCGCCTCGGTCAGGCACGTCGTCGGCTCGTCGAGGATGAGGATCCGGCACTCGAAGGCCAGCGCGCGCGCGATCTGGACGAGCTGCTGGTGGGCGGTGATGAGGGAGGAGACCTGCGCGTCGGCCGAGACGGCCAGGTGCAGCTCCTCCAGCAGCCGCAGCGTGCGCTCGCGCATCTCGGGCTCGCGCAGGCGGCCGCCGCCGGCGGTGATCTCGCGCCCGGCGAAGATGTTGCCGCTGACGGTGAGGTTCGGGAAGAGCAGCATCTCCTGGTAGACCATCCCGATCCCCTGGTCGAGCGCGGCCCTCGGGCTGTGCAGCCGTCGGGCCGGACGATGCCGGCGAGGACGCGCATGAGTGTCGACTTGCCGGCGCCGTTCTCGCCGACGAGCGCGTGCGCCTCGCCTTCCTCTACCGGGAACGTGACGCCCTTCAGCGCGCGGACGGCGCCGAAGGACTTCGTGACGCCCTGGAAGGAGAGCCCGGACATGGCGGCTGGTCGCGAGATTGTACCCGACCGCCCCCGAGTGCCAAGATTCCTCCTCCGATGAATACCCTCCTGTTCTTCTTCATGGCGGGCCTGACGCCCGCGATGGTGCCGGCAACCGCCGCCGATCCCGTCTTCACCACCTACGCGGCTCCCCTCCACCGCTCCGAGTACCTGCTCGACGAGGGCTATCACCTGCGCTTCTACTCGCCGGCGGACCCGCTCGCCTTCACCACCGACACGGCCGGGGACTGGGGCCTGAGCTTCGAGGCCGGCGGCCGCGAGGTGCGCGCGATCGCCGACTACGCCGCTCCTCCGCGCATCGAGGGATCGCTCTCCAGCCTGGCCCGTCTCGCGTTCCAGCCGGCCGCGGGTCTCGACGCAAAGGTCACGTTCGCGGTCTGGTCCTCGCGCGCGGCGGCCCTCGACCTCACGATCACGAATGCGTCGCGGGAGCCGGCCCGCGGCGCCGTCCTGCTCTGGTATCGGCGGCCCGAGGGTTCCCGCGGTTCGTTCGAGCGCGTGCGGCGCGGTGTGGCGTTCTCGCACGCCGAGCCGCCCGCGAACCTCTCCGAGACCCCGCCCGCCGGCTTCACCGGCCGCTTCCGGGATCTCCTGGCCGGGGACCCCAAGCCGGACGGCGTCGACTCCTCCGACCGTGAGGCGAGCCTTCGCTTCGTCTTCGACCTCGCGCCGGGCAAGGCGCGGCGCTTCCGCTTCGTTCGCGCGGTGGCGCGGGAGGAAGCGTCCGTCGAGTCCCTCGAGGCGACGGCGCACCAGGCTCTGCGCAAGAGCGAAGAGGATCTGATCGAGGACGCGTCGAAGCCCTACCGCGCGGCCTACGACCCCGGCCTGACGAATCCGGCGCGCCGCCTGATCTACTGGAGCGCCCTCGACCTCGTCCGGCAGTGCATGCTGCCCGGCGAGGGCCGCGTCCGCTACAACTACTACGTCTTCTCCCGAGAGCCGACCTGGGGCTGGGGCCACGACGGCCAGGTCTTCCACGAGAGCCTCTCGATGTTGGCCTATGCGCTCTTCGACGGGCGCAGCGCGATGGACTCGCAGCGGATCTTCATGGAGGCGCAGGACGGCGACGGCTACATCCCCTACCGGATCGGCCCCTATGTGGTGAGGACGTTCCCGGTCAACGGCGAGCGCACCAGCTCCGCTCCCTTCCTGTCGTGGACCAACTGGGAGGTGTACCGCACCGCCCGGGACCTGCGGCGGAAGGGCGTGGGCAACGTCGAGCCGGAGGAGGCGCGGCGGTTCCTGCGCGAGGCGCTGGGAGCGGGCGAGAGCTTCATGCGCTTCTGGATGGACCATCGTGACACCGACCACGACGGCCTGTTCGAGTGGGGCGGAAACGCCGTCCTCGAATCGGTGCGCGACTCGCAGGTGCCGATCTGGGACCTGCTGGGCAAGGACGATCCGACCGCCCCCTCGCTCGTCGAGGCCCTCGACCTCAACAGCATGCTGGCGGCAGCGCGCGGACGCGCTCGCCGCGAGGATCAACGAGACGATGTGGGACCCCGACACGCGCTTCTACTACAACGTCGACCGCGCGACCAACACCTTTACGGTGAAGACCGGGGCCGGCGCGACGATCGACCTGCGGCGCAAGGAGATCATCGGCTTCCTGCCCCTCTGGGCGGGCATCGCGCCGCCGGACCGCGCTCAGGCTCTCGTGCGGCACCTCACGAACCCGTCCGAGTTCTGGCGGCGGTACGGGGTTCCCACGCTCTCCGCCGACGACCCGGCCTACGAGCCCGGGGTCACGCGGTGCTGCCAGTGGAACGGCGCCGTCTGGCTGGAGTGGAACTACCTCGTTTTCGACGGCCTTCGCCGCTACGGTTACAAGCGCGAGGCGCGCGAGCTGGGGGAGCGGATGATCGAGGCCGCCGCGACGCAGTTGCGGCGCAACCACCGGTTCTGGGAGTCCTACAGTCCCGACGATGAGACGCTGGCCTCGCCGAAGAACTACATATGGGACAGCATCCTGGCCCGCGTGATCGTGGATCTGCAGGAGGACGTCCGATGATCCAGGGCTTGACCCTTCGATATGATATATGATGTCGCCCATTCGCAATTAGACCAATGAGGGGGTGCCTCGAGTCAGCCGGCATCGGTCCCTGCCGCCGCGGGGAGTCCCCCGCGTCGCCGACGACGGCCCAGGAGTGCCCGGTCTTTTCTCCGGAGGACATGATGAAACAGACGTGGACCACCGGCGTGCTTCGCTGCGCCGTCGTCGCCCTCGCCCTCGCCGCCTGGCTGTCGCCGAGACCGGCGTCCGCCCAGGCGGTGACGGGCACGATCCTCGGCACCGTGCGTGACTCGTCCGGCGCCGCCATGCCCGGCGCGACGATCATCCTGACCAATACCGCCACCGGCCTCACCCGCACCGTGGTCACGGACCCCAACGGCGAATACACGGCGCCGCTGCTGCCGACGGGGACGTACACGGTCACGGCGGAGATGAGCGGGTTCAAGAAGACCAGCCTCTCCAACGTCCACCTCAGCGTGGACCAGAAGGTGCGAACGGACTTCAAACTCGAACTCGGCCAGATGACCGAGGCGGTCACGATCCAGGCCGAGACCCCGCTCATCCAGGCCAACAGCTCCGAGCTGGGCACCACCATCGTGAAGGAGCAGATCGAGACGCTGCCGCTCAACGGCCGCAACTTCGTGAGCCTGACCCGGACGATCCCCGGCGTGCTGCGGCCGGTGCCGGGCGCGAACATCGACGGCGCGGGCTCGCTGGCCTGGCGCGCCGGCTCGGGGTTCAACGCCAACGGCCACCGCGCGCGCGACAACAGCTACCTGCTCGACGGGGTCGACAACAACGAGACCTGGCTGCAGACGGTGGTCATCTTCCCGAGCGTGGACGCGCTCGACGAGTTCAAGATGCAGACGAGCACCTACTCGGCCGAGTTCGGCAAGTCCCTGGGCGGTGTCGTCAACATCCAGATCAAGTCGGGAGGCAACCAGTTCCACGGCAACGCGTTCGACTTCGAGCGCAACGACGCCTTCGACGCCAACAACTTCTTCAACAACCGCGCCGGCCGCCAGAAGCCCAACTTCACGCAGCACCAGTTCGGAGGCACGCTGGGCGGGCCCATCGTGAAGGACCGGACCTTCTTCTTCGCCGACTACCAGGGCATGCGCATCAACCAGGGCCAGACCTACGTCTCGACGGTGCCCTCGCTGCTGATGCGCCAGGGCAACTTCTCGGAGGTCAACCGGGTCGTCTACGATCCCCTCACCCACCAGCCGTTCGCGGGGAACATCATCCCCTCCGACCGGTTCGATCCCGCCTCGCGCAACATCTTCCAGCAGCTCTATCCGGAGCCCAACGCCACGGGCACGCGGGCCTCGAGCGGGCAGACCATCAACAACTACGTGATCAACCCGGTCCTCGAGCGGCAGGACAACCAGTTCGACCTCAAGCTCGACCACAACGTCTCCGGCAACAACCACGCCTTCGTGCGCTACAGCTTCGAGAAGACGCACCGTTTCCTGCCCGCCACGCTCCCCCACGGCGACGCCGGCTTCACGTTCGGCGCCGGCAACGGGAACATCAAGGGCCAGAGCCTGGCGTTCAACGACACCCACACGTTCTCGAGCAACCTGCTCAACGAGTTCCGCTTCGGCTGGAGCTCCATCAAGTTCCTCAACACCCCCATCGACTACGGCACCAACCCCGCCGCCGCCGTCGGCATACCCGGGATCAACCTCAACCAGTCCACGTCGGCGATGACGATGCTGAACTTCCAGAACATCCGGAACCTGGGCGCCAACGGCAACGTCCCGCTCATCACCAACCAGAACGACTTCCAGATCTTCGACAGCATCACGCGTATCTCCGGGAAGCACACGATGAAGGCGGGGGGCAGCCTGACCCTGCGTTCGCGCGAGATCCTCAACGCGGACTCGATCGTCGGGCAGTTCGTCTTCGACAACAACCCGACCTCGAACTGCGGCGGCATCACCAGCGGCTGCACGGTCAACTCCAGCACCGGCTTCGACGTGGCCAGCTTCCTCCTCGGCTACGCCAGCCAGAAGAACCGCAACCTCTTCGACGCCAAGACGTACACGGAGAAGCGGCCCGAATACGCGCTCTACGTGCAGGACGACTTCCGCGCCTCGAGCAAGCTGACGCTGAACGCCGGGCTGCGGTGGGACCTCTTCGTCCCGTGGGTGGAGGTCGACGATCGGCAGTCCAACTTCGACGTCACCACGGGCAAGTTCGTCGTCGCGTCACCCGACGCGGTCATGGGCGGAGTGAAGGTCGGGCGCTATCTCCAGACCTACTCGAAGAAGGACTTCGGCCCGCGCTTCGGCTTCGCCTACGACCTCACCGGCGACGGCCGGACGGTGGTCCGCGGCGGGGTCGGGATCTTCTGGAACTTCACCCCGGGCGGGACCTCGTCCTCCAAGGCGCAGAACCCGCCCTTCTTGCAGTCCACCGCGCTGCGCAACGCGACCTTCGGGACCAACCTGAAGGTGTCGGACGGCCTGCCGCCGCCGCCCGGCGTCGACCCCAACCGCGCGCCCGCCGGCGCCACGCGCTCGACCTTCGACCGCGACTTCCGCGACGCCTACTCGACGAACTTCAACATCAACGTCCAGCGGCAGATCGGACGCAACTACATGCTGGAGATCGCCTACGTGGGCTCGCGCGGCCGGCAGATGCTGCTCAAGACCAACGAGAACCAGGCGCCGCCGGTCCTCGGCGTCACGAACCCGAACGTGAACCGGCCCTTCATCAAGATCGACCCCGCCCTCGGCGACCTCGGCACGGTCACCAGCGGCGGCTTCCTCGGCTACAACGGCCTGCTCGTCAAGTTCCAGCGGCGCTACGCCAACGGCTTCTCGTTCATGAACTCCTATACCTACGGGCTGGCCGTGGACCTCAGCTCCGACAACGACGGCGGGGTCGCGCTCGTCAACACCTACGATCCCGGCTACAACCGCGGGCCGGCGGACTATGACGTCAAGCACACGTTCGTGTCGAACTGGATCTACATGCTGCCGTTCGCCAAGGAGCGCAAGCTGGGCGGCTGGCAGCTCGGCGGGATCCTCTACGCCCGCACGGGCCGCGCGCTGACGATCAACCAGTCGCAGGCGGTCCAGTCGACGGGAACCAACGCCAGCCAGCAAGCGAGCAACCGCCCGAACCGCCTACAGGACAACATCGACAACTCCGACCAGAACATCGACCACTGGTTCAACCCGGCCGCGTTCCAGATAGTGCCCGAGCCGACGGCCACGTTCGGCACCGCCGGACGCAACATCGCGCGCGGGCCGGGCTACTTCAACATCGACGTCAACCTCGTCAAGCTGACCCGCTTCGGCCGGGTCGAGCACGAGCTGCGCGTCGAGGCCTTCAACGTGCTCAACCACCCGGCCTTCGCGGACCCCAACATCACGTTCGGCAACTCCGCGTTCGGCACCATCTCGGCGATGCTGCCCAACCTGGCGTGCGCCACCTGCGGGACCACGGAGCGCCAGATCCAGCTCTCGATGAAGTTGAAGTTCTAATCGTAGGTTCGGGGGGGTGCGCACCACGGTGGCACCCCCCGCGCTCTGGGGGCGCGGCAACGCGCCCCTTTTTTTCTGATCGGGGGGCGGCGATGAGCCTGACGGCGGCGCACGGGCGCCGGGGGTTCCTCCACCGGCTCCTGGCGGCGGGAGCGGTCGCCTCGGCCCCTTCCGCCTCCGTCTCGACCATCGGCGACCGCGCCTGCTGGCGCCGGACGCTGGCGCGCGTTGCCCGGCCGGTGCTGGAGAGCCTCGCGAACAACCGCCTGCGGGCGACGATGCCGGTCGAGTGCCCCACCGGCAAGATCGAAGAGCGGCGGCCGGTCACGCACCTCGAGGCGCTCGGCCGCACGATCGCGGGCGTCGCTCCCTGGCTCGAGACGGAGTCGCGAAGCGACGCCGAAGCGGGCCGGCTGGTCGAATGGGCTCGCGCCGGGCTCGACCACGCGACAGATCCGGCCGCGCCCGATCACCTGAGCTTCACCGCCGGCCGCCAGAACCTGGTCGACGCCGCGTTCCTGGCCCAGGGGCTGCTGCGCGCGCCGAGGGAGCTCTGGCAGCCCCTCACCTCCGCCGTGAAAGCCCAGGTCTTCGAATCGATGGCGTCCACGCGCTCGATCGAGCCGCCGCGCAGCAACTGGCTGCTCTTCTCCGCGATGGTGGAGGCGTTCCTGGCGACGGCCGGCGCGGAATGGAAGCCGGAGCCGGTCGAGACCGCGCTGCGATCGCACGAGGACTGGTACAAGGGCGACGGCGCCTACGGCGACGGCCCGCGCTTCCACTGGGACTTCTACAACAGCTACGTCATCCATCCTTTCATCGTGGACGTCCTCGATCACGTCGGACGCGTGTCGTCGCGCTGGTCGCCTCTGCGCGAGGCGATGGAGACGCGGGCGCGCCGCTACGCGGCCGTCCAGGAGCGCCTCGTGGGACCCGACGGGAGCTTTCCGCCGGTGGGGCGTTCGCTCGCCTACCGCTGCGGCGCCTTTCACCTGCTCGCGCAGGCGTCGCTGCGCCAGGCGCTGCCCGACGGCGTCGCGCCCGCCCGGGCGCGCGGCGCGCTCACCGCCGTCATCCGCCGCACGCTGGAGGCGCCGGGCACGTTCGACGATCGCGGCTGGCTGCAGGTCGGGCTGGCCGGGCACCAGCCGCATCTGGCCGAGCCTTACATCAGCACCGGCAGCCTCTACCTGTGCACGGTCGCGTTCCTGCCCCTCGGCCTTCCCGCGACCGCGCCTTTCTGGTCGGAGCCGGCCGAGGAGTGGACGTCGAAGCGTGCCTGGAGTGGCGTCGATCTTCCCGCCGACCACGCGATCGCGGAATAGCAGCCCGGCGCGCGCTCGATGGGCGGTAGAATCCGTGCGTTGACGATCCTGGCCGCGCTCGCCCTCCTCGTCGCGCCCGTCTCGGCCCCGGCCCGTGACTTCGACGTCCGGGCGTTCGGAGCGCGAGGCGACGGCAAGACGCTGGACAGCCCCGCCATCAACCGCGCGATCGACGCCGCGCACCGGGCGGGCGGGGGCACGGTGCGCTTGCTGCGCCAGGCGGGCCGGTCCGACGTGCGGCGTGAACAGGCCGACGACGAGTCATTCTGAGGAACCCAACATGAAGAGAGCAGCGCTCACCCCCGACGACCTGCGCGGCGTGTTCGCCGTGCCGCCCCTGGCCCGCCGCGCCGAGCCGGGGCGCCGCATCGACTTCGACGAGAGCGACCGGCTCGTCCGGCACATGGCCGACGGGGGCCTGACGCGGTTCCTCTACGGGGGAAACGCGTTCCTCTACCACCTCACGCTCGAGGAGTACGAGGAGCTGCTGCGCTGGCTCTCCGGCTTCGCCGACCACCACTGGGCCATCCCCAGCGTCGGGCCCTCCTTCGGCCGGGCCATGGACCAGGCGGCGCTTCTCCGGCGCCATCGATTTCCATGCGCAATGGCCCTGCCATGTGGCGACCCGCGCGATGCCGCCGGCCTCGAGGCCGGCCTGAGGGAGATCGCGGAGACCGCCGGCCGCGGCCTGATCCTCTACCTGAAGGACGAGGGCAACTTCGGGCCCGACAAGGACGCGGGCCTGGACGTCGTCGCGCGCCTCGTCGACGCGGGCGTGTGCGTCGGCATCAAGTACGCGGTCGTCCGGCCCGATCCCACCCGGGATCCGTACCTCGACGGCCTGCTCCGCCGCGTCGATCGCCGGTTCGTCATCAGCGGGATCGGCGAGCGTCCCGCCGTCGCGCACCTGCGGCACTTCCGCCTTCCCGGCTTCACCACGGGATCGGGCTGTCTCGCGCCCGCGCTGAGCCAGGGAACGTTCCTGGCCGGCGGGGCCGGCGATTGGACGGCCGCCGAGGCGCTCCGCTCGCGCTTCATCCCTCTCGAGGACAAGCGTGACGCCTGGGGTCCGGCGCGCGTGCTGCACGCGGCGATCGACGTCGCGGACGTGGCCCGCACCGGCCCCATTCCTCCGTTCGTCTCGGCGCTCGGCGAGGCCCCGCGCGCGGAGCTGGCGCCGGTGGCGCGCGCGCTCCTCGCGGCGGAGACGGAGCAGCGCGCGGCGTCACAGGCGCAAGTCACGGCAGCGGCGGCGTCTCGCGCGCGCGCTGGCTCCGGTGAGGGACGTCACTGATCGCGGTCGAGGCCCACCCCAGACTCGTTTGAAACGGGGGCATCACGCCCCCGACGCGCGCTCCTGCTCAGAGCAACCCCGGATCGTTCCCCGGGGACGCAGAGCCACGGGACCTGATCTCGACACGAGGTCCGCCGAGCCGCCAGGAGCGGCACTGGGGTCCGAGCGGTCCCCTCGCCGCTCGGCCAGGGGAGGATCTTGTGAAGGCCGGGTGGCAGGGACGCATCGTCTCCGCGGACGAGCCGGAAGCCGACGCCGCGCCGCGCCTCGCGCGGCTGGTGGTGCGCGAGCCCGCCGGCGCCGGCCAGGGCGCCGGCGCCGGCGAGACCGAGCCCGCGCGCGCCGGAGAGGCCGGCATGCGGATGCTGGCCGAGCAGGTGCCGGTGCTGCTCTGGGCGACCGACCGCCACCTGCGGGTGACTTGGGGCTTGCGGCATCCCTCGTTCGCCGGCCTGGACGCGCGGCTCGCGCAGATCCTGACGTCGGGCGACGCCGAGGCGGCGGCGGTGGCCGCGCACCGGCGCGCGCTCAAGGGAGAGGCGGCCGAGTTCGATCAGGTCTGGGAGGACCGCACGCTGCACGCCCGCGTGGAGCCGCTGCGCAGCCCCGGGGGCGACGTGGTGGGCACGGTCGCGCTCGCGCTCGAGATGGACGAGGCGGCGCGGCAGAGGCGCGAGGAGATGGTGCGCGCGGGCCTGTACGACGCGCTCACCGAGCTGCCCAATCGCGCGCGGTTCCTCGAGCGGCTGCGCCAGGCCACCGACGGCGCCGACTGGTGCCGCGAGGGCCTGTTCGTGCTGCTGCTCGACATCGACGCCTTCGGCGAGGTGAACGCGCGGCTCGGCTTCGAGGTCGGCGACCGGCTGCTGGCGAGCATGGCGGGAAGGCTGCGCCGGCGGCTGCGGCCCGGCGACACCCTCGCCCGCTACGGGCCGGACGAGTTCGCCGTGCTGCTGTGCGGGTTGCGCAGCGGCGAAGAGGCCATGCTCGTGGCCCGGCGGCTGATGGGCGAGATGGATGCGCGCTTCGACCTGCAGGGCGCGGTGATCGCGGCCAGCGTGAGCGTGGGCCTGGCGGGGGCCACCCCCGGCCACCGGCCGGAGGACGTCGTCCGCGACGCCGAGCGGGCGCTCGAACGCGCGAAGATCCTCGGCCGGTCGCGCTGCCAGGTGTTCGAGGCGGGCGGCGA
>WNGG01025415.1_pt1 | contig 10285 bp, 8 predicted proteins | sample 5400661 | NCBI WGS metagenome assembly WNGG01 (sample SAMN13153372, study PRJNA577476) | soil metagenome | isolation source: 100 cm soil or saprolite under Garry oak tree replicate 1 | place: USA:California | collected 2016-06-15
TCTGGTTCGGCAGGTACCACATGCCCTGCGAGAGATAGACGACGCCGAAGAGGAAGGCCAGTCGCCGCGCCTCGGGTGTTCTGAACGGGGTCAGCCGGGCGAGAACGTTGTCCACCGCGCGTCATCATAGTCTAATGGACCCGCGATGCGCTCCGTGTGCCCGCACGACTGCCCGTCCTGTTGCAGCCTCGAGGTTGCCGTCAGCGACGGTCGTATCGTCGAGGTGCGCGGCGACCCGGATCACCCCTTCACGCAAGGGGTGATCTGCGGCAAGGTCCGCGCGTACGCCGAGCGCGTGCACTCGCCCTTGCGTGTCCGCACGCCGTTGCGCCGCGTGGGCCCCAAGGGCGCCGGCGAGTTCGCACCGGTCTCGTGGGACGACGCGATCGCCACGATCGCGGCGCGGTGGCGCGCGATCGCCGCCGAGCACGGGGGCGAGTCGATCCTGCCTTTCTCCTACGCGGGCTCGATGGGGCAGGTGCAGTTCTACGCCGGGCACCCGCTCTTCCACGCCCTCGGCGCGAGCCGGCTCGACCGCTCGATCTGCGTCTCGACCGCGTACGCCGGCTGGCGCGCGACGGTCGGCGCCGTCACGGGCAGCGACTCGGAGCAGATGCTCGGCGCGGACCTCGTCGTGCTGTGGGGTGTGAACGCGGCGTACTCGACGATCAACGTGATGACCCTCGTCAAGCAGGCGCGGGCGCGCGGCGCGCGGGTGGTGACAATCGACCCCTATCGCACGCCGACCGCCGAGCAGGCCGACGAGCATTTGATGGTCCGGCCGGGCACCGACGGCGCGCTCGCGCTCGCCGTCATGCACGTACTGATCGCCGAGGGGCGCGTCGACCGGGACTATGTCACGCGCGCGACGCTCGGCTTCGAGCGGCTCGCCAAGCACGTCGAGCGGTACGCGCCGGAGGTCGTCGCCCCGATCGTGGGGCTCGCGCCGCAGACGATCGTCGACTTCGCGCGACGCTACGGTGCCTCGCCGCGCTCGTTCATCCGCGTCGGCATCGGGATCTCCCGCCACGACAACGGCGGGATGACGTGCCGCACGATCGCGTGCCTGCCGGCGCTGACCGGCGCGTACGCGGACCCGCACGGCGGGGCGCTTCTCTCGACCGGCGGGGCGTTCGGGTTCGACTACGCCGTGCTCGAGCGCCCCGACCTCATGCCCGCGCCCCGGCCGCGGACGATCAACATGATCCAGCTGGGCCGGGCACTCACCGATCCGGACCTGGCGCCGCCGGTCAAGGCGCTCTACGTCTACAGCTCGAACCCGGCCGCGGTGTGCCCGAACCAATCGCTCGTCCTTCGCGGGCTCGCGCGCGAGGACCTCTTCACCGTCGTCCACGAGCAGGTGCTCACGGACACCGCGCACTACGCGGATCTCGTGCTCCCCGCGACGACCTCGATGGAGCACCGCGACCTGTACCGCTCGTTCGGGCACCTCTATCTGCAATGGGCCGAGCCCGTGCTGGCGCCGCAGGGCGAGGCGAAGTCGAACTGGCAGGTCTTCGGACTCCTCGCGAAGGCGCTCGGCCTCGCCGAGGCCCACTACGCGGCGGGCGACGAAGCCCTGGTCCGCGAGTTCCTCGCGCGCGGCGACGCAACCGTGCGTGGGATCACCCTCGAGCGCCTGCGGCGGGACGGCTCGGCGCGCATCGACGTGCCGCGGCCGTACCGGCCGTTCGCCGACGGCGCGCCGACGCCGTCGGGCAAAGTGGAGTTCTACGCGGAGGCTCTCGAGCGTCAGGGCCTCCCGCCGCTGCCGACGTGGACGCCGCTCCGCGAGGGCCCGGACAACGCACGACTCGCCGCGCGCTATCCGCTCCAGTGCATCGTGCCGCCCAACCGGTTCTTCCTGAACTCGTCGTTCAGCCAGTCCGAGCTCCTGCGCCGGCGCCAGAAGGAGCCCACCGTGATGATCGCGCCCGACGACGCCCGCCGTCGCGGGATCCACGACGGCGACGCGGTCGAAGTCGAGAGCCCGCGGGGGGCCGCGCGCTTCACCGCGCGGATAACGGACGCCACGCGCGAGGGCGTCGTCGTCGTCGAGGGCATCTGGTGGCACCGGTTCCATCCGGGCGGGCGCGGCGTGAACGTGCTGACGGACGATCGGGTGGCCGACCTGGGCGGCGGCCCGGCCTTCCATTCGAACCTGGTCGAGGTGGCCCGAGCCTAGCGCGGTCGAGCGCCGACGCCGGCGTCGAGCGCGTCGACGGGCGCGTGCGGCTCGAGCGGGGCGCCGCCGGAACGCCGTATCAGGACCGGCAGGACGACGAGCGCGGCGAGCAGGCTCGCGGCGGTGCCGAGCGTCAGCAACAGCCCGAGGCCGAAAACCCCCCGATGGTCGGCGAGCATGAGGCTGCCGAAGCCGGCGATCGTGGTCAGCCCGGCGACCAGCACTCCCATGATCGTGGAGCGCGCGATCAGCGGGCCGCCGTGCTCGCGCCCTTCGATGAAGCGAGGATCAGCGGCAGTCCGAAGACGTTGGCGAGGTTGAACTTGAGGTCGAAGACGTACATGAGGCCCGCGGTCCAGGTGAGGCCGAGCGCCAAAGGCAGCAGCGCGAGGATCGTCTCGCGCACCCGGCGCAGCATGACGATCGTGAAGCCCGTGACGAGGAGCACCGCGTAGAGCGTGCCCTGCTTGTAGGCCCGCTCCATGAGCCGGATGGCCTCGTAGGTGATGATCGGCGTGCCGGTCACCGTCGGGTCGACCGAGCGGAGGTCGGTCACGAATCGGCGGGCACCGTCGCGATCCCAGATGTCCACGGCCGGGTGGATCTCGATCAGAAACTGCCCGCGCTCGCTGGTGAACTTGCGGCGGATCTCCGGCGGGACGTCGGCCAGGCCGACGGGCCTCGGGTTCAGGTTCCGCTGCAGCCGCTGGAAGCTGTTGCGGAAGTCGCGGTAGACCTCGCCCTGCAGCAGCGTGAGCGCCGGCTCGCTGACGTCCCGGTCCGTCTTGCGAAGCTTGGTCATGAGCGCGCCGATGTCGTCCGAGAGCCGCGCGAGGTCGCGCTGCGTGTCGCCGGGGGGCGCCTCGCCCGCGGCGATGTCGATGCGGCGCTTCAGCGTGCCGAGGGCCGTGACGAGCCGGTCGATGTCGATCGCCATCGGACCGCTGATGCGCACCGGCGCGACGAGCGGCGCGAAGTCGGCGATGAGCTTCATCTTCTCGGGCTGCTTGTCGGGGATGAGGAGCAGCGCCGAGTCGACTTCGGACACCGACTCGAGGCGCCGGAACGCTTCCTGCTTGTGTCGCAGCTCGTCCAGCGTCGAGGCCGACGCCAGCCCCCCGAACCCCGAGCGTCCCGAGGTGGCGAGGATGCGTTTTTCCCAGACGACGGACTCGGTGCCCTTCGCTTGCAGGTTCAGGAGGTTGTAGTCGAACTGCACCCAGCCGAAGGCCCACACGGAGACGCCCGTCAGGAGGGCCGCGCCCACGAGCACGGTTTTTGGATAGGTGGTGATGTTCTCCACGAACGGCACGTGGATCCGCTCGAGGCGGATCGCCCGCGGTGTCCGCCCCGCCGGGCGCAGCGCGTGGCGCCGGTCCACGACGACGAGCGCGGCCGGGAAGACCGTGATCATCGACACCCACGCGAGGAGGATCGCCGAGCCCGCGATGAAGCCCAGCTCCTGCACGCCGCGGAAGTCGGTGAACATCAGGACGTAGAAGGTCGCCGCCGCGGTGACCGCGCCCAGCAGCATGCCGGGACCGCTCCGCGCGGCGGTGATCTCGAGCGCTTCTCTGAGGTTGCGCCCGAGGAAGAGCTCCTCCTCGTACCGGAACAAGAAATAGATGCCGTAGTCGATCCCGATGCCGATGACGATCGAGATGAACATCACGGAGAAGAGCGACAGGTGTCCGACGACGAGTGTCGCCACGCCGATCGACCAGCACAGGCTCAGCACGAGCACCAGCAGCATGAGCACGGGCTTGCCGATGCGCATGAAGGCCACGAGCAGGAGGCCGAGCGTCAGCGCGAAGGCCAGGACCGTCGCGCGCTCGCTGTCGCGGAAGGCCGCGGTCATCTCGTCGTTCGAGAGCGCCGGCTTGCCGGTGACGCCCACCTCGACCCCCGGGAACTCGGCGCGCAGCCCGGCCACGACGCCGCGCACGCCCTCGATCGCCGTGCGGTCGCCGGTGAAGGTACCCCGTTCGGTCTGGGGTTCGGCGAGGATGAAGAGCAGCCGCTGGTCGTCGGAGAGGAAGTAGCCCGCGCCCCCGCTCTCGTCGCCGACCACGAAGAGCCCTCCCCACGGCGACTTGTACGGCGCCGGCCGGTCGAGCCGGATCGCGATTTGGGCGACGAGGTCGTTGACGAAGCGGAGATCGAGCGCGCCCTTCGCGTCGCCGCCGAGGCCGAGGTCGAGGAGGCCGCTGACGAACGCGGAGGCGATCTGGGTCGCGATGCCGTCCACGAGCTGATCGAGCGTCGGCCGGCCGGCGAACGCCTCCATGAACTCCTGGTAGTCGAAGATGCGCTCGCGGATCTCCTTGAGCTTGTCGGGCGAGAGGTAGAGGAGCGCGCGGCCCTCGAACTGCTTCGGGTCGATGCGATACGCGACGTTGGCGAGCGGCACGCGCGCGGCGCGCAGCTCACGGACGAGCCGGCCCGCGTAGAGCTTGGCGTCGGGCAGGGACGGGGCGGCGACCACGATGACCAGGTCGTCGAGCTGGTTGAACTCCGTGTCGAGCTCGCGCCAGCGCTCGACGTACGACTCGCCGGCCGGCAGCATTTGCAGCATCGAGGTCGCGAAGCGGAGGCTCGTGAACGCGCAGGCGACCGACCCCGCCGCGAGGGCTGCGGCGAGCGCGAGCGTCAGCCACGGGCGGGCGCACGAGACGTGCACCAGCCGCCGCAGCCACTGACCCGTGCGGGACGGGCCGATCAACTCCTACTCTTCGCCGGAGATGAACCGCTCGAGCCGCTGGCGCGCGAGGTCATCCGGCCACTGCTCGGGCGGCGATTTCATGAGGTACGCGGAGGGCGCGAACAGCGCGCCCTTGAGACCGCGGTCGACGGCGATCTTGCACGCCCGGATCGCGTCGATCACGACACCCGCGGAGTTGGGGGAGTCCCACACCTCGAGCTTCAGCTCGACGTTGATCGGCTGGTCGCCGAAGCCGCTGCCCTCGAGGCGGATGTGCGCCCATTTGCGATCCGCGAGCCACGGCACGTAGTCGCTCGGGCCGATGTGCACGTCGTCCGCCGGCAGCTCGTGCCGGAGCTGCGAGCGCACGGCGTCCGTCTTCGAGATCTTCTTCGAGATGAGGCGCTCGCGCTCGAGCATGTTGAGGAAGTCCGTGTTGCCGCCGAAGTTGAGCTGGCTCGTGTGCTGGAGCCGGACGCCCCGGTCCATGAAGAGGCGGGTCAGGACGCGGTGCACGATCGTGGCCCCGAGCTGGGACTTGACGTCGTCGCCCACGATCGGCAGGCCGCGCTCCTCGAAGCGGCGCCGCCAGTACGCCTCCCGGGCGATGAAGACCGGGATGCAATTGACGAAGGCGCAGCCCGCGTCGAGCACCTGCTCCACGTACCATTTGGTCGCCATCTCGCTGCCGACGGGCAGGAAGTTCACGACCACGTTCGTCCGCGTCTCACGAAGAATGTTCGCGATGTCGGCGGTCGGGCCCGGCGCCTTCTTGATCACCTGGCCGAGGTAGTGGCCGAGACCGTCGTGGGTCATGCCGCGCTGCACCGGCACGCCGAGCGGCGGTACGTCGGCGAACTTCACGGTGTTGTTCGGCGCCTGCCAGATCGCCTCGGACAGGTCGCGGCCGACCTTGCGCTCGTCGACGTCGAAGGCCGCCGAGAACTCGATGTCGCCGACGTGGTACTCGGCGAGACGGGGGTGCATGAGGCCGGGGATGAAGGCGTCGTCCGGGGCGTTGCGGTAGTAGTGCACGCCCTGCACGAGCGCCGAGGCGCAGTTGCCGACGCCGACGATGGCGACTCGGACGGAACTCACGGGCAGCCTCCCTTGAGTCGTAGAACGTTGCGCCGGCGCGTCCGAACGACGACCAGCGGTCAGTGGGGTACGGCCAGTCTAACACAGCGTGCATGATCCGCGGGCGTACGACGGCCCTCGGAGGCGCGACTCCGGCTCTTCAAGGACGATTCGCGGTAGGGGGAGGTAGGGGGTCGGCGGCGGATCACGCGCCATCGAGCCGGACGACGCGCGGATACACGTCCGTCTCGGCACGGCGCAGGTCCTCGACGTAGTCGATCTCGGTCCACGGCAGGCCGGTGACGTCGACCCAGCCCAGGTGCCGCTCGACGAACAGACGATTCAGCGCGTCCTCGTACTCGTTGAGACCGTCGCCCTCGGCGATGACCTTTTCGATCTGCCGTACGAACTCGGGGCCGGCCTCGACGCCGATCTTGTAGAAGCCGACGCTCTCGCCCACGGCGTCGAAGGCGTCCGGCACGAGCTTTTTGCCGAGCGCGATCACGCGGTCGCCCCGCGTATACGCCTTCTGCTCCTCGCCCGTGTCCGAGAAGCCCCGGTCGAGCAGGAGCGCGCTCGGGGTCGGCGAGGCGAGGAGGCGCCGGAGGAACTCGCGCGGAAAGAGAACGTCGGCGTCCATCACCAGCGCGGGCTCGCGGAGGTGGGCGCGGGCCGCGTGGAGCGAGAGCACCGAGCCCTTGGGGTACTCGGGATTGTGCACGTACTCGACCGCCATCCGCCCGACCCGCGTGCCCGCGAGCGCCCGTACCTGGTCGGCGCAATGCCCCACGACGAGCACGCTCTTCTTGATCCCCGCCGCCTCGAGTGCCGAGAGCATCCGGGCCAGGACGGGGTGGCCGCCGACCGGCAGGAGCGCCTTGTGGGTTCGATCGGTGAGCGGGGCCAGCCTCCGGGCCACGCCTGCGGCGAGGATGATCGCGTTCACGGCCGCCTCAGGTCCGCTTCGACTCGTTGCCGTGCGTGGCCTCGAACTCTTCCTGCTTGGTCTTCATCCGCTGGACGAGCTCCTGGTAGGACGAGGTCTGGATGATCTTGTTGAACTGGGTACGGTAGTTGGCGACGAGGCTGATGCCCTCGATCACCACGTCGTAGACCATCCACTTGTCGCCGCGGCGGAGCATCCGGTACTCGATCGGGATGTCCGAGCCCTGTTTCGTCGTGAGCTTGGTCCGCACGAACGCCAGGTCTCCGTCGATCGTGTCGCCCTGGTAGGAGATCCGCTCGCCGCCGTAGAACTCGATCCTGGAAATGTACGAGCGCTCGAGCAGGTCGGAAAAGAGGGCGACGAACTCCTGGCGCTCGGCCGGCGTCCGGCTCTGCCAGTGCCGCCCGAGAGACCGCCGCGCGGTCTCGGTGAAGTCGAAGATCTCGTTGGCGATCTGGCGGACGGCGGTGCGGCGGTCCCGCTGCTTGCCCTCCTTCTTGAACTCGGGGGCGTCCATGATCCGCAGCACACGGTCGATCTGGGCCTTGAGCTGGTCGGTCGGGGCGCCCGCCCACGCCTCGGGCGCGGATTCCGCGAGGAGGACCACCGCGGCGGTGAGGGCCAGGCGGCGCAGCAGGCTCATCGACGCTTCCTCCGGTCCTCTCGGTCAGACCTTGCCGAAGATGTACTTCGAGAGTAGCTCTTCAAAATCTACGGGCGGCTCCACCTCGCGGATACGACCGCCCGGCTTGATGATCTTGTCGGAACCCCCGGGGCTGATGCGGAGGTATTTCTCCCCGATGAGCCCCTTGGTCTTGACGGACGCGATCGAATCCTCCTGGAGCTTCACGCCGTCGTGGACGCGCAACACGACCCGCGCCTGGTAGTCGCCGCCCAAGCCGATCGACTCGACGCGCCCCACCCCGACGCCGGCGATCTCGACCGACGCTCCGTTCTTGAGCCCGCCGACCGTCGGGAAGTCGACGATGATCGTGTACCCGCCGCCGCCCAGGAATGAAACCCGACCGAGTTTAATCGAAAGGTACCCCAAAGCCAAGGCGCCGACGATGACGAAGATGCCCACCGCGACGTTGACCCGTGACCGCTCCATCCCGTGCCCTCCCGCGCGTGGCTCCGGCTACGCCGACTCCGGTTCGCCGCGGATGAACTGCTGCACCACCCGGCTCGCGGACCCCTGGATCTGCGCCGGGGGCCCCACCTCGACGATCCGCCCCTCGTGGAGCATGGCGACCCGGTCGGCGATGTCGAAGATCTCGGGGATCTCGTGGCTGACGATGACCGCCGTGAAGTTCAGGCGTCGGTGGAGCTCGAGGATCAGCTGGTGGATCGTGTTGACGAGGATCGGGTCGAGGCCGGTCGTCGGCTCGTCGAAGAAGATGATCTCGGGCTCGGTGACCAGCGCGCGCGCGATCGCCGTGCGCTTGCGCATGCCGCCGGAGACCTCGGCCGGGTACTTGCTTCCCATGCCCTCGAGCCCCACCTGTGTCAGCGCCGCCTCGACTCGCGTCGCGACCTCGGCGGCGCGCAGGCGCAGCTTCTCCCGGAGCGGGAAGGCCACGTTGCCGGCGCACGTCATCGAGTCGAACAGCGCGCCGCCCTGGAAGACGACGCCGTAGCGCCGCCATGACCGCGGTGATCGACCCGCTCGGGATCTCGAGGTCGACGCTGCGGAGGACGGGCTGGCTCCCGAAGCTCTTCGTGAGCCCCTGGACGCGGATCACAGGCTCGCCTCGCTCGTCGAACGAGCTGCGGCTCGCACGGCGACACTCACAGGCTCGCCTCGCCCGTCGAACGGGCTACGGCTTCGCAAGGCCATCACGGGAGCACCGAGCCGAGGAAGTAGTCCCAGACCAGGATGAGCACGGACGACAGCACCACCGCCTGCGTCGTCGCCCGCGCCACACCCTCGGCACCGTGGCCGACGTGGAAGCCCTTGTAGGTGCAGACCCACGCGACGATCACGCCGAAGGAGAGCGACTTCCACACGCCGGTCAGGACGTCGTTCATGTCGACGAAGCTCTGCATCTCGCCGAAGTATGTGCCCTCCGAGAGGCCGAGCAGCTCGACGCCGACCAGGTAGCCGCCGAAGATCCCGACGACGTTGAAGATCGCCCCCATCAGCGGAAAAGTGACGAGCCCGGCGAGGATCGAGGGGACGGCGAGATAGCGCATCGGGTTCAGCGCCATGACGGTCATCGCGTCGATCTGCTCGCTGATGCGCATGATCCCGAGCTCGGCGGTGAGCGCCGAGCCCGCGCGCCCCGTCACCATCAGCGCCGACAGCACGGGCCCCAGCTCGCGGATGAGCGAGAGCGCGACGGCGGGACCGAGGTACGCCTCGGAGCCGAAGCGGACCAGCGTGAAGTAGATCTGCAGGCCCAGGACCATGCCGGTGAACGAGCCCGTCAGGAGGATGATCAACAGCGAGCGGAAGCCGATGTAGTCGATGCGGTGCAGGAATGCCCCGACCTTGAAGGGCGGGGTCAGCATGGTGGCAACGGCCTCCAGGAAGAACCGGCCGAAGCGCCCCACGCTCTCGACGACGTACGTGCTCCACCGGCCGAGCGCCTCGACCGGCCCCAGCGCCGCATCGAGCGAGCGCTCCGTCATGCGCGGCTGCGGCGGTAGACACCGAGAGCCCAGAGTGGAAAGTACGCCGCGTACAGATGGTATTTGAGATAGAAGACGCGTGGGAAGCCGGTCCCGTTCCAGAATCGGTCCTCCCAGCCGCCGTCGGCGCGCTGCGTGTCGAGCAGGTACCGCACGCCGCGCTCGACCGCGCGCCCCGAGGTGCGGCGCGCCGCGAAAAGCGCGAGGAGCGCCCAGGCCGTCTGGCTCGGGATCGACTCGCCCTTGCCCGCGAGCTCGGGCCGCGCGTAGCTCTCCAGCGACTCACCCCAGCCGCCGTCGGGGTTCTGGTGCCGCTCGAGCCAGCGCACCGCGCGCTGCACGAACTCGTGACGCGGGTCCACGCCGATCGCGGCGAGCCCGCGCAAGACGGACCACGTGCCGTAGACGTAGTTCGCGCCCCAGCGACCGTACCAGGGACCGTCGTGGCGCTGCGTGTGGCGGATGAAGTCGAGCGCGCGCTCCACGGGCTCGAAGTCCTGCCCGTAGCCGAGCAGGCCGAGGAGCTCCAGGCCGCGCCCCGTGAGGTCCTCGGTGGATGGGTCGAGGAGCGCGCCGTGGTCGGCGAACGGGATGTTGTTCAGGAAGAGGCGGTTGTTGTCGGCGTCGAACGAGCCCCAGCCGCCGTCCTGGCCCTGCATGCCGAGGAACCAGCCGAGGCCGCGTTCCTTGCCCAGGCGCGCGCGGTCGGGGTCGAGCCCCTGGACCTTTTCGAGCGCCATGACGA
>WNGG01010046.1_pt1 | contig 10282 bp, 15 predicted proteins | sample 5400661 | NCBI WGS metagenome assembly WNGG01 (sample SAMN13153372, study PRJNA577476) | soil metagenome | isolation source: 100 cm soil or saprolite under Garry oak tree replicate 1 | place: USA:California | collected 2016-06-15
TGGACCGACCAGGGCAGCTGGCGCGCGCCGACGGTGGTGCTGGCCTGCGGGGCGGCGACGGCGCCCGCGGTGCCGCCGTTGGCGCGGCTGGTGCCGGCCGGGATCACCTCCCTCACCCCGGCCGGCTACCGCAACCCGGGCGAGCTGCCCCGGGGCGGCGTGCTGGTGGTCGGCGCCTCGGCCAGCGGGGTCCAGCTTGCCGACGAGCTGCACCGCTCCGGGCGCCCGGTCACGCTCGCCGTCGGCGAGCACGTCCGCATGCCACGCACCTACCGCGGCCGGGACATCCTGTGGTGGCTGGACGCCTCAGGGCTCCTGGACCAGCGCTACGACGAGGTCGACGATCTGGTGCGGGCGCGGAGCTTGCCGTCCATGCAGCTGGTTGGCTCGCCGGGCCGGACGGTCGACCTGAACGCATTGAGCTCGGCCGGGGTGCGGCTGGCCGGCCGGCTGGCCGGGATCGCCGGCGGGGTCGCCCAGTTCTCCGGCTCCCTGGCCAACGTGTGCGCGCTGGCCGACCTGAAGCTGGGGCGGCTGCTGAACACGATCGACGCCTGGGCAGGGGCGGCTGGTGAGCGGTTCGCGCCGACGATCGTGTCCAGCGCGCCGCTGGCCCTGGACCTCCGGTCCGGGGAGATCAGCACGATCGTATGGGCGACGGGATACCGGCCCGATCTGTCCTGGCTCGACGTCCCGGTGCTCGACCGCAGGGGCCGGGTCGTCCACGACGGCGGTGTTACGGCCTGCCCGGGCCTGTACCTGATCGGCATGCCGTTCCTGCGCCGCCGCAAGTCGAGCCTGATAGACGGGGCGGCGGACGACGCCGCCGAGCTGACCACGCACCTCGCCGGCCACCTCGACGCACTGGCCGGCCGCCGCGAAAGGAGCGCGTCATGAACGAGCATCCCCAGGCCGCGGCGATCGCCGCGGCCGTGGCCGGCCGGGACGGCGTCCAGCTAGCCGCTGCGGTCACCGACACTGTCCGGCTGCGGGCGTTGCTGCCCGGCGGCCCGATCGAGGAGCACGGCCGCGATGCCGTCGTCGCCCGCGTCGGCGGATGGTTCGCCAACATGGACACCGTCGACCTGGTGGAGTCGGCAGGCCAGGCGGTGGCCGACCGGCTGCTGATCCACTACCGGCTAGACCTGGCGCAGCGCGGCACCCGCTGGGCCTGCACACAGACCTCGATCTGCAAGATCGACGACGGCCGGCTGGCCACCATCGATCTGCTCTGCTCAGGCTTCCGCGAGATCTAGGGCGGCCGACATGCGCAACCCGGCACTTGAGGCGTGGGGCGACTACGACCGAGACGACCCGTACCCGCTGTTCGCGCAGGTCCAGGCGGACGGTCCGGTGCACGAGGTCACGCTTGCCGACGGACACCGCGGGTGGCTGATCGTCCGCCACGAGGAGGCGAAGGCCGCTCTCCACCATGCCGGCCTGTCCAAGGACATGCACGCCGCACTCGCCCGTGACGGGGCGGTGGTCGCCGAGGGCCTGCCCGGTCCCGCCTTCGCCCGGCACATGCTCAGCGTCGACCCGCCCGACCACACCCGGCTGCGCCGGCTGACCTCGGCTGCATTCAGCCGGCCGCGGATCGCGGCCCTTCGGCCACGTGTCCAGGCGATCGTCGACCGGCTGCTAGACGACCTCCAGGCGCGCGGCGACACTGCCGTCGACCTGGTCAAGGGCTTCGCTTTCCCGCTGCCGTTCACCGTGATCAGCGAGCTGCTCGGCGTCCCGGAACCAGACCGGGACCACCTCGGGAGCTGGTTCACCACGCTGCTCGCACCGTCGTCGGCGCCCGAGCCACCGGCCGAGGCCGTGGCGGCTTCGGCGAACGTCGTGCGGTACCTGACGGAGCTGCTCGCCCGCAAGCGTGCCGCCCCGGGCGAGGATCTCGTCACCGACCTGGTACGCGCGGCCGATCAGGACGGCGCGCTGTCCGAGCAGGAGATGCTCTCCACGATCTTCCAGCTGGTCGTCGCCGGGCACGACACCACGACCAGCCTGATCGGCAATGGAACGGTCGCCCTGCTGCTGCACCCCGAACAGCGCGACGCACTCGTCGCCGGCCCGGCCCTGGTGCCGCACGCGATCGAGGAAATCCTGCGATGGGACGCACCAGTCCCGCACTCGACGTTCAGGTACACCACGCAGGACGTCGCCCTCGGCGGGACCGTCATCCCAGCCTCCGCCCAGGTGATCATCTCGCTGGCCGCGGCCAACCGGGACCCGGCCCGGTACGCCGACCCGGAAACCCTCGACATCACCCGGGCGGACACCAGCCACCTGGCCTTCGGCCACGGCATCCACCATTGCCTGGGTGCCCGGCTGGCCCGGCTCGAAGGCGTGATCGCCTTCACCACCCTGCACGGCCGCTTCCCCACCATGCGGCTGGCCGTCCCACGGTCGGCGCTGCGCTGGGGCCACGGCGACGGACTGGTACTGCGCGGCCTGTCCGAACTGCCGGTCATCCTCGGCTCGTAAGGGGAACCGCTACGACGCCTACGGTCGTCTCGCTAGCGGATCCCTTTACGGCACACGTGAGCGGAACACCCCTTTACGGCACAGCAGAGGGACAGTCAACGACGTGCGACTGAGCGCGCAAAACGCCGCGAGCTTGATGCTGCGCCATCTCCGTTCTCCGTGCAAGGCTTATTGACGCTGTCGCTGATTGCGGCAAACTCGGCCCTAGCCAGCGCCGTACGGCGTGCTTGAGAACTCATTCTCGTTGCGGATCAGGCGACCCAGCCTGCCCGGAGTCAAATATTGACGATCCGCTATACTGAGACTGTGGTTTCCGAAGCAGTCACCGCTGGGGCGTTGCTCCGCCAGGCGCGTAAGGAAGCTGGCATGTCGCAGCAGGATCTGGCCGCCCGGGCGGGCGTCACGCAGAGCGTGATCAGTGCGTATGAGTCCGGGCGCCGCCAGCCTGCCGTCCCGACCCTTGCCGCGCTGGTCGATGCCACCGGCAGCGAACTGGTCATCGGCCTGCGGCGGCAGCCGCGGCGGATAGGCAGGCTCTCGGGGCCGGTAGGACGCCGCGTTCGCCGCCGCCGCCGCGACGTGGTCGCGGCAGCGGCTGCCCACGGTGTCAGGAACCTGCGGGTCTTCGGGAGCGTCGCCCGCGGCGAGGACCGGCCCGACAGCGACGTGGATCTGCTCGTTGACCTGCCGCCCGGTCTGAGCCTGTTCGGGCTGGCACGCGTGCAGGCCGAGCTGGAAGCCATCCTCGGCGCGCGGGTGGACCTGGTCCCGGCCCAGGACCTCAAGCCCGGTGTGCGGGAACGCGTCGAGCATGAGCTGGTGGCGCTGTGAGCTACCGGGAACGCCAGCGGCTGGCAGACATCCAGGCCGCGATCGACGCGATCCGATCGCACATGCTGCGGGGCGGCCTTTCCGATGGCCTGGTATTTGACGCGGTCCGTATCCGGCTGCTGGAGATCGGCGAGGCAGTCAAGGCGCTGCCGGCCGAGCTGCGCCGCGTCGTCACCGAGGAGCGCATCGGCGACGCTCGGCCCGGTCCCGCATCGGTCATCATCACCACCACCACCACCACCACCGGAGACGCGCCGGCCGCGACCGCGCCGCCCGTGCCCCCTACGGCCGCATTCCCGGCCCTACCCCAGCCGGGAACAGCCTGCGGCGCGCAGCCAGGCTGCTGTCCGCCGTCATGTCCGTGAGCGGCGACCCCAACGCCGCCCAGATCACGCTGGTCACGCGCCTCGCCGCGCTCGTCGAGACCATCGCCGACCGGCGCGACGCACAACGGCACGCCGCCCAGGCTGCCGCCGCCCGCAAGGCAGCCGAGCACCTGCATGCCGCCCGGGGCACCCGCACGCGGCCGCCGAAGAAGCGCGGCTCGGCCAGGACAGCGGCCGGCCTGGCTGGCCTTGACTTCCCCTTCCCGCCAGCCCCGGTGCCGGTCGGCCGCACGGCGTCTCGCAGTGCACCCAGGCCCGCCGCGCCCAGTCCCAGGCCGTCACGCGGGCCAGGACCGCCCCGCCGCCGGGGCCCAGCACGTTAGGGCCATGCGGGAACCCGCGGTGGGAACGTGCCCGCCTTACAGAATCGGCAAGGCGGCCCTTTGCCCAGAGCCCCGTTACCGGCCGCTCGGGCTAGCTCCTATGCCGGGACGAGTTCCAGGCGGCGATCGAGGGCGGCTGCAAGGCGCTGCAACGTTGATTCCGTCGGGTTGCCAGCCCCGCGCTCGATGCGGCTGATGTCGGCCTGCCGGACCGGTCATGTCTGGCCGGACCGGGCAGGCGGCCTGGTTCGTCGGCCAGTCCAGATCATGGCGAAGACCAGGCTGTGCCCGAATTCAAGGTGGCATGCCTGGTCACCGGGATGCCCTGCGGGCGCGGACTCGATCGATAACTTGAACTTGCTGCGCATCGGGCGATCGCGGACACGTTCGCCCAGTGGCGCGCACCCTCAATGCCGAGGTCCAGGGCCAGGGCGCTTAACACCAGCAGAAGGAGGCTATTCCCGCTATGGCACGCTGAGGGAGGACAGGCATTGGTTCAGCAATGCCAGCGCGCCTGGAGCCGCAGAGACGCCGGCCCAAAGGCATAGGATGAACGAGCGCTGTGCACCGGAGAAACCCATGCCATAGCGCCTGAAGCCATAGAATTCCGACATACGCTGGGTTAGCTGAGCATAAGACCTAATCCTCCTTCCTTGCAAAAAGGGACAATCCGTAAGGTCCTGGTGATCATCGTAGTGGAGGAGCCAGAGGAATATACCGTCTCTTGGGTACGACGAGAGGTCGGGATAGATCTCGACGAAATTGCTTGGCTGTGGGCCGCTACGCACCGCGAAGCTCTGCCTCGGGTATTCCAGCGCTGTCACCTCCTCAGCATTCACTGCCCAGGTCGTCGGGTAATTGATGGACGCCCCAGACGAGGGGCTGACATAATTTGTCCACGCGAGTGCCGATGCCGCTCTCGTATCAGGCATCTCCATGCCCGCCGCAGGAAGCAATCCTGCAGTAGCTAGAACCCGGCGCCGCGTCACTATCCGGTCCGATGGTCGGGCGCTAATAGCTCTCATCACTTAACCTCCTTGGCCTTCTTTACCTAACCCATCAAAAGAATCCTTGGCAGTATCGATGCCGCAGAAAGACATATCACACTGACGAGAACCGTCATTTCCAGGCGCTGGACTATCCGATTCTTTGACCCTATCCACATGACTATTCTGTCACTGCTAACCCGGTCCAAATGTAGCAACGGCAGGACTAGAGAAGTCGACGCGCGCACCAAGCCTACCGACGCCATAATCGCAATAATTGCAATCGGGGTCCGGCCAATACCGAGCAACAAGATCGCAAGCGGGTACGCGGCGCGCGAGCTGAGACGCGTAAAGAATACCGTGCCCAACCCGGCCGCATAGACGAAGCTAGCGACCTTGCGAGAAAATATGTTCCGCCAGGATTCCGGGACCTGGTGATGAAACTGCGGGCGCGGAACTCGCCAGAAGGCGGCAGCCTGCCCGGCATAGGCCGCCGCCACCACGGCAGCCGCACCAAGAAACAGAAGCGGCCGCGAGCCCGAAAGGTAGAAAATCATCCTAGCCAAGAGTGCGATGACCGAACCCACGAGTGCGCCGCCCGCCAAGCCGCCCAGAAGAAACAATACAAGCACCTCTGCTCGCGCCCGGTGGCGCTCCGCCTCTGGTTCTCTTTCCACCATCCACCTGATGGTATGTAGCATCGACGCCCCTCAAGGCGAAAAGAGCGACGCGACGCCTACCCATGTGCCGGAAATTACCGCCGGTGCTAGAACAAACCATGAGACCTGCCAACCTGCCCGCAGTAGCAGCGCAGCGACGACGCCGATGACAGCAATTCCTAGGACTGCACCCGTGGCTCTCGCCGAATGATCGGGAGGTGCCTGAGCGGACGCAGCACGTTGTTCCATTCGAATTCTCACTAACAGCCCGTGGCCCCGTTCACGCAGCTAAAAGTCCGACAACGGATTACAGTGACATTGATAGTGCCACATCCTCCCCCCCACTCTTTCGTGAAGCAGTTATTCGGCCTGCAGGAGCAACTTCCGATGCAGTCACAGCGGTTTGGGGTGGACGTCCAGCAACAGTCACACCACTGTGTCCAGTGTGGGGACGCGCAGCGGGTGTGGTTACACTCCACCCAGCAGCCGCACGCGCAGGTATTACTCGGACAGGCACCAGATGGCGATCCAAAAAGACATTGGCAGCTAACCGAGCTGCTGTATCCGCAAGGCGGCGTGCCGCAGGCGGCAAGTGCCGAGTCTTGCCACAGCAGCGTCGAGGCAGTACCTCCGACCGCCGCCGCCGCCGTATAGCGGCCAACCTTACCCAGAAACGTTCTTCGCGGTACGCGGGCCGCCAGAGCCCGCGACATCCGGTCAGTGATGCGATCTAGAAGAGCCGAATCTGCCAATTCACTTGGCATAGCCGTTTCATCTCCTCCGCCAGACCTCAGCTCTAGCTCGCGTCGGGCGACAACACATGCGGGCCGGTTGGAGATCCGCTCCCAGTGGAACTGCCGTCTGGGCTGATTTCTCCGCTATGCGCCATGTTCTCCCGGCGTGCCACTCCAAGGAGAACTTCCAGCTGTTCAAGTGTATTAGGAACGCCAGCGGCCAAGACCACTCCAGCGCTTGAGAGCACCACCGAAAACGGTCTGTGAGGCCCGTCGATGGCGCCCAGACTCTCTGAGGCAATACAGTCACGAAGCCCGTATTTCTCCGAGTACTCTAGTACCTGCCCCTCGTCGCCGTCGACAGCGATCAGAAACCAGACACCTCGCTCTGCCGACGTCAGGCTTCGCACGGCCTGTATTACAGGTACGCAGACGGAGCACCCAGGACTGGCGAACGTTACGAGAGACACGCGGTCGTGAACTAGGACTGGAATTGTCCTACCCTGCGCGGAGATCACAGGAGGCAGGTCAAGCTGTGCGCCCACGGTGGGTCCATCTTCGACAGAGCCAGCGCCCTTAGCGGGTAGTCGGAGATGAAGCAACCCCACCTGCCTGGCAAGCCCCACCACAACAATGATGGTGCCAACCTGGAGAGCCCATAGAACGACGCTTGAGATTCGCAGTGCTGTCAACGCTTTGCCACCTCCTGCCGTTCCTTGGCAGGCACGGCGGGCAAAGCGTGCCAGGCTTGGGCGAGAACTGCAAGGAATACGAGTGAGGTGCCGATCTGAAAGGCCAAGAATGAGGGACGCCCATTATCGCCTGCGACCCATACCGCCAGAAGAGACAAGCCGACATTGCCCACAACATGCGCAAGCGAGATCGTGTGCTTGCCGCTCGGACCGAAGCAGCCACAGCGAAGCTGCGATCTCCCGCGTAGAAGATTTACGCCCACGGCGAGCGCGAAGGACATGAACAGAAATGCCGCACCTATCGCTATCCTGGGCAGGAATAGAAGCGAGGTCCCAATCCCTATCTCAATCGGCGGAATTATATAGCCGCTCACTGTGGCGAAGCCAGCCGGCATGATCTTGTAGCTGGCGATTTGCTTTCCGAAGGACGAGAGGTTGCCTATTTTAAGGAGACCGGATAAAATCAGCACATTGGCCGGGATCGTAGCCGCGATGCCTGTAATCATTTGCACCGGGAGCGCTCCTTCTGGCCGCTGGGCCGGCGGCCCTTTGGGATGGTAGTCCCTAAGGAACCTATCCGTCAAGGGCAATTGGGCAACTTGATCGACATGGGCCGAAAGAGGCTGCCCATTGTGGGTGGCGGAGCAAGATTTGACATCTGGGACGCAATCCAAATTATCGGGAGAGTTGATGCAATTCTTAGCTGAATTGATATGAGATGTCAGGCGATACAGTTTTAGGCGCTCTGTTAGATTGTCAAGTATCGTGATAAACGTTCCCGCGAGCGCCCCGTGATGTTCTCGCGCAAGAAATTACCGATGAGGCGGGGGATGTCGGCCGTGAACGCGCCGACGTGGACATCGCTTCTTCGGAGCGTCGGCTGTTCGAGTCATGCGCATGGCGGAGCGGCTGGCCGACGCGATTATGTGGGAGCGCGTGACAACCTTCCTCGGCCGAACGGGGTCATAGGGGTATGCCAGCGTGTCGCCAGGGCAACTAACCCGGAGCTAGTTACTGCCCATGCTGCATGCCAAACCCTGGGGAGGCGGGTCACTGGTGCCTAGCGAAGAGGAGTTCGCCGACTTCGCGGTGGCCGCGTTGCCGCGCCTGCTGCGTTTCGGCCTAGCGCTGACCGGCGATCCGGATGCTGCAGAGGACCTCGTCCAGACAGCACTGGGACGGTCGCTCGGCGCGTGGCGGCTCCACCGGATCGATGATCCGCAGGCCTTCGTCCGCAAGGTGATGGTCAACAGCTACGCGTCCTTCTACCGCCGCCGCCGGAGGGAGATCGCGACCGCCGAGCTGCCAGAGGCGGCGTCCGTCGCAGACGATACCCGCGGTATCGACGATCGCGACTCCGTCTGGCGTGCCCTGATGGCACTCCCGCCGAGGCAGCGGGCAGTGATCGTGCTGCGCTACTACGAAGACCTTTCAGAGCGTGACATCGCCGCCGTCATGGCTACCTCCATCGGGACGGTCAAAAGCCAATCCGCCCGCGCGCTGCGGCGGCTCGCCGGGATTCTTGCCACCACGGATCCGGACAGGGTAAGCAACCAACGGAGCCAGACATGAGTGACCTAGAAGACCGTATCCGCGAAGCACTTCACGATCCGCGCCGGGAGTTGCCAACGTGGCCCGATCCGATGCCGCGGATTCGCAACGCCGCTCGCCGACGGCGCGCACGGTTGGCACTGGGCGCTCTACTCGCCGCTGCATTGGCTGCGGCCGCTATCGTCGCGCCCGTCCTCCTGCTGCGGTCATCAACGGGCGGCGGGCCGGCCGCCGGGACCGCCACATCCCCTCCGCCCGCAACTTCGTCCTCTTCGCCCCCGCCTGCAGGCTGGGTCCGGCACTCGGCCCCGGGAGTCTCCATCGACACCCCGGCCGCGTGGCACTTCAACCGCAACCCGGTCTCAGTGCAGCCGGCAATCCTGTTTGCGGCAGGAACAGAGCCCGTGCCGAGCGGCGGGAGCTGCGGCCCTACCGCGGCGCTGAAGGCGCTGCCTGCGGACGGCGCGTTCTTCGCGCTGATCGAGTACGGAAGCGTGGGCGAGCCCTATACCTTCCCACCGCGGCCCCATCGGCTGGATCTCGGCCCGCTGGGCGGTCCTGCTGAGTGCTGGGGGGTTAAGGACCATCTCGTCCTGTTCGAGGACGGCGGGCGTTACTTCCAGTTCCAAGCCGTGTTCGGACCCCACGCCCCGGCTTCTCTCCGCGCTGAGGTGCGGCGATCGCTGAACACCCTCCGCGTCGCACCACTCCCAGCGAGCCAACAGCCGGACTCGCGTTGCCGCGCCGGGCAGTGGACGGCCTGCCCACAGGCGGCGTGGGTCTACGAGGTGATAAACCAGGCTCGCGTGTTCCATCTCGGACACCAGGGGAACCGGGCCATCCTGGGCCTGGCGGATAAGCGCTCATTTGCCCTGTGGACCACGTCGCGGAGGCCTCAATTGCTCAATCGATGCCGGAAAATGGCCGGCGTCAGGGTGTGCAGATCAGGCGTCAGGCTGGCATGGCCGGCGCAAAGGATCTGGCTGCTAGCAAACCCAGCCTCCCCGCCCTTCTCAAGTCCCGGCACGAGGGCCGGCCTGCCGAACGGCAACGTCCTGGCGCGGCTGGTTAAGGCATCGCAGAGCATTCGCATGGTGGGGCTGTGATCTCTAGATTAGCCGTGTCCGCGCTATCGGCGTGACCGGCGTTGGCAGCCGGACCCATCGGCCGCGCAAATCACCCCATTCTGGCGTGCCCGACGGCACCTCGTCGATCCGTTGCACCGAGTACCGAACGAGCCATATTGGCGGGACTGCGCGCGGTCCACATGTCGAGGCGAATAACCGACCGTAACGAGCCTGCAGCGGGACACAGCGCCCGATCGCCGATTTAGCGTGCCCGATCGACCGGCGTGGGGCCGTGAATCTGGGCGTTCGCGATCCAGTGATATGGGACGCCTTGGACGGCACCTGCGCCGGAGCGCCGTGTCCGGCGGAACGTTACTGCGATCCGGCCTTTCCGCCGCGGCTGCGGTCACCCGGCTCGCCGGCCGGCACGCAGGATGCTCAGGTAGCGGCGTGATGCCCGGTCGCCCATCTGGGTGCGGATGCGCTCGGCGATCGCGCCGGGCAGGGGATCACGGACGTCGCTCTCAAGCCTCCGGTACGGCGACGTCGAGCCGAGGAGATCG
>WNGG01010050.1_pt1 | contig 10281 bp, 10 predicted proteins | sample 5400661 | NCBI WGS metagenome assembly WNGG01 (sample SAMN13153372, study PRJNA577476) | soil metagenome | isolation source: 100 cm soil or saprolite under Garry oak tree replicate 1 | place: USA:California | collected 2016-06-15
GTTCTCGACAAAGTGCCATTCCTCCGCAGCGCGCATATGCACCACGATGGCGAACCTGCGCGAGGTGATGGCGAGATTCAGCCAGCGCCTGCTGCGGCCCGCTAATCCGGTTATTCCTGCTCCAAATGCTGTAGCGTGCGCTGTCCTCAGCGCACAAGCTCGATGTGTCACAAAAATCCGCTGAGGACAGCGGACACTACAGACGCACCGCCGTTCGGAGTTTCGTCGTTCATTCGCGCCTCGTCATTCGTCATTCGTCATTTATCTTGCGAGCATGCGCGCGATGGTGCTCGATAGGCCCAGGCAACCGCTGCAATTGGGCGACGTGCCAAAGCCGAAGGCCAAGGCAGGCGAACTGCTCGTCCGCGTGAATACTTGTGCCGTCTGCCGGACCGATCTCCACGTGGTCGATGGCGAACTGCCTGATCCGAAACTGCCACTGATTCCCGGACACCAGATTGTCGGCCCCGTCGAAGAAATCGGTGGTGGCGAAAATTCGCAATTTAAAGTGGGCGATCGGGTGGGCATTCCCTGGCTCGGCTGGACCGATGGCGAATGCGTTTATTGCCGATCTAGTCGCGAAAATCTTTGCGACCGCGCGAAATTCACGGGTTACACCATCGACGGCGGTTATGCAGAATTTACTGTTGCTGATTCACGATTCTGTTTTCACCTGCCCGACAACTACAACGATGTCGATGTTGCGCCGCTGCTTTGCGCGGGGCTGATCGGTTATCGCTCGTATCGCAAAGCAGGAGACGTGCGACGGCTCGGAATTTATGGTTTCGGCAACGCCGCGCATTTGATCGCGCAGATTGCGCTTTACGAAGGTCGCGAACTTTTTGTGTTTACGCGCCCGGGCGATAAAGCCACCCAGGAGTCAGCGAAGAAATTGGGCGCGAAGTGGACGGGCGGTTCCGATGAGATGCCGCCGGAAAAACTCGATGCCGCGATTATCTTCGCGTCAGTCGGCCCGCTCGTGCCGACAGCACTGCGCGCGCTCGCCAAAGGCGGCATCGTGGTTTGCGGAGGAATTCACATGAGCGACATCCCCTCGTTTCCCTATGCCGATCTTTGGGGTGAGCGAGCCATCACTTCCGTAGCCAACTTGACCCGCCGCGACGCGGAGGAATTTCTCGAGATCGCGCCACGCGTTCCCGTGCAAACAAAGACGGAAATATTTCCATTGGAAGAAGCGAACGCCGCGCTGGAGAAATTTCGCGCCGGTGAACTTACGGCGACTGCCGTTCTTGTGATCTAATCTCCGATTTGTTCGTTATCCCGCCCGCACGCGTGCGGCACTGCGAATCGGTTTGATAAAATTACCCGGGAGCCGTTTTTCGTCGTCCGGGACAGAGCCGGCGGCGTAGCCAAGCGCTTCTTCCTCGCGCGAGAGAAATGGTTTGAACCGGTTTTTGTCGATCGCTTTCATGAACGCTTCGTGCGGAGAGACGATTCCTTTTTCGAGCAAAGCCCAGACGGCATCATCCATGAATTGCATTCCTTGCGCTCTTCCGGAAACAATCACGTCCTGGAGCTTCTGGGTCGCGCCTTCGCGGATGATCGCGGCGACGGCTGCGTTGGCGATCAGAATTTCATTCACGGCGATGCGTCCTGGCCGGTCCACTCGTTTCAAAAGCAATTGCGCTACCACGCCGCGAAGCGAGTTCGCAAGCATAGCGCGCGCCTGTGGCTGGCGTTCGGCGGGGAAAGCGTCCACCATACGATCTACTGTCTTGCGGGCATTGTTAGTGTGCAGCGTGCCGATTACGAGAAGGCCGGTCTCGGCGGCGGTGAGGGCGAGCGAAATCGTTTCGAGGTCGCGCATCTCACCTATCAGCACGATATCGGTGTCCTCCCGCAGCGCGGCCTTGAGAGCGGCGGGAAATGAGATCGAATCGCCCGGTACTTCCCGCTGCGTAACGATGCTGCGCTTATTGTCGTGCACAAATTCGATTGGTTCTTCGATTGTGACGACGTGTTTGGAGAAGTTTTGATTGATAAAGTCGATCAGCGCAGCTTGCGTCGTCGTCTTGCCGGAACCCGTTGGGCCGGTGACCAGAACAAGCCCGCCCCTTAGATAAGCAAATTCTTTTACTACCACCGGGATGCCCAGCTCCTCCAAGGTCGAAATTTTCGTCGGAATCAATCGAAAAGCCGCGCTATAACCATTAGACTGTTTAAAATAGTTGGTGCGAAAACGAGAGTTCTCATCCATCTGGTAAGCAAAATCGAGATCGCCGCGTTGTTCGAAAATTTCCCAGTTATTTGGGCCGCAAACTTCACTCATCATACGCGTGGCTTCCTCGTGCGAAATCTGCTCAGCGCGGATGGGCATGATATCGCCATGCTTCCGTATTTTTGGGGGTTGCCCCTCACCGATATGCAGATCGGATGCCTCCTGCTGCACGACGATGCCAAGAAATTGATCCAGATAAGCCATTTTCAGAACCGGAATTACATTTTCAAGTGTTGCCGCACGATCTGTTTTTGGTCGGCGCGCGCGTAGGCTTCTTCTGCGCTGATCAACCCGCGCTCGTAGAGCTCAATCAATGCATCGTCCATCAAACGCATGCCCTGTTTCTTGCCAGTCTGAATAATGCCGGGCAGCATATAGGTTTTTGCTTCCCGAATCACGTTGGCCACAGCCGGTGTGTTGGTAAGAATCTCGAGTGCGAGCACCCGACCTGTTCCATCCTTCTTGGGTATCAGCTGGTGGCTGATCACCCCGCGCAAGGATTCAGCCACCATCACCCGGACATGTTCCTGTTGATCTGCCGGAAACACATCCAATAATCGATCGAGTGTGCGTGACGCATTACTCGTGTGCAGTGTTGCCAAAACGAGATGCCCGGTTTCGGCCGCAGTGATGGCAAGGGAAATCGTTTCCAAGTCGCGCATTTCGCCGACCATGATCACGTCAGGGTCTTCCCGGAGAGCAGCACGCAGTGCCGTAGCGAACGACTCTGTGTGCGTGAACACTTCGCGTTGGCTAACGTGGCAATTTTTCGAGGTAATGATGTATTCGATCGGGTCCTCGAGCGTGATGATGTGATCGTGCCGCTCCGTATTTACTTGCTCGATCATTGCCGCCAATGTCGTTGATTTACCGGTGCCGACGGAACCTGTGGCGAGAATCAGTCCGTTCTGGTAACGCGTGAGTATCTTGAGATGTTCGGGCAATCCGAGTTGGTCCATCGTCCGGACATGCGTATTGATCACCCGAAAAACAATTTCAGTCCCGAGCCGTTGCCGAACCACACTTGTCCGATAACGGGCGAACTTGTTTTCATAGGCAAAGTCGGAATCGCCGCGTGTGTTGAGCTCTTGCTTGTACACTTCCGGCATGAAGGCCTCGGCCAAAGCTACCGTCTGCTCTCCGGTCAGCCGTGGCGCGTCCGGCCACATTGGCTCCAAAGTTCCATGTACCCGCCAGATTGGTGGCGCGGCCACGCCCAGGTGAACGTCCGACGCGTCCGCCTTTTGCCCGATCTCGAGATACTCATCCACGTGCTCAAGCGGATGCGATGTGACTGGCGGAGCTGAAATCTTTGGGGTCATTGCGAACTGCCGGGATGATTATGCGTTTTCGAAGGCGGGCGTAAATCCTAAAACGTGCTCACTCCTTGCCTAGAGGACGGGTGTGCCCACCAGAACCGATCAGTCGATTTTTGACGAATTCGATAATCACCGGTCGAACCAACCCAGCCGCGATTTTCAGCGCACCCAGCGCAAAACCGGTTTCCACCAGCCGCTTTTTTGTTTTTTTGCCGCTCTTTGCATCGATGTAAATTTTTTTCTTTCGCATTGGCGCGAATGCGATAAGAGCACCGACAGCGGCTGCCGCCGTCAACCAGGAAACTGTTTGTTTCCGGAAGGATCTTCGCAGTTTTCCGGCGAAATCCAATTCATAGTGCAGACCGCGCAAATCGCGCGCCATCCGCTCGCGTGAAGCGGCGATCTCCGCTGTTAGCTCGTCGATTGATTTGTTGTGTCCAGGTTCTTCAGCCATTCACGATCTTTCTTCAATTCCGATGCCGTGGAGCGAAAGAGCGGCTTAATCATTCGGCTGCGGGCGACCAGGAGCAAAGCTAACGCAATCACGAAATGCAGGCCGGCAGCTGCGAGTGCGATCCATAACCACGAAATCCCGGCGACATGCGCCAGTCCGGCGACCACGCTTGCGATCAGGAAGCCATACCCGAACGCAAAAAGTATCAGCGCGAGGATCAAACAGCTTACCAGCACCAGCAATTGCACGAGCGCCGCTTTCGATTCTTGAGCGACAAGAGCAAAGCGGCTTTCAAAAAACTCCGTTAACGCGCTCGCGAACGCGAACAGATTTTCGAGCAAACCGGCATGTCCCGCTGGATTACGGGATCGAGCTGTCTCGCTGATCATTCCAGTCGCAGCGCGACTAACGCCGGAAGATCAAGCCCAGGACAAATCCGATTCCGAGGGCGGTCAAGACCGCTTTCGTCGGGTTCTCGCGCACATACTGCTCTGCGTCTTCCTGAAATGTGCGGACGCGGTCCCGTGCATCATCCCAGGCTTCTTCTGCTTTGTCGCGTGCTTCGCCCCAAGCTTGCTCAGCCTTGCCGCGATATTCTCCCGCGATTGCGCCCGCCGCCGCTCGCAGGTCTTCAGCTGCTTTGCGCGCGTGTGTCCTGCTGCTTTCCAATTTTTCCTGTGCGTCCGCCTTGGCGGACGATTTCTGTTCTGCTTTGTTCTCTTCAGCCATTGGTAATCTCCAGTTGATTTTCGCTTTAGTATCCGCGCGCTTTGCTCAGTCGGCAAACGCCGAGTTTTTGTTTAAACCTTAAACACGCTCAAGCGGCTCTCTGCGCGAACAACGCTTCAACGACTTAACGGCGTGCCAGCGTCTGCGCGTTACTGCTCGCGGAAAATGATTCGCGCTTTTGTCAGGTCGTAGGGCGACAGCTCCAGCGAAACCTTGTCCCCCGGCACGATCCGGATGAAATGTTTCCTCATTTTCCCAGAGATATGCGCAAGCACATTGCGTTGGCCCGGAAGATCGACGCGAAACATCGTGCCCGGCAACACCTGGGTGACCGTGCCTTCAGTCACGATCTGTCCTTCCTTCGACATGGCATGAATTATAGTCTTAAACGCTTGTCGCTCAAGCGGCGCATGATGGATCGACCAACCTTATTGAATCTCATTCAGCGACATCGTGGGCAAATATTCTCGGAGTTCCTGGCGTTTCCACCATGCGCCTGTTTGCCGGTGTTCGCGCAGCGTGGTGAAACGATATCGATAAAACATTGCACGAATGTAGCGCGGCGGTTCGCGCGGAAATGGATTCTTCGCCAGCAATCGGCTTACATCTGGCGAACCTTGCAATAATTGGACAATCAACCCGCCCAACCAGGGATTTTCGCGCGGTGTTCCCAAAGCAGCGAACCACATCTGCCAATCGAGCCGGGGCTGATGTGGCGCGCACCAGCCCGGCGCGCGCATCACGTGGCCCGGTTTCCACTTGAATTCATAAGGGAGCCAGTCAAAGCCGTCGGCGCTACCTTCGATGACAATTTCGTCGCGACCTTTAGTCATCACTCGAAAGAGACCGTAACCATTGACGATTCGAAACGTCTCGACCCGCCCGTAAGCTACGGCGAGCAGGCGCGGCCATTCTGTGTCCGGTTTGAACGCGGTGAAAATGAGCCATGCATTAATCGGCAGCGTAACAATGATCACGGCAATCGCCGCGTATCTTGACAGTCCGTTGTAGGCACGGCGCTGTGTCGCCGTGCTTCGGATGCGACGCAAGAGAGCGCCTCGACACAGCGAGGCGACTACAGCGTCATCAATCAGCAGCAAGCACAGCGCGATCGTGAGCAAATTGAAAAAGCAATAGTTGCCAGTTAGCGCGATTACGAACTGGAGGAAAATCATCAACCCAGCGGCAATCAGCCGTAGCCGGCGCGGCGCGCAGATAAAAAACGGGACGATGCTTTCTACGACGAGACAGAATGCCACGGAAAAATGCTTGAACCACTCCGGGCTTTTATCTGCCCACCACCCAAAAACCGTTGGTAACGGTTGCGACCAATAGTGATAATCGAGTGCGGTCAGGTTCCACCAGGAATTGTCGCCGCTGGTCAGCTTCACCACGCCCGACATCAGCATCAGTTTGAAGAGAAGAAACTTGAGCAAAAACAGCGCCGGACGGGAAACTGCCGTAGCCGGGATCGCCGCTCCCGGCCACCAGAAAAGCTCCCTCGGCCAAATTCGCCACGGCGCGAGAAAGATCGACAAGAAACCAGTCTCCAGAAGCAAAATGTCCCATTGAAAACTGAGAAAAGTTTGTCCAGCGAGTATTAGCGACAGATAAAAAACAAAAAGTGCGACCAACGAAAGGGCCGGCGCAATCCCAACAATTAGGAGCAACGACAAAACAACGCCGCCGCTACAAAGAAAATGGAGAAAGCCGTTACTCGAATTGAACCAGCAAAGGGTGGGTAGCAGCGAGTACGCGCTTCGGCCGAATCGTTCATAAACTGCCGGCAAAAATTGATTGACTGGCGAGACTCCGTCGCTACCCACAAGGCCCTCCACCTGCACCCAAAGCGACACGAACGCGATTAAATAAATGAGGCCGAGCGCGCGAAGAAACCAGCGTTGCGCCCAAAAATAGGTCGGCGGCCGCACATCGTTGCCCCAAAGCAGACGGGTAACGGCAGACCCAACCTTTCGATGGCGAGCAATAAACCTATAGGCAAGCTCGGAAACCTCTGCGAATCCGGGCACATGGTCGTAGCTCCAAGCCAGCCATTTTCTGGAAGATCGATATTGCAGCGAACGATAGACCGCTTCGGCAGCAAAAAATGTTTTGCCGTCTGGTTCTATGAAAGTCATCGCACGCTCGAACTCACCGCGCGGAATTTCCGGAAATTGGTCTGCGACTTCTTGGTAAGTGACGTAACCAATCTTGCCTGCAGTCATTACGCGCCAGCGTTCGATCCAGCGCATGCAAAAGTGGCACTCGCCGTCCCAGATCAGGAGCGGCTTTGACGGGGGATTGGCGACCCGCAGCGGTTTATCGGCCATAGCCTAGATGGCGAACTCTGCCCAGACCGGTGCATGATCCGATGGTTCTTTCCCCTTGCGCATTTCACGATCGATCCCGGCCGCAATGCATCTTTTTGATAGGCGTTTGCTTGCGAGGACCGCGTCGATGCGGAGTCCGCGATTTTTTTCAAACGCGCGCATTTGATAGTCCCACCAACTGAAAAGGCCGCCTTCCTTGTGGTGCAACCGGAGCGTGTCGCGCAAGCCGAGTTCATAAAGCTGGCGGAAAGCCCGCCGTTCATCCTCTGAACACATGATCGCACCGTGCCACAGAGCGGGATCGTAAACATCGATATCTTCCGGCGCGACATTGAAATCGCCGCAAACGATCAGCTCGGCATGTTCTTCTTTCGATAAACAATCTCGCAGGCGCACATACCACTTGAGTTTGTATTCGTAGGCTGCCGAACCGATGGCCTGGCCATTGGGCGCGTAGATTGAAAAAACCCGGACGCGGTCGATCGTTGCTGCGATCACGCGTGCCTGCGGATCGACCACTTCGTCGCAAAGTGACGGTCGCACATCGCGCGGCTCGGTTTTGGCTAGGATCGCGACGCCGTTGTACGACTTCTCACCGTGATAAGCGGAATGATACCCGATCGCCCGCAAGGCAAGGACTGGGAATTGCTCATCCGGACATTTCGTCTCTTGCAGGCAAACAATGTCCGGCTTTGTCATCTCGAGCCAGGAAAAGAGGCGATCCTGGCGCCTGCGCAGCGAATTGATGTTCCAGGAAACGGTTTTCATCCTTACTGGACGGAAATGTAGCGCAAGCGTTTCCGCTTGCGATGTTCCAGGCGCAAGGAGGCTTGCGCTACAATTCAACCTCCACGCCCGGTGTTGGCACAATCACGTCAGCGCCCGGCAAATCGGCATTGAGCTTGACCCGCATCCACTCGACGGCTGGCGGGTCGCCGTGCACGAGGACAATTTTTCGGGGCGAAAGTCTCTTCGCGTAATCGACGAGCGCCTCGCGCGTTGCGTGGGCGCTGAATTGAAACTGCTGAATATTGCAGCGGACGCGCTGGGTTGACCCATCCGGATCGAGCGCAACTTTGCTCCCAGGTGGCGTGTCGCGCAGAAGACCGGCAGGCGATTCCGGATTGGCGTAGCCGACAAAAAAGATCGAGTGTTGTGGGTTTTCAATCAGTCGCTGCGCAAAAATATTGGAAAGTGTTTTTGGTATCATCATCCCGCTGGAGAGGGCGTAAATGCGACCCGCGCGCAGAGGTGCATCACGCACTGTCTCGTCATTTAGAATGAACGGCGCTGCGTCCCTCCTCAATTGCAGAAGCGGCAATTGCCGGCGCGTCACGTGCGCGCGGCGATCGTAAATATCAGTCATCTTCGAGCTGAGACCGCCAATATAAATTGGAAACTCGGGCAGGAACCGTTCACGGCGAAACTTGTAAAGCATCGCCAGTATTTCCTGCGTTTTCCCGAGTGCGAAAACCGGTATGAGCACGCAGGATCCGCGCTCGAAAGCGCTGGCGATCGCTTCTGCCAGACGACGCTCTTCACCGGCACGCGTCCAACCCGGCGGCTTCGCATGATCGCCTCGCGTACATTCCATGATCAAGATGTCGATCTTCTCCTCCGGAAAAACCGCGGCCTCCATGATCGTTTGATCGTCAAAATTGACGTCGCCAGTGTAAAAGACCGTTTGGCTCTCGGCGCGCAGCAGAATCCCAGTTGAGCCGAGCACGTGTCCAGCGTCGAAAAACTCGAACGTCAGCACGTCTGGTTCGCGCTGGGCCGCCCGTTCGCCAAAAATGGAGATGCGTTGACGCACCGGACACCAACGCCAACGCTCCGATGCCCGATCTGTTTCGCGATGCGTGAAAAGCGGATACAACGGTTCGCGAATCTCCTCGCGTTGCCGGGTCATCACGTTCACCGAGTTGTGCAAAAGCGTATTGCCGATCTCGGCCGTGGCCTCGGTCATGAAAATGCGCGCATTTGAGAAACGCCGCATTAACACCGGCAATGTGCCGATGTGGTCTTGATGGGCGTGCGAGATAAGCACTGCTTCGATTTTTCGATCCGCGATTGCTTTGAAGTCCGGCAGCCCATCTTCGCCCACGTTTTTCGGATGCATCCCACAATCGAGCACCAGCCGGTGAGGGCCAATCTCGATGTAATATGAGTTTGCGCCGATCTCCGTGCGGCGAGTGAGGTTAATGAATTTCAACGAGCAACGGTTAAAGCGTCGATGCGAGACGCAAGCAAGACGAAACCGTTATTGTAGGGCGTCTGTGTCAGACGCCACTTAGATGGCGTTCCACAGAAACGCCCTACAAGATTTGTTCAAAAATCCGCAGCCAATTGCCGCGCAGGATCTTTTCGATCTCATCGTCGGTGAATCCGCGCTCGATCAGTCTGCGAGTGAGATTTGGCGCGTGGGAATGATTGCTCAGATCGGGAACGAAATGTGGAGTGGTCAATTTTGCAGCAAGCTCGTTGCGCACCTTCTCAGGCAATTGCTGGAAGAGATACTCGCAAAAATCAAAACCGATCCCGACGCCGTCGATTCCGATCAGGCCTATCACGTGCTCGATGTGATCGACATAACGATCAATCGTGCTCGTTTCGGGATCCGGACTAACGAGAATCGCATTTACCCCGACGACACCACCGCGTTGACCGATGATCTTGATTTGCTCGTCGCTGATGTTGCGCTCGATGCTGTAAAACTTTCGCACGTTGGTGTGCGAAACGATGAGCGGTTTGCTCGTAAGACCGACAATGTCCTCGAATCCCTTTGGATTGATGTGCGCAAGATCGATGACGATGCCGAGGCGCTCACATTCCCGCACGACATCGCGGCCGAAATTCGTTAGGCCGTCGCGTGGCGAACCGCTCGGCTTGAAAATCCCGCCGCTGCCTGCGGCGTTGCGGCGCGCATGCGTCAAGCCAACCGACCGCACGCCGAGCTCGTAAAACAGGCGGAGCAAATTCAAATCCTCGCCTAACGGCTCCACGCCTTCCATAGTAATGACCAGCACGATTTTGTTCGCGGCGCGAGCTTGCTCGATCTCGGCAAACGTTTTGCAAATCGCGAACCGCTGCGTTTGCTCCACCTCGGCATATAATCGTGCGACCTGGTCGAGCGCGACACGCAAACCCATTTCCGGCAGATAACGGTCCTCGATGTAAATTGCCACGCCGAGCACGCCGATGCGGCCGGTT
>WNGG01010051.1_pt1 | contig 10281 bp, 10 predicted proteins | sample 5400661 | NCBI WGS metagenome assembly WNGG01 (sample SAMN13153372, study PRJNA577476) | soil metagenome | isolation source: 100 cm soil or saprolite under Garry oak tree replicate 1 | place: USA:California | collected 2016-06-15
TTGCGCGCTCGCGGAGCCGAGTTCCTCACCCCGCCGGTGGACTGGGGTTACGAGGTACGAGCCTTCTTCCGCGATCCCGATGGTCATCTCCTGGAGCTCTCCCAGACCGGTCAGCAGAAGAGGAGTAATATATAATTATTAGAATGGAGATGTTTGATATGATGGTGAGGATGCCGCTTGATAATTACGGATTCAGCAGGAAATTTGCCTGGGTTGCGGATAGTTACGGCGTTTCATGGCAGTTGAATCTCGCCAAAAACTAATAAATTCTTCAGGCGCGCCGGGACGACGGGCGGCGCTCACCACGCGCCGCCCGTGCAGTGAAGATGGTAGCCACCTCGCTCTTTGGCGTCCCCTCCATTGGCAGCGATGGATGATGCTTCTGGTGCCATTACGGGTCCTGAAGAAGCCCGATGTTGTTCCCGTCTGCATCTTTGACCGAGGCAATCAACCTTCCTCCACCAACGTCCTGGACCGCTTGCAGTGCTTGCGCGCCAGCCTCCAGGAGCTGTTTCAGACTGGACTGTATGTCGGCTACTGTCACGTAAACGACAGGCCCCGTCATACCTTTTCGGTGGCCATGGGGATCTAACCCGATTTCCTGGTCTCCCACCCGAAAGCCAACATAATACACTTCATCCACATACGGCTCAACCCCCAAAAGCGTGCGGTAGAGCGTCTTCGCTTGAGCGAGGTCGCTGACGGGATAGATGATCACTCCGATTCCTTGATCCATAAAAGAACTCCTTCTACTACTCACTAAACATCCTGATTTCGATTGAGACGATGCCCACAACCCGTCGTTTCCACTGGGGACCAATATCCCTGTCACGGTGGGTGGGTTTTGCTCGTCATAACTATGACGAAACGTAACGAGGGAATGTGACAGGTGGACGAAAATGTTCAAAGAGAGTGTAAAGCAATTTAAAGGCTGAACGCCATTTCTAGCAAGAAAGGAAAATATATGCTTGATGTAACGACAGAATGGGGGAAGCATGCCGAGCAGCGTTTGCGTACCAACATTATTGGCTGGCTGACGACCGTGGGATCGGATGGACGCCCATATACCGTCCCAGTCTGGTTTTTGTGGGATGGGAACACAGTGCTCATTTTCAGCCAGCCGCAGAAGCAGAAAATACGGAACCTGCGCACAAATGCGCGTGTCACCCTGGCCTTAGATGATACGAAACAGGGAGAAGATGTGGTCATCGTTGAGGGTACGGCAGAACTGCTTGATAATCCAGAGATCAGTGTGATGCTGCCTGCGTACGTAGAAAATTAGCCCGCCAAATATGTGTGACAATAAGCAACAATGTAGGATTTCGTACATCTTGAGACTAGAGAGATCGAAAACAGGCCTTTTTTGCGAATATGTTGAGACTGTACGCCGTAAATCTTGAGACTACCCTATGGTAGATACGTATTTGTTGAGACCATCCTATTTGCTGCTTTTAGTGTTTTACCGTAAATCTTGGGACTGTCCTACTAAGAGAGTAGTCGAGGGCACAGATCTATAGGTTTTTTAATGACTCACAAAAGTGGCTACTGTCTCACTGCTGCCTGCAGATCTTTTCCCTTCCCCTTAAAAAGAACGGATGCACCAAGTAGCCTGTACAGGGACTGAACAGAAATTCCAGGGTGTTCCCCTGAGAATCGACAGCGCGATAGAGGTACATCCACACCTTTTTCACTTTCACATAGGTCTCATCAACGCACCACGAGTCATTCGTCTCTCTGAGATGGAATCGGCAACGATTTTCCAGTTCTGGTGTGTAGTGTTGTACCCAACGATAGATCGTGATGTGATCGATGTGCAATCCTCGCTCGATTACCATCTCCTCCAGGTCTCGGTAGCTGAGCGGATACTGCAGATACCAGCGAACACTGAGCAAAATCATCTCGGCTTTGAAGTGACGCCATTTGAACGGGGAGCAATTGTCCATGAAGTTGGTTCCTCTCCATCATCAGAAAACCCCCAAGTCTACAGGAAACCCCCAAGTCTACAGGACCTCCATCATTTTTGCACCACAACTGACTGCTTGGATCAATACGTGTAAATACCTGTCCAAAGCTATCACGTGAAGGTATCCCATAATGTGTTAGATCGCGAGCTCACCTCCTCTCAACGAGAGCGACTCTATGATACCTCTAACTCGTCTATGTCGGGTAATGGGGGGTGTGGGATGTGTGGTTCTGTTTGATACCAGAATGAGGTTGAGGCGATATCATCTTGTAGTGGCAAGTAGCGATTACCACTGCGCCAGCTGAGGGCCTGGATGGTTACACGCAGGTCTTCTTCAAAGCGAATCGGGTCCATGATGTGCCAGCGATACATGCCGAAACGCTGCTGACTGTGATATAAGCCGTCCGGTCTAATGATCTGGGGTAGCCCTAGAAATGCTGTTGAAAAGGGGCAGTATTCACCCATAGGTTGCTCAAAGTCCCATGCTCCTCCGAAATAATCTTCTGTGCCGGTGCCACAGATGGTGGGGAAATCTTTATCTCCGTCCAGGTAAAATTTGATCTCGCCTTCGCCCCACCAGCCGCTGCTGTTGGTTTGCCATGCGATGTATGTACCAACGTAGTGACCTTTGCCTTTTATGTTGTCTAAAAGGGTGTGTACTTCTTTATAGCCCAGCGGGTTGCTGCGCCGCCAATGTGCGTGGAAATAGGCGACATCTGCAGGAATATCGGTCAGGGTGTAGCTGATCTGGTAGTAGAGGATGATCTCTTCTGTACCCAGGTTTTCGATGGTGAGACGTGCGTGCTGACGGAATGGCATCTCCCAGTATGAGTTGAAGCCGCCTGCTGGGTTCACTGCGATGGGCAGCGAGTTTACGTTGGCACGTTCGCACCAGCCCTGCGCGAAGAAGTCGCCGTAGGGGGTTTCGATTGAGGGGTACGCCTCGCGGTCCCAGTATGCTCGCAAGATGAGTCTGCGCCAGTTGGTTGGGAAGGTGGTCAGCCAGATGTGTTGGATAGCGCCCGGTCCCTGGATGTCTGCCAGGGTGACGATGCTATGTGGAGCAATCACAATGGAGGGAGAGATTTTCCAGCCTTGCCCAAGGTCGCGAGCTGCCTTTGCGCCTGTTCCTTCGGTTGCCATACCTCCCCGGCCTTTTTCGCCTGTGAAGTTCTCTGCGCTGATAGAGCGTGTTTTTGCATTGGAGAGGCGTGATAAGTTGCCTAAGCCAATGCCTAGGCCGTTGAAGTTGTAGCTGTTAGCCATGTTGCTATCCTTTCATATGTTGATGTTTTTGATGACACATTGCGACTTCGTCGCCTGCATTGAATGAAGGTGAGCAGAGCGGGGCTAGTACGCCAGCCCCGCTCTGCTCACCTTTGCCTACCATTCCCAGCAGGCTTTGGCTTTGCTCGAAACGAGCCTCAGTAATAAATTCGTAGACCTTGTTACGTCCGCTGACCATAGTCGCTGTCCAGATAAGGATGGCCTCTTTAACTAGTTCGGGAAAAGGCTGACTGGCTGATTCAGGAGAAGATCGACTTTTCACACTAATCTCGAATGTCGCTGGGACTTTGGCAAGGCTTAAGAATTCTTGGAAAGCTCGGTTTTTAATTTTTCGCAACTGTGTACTGTTCACTAATGGTAAATAGTGGTAATTCTGATATGCTGTCCAGCACTTTATTTCTGCTACGAAAGTTTCTCCTGTAAAACGTCGGCACAAGGTGAAATCGAGAGTGAATTTGCGTTCGCCTAGTCAGGCGTCCCCAATCTTTGTATGAAGCTTGGGGACACCTTCGCCAATGCAGAACAACCTCTTCATTGCAGTTGCAGTCAATTTCTCAAAAGATCTGATGCCATATCGAATCCTAAATTACACGCCAGACCATCGTTTTATTCTGTAGATCTGTTGATGCAATGAGTCTGCTATCCGGCGACCACGTGAGTGCCTGTATTTCTGCTGCATGGCCAGAATAGGTTACCACCATCATACCAGTGAGAGCCTCCCACACCTGAACTGTCTTATCATACCCAGTAGATGCGAGATATTGTTGATTGGGGGACCAGGCTATATCCCTCACAATAGCGGCGTGCCCCTTATACATTGTCACCGTCTGGCCCAACATTGCATCCCACACATGCACGACATGATCAAAACCGCTAGATGCCAGATACTGACTATCTGCAGACCATTTCACAGTCAATATCTCGTCTGTATGCTTACTATAGGTCAATTCACTCTTGCCAGTGCTGGCATTATAGAGTGTTATTATATTCTCGTGGAACGCAGCGATATACCGACTATCGGGCGACCAGACACTGGCTATTGTACCGGACAGGACATATTGAGGTTGGTTGAAGGCATGGGGCGTCAATTTCTGCGGCCCTGACTGAGTGGGCAAGCTGGAGATTTTAGCAGCGAGAGCTCTCAAAGTGTTGTGCTCCGATGACACCAATAAGGCCCCGGTGAGCAAGATTCCAGACAATCCCAGCGAAAATTGACGCCGCGAAATTGCTGATCCCGCATCATCATTCATGTGGCTGGTTTGTTCTACATGGCTTTCAATTGTTTTTTCGTTTCCCATCGTGAAAAGTACCTTCCTGTGGATACTTACTTTCTATTTAAACTATATCACACGACTTCTAAATATAGATTTTTTTGCACTTCTTCAATTGCTCCCAATAACCTGAGTGTGGCTTTTTGGGCCTCTGTTAATCCTTTCACCTGTGTAATATCCATGCGTTCGTAAGGTCTGTCGCTCCTCAACGTCTGCAGGCACACACCGGTCTGCCTATCCCAGAGGTTAATTCCTCCATCATAGCTGCCGCTGGCCAGGCTCTTCCCATCGGGACTGAAAGCCACCGAGGTGATCCAGTGGCTATGGCCGCGCAGGGTGTTGAGACACTGACCATTGCTTGCCTCCCATAGGCGCACGGTCTGGTCACTACTCCCACTGGCAAGGGTTTTGCCATCGGGACTGAAGGCCACCGCCCTGACCGCATTGGCGTGGAGAGTGCTGAGACATCGACCACTACTCACCTCCCACAAGCGCACGGTCTGATCACTACTCCCACTGGCAAGGGTCTTACCATCAGGGCTGAAGGCCACCGATCTGACCATGCTGGCATGTTCTTGCAGGATGTTGAGACACTGGCCACTACTCACCTCCCACAGACGCACCGTCTGGTCAAAACTGCTGCTGGCAAGGGTTTTGCCATCAGGGCTGAAGGCCACCGCTTTGACCGCATTAGTGTGGCCTTGCAAGGTATTGAGGCACTGGCCGCTACTCACCTCCCACAGACGTACCGCTCGATCATCGCTCCCACTGGCAAGGGTTTTGCCATCAGGGCTGAAGGCCACCGAGGAGACCATGCTGGCATGACCTTGCAGGATGTTGAGACATTGGCCACTACTCACCTCCCACAGACGCACCGTCTGGTCAAAACTGCTGCTGGCAAGGGTTTTGCCATCAGGGCTGAAGGCCACCGAGGAGACCGCGTTAGTGTGACCTTGCAAGATGTTGAGAGACTGGCCGCTACTCACCTCCCACAGACGTACCGCTCGATCATCGCTCCCACTGGCAAGGGTCTTACCATCAGGGCTGAAGGCCACCGATCTGACCATGCTGGCATGACCTTGCAAGGTATTGAGACATCGACCACTACTCACCTCCCACAGACGCACCGTCTGGTCACTACTACCGCTGGCAAGGGTCTTACCATCGGGGCTGAAAACCACCGATCTGACCCAATCGGTATGTTCCCGCAAGGTTTGCAGTAGGAGACCACTTGCAGCATGCCAGAGTCGGATCTCCCCCGTCGCCGTTCCTGCTGCCAGCAGTTCTCCATGTGGGCTCAAGGCTACAGAAAGAATACTTCCGAATGTATCTGTAAACATCGATGTAGTCAGATCGGCATGGGCGAAATTGACCTCAGGCAATTTCGCCTCTTGCAGGTCAGCTTGCCGGACCACCAGACGCGAGAAATCAGCGCTACGCAGATTATAGCCAGTCTGAACCAGCAGATTCAGGATATTTCCAGCTTCGTAGTTGTTCTGTGGTTCTGGTAGATTGCGCAGCGCAACGAGTCTTTGCCGAAACTTTTCTTCAAGATTACTTCGGCCCAGCACGGTGAAGAGCCTTTGCGCAATGACATTCAGGATCAATTGGAACTGGCTCTTACGAATATAATCTTTTGCCTGAGCCTTGAGTAGAGCATGGCTGGCAAAGAGTTCTGGGTTGTCTGCGATAATTTCTTGTACAACGAGTTCATTGAAGCGCTCAGTGACAGCATCCATCATGGCGGGTTGCAGAGTAAATCTCCCCGCTACGCTCCGCTCAATCCATGAACGGCGTTGTAAGGCTTCCAAGGCCATCAACATTCTCCCTTTGGACACAGGTTGAACGACATTATCACGTAGATCCTGCAAAGATACCGCTTCGCGCTCGATAGCTAACCAGTAGATTACCTGTTGTTCCAGGAACGATAAACGTTCAAATTGGCTATCTAATAATGCACGCAGGTCAGGATACTCATTCAGTGAAACATCGCCCACCTCTACTAGATACTTTGAGATGAGCCCACGATAACTTTCACGAATTGCAGGTGAAGCAATCATTAACATCATTGGATTACCAGAAAAATGTTCTACCAGAACCTTCCAGGAGCTTTCTTCTCCTGATAAGCCTTTCCTCTGTAATATGACCCGAGCATCGTCTACTTTCAATCCTCCCAAACGATAGGTGTGGACAGACGTTCCCTCTCCTTCCAGCCATGCAATCTCCTTCGGCTGCTCGCGGCTTGTCACCAGCAGACAACTCTGATGCCTGGCCTCTCCCAGGAGTCGAAAGAGATTGCCATACCCCTCGTAGCCATCTTTGTACTCTGCCGTGCTGCTACCGCTTTTTAAGATTGCTTCGGCATTATCCAAAACGATGAGGCAGCGCCTTTTCCGAAGTTGTGCAACAAGCAAGCGCATCTGCTCTTCCCTGTCCCGGGGAATCTGAATCTGTTGCGTTCGGGTCAAAAATTGTAGACATTCCTGTAAGATGCGTTCGAGTGGGGGCGCATTCAGTAGAGAACGCCAGAAGACTGCACTAAAAATACGCTGCTCTTGATCAATCAACTTCGCGACCAGGCTGGTCTTACCAATACCGCCCACGCCGATAATCGAGACTAAACGAGAATGCTCGTCCACAATCCAACGCTTTACTGTCGCAAGTTCATCCACACGTCCGTAGAAATGTTCGACGTGTGGAGCTTCTCCCATATCCACCTGCTCCTCCCCCTCATCTTGTGGAGCGATACTCGTGGTGATACTTTTCCCATGCTCTGCATTTTGCATTCCTGGTGTGCTGGCTGGATTCAGTGGTGCTACGGAAATAATGGAGGCTGGTAATATAACATCTTGCTTCTGAATATTGCTCTGTTCCTCTTTCTTCCCAGAAGTAATGGAATGTAACCATTGAGCTAAAGCAATAATGACACCCAGGGTAGGGACAATAATCGAAATAAAAACTTTATTTAAATTATCGGGCCAATATATGATCTTGAGATTGCCTAAAACAAGAAGTACGGTAAAGATAATTAAGAGCAAAAGTAGCGCGGACAGGATGGCAGGGACGATAAACCGTACCCAGGCAGAATTACTTCTTCTGCGCATTGAAGGTGTTGGCATAGCATTATACCACCTTTCAGTTCAAATACCTAAATTGGCCCAAACTAGTCAGTACAATCGCATCTAAATTTTCAAGCGACCTGTAGAGTGCCAAGTTCCTCTTTAAATATTTCTCGCAAATCACAGACTTTCAGAAATTTTTTAATCTGTTGTGTATCTGCTCTCATACCCGACTTCCTCTTACTTCATGCCTCATGTATGCATCAATACCTCTCCGTTGTTGTACTGAGTAGTACTCCAATCCAGCACATCAGCCAGCGCCCGCTGAAATTGATCTAATGCCTTCACCCGATCAGTCTCATCTGGCATAGTTGTACTTCTCCAAATGAGCAGAATTTCCAACATACCAGGATGGGTCGTGCTCCATATGATGTAGCGGGCTACTGTCCCAGGGAAAACTTGCTCCCCCTCTTGCTTTAACTCCTCAAACCTTCGCTGTAACCTCTCTCGCTGATCAATTGGTACAGACACAAATACAGAGGTTGTCAGCAGCATGTTATCTTCGGGAGAGGTGCGCCAAGCAGGAGTATTTTTACGGGGGCGACCGGGGATTTTGGGTTTAAATTTCTTGACTTCCTCTATTGGTATCATAATGACATGGGCAGCGCGTACTGCAGGGAGCCTTCCATCCTCAACATAGGCGTAGACTCTCTTGTCAGAGACTCCAAGCAATTTGGCTGCTTCTTTAATGGAGACGTACTCGGGTATAGTCGGAAGATCAAGATATTCACGCATGACGTTAGCTTACTTTCTATATACCTTTTTGTGATATATAAATTGAGTAATAATTTTGTAATCTATTGAAAATGCTATATAATTTGAGTTGTCGGCATGGGTGAGATCGAGATGATTGGTGAGCATTACTCAATAGCAAGCTCACATGCTTGGAGTGGATATATGCTTGTTGCCAATATAAGAGAAAGACTCTCTATGTCAAGTCTTTTTTGGAGCAATTTGGAACAAGAGAAAAAACCGATGAAAGCGAGGGAAAGAGCGATGCCTTCAACACGGTATGAAGGAGTGTACCACGCCGCTTACGGCTGTCAAGCCGCTTCGCTTCCCTTGACAGCCGCTCGCTTGCGTGGTCTGAAATGGACATACCGAGTTGAAAGCAAAAAAATAGAAGGTTTTTTTGCTCGTCTTGAAATGAAGAAGCCTGATCAGCAACTGCTAGGCCGCTCTGCGTGCATGCTGCTGCTGTGCGATCTCAAAGGTGGTCGCCTCATAGCAGCGATGATGGAACCACATGGCAAAGATGATCCTGACCCACACATTGGCCAGTGCTCGTACGGCGACCGTATGACTTTTGCCTTCAGCGCGCTTGCGTTGGTAATACTGCATGGCCCACGGCTCGCTTTGAGTGGTCTGCCAGGCAAATTGGTGCAGCGCATTGCGCAACGGTTTGATGCAGCCCAGCCGTCGATGCGCCTTGGAGTACATCCCGCTTTGAAACAGCACGGGCGAGGTTCCCCCCAGAGCTTGCAGACTGCTGGCATCCTGATAGCGCTTGCGATCATCACCGATTTCCGCCAACAGTCGCGGAGCCAGACGTTTGCCTGCACGCGGCAAGCTCGCAAAGATTTCATGGTCCTCATGAGTCAAAAAAAGGGTCTCAATCTCCTTGTCGTACTGAGCAATTTGCTCGATCAGCGGCACCAGTTGACTCACCAGCATCAAACGCGATTTGGTGCGAGTGATCACGGCATCGGCCTGCAAATGTGGCTGGTGCAGCCGCTCGAAAATCTTGACAGCCACGGGCGTCGGATTGGAATGCTTGGCTTGCCTGAGTACCTCCTGGATCTGTTCTGCCGAAACTGCCATCGCTGCCTGTGGAGTTGGGTAGGTTTGCAAGAAGCGCAAGGTGCTCTTTTGCTGCAGTTTCGCAAACAGCTCCAGGGCCACCGGGTAATAGGCTTTGAGGCAGGCGGTGAGCTGATTGACCAGGCGCGTTTGCATCTGGATCAAGGCATCTTGATCGCGCGTGAGCAGTTTGAGCTCTGCAATCTTCTCGCTGTCTGGGGTGAGGCGGTGCAAATCGGCCAGGTCTGCACGTCCTGTCTTGGCAAGCAAGTAGGCATCAATCGTATCCGTCTTGGCTCCCGATGCAGCTCGCCGACGATCAACGGTGCGCGGATTGACCGGATAGACTGGCCAGCCTGCTTCCAACAGGTGAGCAATCAACAACCCATGGGTCGTCTCGATGATGCAAGCCATCTGTTCTTTCGACTCAGCACCAATGATCTGTTCCAAGAACGTGTTCAGTCTGCTTATTCCTTGTGGGCTGTGATCGACACGAAGTGTACCGACCTGACCGCCCTTTTCATCAATGACCAGGGAGTCATGATGCTCGTTCGCCCAGTCAATACCGGCATACCACATAAGAAGAAACGCTCCTCTCTGCACACATGGTTCCTGAGCACGCGTGCCCTTATACTGTGGCGCTCGAAGCGCGACTCTCTCATGATCGGTTCCGCTCAGGAACAGCGCCGGGGAAGTGCGAGCTTTCTCAATCGGTCGAGCCGGGTGGAGGATGTAGACTTTCCCTGGCACTTTCAACAGTTGTATAGAACAAGTGTACCCTTGTTCCAGCCCTGTGTCGAGAGGGCTTGTTCTTAGTTTAATGTATAAGGAAAGATAATTT
>WNGG01010053.1_pt1 | contig 10280 bp, 15 predicted proteins | sample 5400661 | NCBI WGS metagenome assembly WNGG01 (sample SAMN13153372, study PRJNA577476) | soil metagenome | isolation source: 100 cm soil or saprolite under Garry oak tree replicate 1 | place: USA:California | collected 2016-06-15
AGCATTGTACAGATGGCCCGCCTGAGCTCCGAAGTTGCTTTAACTAGACTTTAACTAAAGCATGCGTAGCTAGGCGAATACAGCGAAACAAACGACGGCTATAATCCTAGCGTTTACAGCCTGATACTGGCGGGGAGAGTTTCCTGGTTACTGTTTTCTACGGTCTCAAAATCCGGTAGGGGCAACCCTGTGGGGGTTCAAGTCCCCCCTCCGGCACCAACGAATCAACAACCGCTGGCGGGAATCGTTCGCCTCTAACTTTGTTCTCACTCCGACATGTCATGGAGCGGCACAGCAGGAAACGACGAAAATGAGCAAAAATGGCGAGATGACCAAAAGCGATTTTGGGAGCAGCAGCTTTCCGTTGCACTCCGCTTGCATCTATAGGCCACGGTGATAGGAGAAACATAGATAAAACTCGCCAATTATACACCGGGTACACGGAGGCTTTATGAAAAGTGTGCCGGTCGTCTTGGCTATGCTTGTGGTCCTGTATTCCTTGCTCATGCTGCTAGTGGCGAATTCCACGCGCGATTCAGGCTTGGCCAACAATCAGGAAAGAGTTTCGGAGGTGGTGTTGGGACTTGTCTCTAAGCGGTGAGGCTCGATGCCTGACGGTCCGACTTCGTGACTATAAGGTTGCGTTGCGAAAATCACGTCTCGCGTACAACGTGTCGTGGATTTTTGTCTTCCCTGAGGGCCACAAATTTGGCTTCCCTCAGGTGACCGTCCGGGGTCCACTCGGTAAAGTCTATCTGCGCGACCGAGTCAGGCCGAAGCCATCGGCAATTTTTCATTTCTTCTCGCGTGAGCGCCCACGGTGTGCGCTTCTTTTCAGGCAGGTTAGCGAACGGACAATCAGCGGACTCTAAGCCTTTGAGGCTCTGGAAAACTTCGCGCCGCACGTGAGGCACAAAGCCATTCCTTACCTTTGCTGCAAAGTAAAGCTTCTCGCCTTCGTAATAGCCGACGATCAGTGCATCGAGCGGGTTCCCCGGCGTATAGCCACCAATGACAAACTCCTGCGAGCAATTGATCTTGTACTTAAGCCATGCCCTGCTCCGTTTTCCCGGCTGATACCACGAGTCTTTTCGTTTTGCGATAATTCCCTCAAAGGCATGTTGTTTGGCCGCCGCGATTAGCTCGGCTGGCGCAGTGTCGAAGCTCTCCGAAAATCTGATCGGATCGCTCACTGTACTGAGAGCCTGAACGAGCAATCGCCGCCGATCCACTAGGGGAACGCTGAGAAGACTTCGCCCACTATGGATGAGAAGGTCAAAGGCGTAGAACTGAATGGCCTTCGCCTTGGAGCGGTGATGCTGGAGCAGATTAAACGAAATGCGGCCGGTCTCGTCGATAGCAACGACCTCACCATCGACAAGGGTGTCGGGTGCGAGCCGCTCAAAGGCTCGGGCGATGGTCGGGAATTGTCTAGTGAATAGGTTTGCGCGGCGGGACCAGAGGGTCACCCCGCGTGAGTCTCGCCCGGCAAGACACCGATAGCCGTCTAGTTTGATCTCGTAGAGCCACTCGTCACCCTTCGGCAACTCGGCGGCAGGACTCGCGTACATCGGTTCTATGAACCGTGGCTTGGCTTGCGGCAAGTTGTCCAGACCTGTTGCGTTCATGGTGGCGTTTGTGTAATGAAGCTATGTCATACAACAGGAGGAACACAACAATGCAGCACAATTACAAGCACCATCCCATACATGGGTTCGCCGTTGCAGAGTCGGGGATGCTCTGGCACCCCAGGGGTCTTGTGTTTGATCCAAAGCGCTCAACGAGAGAGGTCAAACGGTTGGAGTGCTCCGAGATAATTTCCACGAGCCGTGAAGAAGCGGAAGAGTACGCGCTCATTCTATGTCGGGCGTGGATTGACGGGCTAAAAGCGGGAAAGTAAGAATCGAAGTAGCTAATGGATGGCGGCGCTCATGAGTCAATGACTTCCTGAAGGGCGTTTGCTATTTCCTCTATCTGATATGGTTTCTGAATTGCCCGCTTAGCGCCAGCATTGAGCAGCCGCAATTCCAGTTGCGAATCCAAAAACCCACTCGTGACCACAACCTTCACATCAGGATTTGCCGCTTTCATCTTTGAGAGCAAATTCCAGCCGTCGATTTTTGGTAGCTCGATGTCGAGCAGCACGACGTCAATTTTTTCCTTTTGTCTTAGATAGACATTCATAGCCGCCTCACCGTCGGATGCCAGTAATACAGTATATCCACACTTCGATAAGCACCGCTCCAATATGTTCAACATCCTTATTTCGTCTTCTACGACGAGGATGGTGCGGGAAGTCTTAATCATAGAGAGGTAGTAGGGGGTCGGAAATATTCTCTTTGCTTGGCAATGGCCGATCTTTCAAATGGCAAGCACCATGCCAGATAAAAAGCGTGGAAATCTGTAGAGGTCTTTTCTCTCTAGCACTGAAGAGATTACCTACGGCAGGTAAAAAATACCGAACACCGGCACCCTTAAAGGCGTATCTTGCTACATTACCGCGCTCGCGCCATCTATGGCCTACAGCACGAACGAAATCGATCCTGCAACCAGCGACCCGCGATTAACTTTCGTCCATTCGCGCCGTCTAATGCGCCAGGAGGAGAGTTTTTATGGGCGCAAAATTCAAAACTATAGTATTTGGTACCCTTGTTGCCGGCTCTTTGGCGCTTTCCGCGGGTCCGGTCATGGCACGGGATTGGGATTGGCCACATCGGGATTATCGATATCGGGATTACCGGGATTACCGTTATCGCGATTCCCGTGGTTACCAATGGAGTAGGCGTGAAGATCTCTATCGGCAGTTGGAGTCTGCGCGGAGCAAGCTTAATTACGACCGCGCGCATCATGCCAGCCGGGAGCAACTTGCTCACGACACTCGACGTATCGAAGACCTTTGGCGTGAGATCAACTTTACCCGGTGAGTTTAGTCTACCCGAGGGCGTTTGACGAACCGTCGCGGTGTCGTCGTAGCCTTCTAGATTTAACGCACCCGCCTGGGCGCCATTAGCCAAACGGCCGCGACGGGAAAACACATCAGGTTCTGAACTGCGTTACGGGGGTTAATTGGTTTTCACTGAAAAAATGCAATTGAGGTAATGGCGGCGTCAGATCGGCAAATCTCAAAAAAATCGCGTCTCACGCCACCTCGAACGGCACTTGAGTTGGACCTTCGCCTTCACGGTATTCGTCCGTCTTTGCGTCATAGCGGCCTTGAAGCGTGCGACCCACGAGCCGTTCTGAGCGCACGATCACGGCCACGGACCTCGTTGGCCCGCCTTTCTCGGAGTGAATGGCAAAGGGTGGCACGAGATCGACCTTGCCGGGATTTCCTTCAGCGAGACTCTCTAACTCGATGAGCGCGTATCCTTCTTTTTTTCCTTCGTCTATGCGACGGTAACGTTCCAGCCGCTCCGTCCCATCGAGCACGCCGTAGGCGGTCCACGCGTGGGCGTGATCGTGGATTCGCCCATAGCGCCCGGGAGTGCGCACAACCGCGTTCACGACAAACTGGTAATCGGGATCTTCGTACAAGAGCAAATTTTTATGCCCTTCGGTAGATGGCCAGTTTTTAGAATGCTCCTGGATAGTTGGATCCTTCACCAGTCCTTCGAGCAATACTTTTACCCGCTTCATGCGCGCCTCTGTATCCTGCAACTCAGCCCAGGCCGCGCGTACGTCTTGGATAAATTTTTCAAACACGGGTAATCGTTTGGTGGTGTTCATAGAATCCTCCTGTGCACCCGCCTCGACCGGCTTATAACGCGATCCGAGATAGATTGCCGACCAGACCGGCGTTCCTAATCAAATACTACCAAAGATTTACATGCGATGGGAAGTTTCTGCGCGGGGGGACGTTTGCCTGTCATCCGAAATCGCCGGCTCGACTGATTATCCGGACGGGACTCTAGATATCCCGCGCCGTCGATCACTTTCTCGAGCTGCCTATGGGCAACGATGACAAGAGAAAAATTCTCTGGGACAATTGCGCCGCGTATGACGCGATGTAGAAGCGGCCACGCGCAAATTCTAGATAGTCGTGACCGACGCGAGAAAGCATCTACGCACCTCGCGACGAATCCCCCGCCTCAAAACGGTTGATGTCGTTCTGCGCGTGGTCCCGCCAGGAGTAGCCGTCGGCAAAGCGATGATGACGGTGATGCCAGTGACAAGCGGTCAAGGGAAGCAAGGCTGCAATTAACAAGGTCCATAGGGCTAAGACTTTCATAGGTTCCTCCGTTATGAATTCAAGTAGCCTTCGGGTCTCTAATCGTCGGGCGATATGCAAGAAAACCACAGATCGGGTTTCTCATTTTCTTGTGTCCGCTCAGCCAATTAGACGGGTGAGGTCGCAGATTGTTAATCTGCGGCAATTGGCGGGGTTTGTGATAGTTTGAATACCCGCCGAGAAGCGACAACGAAAGTTTTTGAAAACGCGGCTATTGCTGAACCGTCAAAACAAGCAGCGTCCGATTGCGGCCCGGAAAAAATGGCAGCTATCTATCGAAACGATGAAGCTAATCGTCGCGATTATTCGATGGAGGGGATCTTTTGTCACGCAGGTGACGCTGTTCCTCAGGGGAGAGCTTATCGTAGCGTTGCCGCAGCCTGTCGCGCCGATCCTGCGGGAGATTTTGCCAATGATTCCATTCTTCGCGGAGGTGTTCCTTATCCTTTGGCGGAAGGCTCTGCCAGCGTTGATAATTGCGCAAGACGTTCTCTCTTTCCTTGGGACTGAGCTGGCGCCAATTCTCGGCGCCGTCCAGGGCCCAACCGGACACCGGCAAAAGCAACAGCAAGCAAAGAGCCACAGAGCTAAGACTTCGTTTCAACATTTTAATTGACTTATCTATCTTAAATCCTATTTTGAGTTAAAGCTCGTGAATTTTACAAACCCAAACTGTTAGCTGCTTTGACTGGTCCTCGATTCTGTCTTCGTGCTATCGAGCGTTTCCAGAACATGCAGCGACTCCAGCATATCCATTGAGTTAAAGAACTCCAACTGCTTGGCATCCGTCAAGATCTCCGACGGAATATTTTGCTGCGATCGGTTGGGCTGAAAACTCCAACCGCCTTTGCCAAGGACAAGAGCGACGGCGAGCACCGCAATTGCAGCAGTCCCAAAAGCGGGAACCACCCAAACGCGCATGGGCGCAAAAAAGCTTCTCCACCAAGTACTGCGCTCCCTATGAACGGCAAGCTTGCCGACCATTTCTCGATAGTAATTATCCCAAAAGGATTGCGGCAGTTCTTCCGGCCGGGCCATCTGCGGCAGCAACTTGCGTAGATCGTCCAAAAAACGGCTACAACGCGAACAGGCTTTGACGTGACTTTCGACTCGGCTCCGTTCCGCTCCCGAACCTTCACCGTAATAGTAAAGCACCAGGTCTTCTTCAAAATCCCTGCACGCGGTTTCTAACTTACCCGAACGTCCCATCATGGTAACTCTCCTTATACGAATTCCACCAGGCTCTGTCGGAGCGCCGCCACGGCACGGTGGAGGTAGACGCGAACTGTTCCTTCAGTGGTTTTCATTACCTTGGCAATGTCAGAAATCGACAGACCCTGGTGATTTCGCAATAGAAAGGCGGTTCGATGTTTATTTGGCATGGCTTTCAAAGTCAGATCCGCGCGCCGCTTGGCCTCGCCCGCAATGGCCTCCTCATCCGGCATAGAGGTATTATCCGCAAGCTCCACGGAATCCGATGGATTGTCTGCCTCCCTTTCGAGCCGCTCCCAAACGACCCTTCCTTTGCGGCGCGTGTGGTCCAGGCAGAGATTCACAACCAGGCGGTAGAACCATGTATAAAAACTGGACCGGCCGTCAAATTGCTTAATTCGCGAAAAAGCCCGCAAAAAAGCATCCTGCGATAAGTCCTTGGCCTCTTCCGTATTATGCGTAAAATCCAGGGCGATCCGAAACGCCTTCTCCATATAACGACGGACCAAGACCTCGAAATATCGGCCCTCGCCGTTCTGGCACAGAGCGACAAGCTCTTCGTCCGGAAGATCTTCAGGAGACATCTGCTTCGTCACAGTATCGATACCGACGCCATCGCTCCGCGAATCAAACTAACTCATTATGTACAGTTAGACGTAGAGAGTCCTTAAAAGTTAACTTGCGGCCGGCAGAAGTCTCGATAATCCTTAGGGAAAAGTAAAGCCGAAAAATCCATGGGTTAGGCAGCCCATCCACGGTGCCATGGAGTCTGACCCACGGGAGACACTCGCATCGGAGCGGAGATCTTTTTTGAGAATTGCCCGGGGCCCTATCCTCGCGGTGAGCCAATCAGGTAGAGAGGTCAGTCGCCCAGCCCGATTATCTTGATACTGCCATGCTTGGATTTCTGCTTTCGGTTGAGATGAATGATCACGCCCGTCAGTCCTTCGATAACATACGCGTTGGTAGCCGGCCCTGCGTCAAAAGCCCGCGCGCCGATCCGGCGGACAATCCCCATGACTTTCTGCTTCGCTTCTTCGTTGTCGCCGCACACCAGGACATCGCCGAGCGGAGAATTGACATCGCCGAGATCTACGGCGGAAATGTTGTGCAGAGCGCCGATGACAGGCGCTTCATCCCCCAGGATGCCCTGCGCCTCAAGCAACGCGGAGCCCGCTGGCGGGACGAATGGCTTTCCCTTCTTTAACGGCGCCACCGCATCGATCACGATCTTGCCACCGAGCTGACCTTTGAGATCCTGGATCATCTGCGCTTGTCCCTCGTATGGCACCGCGATAACGACGAACTCGCCTTGTTTCACGGCCTCTCGATTTGTCGTGCCCACCAGCTCGCCGGCGCGCAGGTTGGGTTTAAGCATTTCGACAACCTTTTGCGCTTTTTGCGCGTCCCGCGAGCCGATGATCACCTTGACGCCCGGAGCCGCGAGCCGGGTTGCCAGGGCGCTGCCCAAACTTCCCGTTCCACCCACAATCGCCACAGAAAATTCGTTGTCCATATCCTTTCAGAAATGGCGAAAGAGATCCTCCGCCGCGGGGCGCAGCAGCTCTTTAACCGACCCTTCCTCCCTTTGTATCTCGCAGCCGCGAACAATGACCACCGGAACTCCGTCTCTCTTTCCCATCACCAGCTCCGCCGCCGCGGCCATCTCGTCCGCAATCGCCGCTACGGCTGCCTTTAGTTCATAACCGTAACGGTCGGTCGTGCCTCTTTCATCCTTTATCGGTTTGAGTCCGGCGATCCCTATGGCGACATCGACCGTGCCGACTCGCCAGGGCCGGCCAAAACTGTCGCTGATAATGACTGCGGGGCTCTTCCCCGTCTGCCGGTGGATCTCGGTTCGGATCTCGCGCGCAGAGCCGTCCGGCTCTTTCGGCAAGAGAGTCACCTGCCTCGTTCCTACGTTCGACTGATCGACGCCCGAATTGGCACAAATAAAGCCATGATGGGTCTCGACGATGAGCGCCCGGCCACCCATTCTCACGATGCTGCGGCTTTCTCTGAGAATGATTTCCACGAGGGCCGGTTCCTTGTTCAATTGGCGCGCCAACTCCACCGCGCGTGGGGAAGGCTGAATGTTGTCAAGGTGAACGACCTGCCCCTCGGCCTTGGAGACGATTTTTTGGGCGATGACCACAACGTCATCGTCTTTAAGATGAGTTTCTTGCCGGGAGCAAGCGTCGCAAATCAAGCGGCCGATTGAATCTCCGGAACGAATTTCGCCTAGATCTTCGAGGCCGATAAGCTCCAGCCGCTTCATAGGCCTCCGGAGCGGCGCCTGTTTTCAGCGTCTCCCGCCAATAGACGGCGAGCGAGGCGCAAGGCCTCGCCACCTTGGTCATAGGCAAGAAGTTGTTCGAGGTCTTTGGGCTCATCGATATCAAGGGCAATGCGGTCATTTTCAATGAACCGAATCGGCAACCCATGCGCCGATACCTGCTTCATATGGTAGCTGAAGCTATCATAGCCGAAACGCAACTCGATAATATCCGGCGGCGATAACAGCAACGCATTCGTGCCCATGCGGTCATGGGACGGCACCAGCAAAGCAAAGGGCGCGGCTGCGCCTTCAGGAACCTGCGCTAGAAGCCGTTCGATATCTTCGGCGCGAACCAAGGGCATATCGCCGGGAATAATCAGAACCGCCTCGTGCCCCGCTTCTTTGAGGCGACTGCGCGCGAAATCGACCGCGGCGGTTTCCCCATTCTCCGCCGGCTCTCGAACTATCTTCGCACCGCGAGACAGCGCGATATCGGCGACTTTGTCATCACCCGTAACGACGTACGTTCCCGCCAAACCGCGCGCCCGCACCACCTGTTCGAGCACGTCACGGAACATCGCCTCGGCGACCATTTCCCGCTCCGCCGCGGAAAGTAACAGGCTTAACCGCTGCTTCGCGTTGCGAAAACCTTTGACGGGCAAGAGAGCCGTGACTTTCATAGGGCGTGGAACAAATTTTTCTATCACTATTTTCTCATGAAGGCCAAGAGCTCACGCGCCAGGCGCCGCTTCTCGGCTGACGAATCCATGCGTATGGAAGTCGTTACCGCCTTGACTCCTAACGCTTCGATTCTGCCCTGGTGCTTTTCATCTTCTGTGTCAATAAAGAACCCATCCAACAAATCAGCATATCCCCTGGCCACTCCATAAGCTGAAACTTCCCAGCCCTGAGCCGCCATGAGTTTGTGCGCCGGCCCGCTAATGGCTGATTCACCGATAATCGGGCTGACACCGACAACGGGTGCCGGAGATTGCTTGACCGCGTCGCGCATCCCCGGAACTGCCAGAATCGGGCCGATGCTTGTAATCGGGTTGCTCGGACAGAGAATAATTCCTTCCGCATCGCCGAGCGCTTCAATGATTCCGGTCGCCGGTTTGCTATGCTCGATCCCCGCATAGAAGACTCGCTGCACCTCCGGCTGCCAGCGGTGTTTGACGAAGTACTCCTGAAACGAGATTTCCCCCTCGGACGTCGCGACTTTGGTTTCGACCGCCTGGTCCGACATCGGCCTTATCGTGGCAGGAATGGCCAGCGCCCGTCTGAGCTCCTCCGTGACTTGCGAAAGTGTGAAGCCTTCTCGCATCAGTTTTGTGCGCTCGATATGGGTAGCTAAATCCCTGTCACCAATTTTGAACCAGGCCTCATAACCGTATTGCCGCAATTGCTCCAGCGCCGTGAACGTGTCGCCCCGAATACCCCAACCTTTCACGTCATCGCCGAGGCCCGCGAGGGTGTACATGATCGTGTCAAGATCAGGCGAGATGTTAAGGCCGTACAGGACGAAATCGTCGGCCGTGTTGCAGATGATGGTCAGCTCTTCCGGATCGAGCTCGTGGCTGAGGCCTTGAATGAGTTTGGCGCCGCCGGTGCCCCCGGTCAGAGCTACGAACACAAGAGAAAACCTCAACCGGCAGGATAGCCGGCCTTGAGGGTCGCAAGCGGTCCGCCGCCTCTTACCAAACCGGTTTCATCGCACCAGCGCTCGACGCAGTGCTGCAGCTTGGCTGGAATAAATTTTTCGCCCCGCGCAATGAACTCAGGATAAATCGGCAGGCGCGCCCTGAGTTCAAACCCGGCTTCAGCACTTTTTTGCTTGAGCGCTTGCAACGACGGCCAAGGCGCCTCGGGATTGATGAAGTCGGGAGTCAAGGGCGAAACCCCGCCCCAGTCATTGATCCCGGCGTTGAGGTAGAGTTGGTAGTTCCCCGGCGTCAGGTTGGGCGGTGCTTGAATATTCATTTCACCACCGAAAATGAGGCGCGCCAAGGCAATGGTCTTGAGCATTTCATGGTGCGACGGCTCTGGATGATTGCGCATTGGGATATCCGGCTTGGCGCGGAAATTCTGGATGATAATTTCCTGGACATGGCGGTAGCGGCGATGAAGATCGCGAATAGCCAAAAGGGAGTCGATTCTTTCCTCCCAGGTTTCGCCGATGCCAATGAGAATGCCCGTCGTAAATGGAATGCCGAGTTTGCCGGCCTCTTTCATCGTGCGCAAGCGCACGGATGGTTTTTTATCCGGCGCATTGTCGTGGGCGCCACCGGCGCGCATGAGCCGGTCGCTGACATTTTCCAGCATCAGCCCCATGCTTACATTGACCTCTCTCAGCCGCCACAAGTCTCTCTTTCCCATCACGCCGGGATTGGAGTGCGGCAGAAGTTCGGTTTCTTCCAAGACGGCCTGGCAAGCTTCATGAAGGTAATCGAGCGTGCGCCGATGGCCCCGCTCCGTCAAAAAGCGCTTCATTTCGGGGTAAATCGCTTCCGGCTTATCGCCGAGGCTGAACAAGACTTCGGTACAACCGAGCGCCTTTCCCTG